>ERZ809296.10-NODE-10-length-339269-cov-80.682227_pt1 | contig 339269 bp, 330 predicted proteins | sample MGYA00520511_ERZ809296 | MGnify/ENA primary metagenome ERZ809296 (study PRJEB31576, sample SAMEA3212662) | Homo sapiens | biome: human-gut; feature: human gut; material: fecal | place: Sweden | collected 2012 ... | reverse complement strand
TAGGTCTCGGTGTGTTCGGTGCGGCTATTGCAACCCTGATTGCACAGGGAATTTCTGCCGTGTTTTCGTTTTTGATCTTTCTGTCTCGGATGCGGCAATACAAGAGCTCCTTTAGCAGGTTCGACCGGCAGGAGCTGTATTCCATGCTTCGCATTGCGGTGCCATCGGTTTTGCAGCAGTCCACAGTGTCTATCGGTATGATGATCGTGCAGGCAGTGGTAAATCCTTTCGGCACACAGGCACTCGCCGGGTATGCAGCAACGATGAGGGTGGAAAATGTTTTTTCATTGATCTTTGTATCCATCGGCAATGCGGTTTCGCCGTATGTTTCCCAGAACCTTGGCGCAAAGAAAATTGATCGTATCAAAAAAGGCTACCATGCTGCGCTGGTGCTGGATCTGTGCTTTGCCGTTCTTGCCTTTCTCGTCATTGAAACGCTACACACGCAGATCTCCTCACTGTTCTTAGGAAAAGACGGAACGGCGTTTGCCTATCAGGTGTCTGGTGATTATATGAGGTGGCTTGGTTACTTTTTCATCTTCATGGGTATCAAGATGGCAACCGATGGAGTTCTTCGCGGTCTCGGAATTATGCGTCCGTTCCTCGTTGCAAACATAGTGAATCTTGCGATTCGTATGTCCGTTGCCCTGATCTGTGCACCACGTTTCGGCATTGCCTTTGTCTGGCTTGCGATACCAGTTGGCTGGCTTGCAAACTTTTTGATCTCCTATGTGGCTCTTAGGAGATCATGGCCGACTGATAAAATGGCATACATTAGTTAAATTCCAGCTTGTGGGGATGACATGAAAAATGAAGTTTAAGGAACAGAGCTTTACCCTGTTTGCCTATACAAATTATAGGATAATTCAAGGTTATCACAGGCTCGAACCACTAGATTTTAATGGAAAAGGTGCGTTCCACCATTTCCTCGTACAATAGGGGTTGAGTATGTTTTTCGTTGAACAACCGAGCCACGTGGAGTGTGTGGTATTGATAACAAGGAAAGCGCAGTAAATCAGGACAGTTAGCTTAGCGGTGTGGTTTACACACATTGGTTAAACATGCCGCTTTTTATAGGGCATGGCAGTTTAGCGTATAGGATAATATGTTTGTGGTGACAACAGTTCCACAGCGATACAAGTAACGTTGGAGATATTATGGATAGAACTGTAAGAAATGCAGCAAAAGCATTAATTATTAAAGATGATAAGATGTTGGCAATCAAAATAAGTGACGGAAAAGAAGAATGGTATATTATGCCCGGCGGCGGACAAGATGTGGAGGAACTTCTTCCTGAAGCAGTTTGTAGAGAAGTGGCAGAAGAAATGGGATTGCGGGTAGTTGTGAAAGATTTAGCGTTTGTTATAGAGGGTTTACATGGAGAAAAATTTCATCGTGTAGATTTGGTGTTTTTATGTGAGTATATTGGAAAACTTGAAAATGCCGTCTTGCAAAGTGATACAAATCAAGTTGGATATGATTGGTTAGATATTAAAACATTAAATACAACACCATTATATCCTTCAAAATTACGCCGACAGATCATGAATTTGTATGAAGGAAAAGCGTATAAAGTTTATTTAGGAAATGAAGAAATTGGAGACCCAGAAGTAACAGACTAAATAATGAAGGAACTTGTTTATGAGAAGAGTGATACCAGCAAATAAAGTAAATCATGATTATGAGAAAGTATTGAGTGAATTTGTGTCAGCCTTAAAAAATAGATTAGGTGAATACTTATTAATGGTTTATTTGACTGGAAGTTATGCGAGAGGAGATGCAAATGATAATTCTGATTTAGACGTGTTTTGTATCTTTAGTACAATAAATCAATATGTCTTAGAAAATGTTGGGCATTGTGCAAGAAACACATCTATCCCTTATGATTTGTTGGAGATAAATACTCAATGCTTATCCGTAGACGAATATAAAAGCAAAATATTTGAAGATTGGTCAGAATATGCAATTGCTGAACTAAATAGTGTTTTATTGTATGGTGAGCAATTGGTGAAAATCGAAAATATAAATGAAAAGATACAGTTATCCTATAAGAAAAATTTAGCAAATATTTTAATGAGTGTTCGCCATTATATATGTGTAGATGAGCCAAAAGAATTACTTACGCACCAAAAAATTTCGACATATATTTTGAAGCCGCTCATGTTTGCATTAAGACAAGAACGCTTTTGTGCAACAGGAGTTTATCCCTTGTCGATAGAAAGTTTATTAGAATCGTATCAGGATGATAATAGAATTATGGTTGAATACTTTCTAAATAAGGAAAGATTTGAAACGGACATTTTGTCTGATCATAAGGATGTTCTGATGTTTCTTAATGATAAAATACAAAACTTTCTTGAAAATGATTTATAATTAGATAGCATGAAGAAAGCATATATACGAACCCTTTATATCGCAGAAATGGGCATGTCTTTATATGAAAAGTTTGGATTTGTGCAAATGAAGAATGAAATGGAGTACATTGAAATTTAGCAAATAGGAAGAAAATATGAAAAAAACAGTAATAGGCATAATTGCCCACGTCGACTCAGGCAAGACAACGCTTTCGGAAGCAATGCTTTATTTGTCTGGCAAAATAAGAAAGGTCGGACGTGTAGACCACGGTGACGCTTTTCTTGACACGGATATGATTGAAAAATACAGAGGTATAACTGTTTTCTCAAAACCCGCAGAATTTGAATATAAAAACACATCTTTCACCTTGCTTGACACACCTGGTCATGTCGATTTCTCAGCGGAAACTGAGCGTGCATTACAGGTGCTTGATCTTGCAGTGCTTGTTATAAGCGGCACTGACGGTGTGCAGAGCCATACCCAAACTCTTTGGAGGCTGTTAAGGCGCTATAACGTCCCAACTTTCGTTTTTGTAAACAAAATGGACTTGGACGGTGCTGATAAGACTTTTGTTATGAACAGCCTAGAGGGTCGCCTTGGCACTGGATTTGTAGATTTTTGCCGTATGAAGTCCGAAGTAGCAGAGGATTGCGCCCTTTTTGATGAAAATATTATGAATGAGTTTCTTGAAACGGGATCAATGTCTGACAAGATACTGTCAGATTCCGTGGCTCATAGAAAAGTATTTCCATGTTTTTTCGGCTCAGCTTTAAAATCGCAGGGCATTGAAAAATTTATGAACGCCCTTGCGGAGCTTGCACCGTGTGTATATGACAGCGGTACTTTTGGTGCAAAAGTGTATAAAATTTCAGAGGACGGTGGCTCACGCCTGACTTTTATGAAGATAACAGGGGGTTGTCTTAAGGTTAGAGATCTGGTAGATTACACATCGGCTGACGGTGAAAGCTTCTCAGAAAAGGTCAGCAGGATAAGAATATATTCAGGGGCAAAATATCGTAATGCGGATAACGCTGAAACTGGCGTTGTTTGCGCTGTTGAAGGGTTGACTAAAACCTATGCAGGGCAGGGGCTTGGTTTTGAGCAGGATTCTGCAAAACCACTGCTGGAGCCTGTTCTTACCTATCGTGTCGAGCCTGTGTGTGATTTGGATATGCACACTCTGCTTTCATATTTCCGTGTGCTTGAAAATGAAGATCCACAGCTTCACGTCGATTGGAATGAACAGCTTGGCGAAATACATGTCAGCATAATGGGCGAGGTGCAGCTTGAAATACTGAAAAGCATTTTCAAGCGGCGCTTTGATATCGACATTGATTTTGGCGAGGGAAGCATTGCATACAAAGAAACTATTGCAGAGTCTGTCTACGGCTATGGTCACTATGAGCCGCTCAGGCATTATGCTGAGGTGCATTTGAAACTTGAGCCGCTGGAGCGTGGCAAGGGTCTGCGTTTTGCAACCGAATGCAGTGAAGATACGCTGGACAAAAACTGGCAAAGACTTATTCTTACCCATTTGCAGGAGAAAAAGTATCTTGGCGTTCTCACAGGCTCTCCTATTACAGATATGAAAATAACGCTCGTTTCGGGAAGAGCGCACCTTAAACACACAGAGGGCGGCGACTTCCGTCAAGCAACATATCGTGCCGTCAGACAGGGACTTAGAAACGCAAAGTCCGTTCTTCTTGAGCCTTATTACAGCTTCACACTTGAAGTTCCACAGCAGAACGTGGGTCGTGCTATAACAGATATACAGAACATGGGCGGAGTTTTCTCACAGCCAGAGGTATCGGGCGAATTTTCCGTTATAAAGGGAAGCGCACCGGTGGCGGAAATGCGTGGATATCAGTCGCAGGTCATAAGCTACACCAAGGGCGTTGGAAAGCTGATATGCACTTCTGACGGTTACCGTGAATGTCATAATACAGAAGGTGTGCTTGAAGAATATGGCTACGATCCTGACAGAGATCTTGAAAATACGGCAGATTCTGTATTTTGCTCTCATGGCGCAGGTTACAATGTCAAATGGAACGAAGTTCCTGATAAGCTTCACATACCTCCAGAGGACAAACGCAGGCAGGTTTTTCAGCCACAGACATACGCTCGTGCCGAAGATTTTGTAAGACGTGCAGCAAGTGATAAGGAGCTTATGGAGATATTTGAGCGCACTTACGGGAAGATAGAACGTGATAAGCACTATGCGATGCGCAGACCTGAAAAGTCTGTAAAGTCAGCGTCAAAGCCGAAGCAGATATACTCAGGCGTGGAATATTTGCTGGTTGACGGCTATAACATAATTTTCTCTTGGGACGAGCTGAAAAAGGCTGCCAACGAGAGCCTTGACCTTGCACGAAGTATGCTTGTGAACAGGCTTTGCAACTATCAGGGATACAAGCAATGTGAGCTGATACTCGTCTTTGACGCATACAAGGTCAAAGAGCAGGAGCGTGTAGTGGAAAATTACCACAATATCAGTATAGTTTACACCAAAGAAGCCGAAACGGCTGACACTTATATTGAATGCACTGCTCACAAGCTCAGCCGAGAGCATAAGGTAAGGGTCGCCACATCTGACGGCATGGAGCAGGTCATAATCATGGGCAGCGGCGCTTTCAGAATGTCAGCTCAGGAGCTTCACGAGGACGTTATCCGTGTGGAAAAAGAGATAAGAGAATATATCTCCAATATGAAATAAAAAAAACGATTTTCTGAAAATAAACAGAAAATCGTTTTTTGTTATCTTTTCCTTTTCTTGGGCTTTATTTTTATCTCAGGTATTGCTAAGTTGTCGAATATTACGCCTGATTCGCTATTATTTTCGTTTTCATCATTCTCAGTTTTTACATCTTCAACGTGAACTTCTGGAAAAGCAAGGTTATCTGTATAACAGTCAAGATGTTTGTTCTTTTTGTTCATATTCTTTTCCTCCGTTAATTAATAAAGTTGATAAATCCTGTTATAACAAGGCTGTTTATAAAATCGGCAAACATACTTCCAACAATAGGAACAAGCATATAAGCCTTTATTGAAGGGGCAAATTTTGCTGTTAAAGCCTGCATATTAGCCATAGCGTTTGGCGTTGCACCCATTCCGAAGCCGCAAGTTCCTGCCGCAAGCACTGCCGCATCATAGTTTCTGCCCATTATATTATATACGATAAAGTATGAGAACATCGCCATAAGAAGCACCTGTGCAACAAGCATGATTATCATAGGCAATGCAAGCTCGGCAAGCTGCCAGAGTTTCAATGTTATCATGGCTATTCCGAGAAAAAGCGAAAGACAAATACCACCGATATCATTTATTTCACCCATGTGTATGTGTATTTTACCGCTGTATTCACCGATATTTCTCATAAATGCTGCAACGATCATTGATCCGATATACACAGGAAAAGTCATGCCTGAATATGAAAGCACCCATGATACAAACGTGCCTATTCCCATTGCTATCGCAAGCTGATAAGCTGCAGGTGCATACATGCTTACAGAACGGTGATGTTTTTGTTCGTCTTCGACAAGTATAGAGTCGTCCTCAGGAATAACAGTTTTCAGCAGATCGTGTTTGAGTATAAGCTTTCTGCCGATAGGGCCGCCCATTACAGAGCCTATAATCAATCCAAAAGTAGCCGCTGCTGTGCAGAGGCTTGTTGCTCCTTGCTGACCAAGGTCCTCAAGCACTGTGCCAAAAGCACCTGACGTTCCGTGACCGCCTACCATAGGGATAGATCCTGTACACATACCTACCAGTGAGCTTACTCCCAATAGTTTTGAAAGCCCTACGGCAACCGCATTCTGCGCAAATATCAGCACTATCAGGCATAATAAAAATACAATAAGGCTTTTGCCTCCTGCTTTCAAAACTTTAATGTTTGCCTGAAAGCCAACAGAAGTGAAGAACATGACCATGCAAACTGTTTTTAGCGTTTCATCAAATTGAAATTCGACTATTCCTGCGACGTGAAGAATACATGATATGACAGCAAAAATAACTCCGCCGATGACAGGAGAGGGAATACAGAAGGTTTCAAGAAATCTGACTTTCTTTTTGAGAAATCCCCCTAAATACAAGACTCCTACTGCCACCGCAAGAGTTTGATACATATCCACATTTATTGTTTTCAAATCTGATCCTCCTCTGTTATAGCAGTTCCAATGCTGTTATAATATTCCACTGCCCCTTTATGAAAAGCACACGGGATATTATCTGTCGCAAATTTTGTGTCATTATTCGCAAATGAGATCCTTTTCTTTATCTGGTCATTTTCCTCAAAAAGCATTTTCGTGATATCTGCTACAGTGTCGCTGTCCATCTTTTGGCTTGCCACAAGAACAGCCTTTACGCCGACAGTCTTGACGTCCTCGTCAATGCCTTTATAAGTTCCTGCCTTTATTACAGTTTCATAGTATCCGTCATAAAGATTCGTCATATATGATATTGTTCTGTCATCAAGAGGCAATATTCTTATATCCATTTCCTCAGAAAGCTGTGTTATAACATCACATGGAGCACCAAGTACCACGAAAAATGCATCGATAGAGCCGTTTTTAAGTGCCTCTGCAGACTTCTGATAGTTCATGTTGCACACATCTATCATGTTATAGTCAAGACTTACAGAGTTTAAAATGTACTCTGCATTTTTTGCTACGCCAGAATCTTCTTCGCCCACAGAGACCTTTTTTCCTTTCAGATCAGCAGGAGTTTGAATATCTGAGTCAGCCGGAACGATTATCTGAAAAGACTCCATGTAAAGAGCCGCAACTGCACGGACGTTGTTTATTTTGTTACCATTAAAATCTCCTGTGCCATTCACTGCTTCAGACAGGACATCGCTTTGGACTATTCCCATGTTGATAAAGCCGTCCTTTAAAAGCCTCATGTTAGCCTGAGAACCAGCCGTTCTTATATTTGTGATGTTTTCATCAATATCACTGAGAGTGTCAGCAAATTTATAATATATACCACCTTCGTTGCCGGATCCCAGTTTTATCTCAGAGCGTTTACAGCAAGAGCAGAACATTGTAAGTATAGCAACTGTAACAATAAATATTATTGTATTTTTTATTTTTCGCAATCCGATCATTCCTTTCTAAAATATTCAAAAAGTTATCCTACTGATAATATCATATCCATATTTGCATTAAACATATACTTCATATAAAAAATCACCTATCAGCTTTTTGGTAATATCATTGAGGTTAAAAAAGCCACACCGAGCGTGGCTTTTTTCCTCTAATATAAACAGTAAACAAATTTTGCATTAAGAAGCTTAGCACCCGAAAGCTTTGGCAGGACGATCTTGTCCTTTACGATTTCAAAATAAGAAAGTGCGGTTTCAAGTTCCCCATCAGATATTACTGAGTTGCTCATTTCCGCTTTGACCGCAAGTTCTCCGATGTATTTTATCATATGAGAGAAATCATTGATTTGCATTTCCTGGCATTTTTCTGTTAACCTGTCACAAAGCTGTAAGTCTGTAATATTTCTGCTGTCGGTAATGCCTATAAGCTTTAAATATTTGAGCATATAGCGGTATACCGCCACAGTGCGTGATCTATTGTCCCCATTACTTAGTTCTGAACGCATTTTCTTTACCTTTACATCTCTATGGACTACAACGCCGAAGGCTATAAGCAGAAGTCCGCCCAGAGTGATGAAAATTCCTACAAATGAGCCATGGTCGCTGTTGTTTTCTGTTATTCTTGATGAAACAGAAGTTTTCCCAGCACCTGACATCACGCCGGCACCATGTCCGTTGCTTGCAGAATTTGTTTTCTTTGTTGTTGTAGCTTTTGAACTGTTTGCAGGCTTTTTAGTAACCACTGAAGTTGTGCCACCCTGACCGCCATTTTGTGTGGTAGTCGTAGGCTTGCTTTCTGTGCTTTTAGTTGTTGTAACTTCCTTGGGGTCTTTCTCTTGTTGTGTAAGATTAGGATTATCATTATCATAACCTGGTGTGAATTCTGCAGGATACCAACCTGCATTGTCTATAAATACCTCAGCCCATGCGTGCGCACATTTGTCCTTTACACTTACCTCGTATGTTGAATCATCTTCAGGTTCACCGAGCTGTGAATTAAGCACCACATATCCCTCTACATATCTTGACGGATAGCCAAACATTCTTAAAAGCTCTGCACCCGCCGTTGCGAAATATGAACAATAGCCCTCCTTTTGTGTACCTAAAAAAAAATCTATGAAATCTTCACCTTTTGGAGTAACACCCGGTTCAAGGGTATAAGTGAAGTTATCAGAGAAATAGTTTTTTATTGCAGTGCTTATTTCTTCATAAGTCCAATCACCCTTGTGGTAAATATCCACGCCAAGATATTCGTTGAGTATCTCTTTATATGCCTTATCAAGCTCATCAGACTTTGAAACGTCCATATATTTCTGGTGAACAAACTCTGAGTAAGCGTCAACACCTCTGTCCTTATTAACAGACAATGCAGGCACTTCTGTGGCTATAGCCTCAGGGAGGGCTTCAAGCCTTCCTTCTATAAGAGAGGGGTCAAAATAGTAAAGAGAATACTTTGTTGAACTTAATTTGACATATGACTCAGTGGTAGGACGCATTTTTTTATCGTCTGTATTTCCATCACTTGAATATAGAGAAGCGTATGGCGCATACACAAATTTCTTGCTTGCGCCGAGAACAGATACAGAAATCTGAGCAGGGGTCAGATCCGCGTATTTGCGTTGGATAAGGTCATAATCCAGATCCTGCACCCATATCTTGCCTTGCTCAAAATCATCAGAGAAGGTGTCTTCATTGCCATTCACGTCAACAGGAGTCCAGCTATTGTCGTTATAAACGCCTGCTACATATCCACGGAGATATAGTGTATTAGAGAATTTTGGAGTGACCACTTTTAGTGCTGTTGAGCCGTTGAAGCTAATGCCTGCTGTCTTGCCAAGAACGCCTCCGTTTGTGCCACCAACTGTTTTTATACCAAACAGATCAAATCCACCGTCATAATCTGAAAAAGCATTCCTCAGGTCAGTGAGAGAGAAATTTGACACTGCTGTAGAAATATCATGTCTGTATTTTGCAAATGACTCAGGACGTGTAAAGCCTGTTATTGCTGAGAAAAGCATTATAACTACAAGTACCAACGAACTTAAAATAGCCGTGAATTTCATGAATACGTTATAGAAACAAGCTTTTTGCTTTTCAGATGTAAAATAAAACGTGCGTTTTCGCTCATGCACCGCAAAGGTGTTTTTTCTTCCTGCCTTGTTAGTTGTGTGATTTATTATGTGTAGTGAAAGCACTGTCACCCAGCATACAAACAGACCAATAACAGTCCACATTGACGGCTCCCAGCCCCAATACATTCCAAGCTCGAAAACAGGAAATGTAATGATGAACAGCAGTGGAAAATCTATCCTGTAAAGGCAGGCTGCTGCCGTTCCAAGGCAAACAAGAGTTATAAAAAATACGAAAAAATTTGACGCAAGATATGGGTAGTCGATAGTAGAAATTCCACTAAGCTGAACGCCAAGAGTTGAGTTAGGTTGATTTGCCCTTGAAAGATATCTGTCTATAACAACGAACAAGCCGTATTTTATTGTAGATATCCTGCTCACAAGGTAAATTACATGAAGTATCATCACACCAAGTGCAGAAAACTTAATTATCTTGTGTGACGATTTCATCAGACCAAACACAAGTGAAAGCATGGCGGAGTAATATATGATCGTGGTCTTGTATATTTCCATATCAAGGAATGATACTGCCATAAATGCTGTGCATATGGTCGCCACAAAGGTCAGAAGTATCTGAAACCATAGAAATGAGCCTGAATTATGCTCACGCTCACAATTCATAAGGATATCTCCGTCAATGCAGATACCATTGCTGCTGATAAATCCTATATCTTTGTTTTTGCTTTTTATTCTTTTCTTTTTCATGTTGTCACCTTTATAGACATATTTCCTGTATGCTTTCGGCAACGTGTTTTGCAGTAACGTTCACGACCTCTGCAAACTCATCGTTTATAACGTCGTCTTTCTTTTTATTTGTGATAAGCATATAGGAATAGCGGAATGCCAGATCGTTATCGTTCATAACGCCGCTGAGATTGCTGTTATATGCGGGAGAAAAATACATCAAGTGACCGCATTTATATCTCTCAGGCTCATTGATGTAATTTATCATAGACAAGTCAGGCTCATCATAAACAGAAGCCTGCAACAGCAGACTTATAAGCAGCCTTGCACTTTCTTCGTCTGTAACGTTCACTACTTCGCTCAAATCTTTCTTTTTATCATACCACACTACCTTATGAGGTGTGTCATTTTCTATGAGATAATAGGATATAGACGCTATAGCCTCTACAAGAGTATCATATACGAGCATATAATCGTCTGTATTTGTATCAAGGTGGAGATCCGCCATAAGCACGATAGAGTTTGATATTGGCAGAGAGTAATCCTTGACCATGGTCTTATCCTGCTTTGCAGTAAGCTTCCAGTGTATCCTGTTTATTTTGTCACCATCATGATATTCGTGTATATCAAAAATCTCAGAGGGATCATCGCCCTTTGAGGTCTTGGAATAATCATCGGTTTCAAGTCCCATTTCAGCATAATTCGCAATGTTGTTTTCAATAGGTATATAGTCAGGAACTATAGTGAAAGTGCTCTCGCCGAACAGCTGTGACGCTGCATTCGTGCTCACCTTTACCTTGAAAAGCTTTAGCATATCCACAATGCGACAGCGTTTTATGTTCATTCTCACTGTGCCATAATGTTTTGCAGAAACGTGCAAAGTAAGATACTGAACATCATCAGGGTAAAGGGGAGTGTTTATCTTCATTGTATTTTTGTCGCCGTCAAGAGTGTTGTAATATTCTATCTCTATAATCATATTGGCAACAGGCAACTTTGAGCGGTTTTGCAATCTCAGCACAACGGGTATCTTTGACGATCTGCCTGCGGTTTTCTGAGTGTTCACAAAACCAACGCTTATTTTCTTTGACATTTTTTTGAGCATAACGAATAAGATAATAGGCATAACAAGTAAAAATGCAAAGAGATAAAAAGAGAAGCTACCCACATATAATATATAGAAGAAAATAGAGGCGATAAATAATATTATATATAAAACCAGCATTTGCTCCTCCGTTACTTGCTAACTCTTGGAACCTGAACTGAGGAAATAACTCCTTTGAGTATCTGTTCTCCTGTGAAGCCGTTTATCTTTGCCTTTGAGCTGAACACAAGTCTGTGAAGAACAACGTCCTTGAAGCTGTATATAACGTCATCGGGGATAACATAATCTCTGCCCTTAAGAAGCGCTGTCGCCTTTGTCATTCTTAGTAGTGCGATAGTTCCTCTAGGTGAAAGACCCAACTTTATATATTCATTGTTTCTGGTTACATTTGCAAGCATAACGATATACTGGAAAACCTGATCTGAAACATAAATATTTTCCACAACTTTTCTTGCATGAAGGATATCCTCCGCAGAAACCACAGGCCTTACATTATCCACAGGCACGAGATTTTGCTTGGATTTTAGCATTGCGACTTCGCTTTCAAGATTAGGATAACCCATTGTGAGCCTTACGATAAATCTGTCCATTTGCGACTCAGGGAGCATTTGCGTGCCTATAGAGCCAACCGGGTTTTGCGTTGCGATAACGATATAAGGGTCAGGCATTTTATGTGTGATACCGTCTACAGTTACCTTGCCCTCCTCCATTACTTCAAGAAGCGCAGACTGAGTCTTACTTGAGGTTCTGTTTATCTCGTCTGCAAGAAAAAGATTTGTGAGTGCTGCACCCTGCTTATATTCAAACTTGTGTGTTTCTTTATTTAGTATGGTAAAACCTGTCACGTCTGTTGGCAAAACATCAGGGGTGAATTGTAGTCTTTTATAGTCAAGTGAAAGCGCCTTTGAAAGAGCCACGGCAAGAGTGGTTTTTCCCACTCCTGGAATATCCTCAATAAGGATATGACCGCCTGCAAGTATGGACAGCAGGACTTTTATGATTATCTCGTCCTTGCCGATAATGACCTTTCTTACCTCATTTATCACGCTTTGTGACATATTCAGTACTTTTACCTGTTCTTCAGTTAAGCTGTTGTTCATAATTTTCTCCTTTGTTTTGTATGTTTCTTTTATCTTCACAATATTTGTGCATATTGCATTAACATTATATCACAAATACAACAGTATTTCAAGCATTTTGCGTGATAATTAAATACAATAATGGATATCTGCGTATGTAGGAGAATACAAATATCTTGTACTAAAATGCAGGCTCACAGCATAGTTATTTCATAGGACAAGTCAAAAGGAGCGTGAAAAAATGATAAGAGAAGTCAGCAAGATAAAATACGTTTACGAACTGCTCACCCCTCGCATAAGGGGAGCAATTATGTCAGTGCCAGAAATAGAGCGTGACAGGATACAGGAAATAAGGCTTCGCAGAGGTAGACGGCTGTCTGTTACCATATTCTCGAAAGAGTATTTCGTTAATGATAACGGCAGACTAATGAACAATATCGGGGATAGCGTTCAAGTTACAACAGATGATATTGAAACTATCTATCAGCGAGCATTTCAGAACTCTCTTCACAGCTTTCACCGTGAGATAGCAAGAGGCTACATAACGGTTTCAGGAGGGTGCAGAGTAGGCTTCTGCGGAACTGCCGTTCTTGATCCTGCAAGGAGTTATGCCGTGGAGTCGGTAAAAAATATATCTTCTCTTAGTATAAGGATAGCTCGTGAAATGATAGGCAGTTCAGACGAGATATATGCAAAATGCTTTTCTGACAAACCAATGAGCCTGCTTATTGCTTCACCGCCATCGGGAGGAAAAACTACAGTGCTTCGTGATCTTGCAAGAAAGCTTGGCGAACGCTGGCGTGTTGCGCTTATAGACGAGCGAAACGAGTTTGCCGCAACAGTGGCAGGTGAGCCGCAAAATCTTATAGGTGCAATGACAGACGTGTTTAATTCCTACAACAAATATGAGGGCATAATGACGGCTGTCAAGGTCATGTCACCGAAAATACTCATATGCGACGAGATAGGTTCTTCTGAGGACAACGAAGCTTTGCAGTATGCGCTCAACTCAGGAGTGAAGCTTATTGCTTCATGCCATGCTTCAAGCCTTGATGAGCTTAAAAAGCGGCGTTATATCTCAAAACTCATAAAAGACAAGGCTTTCGACGCACTTGCGGTACTAGGCACAGGAACAATGTGTGGCAGACTGGTATCATTTACAAAAACAGGAGCATGAAATGATAAAGCTAATAGGCTGTGTGCTTATCATATCCGCCTGCACACAAATGGGCTGTGCAATGGCGACGGACAAGATACGGCAAATGAAATATCTCAAGCTTTTCAGACGGTTGATATTTGAAACAAGGGCAATGGTTGAGGGTGGAATGACTTTCGGGGAAATTATCTTAAAGCTTAGCTTGCAGAAGGATTATTCTGACTTTACATTTTTGTCGCAAGATACCTCTTCGCCTGATGTCCGCAGAAGAATAACCGAGGATATATATAAGTCAAAGCTTTTTGACAATGAAATCAGGCAGACCGCCATAGATTTTTTTGAAAAACTCGGCACAACAGACATAAATGGACAGCTTGCATACATTTCCATGAGCCTTGCCGCACTTGACGAGCAGATAAGCAGACTTTCAGAGAATTTCACCTCACAGGTGCGGCTATGCAGGACTTTGGGCGTTCTCAGCGGGGCTTTTATCGCTATTCTGCTAATATAGCCATAGCAAAGGATAACCATAATGAAGGGAACAAAATTTTATGGACATAGATCTTATTTTCAAAATCGCTGCCATAGGAATTATCGTTGCCGTGTTAAATCTCTTGCTGAAACGAGCGGAGCGTGACGAGCAGGCAATGATGACAACTCTTGCAGGGCTTATTGTCGTTCTGCTTATGATAGTAAGGCAGATCGGAAATCTATTTGAAACGATAAAAGAAGTGTTTGGATTGTATTAATGAAAATATTTACAATAGCGTGCTTTTGTATTTTCTCAACCATAGTGTGCAAAGCCATTGAGAAAGACAGCCGTGAAATAAAATATGCGGCTGTGCTTGCGGCGGCGGCATTGGTGCTTTTTCATTCGGTAGCATTTGTGAAAGATCTTATCTCTGTATTTGAGGACCTTTTCACTCTGTCAGGAATCGACAATATGTATCTTACCATACTGTTCAAGTCACTTGGCATATGCTATATCGTACAACTTGCATCTGATTATTGTAAGGACTGCGGAGAAAACGCACTTGCGTCACAGGTCACTTTGGCAGGAAAGCTTGCAATGCTTTCGGTATCGCTGCCGCTTTTCAAAGCATTTGTAGAAATAGTAAAAGCATTGTTTATATAGGATTAACATATGAAAAAAATAATTGCCACTGTCATCATAGTCCTTGCGGTCATGTTTACACCACAGGGAGTATATGCAGACAGTGAGGAACAGAACAATGAATATTATGACAGGCTCATAAGCGAAATAAACGAGGGACTTTCTTTTGAGGGTGATGAAGATGTAAAAACTGTACTTGAAGATAATAACATCACTTTGGAAGATCCGTCCTCTGCCGCAAATATAAATGCTTTTGATGTGATAAAGCATATATTTGAAAGCTTTACCGCTGCTTTGCGAAGCCCTCTTATAATGCTCGGGAAAATAACAGCCGCCACTATGCTCTGCGTGTTGGTAAGGTCAATGTCAGCCGAGGGTACAGTGGACAAGGTATTCACGCTCATATGTGTTCTTACCACAGTGCTTGTTATAAGCGATACTGTCACCGACAGTCTTTATTCTGTAAAGACTTCCATGGAACAAATGAACAGCTTTATGATGTCCTACATACCCATATTTTCAAGCGTGGCGACAGCAGGCGGTAGTGCGGCGGCAGGAGCAGGCTATTACGGCGTCATGCTGATAATATGTGAAAGCGCAGGTATATTGGCAGATACGATACTTGTGCCGTTTTTGTCGGCAGTGCTTGCAGTGACCCTTGTTTCTGCAATAAACCCATCTCTTGACCTTGGAAGCCTTGCAGAGTCGGTGAAAAAGCTGGTCATATGGGTGCTTGGCATTGTGATGACCCTTTTTACAGGGCTGTTATCTATTCAAAGCTTTGCAGGAGCGGCGGCTGATAATCTCTCCGCAAGAGCCGTTAAATTTGCGGCTTCAAGCTTTATTCCTGTCATAGGCGGCTCGGTCTCTGAAGCTTATTCAGCGGTAAAGGGAAGTATAGGCGTAATAAGAACAAGCGTCGGCGTGATAGGCGTTATAATAATGTCTGTGATAGTTGCGAAACCTTTGCTTACACTTCTTGCAGTAAAACTTGCAGTGTGGATAGGCGCTACCATAAACGATATTTTTGGCATAAGCAACAGTGGTGGACTTCTTAAAAGCATAAACTCGGTTTTATCAATTGGTGTGAGCATCCTTGCGGCTTATTCTATAATGTTCGTTATTTCCACATCAGTTGTAATAATGACAGCCATGAACACAGGAGCTTAAAATGAATACAGTTAAAGCAGTGATATTTATTGCCTGCATTATAGGCGTGATAACTTCTATGACGGATATTGCCACACCTGAGGGAACTTTGAAAAAACAACTTAGATCAGTGCTTGCTGTGATATTTTTGCTTGCGGTCATAACACCTGTAATGGGACATGGCTTCAAAGTCACCTTAAGCGACTATACAGAGCTTGCAGATCTGCCTGAGTTTGACAGCGTTTCAACAGCGACGAAACTTTATTATCTGTCCGAATCCGAAAGCAGGCTTGAAGAATATTTTTTGGATAAGCTGAATAAGAATGGCATAGAAAACGTCAGAGTGGACATAACCACAGATATAAATGAATATAATGAAATAGAGATAACAGCGGTAAGGGTATATCTGACTAAAACAAGCGACAGAGAGCTTGTTGAAAAGCTTATTGCAGAAGATCTGCCTGATACTCAAGTTATCGTGCAGGAGGAATAAATGTTGCTGAAAAGTAAAGTTGAGGGGAAAATAAAGGCTCTTAAAAAGCTTCCTATGAAAACGAAGATAGTGATAGCCGTAGGTCTTGCAGGGATATTGCTTATATTTGTTTCTGAGATGTTTCCTGCTAAAAATACGGCAGAGAGCAAGAGCATTCCCACGGAAAGCGTTGCCACTGATGATACAGACAGCTACAAAAAGCAGATAGAAAAAGAGCTTAAAGATGTTCTTTCTCAAGTCAGGGGAGTTGGCGAGTGCGAGGTAATGGTGACAGTTGAGGGAACTACCGAATATGTTTATGCTGAAAATCTTACCAAAAGCACAGACAATAATGGTGACAGAACAAGCGACAGGTATGAAAACGAGATAGTAATAACTGATAATGACGGCAAAAAGGAGGCATTGGTCAGAAAAATAATAAAACCGCAGATATGCGGCGTTGTCATTGTTTGCGAAGGAGGTGGAGATATAAAAGTAAACGAACGTGTGCTTAAAGCGGTTTCGACAGTACTAGGTATATCAAGCAGTAAGATCTGCGTTGAGGGCAGAAAATAACAGAAAGAGGTAATAAAGATGAAAAAACCGACCATGATAATAGGCAAAAAGCAGATAATCCTTGCAGGAATGACGCTGATACTCGGTCTTGCAGTATACATAAATTATGCAGTATCGACCTCAGACGGCAAGATAAAGGCGACGGACGTTGTGAAAAGTCAAAGCGTGAATTACGGTGACGCACAGCTCGTAAGCACTGACAGCACTTCAGATTATTTTGCACAGGCAAGAATAGACAGAATGAATTCAAGGGACGAGGCGGTAGAAACATTAAAGAATATAATGAACGGCGGCGATTCCACAGAGGAAGAAAAGAAAGTCGCTGAAGAAGAAGCTTCAGCCATGACAGGACTCATGGAGTCGGAGAGCAAGGTAGAGACACTCGTGAAAGCAGCAGGCTTTGAGGACTGTGTTGTTTATCTTGATGGTGACAACGCAAATATCGTTGTAAAGACCGACAGCGACGGGCTTGTTGCAAGCGAAGCGGCACAGATAAAAGATATCCTCCTTAGCGAAGTTTCAGTTGCAAATGAAAACATCAGAATTTATGATGTAGAATAAAATTTGTCAGCAAATAAAAAAAGTCCTTCAAAATACTTGTAACCTATTGATTTTTATGATATAATGGTTGTAAGTATAGATTGAAGGATTTCTTTTTTATATCTAAAAAGGGAGGCTTGGATAAATATGAATGATGTTTCAAAGAAAGTAGAAAAAAGCCTGCACATAAGTCAGGACGTTATAGCGCAGATCGTTACAAACTCTGTTAATGAGATAGAGGGCGTTTATGGTATCGCTCCTGTTATGAAGACTCCACGTCAGCTCTGGTTTAGACAGGAAAATTTCGGCAATATCAGGATAGGCCTTGTTGACGATGTGCTGTCAGTGTCTATAGGTATAATACTTTGCCGTGGAGCTAAGGCGGTTTCCGTTGCCGAGGAGATACAGGATAAAGTAAAAAGTGCAGTTCAGAATATGCTTGGACTTACAGTTGCAAAGGTAAATGTGACCATATGCGGAGTTGACCTTTCAGAAAAGGAATAGGATTCAGACAAATATAAGATGAAGGAAGTGTTTTTGTGCCAATTAAAAGGCGTGAAATAAGAGAATCAGCATTTTTGCTGATATTTGAGAAAATGTTTAGACAGGACGAGGAGCTTGACGATATTTTCATGTCTGCCATGGAAGTGAACGAGATCATTGTAAATGATGAAGTTAAAAAGCTTGTGGAAAATGTTTGCGAAAAGCAGGACGAGATCGACAGCATAATCAGCAAGTTCAGCAACAAGAGAACTGTTGAAAGAATACCTAAGATAAATCTTGCAATACTCAGACTTGCTATTTACGAGGCAATATATGAGGAGAACGTTCCTGTGAACGTTGCCATAAGCGAGGCTGTGGCTCTTGCAGGAAAATATGCCCTCGAGCCTGACGTTTCATTTGTAAACGGTGTGCTTGGCTCATTTGCAAAGGAACAAGAGGAAAAGCAGTGAGTTTTGTACTCGGAATAGACACAAGCAATTATACCACTTCATGTGCACTGCTTGATACTGCGGATATGAGCGTCAGGTCATGCAAAAAGCTTCTTCCTGTCAAGCAGGGAGAGCGAGGACTAAGACAATCCGACGCTGTGTTTCACCATACGAAACAGCTTCCAGAACTTATGAAACAGCTTTTTGATAAAAGGTATGACTTAAGTGCAGTTGGGTATTCTTATGCACCAAGGTGTGCAGAGGGGTCGTATATGCCTTGCTTTCTTGTTGGCGAAAATGTTGCACAAGCTGTGTCACTTGCCTGTGGGGCTGACCTTGAAAAGACTTCGCATCAGGTGGGACATATACTTGCGGCACTTTATTCCTGCGGAAAGCTGGATATGCTCAGTTCTGATAAGCCTTTTGCGGCTTTTCACGTCAGTGGTGGCACTACAGATCTTCTTTTGTGTGAGCCTGACAAGGCTACGCTTATAAATATAACTCAGATCGGCGGAAGCCGTGATCTTAAAGGCGGACAAGCCATAGACAGAACAGGCGTAAGGCTTGGGCTGTCTTTTCCATGTGGTAAAGAGCTTGAAAGGCTTGCGTCTGAAAGTGAACATAAAATAAAGCCAAAAGCATCAGTTGACGGGCTTTATTGCTCACTTTCTGGAATAGAAAATCAGTGCATGAAGCTTATAGACGAGAGCTGTTCCGTTGCTGATGTTGCGGCATACTGTATTGATTGTGTGTGCCTTGCGGTGGAGAAAATGACAGTTAATCTTCGCCATGAGTATAAGGATATACCTATTATATACGCAGGCGGTGTGATGTCTAATCGCTTTATAAAAAGCAAGCTTGAAAAGTACGGCAGCTTTGCTGAACCTGAGTTTTCAAGTGATAACGCAGTGGGCGTTGCGGTCTATGCTGCGATCAGGAAAGGGAAGATCAAAATATGAGTTCAGTTATCACTGTTTCTCAGCTAAACAGATATCTTGCTTCAAAACTGCGGTCTGACCTTAAGCTGAAAGGCATTGCCGTCAAGGGAGAGATATCCAATTTTAATATACATTACAAATCAGGTCATGCCTATTTTACAGTAAAGGACAGCAGTTCTGCACTTAAAGCTGTTATGTTTTCAAGCAGTGTTTCAAGGCTTAAATTCGTGCCTGAGGACGGCATGAGCGTGCTTGTTATGGGCAATATAGAGGTCTATGAGCGTGACGGCGTTTATCAGATAATAGCTACGGAGATAGCACCTCTTGGAGTGGGCGTTATGCACGTTCAGCTCGAACAGACCAAGAAAAAGCTTGAAAAAATGGGCGTATTTGATGTGAACAAAAAAAAGAAAATACCCCTTGTTCCAAAGAAGATAGCTGTTGTTACGTCGCTTACTGCGGCGGCTTTGCAGGATATAATCCATATAGCTGAAAGGCGTTATCCTGTGTGCAATATCGAAGTTTATCCTGCGCAGGTGCAGGGTACGGCGGCAGCACAAACTATATGCAAAGCACTTTCAGCGGCTGATAAAAGCGGTGCGGATACCATAATTTTAGCTCGTGGCGGTGGCTCTAGCGAGGATCTTATGGTGTTCAATGACGAGGCGGTGGCGCTGTCTGTTTACGCCTGCAACACACCTGTGATATCGGCTGTAGGTCACGAAACTGACACCACTCTTGCAGACTATGCCGCAGATATGCGTGCGCCAACTCCGTCAGCGGCGGCTGAGATTGCTACCCCTGACAAGGCGGATATACTTAATGCTATGAGGCTTTTAAGGCAAAAGCTTGACAAGGCTATGGAGCTTAAACTTGATAAGGCTGTGTCACAGATAGAAAGCTGTGATAAGCTTTTGAAATTATATTCTCCTGAAAAGAAATTAGAGCAGAGCGAAAAAGCAGTGTGCGATCTTGAAAAAAGGCTATCACAGATCATGGAACGCAGGATTGAAAAGCTGTCAGTTAAGCTTGACGGATATGTTTCTTCTCTGAATATGCTTAGTCCGTTCAATATTCTGGGCAGGGGATATGCTATCGTTCAGAAAGACGAAAGCGTTGTCGACAGTGTAACAATGCTGAACATTGGCGACGAGGTAGACATAAAGCTGTCAGACGGCAGTGTATCTGCTAAAATAACATTTGTCAAATGAAAGGCTGTTTAAAATGACTTTTGAAGAAAATCTTACAAGACTTAATGATATAGTTGGTCAGCTTGAAAATGACAAGCTTCCTCTTGAGAAAGCTTTGGCACTTTATAAAGAGGGGATAGATCTGTCGGTCGACTGCAAAAAAAGCCTTGAAAGTGCAAAGCTTTCCGTAAAGGCTATGAACGGAGATAATAGCGATGAATGATATGAACAAAGCCACACTTGATTATTATGTGGAGCTTATAGATAATAAACTGCTGGAGCTTACCCACTCAAAGCCTGAGCTTCAGGGTCAGGTAGTTGAGGCTATGGAGTATTCTTTGCAGGCAGGGGGCAAAAGGCTCAGACCTGTGCTTATGCTTGAATTTTGCCGTATGTGCGGCGAGCGTCAGCCTGAGAAGTATGCAGAGATAGCTTGTTCTATTGAACTTATACACACTTTTTCTCTTATACATGACGATCTGCCCTGTATGGACGATGATGATTACAGACGTGGAAAGCCCTCATGTCATAAAGCTTTTCCTGAGAATATTGCTCTCCTTGCAGGCGACGCACTGAACACTCTTGCTTTTGAAGTGATTGCCAACAGTGCCATGAACGGCGTTATATCTGCTGACAAGGCTGTTATGCTTATCTCTGTTCTGGCAAGAGCAGTAGGCACTGACGGCATGATAGGCGGTCAGGTGATAGACCTTAAATATGAAAATAAAGAAATAGATGTTGATACACTGAATATTTTGCAGACCTGCAAAACAGGCGCACTTATTGAAGCCGCTTGTGTAATGGGCGTTATACTTGGAGATAAGCTTGATGCTATCCCCTTTGCGGCAGACTATGCTCAGGCAATGGGCAGAGCATTTCAGATAGTTGACGATATCCTTGATGTAACAGGCACTTTTGAGGAGCTTGGCAAGCCTATCGGCAGTGACAGCGAACAGCATAAAAATACATATGTATCCCTCCTTGGACTTGACAAGTCAGAACAGATAGCAAAACAACTGACAGTTCAAGCACTGGGTCATCTTAAATATTTTGAGGACAGCGTTTTCCTCACAGAGCTTACATCTGATATGCTTACAAGAAGAAGTTGATAAAAAGATTGGAGATCTAGATATAATGTCGGAAATAAAAAAGCCTGATATTTATAAAATGAATTTGCCTGCCGACCTGAAAAAGCTTTCCACTGCACAGTGTGAGGAGCTTTGCGGTGATATAAGGAAAATTCTTATAGATACGGTTTCAAAAAACGGCGGTCATCTTGCGTCAAATCTTGGTACTGTGGAGCTTACAATGGCTATCCACAGAGTTTTTGAATCACCTAAAGATAAAATCGTCTGGGACGTTGGTCATCAGGCATATACACATAAAATACTTACGGGTAGACTCAAAGAGTTTAAAACTCTCAGACAGGAAAACGGTATTTCGGGTTTTTGCAGACCTGATGAGTCAGTGCATGATGCTTTTATAAGTGGCCACAGCTCTACGTCTGTTTCTGCGGCGCTTGGGATCGCCACAGCAATGAAGCTGAGTGGTGATAAAACTCACCATGCTATTGCTGTAGTCGGTGACGGTGCTTCAACAGGTGGCGAGCTTTACGAGGGACTTAACAATGCAGGCAAAAGTGATACAAATATCATCGTTATCCTCAACTACAATGAAATGTCTATCTCAAAAAATGTTGGCGGAATGGCAAAATATCTTTCCTCCATGCGTACAAAAGAGAGCTATCAGCGCACAAAGGGCAGAGTAGAGAGAATGCTTGATAAGACGCCTGTTATAGGTAAACCTGTGAAAAATGCCGTTCGTAACTCCAAAAATGCGGTCAAGAACATGATACTTCACAGCACCATGTTTGAAGATCTTGGCTTTCACTATATTGGACCTATCGACGGACATAATCTTGAAGAACTTGAACAGGGACTTATGGCTGCAAAGGCAGTAAACAAGCCTGTTTTTGTTCATGTGAATACTATAAAAGGCAAGGGCTATGCTCCTGCAGAAGCTAACCCAGGAGAGTTTCACGGGGTTGGCTCATTTGAGATAAAAACGGGCAATCCCGACGTCGTACTTTCTGACAGCTTTTCTTCTATAATGGGAAAAGAGCTTTGTGAAATGGGCGAAAAGAATAAGCGTCTTTGTGCAGTCACTGCGGCAATGAAATACGGCACGGGGCTTCAGTATTTTGCGAAGCGTTTTCCTGAACGCTTCTTTGATGTAGGCATTGCCGAAGAACACGCAGTTACTTTCTGTGCTGGGCTTGCTTCTATGAACTATGTACCTGTTTTTGCGGTGTACTCATCGTTTTTGCAAAGGTCATACGACCAACTTATCCATGATATGGCTATAGGAGGTTGTCATGCAGTTATATGCGTTGACCGCGCAGGTATAGTCGGTGATGATGGTGAAACACATCAGGGAATTTTTGATGTTTCTTTTCTTACCTCTGTGCCGAATATGAGGATATATTCTCCGTCTAATTATGACGAACTCAGACTGTGCCTGCATAAGGCTGTTGAGGACGACAGTGGCATTTGTGCTGTGAGATATCCAAGGGGCAGGGATCAATCGCTGTATGATACATCTGATCCTGTTTCAACTTACGTTTATCGTCATATAGAGGGCGCAAAGGTTCTGCTTGTTACATACGGCAGGCTTGCAAATGATCTTTTTACAGCTATAGAAATACTCAGAAATCGCGATATAAAGTGCGATATTATTAAGCTTGTGAATATTTTCCCTATAGACAATGAGGTGGTTGATATAATGTCAGCCTACGATGCTGTGCTGTTCTTTGAGGAAGCTTATTACTGTGGAAGTATTTCAGAGAAGTATGCTTCTATCTGCCCAAATGTGGCACAGTTTGCTATTGACGGTTTCGTGAAGCACGGAAAATGTGATGTGCTACTTGACGAGCTTGGTTTTTCAGCAGAGAAAATGGCTGATACAGTTGAGGGCTTTTTGAAAGATGAGTGAAAGACTTGATGTGTATATAGTTACGAACTGCGGCGTAAAAAGCCGAGAACGTGCCAAACAGCTTATAAAAAATGGATTTGTGTCGGTAAACGGCAAGGTCTGCGTCAAGCCTTCTATATTAGTTGATGAGAACGACGGGGTGAAATGTAGGCCTGACGATATGAAGTTTGTCGGCAGGGGCGGACTTAAGCTTGAACACGCCTGCGATGTTTTCGAACTTGACTTGACAGGTAAAGTTTGTGCAGATATCGGTGCTTCAACTGGGGGATTTACTCAGTGTATGCTTGAACATGGCGCAAAATTTGTCTATGCGGTGGACGTGGGTCACGGACAGCTTGATGAAAGTTTGTGCAATGACAGCAGGGTGAAAAACTGTGAGGGCGTGAATGCACGATATCTGACAGCGGATTTTTTTGACAGACCTGTGCAGTTCATAAGTGGTGACCTTTCGTTTATTTCTCTAAAACTTGTTATAAAATCCCTTTGCGATTGTCTTTGCGATGGCGGTGAAATGGTTCTTCTTATAAAACCTCAGTTTGAGGCTGGCAAGCAGGCTCTCAATAAAAAGGGTATCGTCAAAGATCGTAAAGACCATGTGAGAGTGATAACCGAGCTTCTTGGCTGTTTTAGAGCAGAGGGGCTTGCGGCTGAAAAGATAACAATTTCCCCTGTTAAGGGCGGCGACGGCAATCTTGAATATCTTATTCTACTTAAAAACGCTGACATGACGGCTGACAAGCTTGGTCAGCTCAATATAAAAGAATTTGTGAACGAAGCTTTTGATAGCTTCAAAGACTAAACGCAAGAGTGGTAATATTATGAAAATCTATCTTTATCCAAATCTTGATAAAACTCATTGCTTTGAGTATACGACCGCAACATATGAAAGGCTGCACAAAAATGGTGCAAAACTTTTTATGGATAGATGCTATAAGCACGTTTTCGGAAAGCTCGATATCACTTTCTGTAGCGAAGACGAGTGTGTAAAGCAGTGTGATATGATTATTGCGATCGGTGGTGACGGAACGATACTCAAATGCTCTCTTAAGGGCTGTGAGTTTGAGAAGCCTATACTTGGCATAAACTGTGGCAGACTCGGTTTTATGGCCTCTCTTGAACATTTACAGCTTGAATTGCTGGACAAGCTTTTTTCTGGAGAATATACCCTCAGCCGCCGAATGATGTTAAACGTAAATGTCGAATGTGGCAGTGAAAATAAGTCATATACTGCGCTTAATGACGTTGCAGTAACAAAAGCTGACGATTGTAAGATAGCCGATTTTGAGGTGTCAAAAAACGGCAGACTTATTTCTTCACTTCGTGCAGACGGTGTTATACTTTCTACAGCCACAGGCTCAACAGCCTATTCAATGTCAGCAGGTGGACCTATAATCGAACCTGAAATGAAGTGTATAGAGTTCACACAGATATGTGCTCACTCGCTTTTTGCAAGATCTATGATACTTTCAGAGGACAGCGTTATGAAAGTCAAGTGTCACACTAACAGTGGCTCTCACGCAATCGTCAGCGTTGACGGTAATAATGTTTTCAGACTTTCGGCAGAGGACACTGTGATAGTATCAAAGTCAAAGTATTTTGTTGAAATCATAGATATAAGCGGCGGCAGCTTTTTCTCGTCAATAAACAAAAAGCTTATGCAGCCGTTGAAGGAATCAGCGGAGGACGGCATATGAAAAATCAGCGTCAGAATTTGATAATGCAGATTGTCAAAGACGAAAATATCGGCACTCAGGAGGAACTTCGTGAAGCGCTTAAAAGGCATGGTCTTAAAGTCACTCAGGCAACAGTTTCAAGGGATATAAAAGAGCTTTCCCTTGTAAAGACCATTGGTTCAGACGGCAATTATAAATACAGCCTGCCTGCACTCAAAAAAGATATTGCAGAGCAAAACAATGGTATTTTCGGCATAATTTCAGACGCCGTTGTGTCAGTGGATCATGCGCTTAACACTGTTGTGGTGAAATGTCATACGGGCATGGCACAGGCGGTGTGTGCAAAGCTTGACAAGTTAGGGCTTGACAATGTTGTGGGAACGCTTGCAGGTGACGACACGATATTCATACTTATGCGGACAGAAAAAGATGCGTCCCATATGGCAGAGGAACTGAGATCCTTTATTATTTCTTAAACAGCAGAGGAATGATCTAAAATGTTAAGTGAACTTTATATTGAAAATCTTGCCGTGATAGAAAAGGCAACTATAGATTTTTCTGATAAGCTTAATGTTTTCACAGGCGAAACGGGAGCAGGTAAGTCCATACTTATAAATGGAATAAATGCTATCCTCGGTCAGCGTGTCACTAAGGATATTGTGAGAACAGGCACGGACAAGGCTGTTATTTCAGCGTTGTTTACTGACATTGGGGACAATGTTTTTCAGGTACTAGACGAGCTTGGCATAAGTACAGAAGACGGACAGCTTTTCCTTACCCGTGAGATACGTTCAGATGGTGGAAGCGTTGCAAGAGTCAACTCGAGAGCGGTGAACGTTTCCGTACTTAAAGCTATCGGAGAAACGCTTGTAACTATCCATGGACAGCACGACAATCAGATACTCATGGCTCCTGAACGTCATATAGAGATACTTGACAGCTATGCCGAATCTGAAGCTCTTATAGAAGATTATCACAGCTCTTTCAGAGAGCTTCAAAGCATTGCAAAGAAGATAAACAAGATAAAAACTGAGCAAAGCAAAAAAGAGTTTCGCATGGCTGAGCTTGCTGATATTGTCGAGGAGATAAACGCGCTAAACATTCATGAAGGCGAGGATAAAGAGATAGAAGCAGAGCTTAACATCTCTAAAAATGCTGTTGCAATCTCTGAGGCTCTTTATATGGCAAAACAACTTCTTTCGGGCGATGATGACACAGATGGTGCAGTGGAGATGACGCAGAGAGCTTCAAAATCGGTTGAGGGATATACTGATATAATGACTGAGATATCGCCTATATATGACAGACTTAGTTCTGCGGCTATTGAAATGGAGGATATTTCCGAGGAGATAGGCTCACTTCTTGACAGCCTCGATATCGACCCGAAACGTTATGATTACCTTAATCAGCGTTCTGATGAACTCAGGCGTATCATGAAGAAATATGGACCTGAACTTGATGATGTACTGACTACTCTTGAAAATTCACAGAATGAGCTTGATGAACTGAGCGGAGCAGAGCAGAGCTTAGACGAGCTTAATAAAGAAAAGGAAAGACTTCTTGCGGAAGTATCAAAGAAAGCCAAAGCACTTTCAGACCATAGAAAAAAAGCAGGAGAGCGGTTTGTTTCTCAGGTAACAGAGGAGCTTGAATTTCTCAATATGCCAAAGGTCAAGCTGGTGGTTCAACAGAAAACAGGCAAGCTCACCATAAATGGTATGGATAGCATAGAGTTTCTTATTTCTGCAAACCTAGGCGAAGAGCCAAAGCCTATAGCGAAGATTGCTTCAGGCGGTGAGCTTTCAAGAATAATGCTTGCACTGAAAAACGTAATTGCAGAAAAGGACAGTATCGGCACGCTGATATTTGACGAGATAGACACAGGAGTAAGCGGCAGAGCGGCTCAGAAGATAGGTATAAAGCTGAAACAGATATCTCGCCTTAGGCAAGTTCTTTGCGTGACCCACCTTGCTCAAATGGCTGTTATGGCGGATAATCATTTGCTTATTGAGAAAAATATACAGGGCGACAGGACAGTTACAACTGTTAGAACTCTCGACCATGAACAGAGAAAGTATGAGATAGCAAGGATAATGGGCGGTGAAAATATCACAGAGCTTATGCTTGAAAATGCTGAACAGTATCTTAAAGACGCTGACAATATGTAACACAAAGTCCCTGATGATTGCGGGGACTTTTTTGTGAACGTACATTTATTATTTATTGTTGTAAAATTCATAGTAATGTGGTATAATAACAATCGGTAGGTGATTATTTGAAACTTGAACATATAAACGTCAAAGAAGCCGTGAGATATATGGGAATGGGCAATAACAAGCCAGACGAACGCACGGCTTTGTTGATAGATGAATGTGAAAAAGAGCTTTTGAAGGTCATTGAGCCTAAATTTGTGTACAGAGTGTTTGATGTCGCTCATAAAGAGAACGGTGTTGAGGTCGTCGGTACTCCGTTGTTTCTTGGCGGCAATGATATATGCAGACACCTTGAGGGGTGCAGTAAATGCGTGCTTTTTGCAGCGACTATTTCTTCGGGCGTTGATAGAAAGCTTCGTGCTTATGAAGCAGAGGATATGGCTAAAGCTATGATAGCGGATTGCCTTGCAAGTGCGGCTGTGGAGCAGGTATGCGATATAGTTGACAACACTGTGAAAGAAAAGCTCAGCGGATATAATCAGACATGGAGGTTTTCTCCTGGTTATGGCGATCTGCCTATCAGCGTGCAGAGAGTTTTTCTTGACGTACTCAATGCGCAGAAATTTATCGGACTTAATGCAACTGAAAATAATATACTGACGCCGAGAAAGTCTGTCACGGCGATAATCGGATTGTCAGAAAATGAAATATCAAAGGGCAGACGTGGTTGTGCCTGCTGTAATATGAGGGAAGTCTGTCAATTCAGAAAAAGAGGAGATCATTGTGGATTTTAGAACATTACTTAAAACAAAAGAATTTGTCATACTTGACGGAGCAATGGGTACGATGCTTCAGGCAAAGGGACTTGAAATGGGTGGCACTCCTGAAGCTCTTAACATAGACAAGCCTGATTGGCTGGTGGACATACACCGCCAGTATATAAACGCAGGCTCAGACATTGTTTACGCCAATACTTTCGGTGCAAACAGACACAAGCTTGAAAAGTGCGGATATACTGTCCAGCAGGCTATTCCTGCGGCTATAAAAAATGCAAGAAAAGCCTGTGAGGGTACTGATACCCTTGTTGCTCTTGATATCGGACCTATCGGACAGCTTCTAGAGCCAACAGGAACGCTCACTTTTGAAGAAGCTTACGATATTTATAAGGAGCAGATACTTGCAGGAGTTGAAGCAGACCTTATCGTTTTTGAAACAATGACAGATCTCTATGAACTTAAAGCGGCTGTTCTTGCGGCAAAGGAAAACAGCGATCTTCCTATAGTCTGCACAATGACATTTGAGGAAAACATGCGTACATTTACGGGCGTTGCCATAAGCTCCATGGCTTTGACTTTGGAGGGTCTGGGCGTTGACGCAATCGGTGTGAATTGCTCATTAGGACCAAAGGAGCTTTATCCTGTTGTGGAGAAGCTTTGCAAGTGTACAAATCTCCCTGTTGTAGTAAAGCCTAATGCAGGACTTCCTGACCCTGTTACAAATGAATATAACTGTTCACCTGATGATTTTGCAGAGTTTGCAGAAAAGCTTATCCCATTGGGAGTTAAGGTGCTTGGAGGTTGCTGCGGAACTAACCCTGAGTATATCAAAAAGCTGGCTGAAATGCTCAAAGGCAAGAAGCATGTCAGTGTGCATAATGATATCCCTGCCGCTTGCTGTTCACCGACACATACTGTAGTTATAGACCAGCCAAGAATAATCGGTGAGCGTATCAATCCTACGGGCAAGAAGCGTTTTAAAGAAGCACTGCTTGCAAACGATATTGACTATATCCTTGGTCAGGCTATCGAGCAGATACACGCAGGTGCGGATATTCTTGATGTAAATGTTGGTCTGCCGGGAATCGACGAAAAGAGTATGATGGTCAAGGCTGTAAAGTCTTTGCAGGGCGTTGTCGATGTGCCTTTGCAGGTGGATTCAACTATACCTGAGGTGCTTGAAGCGGCTCTGAGGGCTTATAATGGCAAGCCTATCGTCAATTCTGTAAACGCTGAGGACAGCTCCATTGAAAATGTTCTTCCTCTTGTAAAGAAATATGGTGCGGCTGTGGTAGGTCTTACTCTCGATGAAAACGGCATACCAAAGAGTGCTGACAAGAGATTTGAGCTTGCTAAAAAGATACTTGACAAGGCGCTTGAATACGGCATTAGAAAAGAAGATGTGTATATAGATTGTCTTACTCTTACCGCTTCTGCGGAGCAGGAAAATGTTATGCAGACAGTAAATGCAGTGGAGAGAGTAAAGAACGAACTTGGACTTAAAACGGTTCTTGGTGTATCGAATATCAGCTTTGGTCTGCCTAGCAGAGAGATAGTTAATCACAACTTTCTTATGATGGCGCTCACAAAGGGTCTTGACCTGCCGATAATGAATCCTAATATTGATTCTATGACGGCAACTGTTCGTGCCTACAAGCTTCTGACAAACATTGATAAAAACTCTGTTGACTTTATTTCTCACTACGGTGGCGAGAAAAAAACTGCTCCTGCCGCAACAGGCGCAAAAGCTGAGATAGACTTGCCGTATGCTATCGAAAATGGTCTGAAGAAAGAAGCAGCTGACCTTACTGCAAAGCTTTTGCAGGAAACAGAAGCCATGAACATTGTCAACGATATGCTTATCCCAGCACTTGATAAGGCTGGTGCAGAATTTGAAAAGGGCAAGCTTTTCCTGCCGCAGCTTATCCAGACAGCAGGCACTGCACAGGCTTGCTTTGAGGTAATAAAAAATTACATTCTGTCAACGGGTGAAAAAAGCGTTTCTAAGGGCAAGATAATCCTTGCAACAGTAAAGGGCGATATCCACGATATCGGCAAGAACATTGTAAAGGTACTTCTTGAAAACTATGGTTATGACGTTATTGACCTTGGCAAGGACGTTGACTATCAGACGGTGGTTGATTGTGCAATAGAAAATGACGTACATCTTATCGGTCTTTCTGCGCTTATGACAACAACTCTTGTGAGCATGGAAAATACAGTTAAGCTTCTTCGTGAAAACAATGTTGACTGCAAGATAATAGTAGGCGGTGCGGTGGTAACGGCTGACTATGCAGAGCAGATAGGCGCTGACTATTATGCAAAAGACGCAAAAGAGTCGGTAGATATCGCAAGAAAATTTTTCGGAAACTGAATAAAATAATTATGACCTCCCATAATCTGAACAACAGATATTTATGGGAGGCCATTTTTAATGAAAAAGTTTGTTACAGCTATCATCATTTCATTTGTCGTTACGGTAAGCTCTGCAGGCATCAAAGCCGCTGCTTTTTCCTCATCAAACCTTGGGGCAGCATTCGTTTTGAGCAATGTTATGTCAGATGAAAAAAACGATAAAAATGGCAGTGGTATAACTGTCATAGACGGCAATAGGGAAGATATAAAGTTTACTTTTAAAATAGCCGAAATAATTAAAAGCCTTTTTAGCTAAGTGTACATTTATTTGTACTTGTATCAAAAGTACGATTGACTTTTGAGCCTTGCCGTGTTATTATATAAATATCAATCATAACGGAGGCTCATTCAATGGTAACAGTTATAAGCGGTGGCTCTCACAGTGGACGTGACAAAGTTTTCATAGATAAGATCAAGTCTGCTATAAAAAACGGCGAGCAGGTCATGGTCATAATACCAGATCAGTTTTCTTTTGAATATGATAAAAAACTGTATGAACACCTTGGTGCGGCAGATTTCAACGTCATACAGACTGCAGGCTTTAACCGTATCGCTGAGTTCACAGAGAAGCTTTATGGCGGTAGGGTAAAAGAAAATGCGGATGATAACGTCCGCACTATCCTTATGTATAAGGCTGTCAGACGTCTTAAGCAGACCAAGGATATCCGCTTTTATAAAAAGAGTCTTGAAAAGGGCAGTTTCTTAGCCGAACTTAACGAACTTGTGAGCCAGTTTCGTGAAAGCGGAATAACACCACAGGATCTAGCTCTTGCTGCTGAGAAGCAGAGCGGCTCGCTTGCCATGAAACTTTTTGATATCTCAAGGCTTTATGATTTTTACATGGATGAGCTTGAAAAGGCAGGAATGCAGGATACACTGTCTGCAATGGCAAGAAGTGTGGATCAGGTGAAGAAAAACGGATATTTCCGTGGAATGACAGTTTTTGTTGACGCTTTCAACGATTTCTCTTTTGATGAACTTAAAATGCTTGACGCTTGTATCGCGCAGTGCAAGAATATAACGTTCTCTCTATGTATCGACAATGAAAGCATTAGAAGATATGCAAATCACCCTTTTGCTGATACTCTTAAAACGTTGCAGCAGATAACAGATATTTCCGCTGATCATAATTACAAGGTCAACACGGTAGAGTGTCGTAACAGCTCATTTAGAGTCCCTGAACTTGAATATGTGAGCAAAGAGATTTACAACACCTGCAAAAAGCCATACGTCGGAAAGTGCGAAAATGTTTCTGTTATATCAGAAACGGATATTTACGAAGAAAGTGAATTTGTCAGTGGAAAGATATGGGAGCTTATTAGAGAAAAAGGCTATAAATTCAGTGACATAGCTTTGCTTGCAAGAAACCTTAAAGATTGTGCTTCCGTTTTTGAGGGTACGTTTGACAGATATGAGATACCATATTTTTCAGACTGCAGTGACAGTGTTTCTTCATCATCTCTGGTGAGGTATATGAACTCGCTTTTCAAGTGCTTGCTTTCAAGAAAGTATTCCACGGATAATATTTTGAAATACATAAAATCGCCGCTTTTTCCAATGCTGAATATCGAGATATCAAATCTGGAAGACTATTGCATACGCTGGAGCGTTGATGGTGATATGTGGCTCAGTGATTTTACTGTTGCAGGTGATCTCAGCGAAAAACAGCTTGAAAAAATAAACTGCTCAAGACGAAAGATAATCGAGCCTTTTGAAGCATTTAAAAGCAAACTTGTTAAAGACGTTACAGCAGGGGAACTGTGCCGTGGGCTTTATGATCTTCTTGGCAGCATTGAGCTTTCTCAGCAGACCTTTTCTGTAGTAAAAAAGGCAGGAACTTCGGATAACGAAACTCAGCTTGAAATGGCAAGAGGATTGAAACAACTTTGGAACTCTGTTCTTTCGGCTATCAAATCCGTCTATGACTGCATGAATGACGAAGTTATCTCTCTCAGACAGTTTTATGAGCTTTTCAAGCTCATGCTTTCGCAAATGAGTGTTTCACGTCCTCCGCAGAAACTTGACTGCGTAAGGATATGCGACCCGAGCCATTCAAGGCTTGAGGGCGTAAAGGCAGTCTTTCTTGTTGAGGTGAACGACGGCATATTTCCTGCGTCCTTAAGCTCTGGTGGACTTATCACAGAAAATGAAAAAATGATATTAGAGGGAAGCGATATTCATATCTCACACAGCGCAAGAAAATCTTTTCAGACAGAGAAGCTTGTGTGCTACAACGCTTTTACCCTTGCAGACGAAAAGCTCTTTGTGCTTTATTCAGAATCTGACCTTGTAGGAGAAGTTCACCGCCCCTCTGCACTTGTTTCTGAGCTTAACGGAATGTTCGGCCAAATTAATACCAAAGCTCAGGATATGGGGCTTGATTTTTACTGCACTTCTTTCAGAACAGCTTACTATAAATATATGGAACATTCCCGTGATAAAAACGCTACAATTTCTGCGATTAGGTCTGTGTTGGGGTTATCGCATGAATATGCCGAGAAACTTATGCGAACAAAGAATCTTCATGAAAACGGTGACTATAAGCTTGAAGAAAAGACCGCAGAAAAGCTTTTCATGTCAGAACAGCCTGCAAAGGTCTCGCCTACTCAGCTTGATACATATTATAAATGCCCGTTCAATTATTTCTGCAAGTATGGTCTTGGTCTTAAAACTGTCAGAAAGGCAGATATCGACGGGCTTAACAGGGGGCTTATCATTCATCAGCTTCTTGAAAAGATAATGCGTAAAGATGATGACGGCACAGGCTTTGACAAGGCTTTCCTTACTCTCTCAGATGATGAGATAAAAGAGTATATCCACAAAAACGTTACCGAATATATAAAGGAAAGCCTTGGTGGAATGTTCGGAAAATCTCCGTCATTTGTATTTTTACAGGAGCGTATGGAAAGTAATATCCTGCATATCATTCGTTTTATGCAGAATGACCTTCTTCACTCAAAATTCAGACCGGCGCTTTTGGAATACAAAATAGATAAGTCCGAAGGAGAAGACAGACTTATCATAGACGTAAACGGCAGAGATAAGATAATCCTTACGGGAATTATCGACAGAGTTGACGTTTTCGAGGACGAGAACGGTGAAAAATATGTGAGAATAATCGATTATAAAACAGGCTCTATTGACCTTAAATATTCAATGCTCTACAATGGCCTTAATTTGCAGATGTTCGTGTATCTTACCGCTTTACTTGAAACCAAAAATCCAGTGAATATAGACGGTGGATTGAAGCAGGCTGGTATCGTATACTACACGCTAGGAAACAAGCCTAAAACATACGAGCAGACAGCCGACGCTGACGTAGAAGAAGCCGAGAGCAGATCACGGCTAAACGCTTTCAAGCCTATAGGAAAAGTCGTTGATATAAAGGCTGTCACTGAAGCTTTCAGCTCAGAAGAAAATTACGCCTATGCGCCTTTTAAATATTCTAAAACCAACGGCATTTCAGGCACTATTCCAGACGGCTTTTTTACAAAGCTCAGAGAATTTGCTATAGGCAAAGTGGCGCAATTTGGTGAACAGCTTTGCCAGGGAAACATTCAGGCAAGACCTGTGGCGGAAGCCTGCAAGCACTGTGATTTTCACGATATCTGCGGCAGGATAAACCAAGAGGACGTTACAGACGTGAAAGACAGCGTTTATGAAGAAAAACTTATGGAAGAACTAACTGACAGAAAGGAGAAAAAATAATTGGCTGATACAAAATGGACCAAAGAGCAGGAAAGAGCCATTAGTGACCGTGGCAAGGGCATTATAGTTTCAGCGGCGGCAGGAAGCGGCAAAACCACAGTGCTTATAGAACGAATGATACAACTTCTTTCTGATGAAAAAAATAAAATACCTGCCGACAGACTTCTTGCAGTAACATTCACAAAAGAAGCCGCTTCAAGCATGAAAGAAAAGCTCAGCCGTGCTTTTGACGAACAGCTTCGTCGTGACCCTGAAAACAAGTGGCTGCTTAGTCAGCAAAATCTTATCCAGCTTGCGAGGATATCTACAATAAATTCTTTCTGTCTTGACCTTGTGAAAAGTAATCTACATGAATTTGATTTTCAGGGCGGACTTGATATACTTGATGACAGTGTACAAAATCTTATTTTGCAGGAAGCTATCACGCAGGCTTATGAAAAGCTTTGTGAAGAAGATTATGAAAGCTATAAACTGCTGAAAAACGCTTTTGCTGATAAAACTCTCAATGAAATCACCGACAATCTTTATAAATTCATGCGTTCGCTGCCGTTTCCTAAGCGTTGGATAGCAGAGGTACATAAAAACTTTACTGATGATAAGATTTTTGACAGCTTTATAAAAGATAATATATGTGTAGCTCAAACAAAGCTGAAAGAAGCATTTTCAATGTATGAGGTTTTTGAAGAATATGCCTGCCGTAAAGAGATAGAAGGCATACCATTTATAAAACATATCAAATTGAATGAAACTGCCGACAGTGACAGAGAACTTCTTCATAGGTTAAGAAAGCTTCTTGAAAGCGGCGATATAGATACTATTGCTAAGTCAGATTGGAAATTCAGCACCATAAAAAGATTTCCCACGAACAAGGCTTTCAATGCATCACTTGACGATGATATTCGCATTAAGTTCAAGGACAATTATGCCTTCTGTGCATCATACAGAAACAAATATAAAGATATCGTAGCTAAAATTACCGATATGTTCAATAACACAAAACTAATCATGAAGGAAAATATGCTTGAATCTGACAGAATATTTACTGTTCTGTGCAGGGTATGCGAAGATATAGACAAGATCTCACAAGAAATGAAGCTTGAACGAAATGGCGTTACTTTTTCTGACGTTGAGATAATGGCGAGAGAATTGCTTGTAAAAGATACCGAGAATGGACCTGTTCGCACGGAGCTTTGCGAGGAAATTCGCAGAAACAAGCTATATGAGCTTATTTTCATAGACGAGTTTCAGGACGTGAATAATCTTCAGGAGCTTGTTTTCCGCTCGCTTTCTGATTCTGATAACTTGGATATCATGGGCAAAAATGTTTTTGTGGTTGGCGATATAAAGCAGGCTATATATCGTTTCAGACTCTCAAATCCTGAACTTTTCAGCAAAACGAGAAATGACGCTTCCGCACCTGAAAACAGCGAACAGCTCGAGGCTATTTTGCTGAGCAAGAATTTCAGAAGTCGTGAGTCTGTGGTTGATTTTGTAAATTTTCTGTTTCACTATCTTATGACACAGCACACAGGTCAGGTGGATTATGATAGAAATGAAGAACTTCGATACGGTGAACTTTATGATGAAAATAACAAGCCTACAGAAATAATGCTCATACCTTTTGATAAGGACTACAAAAAGACAAATGGCTATTCTGTGGAGAACAAAGTAATAGCACAAAAGATAAAGCATATGCTTGAAAACGGTGAGGAAGTCAAAGATCATGGCTCTCTAAGGCCGTGCCGTGCAGGAGATTTTTGTATACTTGTTCAAAAGAATGATGAAATTACCCTTATGGCAAAAGCCCTTGAAGAAGTAGGTCTGAAAGCATATTCTGAGGATACAAACGGATACATGAAGTCAAGAGAGATAACACTTGTGCTGAATATGCTCAGGGTAATTGACAATCCTATGAACGATATTGCAATGACAGCTATCATGATGTCGCCTATCATGGGATTTACGCCTGATGAAATGGCGGCAGTAACAGAAAAGTCAAAGAAGCCTAACAGCAAACTGAAAGACCATATCTATCAGGTGGTAGCGGCGTCAGCTTCTGCTGAGGACAGCCACGAAAAGGAAGCTACTCATATAAGCTTTAATAATAAAACATTGCAGGATAAGTGCATAGAGCTTAATGAGCTTATTAATTCCCTGCGTTATCTTTCAATGAGCATGGGTCTTGAACGGCTCATAAGAAAAATATACGACATGACCGACCTTATGGGAATCGTTTCGCTGTATCTTGATTCTGATAAAAAGCGAGCAAACCTTCGTCTGCTTCTTGAATATGCTTCGTCCTATGAGCAAAATAGTCAGGAGGGCGTAACTGGTTTTCTAAGATATATCGACTCTGTGTCCTCAAATGAAAAAGCCTTTAAGCAGGCAATGACGGTAACAGAGGGTTCAGATTCCGTTTACATAAAGACCTACCATGCTTCAAAAGGTCTTGAATATCCATTTGTATTTTTATGTCAGCTAGACATACCGCTTATAAAGAAAGACAAAGGTTACTGTTCACATAACAAGCTGGGCTTTGCTTTCAGTTTTATGGATAACAGCAAACTTATGAGAAAAACTTCACTTTACTATGATAAGCTTTCAAAGGAATCAAAAGCAGAGGAAAAAAGTGAAAAACTCCGTCTGCTTTATGTTGGATGTACAAGAGCAAAAGAAAGACTTTTTGTAAGCTATGCACCGATTATTTACAGCAATACCACATATGAGAAGGTTATTGAACGTAAGGTGGGAATAGTTGACAGGCTTAGAAACATATACTCAAAGCAGGGAGATTCTCTTGAAAATGTTGTAGCGGACGCTGAAACGATGCTTGATTGGATAACAATCACGCTTGCACTTCACTCCACGGGTGATCAACTCACATCTTGGCTTGGCACTGATAATATAGCTGTCAGCGGGGACGAATACCCTGAGCCTGAGATAATATATAATGAATACGGCATTGAAAATACAGAGCCGACACAGGAAGAAGATACAGCTATTAGCGAAATAGAAGCGGACAAAACAATGCTTAGAAATCTTCTTGACAAATTTGCATTTGAGTATGACTGGTCAGGAGTATCAACACCAGCAAAGCTTACTGTTACGGAGATAACTGCGGCTGAAAAAGAGAAGCAGACAGAGAAAAACGAACCTGAGTTTTATCCTAGTCTTCCACGGCTTGATGATGAGTTTGATAAACTATCAGCAGCGGAAAAGGGAACTTTTACCCACAAATTTATGGAGTTATCGGACTATGATAAGGCACATGAAAGCGTAAAAACAGAGCTTGAACGTCTTGTGAATCAGGGGTACTTCAGCCAGAAAGAAGCTGACGGAGTTTATGTTGAAGCACTTGAAGCATTCTTTAGATCAGATTTTTATGAGCGTGTGAAAAATTCCGATAATGTGATGCGTGAAAAGAAGTTTCTTGTTTCAATGAGCGATCTTGACTTAAGTGAAAATCTTCCTGAATATAATGGTAACAGCGGTATGCTTCAAGGTATCGCCGATTGTATCTTCCACGAGCCTGATGGATATGTTATCGTTGATTATAAAACTGACAGATTTAATGATTTGTCACAGCTCATGGGCTATAAAACACAGCTTGCACTGTATAAAGCATCGTTTGAGATGATACTCGGAGAGAAAATAAAAAGCTGTTATATTTATTCATTTTGGCTACGGAAAGGGGTTGAAATCAAGCTCTGAATGTGATATAATGACATATAGAGAGCTTGATAATATTTTTTTGAAATAATTTGAGAAAAGGTATTGACAAGTGGGTAAAAGTGTAGTATAATATCATGGTAAACAAAGCAGAACAATGTCCGTTCTCACCTTAAGCGCAGTTCTCTGTAGTAAAAAGGTCAACATGAATTTGCATATCGATGTGATTTTATGCGGGTACGGATCAGTTCTGTGCCCGTTTTATTTTATTTTTGGAGGTGCTGCGTCATTAGCAACAGGGAACATCAGATCAACGAAGAGATCCGTGATAAAGAACTCAGGGTCATAGACGTTGACGGAAATCAGCTTGGTATTTTAAGTGCTGACGAGGCTCTTAAAATTGCATTTGAGAAAGATCTTGATCTTGTAAAGATCGCTCCTCAGGCAACTCCGCCTGTATGCCGTATCATGGATTATGGCAAGTTCTGTTTTGAACAGACAAAGCGTGCGAAGGAAGCAAAGAAAAATCAGAAAGTTATCGAGATCAAGGAAGTTAGAATGTCATCTACGATCGACACTCATGATTTTAATGTAAAGGTCAATCAGGCTGTTAAATTCCTTAACGGAGGAGATAAGATAAAAGTTTCTGTAAGGTTCAAGAAAAGAACTTTGGCTCATCCACAGTTCGGTGAAGAACTTCTTGCAAAATTCAAAGACGCTATCTCTGAAGCCGGCGTTGTTGACAAGCCATCAAAAATGGAGGGACGCAGTCTTGTGATGTTCGTTTCTCCGAAAGTAAACAAGTAAAATAATAAGGAGGATAAATACAATGCCAAAGATCAAAACACATTCTGGTGCTAAGAAGCGTTTCAGTGTTACCGGTAGCGGTAAGGTTAAGTTCCAGCACACAAACAAAAGACACAGACTTACTCAGAAGGATCACAAGCGTAAGAGAATCCTGCGTGGTGCAGCTTATGCAGATGATACCAACATCAAGAACGTAAAGGCTCTTATCCCTTACAAATAAACGAGTTGTAGGGAAAACAAATTTTAAAAATTTCAGGAGGTAATAACTATGGCTCGTGTAAAGGGAGCAATGATGACTCGTAAGAGAAGAAATAAGACTCTGAAGCTTGCTAAGGGATACTTTGGTGCCAAGAGCAAGCACTTCAAAATGGCTAAACAGGCTGTAATGAAGTCAGGTCAGTATGCATACATTGGAAGAAAGCAGAAGAAGAGAGACTTCAGAAAGCTTTGGATCACAAGAATTTCAGCAGCTGCTAAAATGAACGGTATGAATTATTCAACATTCATGAACGGCGTAAACAAGGCTGGTATCAATCTTAACAGAAAGATGCTCTCCGAAATAGCTATCAGCGATCCTGCTGGTTTCACAGCAATCGCAGAAAAGGCGAAGGCTGCTCTTTAATAGTCAAAAACACGCACGTTCTTGTAACCTGCGTGTTTTGTTGTATATTAAGGCAACACCATATATGACGCATTTGGCAACTAAATGATTAAATTTTCAGAATAAGAGGTGACGCAGTTTGCATATTAATAGTAAAGATAACCCTAGAGTGAAGCTTTTCAGAAAGCTTCTGTTATCAAAAAAAGCTAGGGAAGAACATGGATTGTTTGCTGTTGAAGGTGCAAGAAACTGCGTTGACACCGCTTATGAAGCTGTGTGCGGAAGAATAAAAGTCCATTCTGTTTTCTATACTCAAACGGCCTTGACTAAGTATAAAAATACACTTAAAACTGATAGCCTTTTCTCGTGCGCAAGACCCGAAGATGTTTTTGAAATATCTGATGAGCTTGCGAAAAAGATGACAGATGAGGGAAACTCTCAGGGCATATATATGATCGTTTTTAAGGTCGATTTGCCTTTTGTGGCTGAGTATATTGACAAAAACGGGAAGTATCTCGTGCTTGACAATTTACAGGACCCAGGTAATTTGGGTACGCTTTTAAGAACTGCCGATGCCGTAGGCGTTAGTGGAGTAGTTATGACAGATAATTGCGTTGATCTGTATAACCCAAAGGTGGTTCGTTCCGCTATGGGAAGCACTACAAGACTTGATCTTTTTGTAGTGGATAATTTTCTGAACGTCGCAACACTTTTTGATGAGCTTGGTATCGTTACAAATGCTGCAGTTGTCAGAAACGGTGAAAATATCACAGAATTTGATTTTGACAGACCGTGTGCTGTTGTAATAGGAAACGAGGGCAAAGGTTTGCCTAAAGAACATTCAGACATTTGTAAAAATCGTGTGACTATTTCTATGCACGGCAACATAGAATCACTTAATGCTGCTTGCGCAGGCACAATCATTTTGTGGGAAATGTTTCGAGGTGGCAGTCATGGATAAAGAAAGACTTTTATTGTGGATAAGAGCGGTTCTGATTTTCACTCCATCGAGCAAACGTATATGGGAAGTTTCTGCAAATTATGATGATATAGTTGAGTTCATGACTGCACTTGATAATCATATGGTCAGCGGACTTAATGATAAAGAGCTGCAGAGGATAGGAAAATATAGTCTTAAAGACGCAGAAATCATAAAAAAACGCTGTGAAGAGCTTGGCATAAATATTTATTGTTACGAAAGTGAGGGCTATCCTGACAGACTTAAACGGATTGCAAATCCACCTGCTGTTCTGTATACTTATGGTAACCTTGACTTTTTAAACGATAAATGCGTTATTTCAGTAGTAGGCTCCCGTGAGCCGTCTGAATATTCTGTAAAGATAACGAAGCATATTTGCGCAGATCTTATAAGAAGAAACTGTCTGCTTGCTTCGGGGTTTGCAGGCGGTATAGATCAGATCGCTAACAAGGTAGCTATTGAAAATAATAGTAGACCTATAGCTGTGTGTGGCACAGCTCTTGATTGTGATTACCCTAAGGGAAGTAACGAGCTAAAAAAACAGATCGCTGAGAATGGAGTAGTAATATCAGAGTATTTTCCGGGTTATAAACCATTTGGAAATGCTTTTGTGAATCGCAATAGGATTCTTACAGGACTTTCAAATGCAGTGCTTTTTACTGAGTGTAGCAAGGAAAGTCATGGTCTTGATAATGTCAATCACGCCATATCTCAAGGAAAACAGGTATTTGTAGTACCGCCACATGATATCTATGACAGTCGATATTTCGGACAACGTGATCTCATAAGAAATGAGTGTCAACCTGTGTTCGGCGCAGAGGATATAGTGTATTCGCTTGGCAATGAAAGGTATCAATCTCTTAGACTTGTGGAAAGTCTGGGAGAGTTCACGCTTCCTGCTGAGGATTCTGCTATACTTAACAATGGCGAGCCTAAGATAGTGAAGCACAGAAAAAGCAAAAGAAAAGTGCCTGACAGCAAGACTGTTTCTGAAACAGAAGTGGTAAAGCCAACACCTGAGCCTGATCTGTCAGGGCTTGATGACACACAAAAGAGCATTTGCAAACTGTTAAAAAGCGGAAATATGCTTGCGGACGAGATAGCTGCAAAGCTTGGTATGGATATCTCTGATGTGCTTGCACAGCTAACGGAGCTTGAACTTTATGGCACTGTTAAGTCATATCCGGGCAAAATGTTTGGACTTTAATATATATTAAGAATGGAGAATAGATTTGTCTAATTTGATCATAGTTGAGTCACCAACGAAGATAAAAACAATTAAGCGTTATCTTAGCGATGATTATGAAGTCGTGGCTTCAAAGGGTCATGTCCGTGACCTGCCAAAATCAAAGCTGGGCGTCGATATAGATAATAATTTTGAGCCTAAATATGTCAATATAAAAGACAAAGAGGGCGTTATAAAAGATATAAAAAAGCTTGCAAAGAAAAGCGACCATGTTTATCTTGCAGGAGACCCTGACCGAGAGGGAGAAGCCATTTCATGGCATCTCGCATTGCTTTTGGGTCTTGATCTGAATGATAAAAACCGAGTAACTTTCAACGAACTTACTGAAACTGGTATCAAAGCTGGAATGAGCCACCCACGTTCTATTGATATAAACCTTGTTAATGCACAGCAGGCAAGACGTATCCTTGACAGACTTGTGGGCTATAAGCTTTCACCTTTTCTTTGGAGAAAGATAAGAAAAGGACTTTCAGCGGGCAGAGTTCAGTCTGTCGCAGTTAAAATGATATGCGACAGAGAAAACGAGATAAGGGCATTTGTATCTCAGGAATATTGGTCCATTGACGGAAAATTTTCCACAAACGGTGAAAGAAAGACCTTTGCCGCAAAGCTTAATACAGTTGACGGAGAAAAGCCAGAGTTGAAAAATAAAGAGCAGGCTGACGAGATACTGAAAAGACTTGAGGGTGCCGAGTTTGTTATCGACAAGGTAAAAAAGAGCGTTCACAGAAAATCTCCTGCCGCACCATTCACCACCTCGACTTTACAGCAGGAAGCGTCAAGACGTCTCGGTTTTCAGGCGAGAAGAACGATGAAAACTGCTCAGGAGCTTTATGAGGGTGTTGAGATAAACGATATGGGTCAGACAGGTCTTATCACCTATATGCGTACCGACAGCCTTAGAATTTCTGATGAAGCAAGAGCAGCGGCATATGATTTTATCAGAAAAAAATATGGCGATAAGTATATCCCTGACACACCGAAAAAATATAAAACTAAGGGCAACGCTCAGGACGCTCACGAAGCCATCCGACCAACACACCCAGAGGTTACACCTGATATGGTAAAGGCAAGCGGAGTGACGAGTGACCAGTACAAGCTTTATAAACTCATTTGGGAGAGATTTATAGCTTCTCAGATGTCAAACTGCCTTATGGACACTGTTTCTGTTGATATCTCTGCAAACGGTTGTAACTTCAAGGCAACAGGCTATTCTGTAAAATTCGACGGATTTACTGTTCTTTATGAAGAGGCTAAAGACGATGAGGGTGAAAAGAAAAACGTGCTTCCTCCAATAAAATCCGGTGACTCAATAAAGGTGCGTAACCTTGAGGGAAATCAGCATTTCACTCAGCCACCTGCAAGATACACAGAAGCGACGCTCGTAAAAGCGTTTGAGGAAACAGGCATCGGCAGACCTTCGACTTATGTTCCAACTATTACAACCATAATAAACAGGAATTATGTTGAGCGTGACGGAAAACAGCTTAAGCCGACTTCGCTTGGCGAAGTAACAAATCAGCTTATGAGCGAGCATTTTGATAAAATAGTTGATGTTAAGTTTACTGCAAACATGGAGAAATCTCTTGACGAAGTGGAAAATGGCAAGAAAAGTTGGGTAAAAACTTTGCAGGACTTTTATAGTGACTTTGACGAGGAATTGACTGAAGCCGAGGAAGCCATGGACGGGAAGCGTATCAAAGTGCCTGACGAAGAAACAGATCAGGTGTGCGAGCTTTGCGGCAAACCTATGGTAATAAAGATAGGCAGATATGGCAAATTTATGGCTTGCTCAGGTTTTCCTGAGTGCAAGAATACCAAGAAAATAGTTCAGGAAACAGGCGGAATTTGCCCTTACTGCGGAAAGAAAGTGCTTCTCAAAAAGTCTAAAAAGGGCAAGAAGTATTACGGCTGTGAGGATAATCCTGAGTGTAAGTTCATGACATGGGACGTTCCTACCGAAGAGAAATGCCCTAAGTGTGGCAGTACGCTTTTCCAGAAAGGCGGAAAGAACGGAATACTCATTTGCCATAAGCCTGATTGCGGATATGAAAGGAATTTATCTAATGGCGGTTAAGGTAATAGGTGCAGGACTTGCAGGCTGTGAAGCTGCGTGGCAGTTAGCCCAAGCAGGGATAGACGTTGAGCTTTATGAAATGAAGCCGAAAAAGTTTACGCCTGCCCATAAATATAAGGGCTTTGCAGAGCTTGTCTGCTCAAATTCATTGAAAGCGGACAGAATAGATTCAGCCGCAGGTATGCTAAAAGAGGAAATGCGCAGACTTGGCTCTGTCACAATGGAATGTGCAGCTGAAACTAAGGTATCAGCTGGCGGAGCACTTGCTGTTGACAGGGAAAAGTTTTCCGATATGGTCACGGCAAAGATAATGGAAAATCCTCACATCACTGTTATTGAGGAAGAAGTCACAGATATACCTGATGGCGATGTTATAATCGCAACAGGTCCTCTTACAAGCGATGGGCTTGCAGAGAGTATCGGCAAAATATGCGGTGATTATCTGTATTTTCATGATGCCGCCGCACCTATCGTCACATATGAAAGTCTTGATAAGGATAAGGTGTTTTTTGCTTCGAGATATGGCAAGGGCGAGGCTGATTATATAAACTGCCCTATGAATAAGGAAGAATATCTCAGGTTCTATAATGAACTTATCAATGCGGAATCCGCTCCGCTCCATGATTTTGATAAGGAGCACTTTTCAAAGGACGGGTTCAAGGTGTATGAAGGCTGTATGCCGGTTGAGGTCCTTGCCAAAAGAGGAGAGGACACAATGCGTTTTGGACCATTGAAGCCTGTGGGTTTGACAGATCCACGAACAGGAAACAGACCTTATGCTGTCGTTCAGCTTCGTGCAGAGAACGCAGAGGGAAGTCTGTATAACCTTGTGGGCTTTCAAACAAACCTTAAATTTGGTGAGCAGAAAAGAGTATTTTCTCTTATCACAGGACTTGAAAATGCAGAATTTATACGCTATGGAGTTATGCATAGAAACACTTTCATCAATTCGCCTAAGCTCTTAAATCCGCAGTTTAATATGCGAGATAGAGAAAACCTTTATTTTGCAGGTCAAATGACAGGCGTTGAGGGATATATCGAATCGGCGGCAAGCGGAATTTTTGCAGGGTTAAGCATGGCAAGACGTTTGCAGGGCAAGCCTGCGGTTACCTTGCCTGATACCACAATGCTGGGTGCGCTTTCAAAGTATATAAGCGATCCTACTGTGGAGAAATTCCAGCCTATGGGATGTAATATGGGTATCCTGCCTGAGCTGCCTGAACGTATAAGAGATAAGAAACTGAAATATAAGATGATAGCTGAAAGGGGTCTTGCAGACCTTGACAAGGCTATTGAGGAATTTTAAGGAGAATGTTATGAACATAGTAATTGACGCTTTCGGCGGAGATAACGCACCTCTCGAAGTCATAAAAGGTTCAATTGACGCACAGAAAGATTTCGGTGTTGACGTTACTCTTGTGGGTGATGAAGAAAAAATAAAAAAATGTGCACAGGAAAACGGACTTGATATCACAGCTTTACATATCAAGCACGCTGATACTATTATCGAGATATGTGAAGAGCCTACAGAAGTAATCAAGAGCAAGAAGGATTGTTCAATGGCTGTGGGCATGAAAATGCTTGCAGACGGCGAGGGCGACGCTTTCGTTTCAGCTGGCTCAACAGGCGCACTTGTAGTTGGAGCAACGTTTATCGTAAAGAGAATAAAGGGCATCAAAAGACCAGCTCTTGCAACAATACTTCCTACGGCAACGACGCCTACGATGCTTCTTGACAGCGGTGCAAACGCAGACTGCCGCCCTGAAATGCTTACTCAGTTTGGAATAATGGGTTCGGCTTATATGAACAAGATACTTGGTGTTGAGTCACCAAGAGTAGGTCTTGCAAATATTGGTGCAGAGGAGTCAAAAGGCAGAGAGCTGGAGCTTGAAACTTACAAGCAGTTGAAAAACGCACCTGTAAACTTTGTTGGAAATATCGAAGCAAGACAGCTTCCTATGGGCGATTGTGACGTATGCGTGGCTGACGGCTTCTGCGGAAACCTTATGCTCAAGCTTTACGAGGGCATGGCAAAATTCTTCTCAGGGGAGCTTAAAACGCTTCTGACTAAGGATACAAAGTCAAAGATCGCTGCTCTTATGGTAATGAAGAACGTTAAAGAATTCAAGAAAAAGGTAGATTACTCTGAGTATGGCGGAGCGCCTCTACTTGGTACTGCAAAGCCTGTTATCAAGGCACATGGCTCATCAAATGCAAGAGCATTCTATAACGCTATCAGACAAGCAAAACAATTTACTGAAACTAATGTGATAGACGAGATCACAACTGCTATCGAGCAGTTGAAAAGCAAACAGGAGATGTTATAATGGACGAGCAAAAGGCTCTTAAAGAGTTTCAGGAAAGAATAGGTTATCAATTCAAAGACGAAAAGCTCCTTTACGAAGCTCTTTCCCATTCATCATTTGCAAATGAAAACAAGAAGGCAAGAAACAGCAATGAAAGGCTTGAATTTCTTGGAGATTCAGTGCTTTCTATAGTTGTGTCAGATCACATTTTCGAGCATTACAAGCATATGCCAGAGGGCGAGCTGACAAAAATGAGAGCTTCACTTGTGTGCGAAAAAGCATTGTTTGAGTTCTCAAAGAAAATAGAACTTGGCAAGTATATCTTTCTCGGAAAAGGCGAGGAGATAACAGGGGGCAGAGAAAGACCGTCAATTATTTCAGACGCTTTTGAAGCAGTTATCGCTGCAATTTATCTTGACGGTGGTATCGAGCCTGTTTCAAAATATATACTTTCATTCATACCTGAAAATATCACGCCTGATGGAGTTGTTTTCCATGATTACAAGACTATTCTTCAGGAGATAATTCAGAAAAATCCTGAGGAGAGAATAGAATATCACCTTAAAGGCGAGTCAGGTCCTGACCATAATAAGAAATTTACTGTTCAGGTACTTTTGAATACGAATGTTATCGGCGAGGGTACAGGCAGATCGAAAAAGACCGCTGAACAGTTGGCGGCTAAAGAAGCATTGGAACTAATGGGCTATGGGGCACAGTAATATATCTGTCTTCGTGCCGCATATAGGCTGTCCGCATATGTGTGCGTTCTGCAATCAGCGCACCATAACTGGTACAGAGAAGATACCGCACGCTGATGATGTTAAGCGTATCTGCACACAGGCAATGAACGAAGTCAAGGACGTTTCACAGACGGAGATAGCCTTTTTCGGTGGTAGCTTTACAGCAGTGCCGAGAGAATATATGCTCGAACTTCTTGGTGCAGCGCAGGAGTTTATAGGCAACGACAAATTCAAGGGTATCAGGATATCCACCAGACCTGACTATATCAGCACTGAGATACTTGACATTCTCAGAGATAATCACGTTACGGCTATTGAGCTTGGCGCACAGTCTATGTCAGATGTTGTTCTTGAAGCCAACGAGCGTGGACATACTGTTCAGGACGTCGAAAACGCTGCAAAGCTTATAAAAAGCTATGGTTGCTTTGACCTTGGTCTGCAAATGATGATAGGACTTTATAAAAGCAACCGTGAAACTGAGCTGGAAACTTGGTCGAAGATAGCGGCGCTGTCTCCTAAAACAGTACGTATTTATCCCGTTGTTATCCTTAATGGTACAAGGCTCGGAGAGCTTTACAAAAGTGGCGAATATAAGCCTATGGACTTTGACGAGGTAGTGAAAATCTGTTCTTATCTTCTCACAGAAGCCGATAAACTTGGTATAGATGTTATAAAGCTTGGCCTGCACGCAAGCGAGGTCGTGGAGGAGCAAATGTTGGGCGGATTTTATCACCCTGCATTCCGTGAACTTTGCGAAGGCAGAAATTACCGCAGGCTTATAGCAGAGGAGCTTGGAAAGCATGGCAATATAAGCGATATAGCTTCCGTTGTGATATCTGTACCAAAAAGGCAGATAAGCAAGGCAATAGGTCAGAAAAAAGCTAATATAGAATATTTCAAAGATCTTGGTGTCAATATAAAAATTGTAGGTCACGAGGGCAGCGATAAAATAAAGATAAACGAAATCATAATGAGGGGTGGTGAAAAATAATGTATCTTAAATCACTTGAATTGCAGGGCTTTAAGTCTTTTCCAGATAAAATAGAGCTGAAATTCAATAAGGGTATCACCGCTGTTGTCGGTCCTAACGGCTCAGGCAAGAGTAATATTGGTGACGCTATGCGCTGGGTAATGGGCGAGCAATCTTCCAAAGCCCTGAGAGGTGAAAAAATGGCAGGCGTTATTTTTCACGGCACTCAAACTAGACCAAAAGCACCTTTTGCTCAGGTAACTATCACCATAGACAACGAGGACGGTGCACTTGAATATGACAGCGACACCGTGTCAGTATCACGAAAGCTTTACCGCAATGGCGACAGCTTTTACATGATAAACGGTAAAGAAGTAAATTTAAAGGATATAGTGGAACTGTTTATGGACACCGGTCTTGGCAGGGACGGTTATTCGATAATCGGTCAGGGCAGGATAGCAGATATCGTAAACGGAAAATCCAATGACCGCCGTGAGATATTTGAAGAAGCGGCAGGCATTTCAAAATTCCGTTCAAAGAAAAAAGAAGCCGAAAAAAAGCTTGCGGCGGCTGAGGATAATCTCTCTCGTATCAATGACATCATGGGAGAGATAGAAGGACGAATAGGTCCGCTTAAAGCGCAGGCTGAAAAGGCGGAGAAGTTCAGAGTCCTTGATGAAGAAAAGAGAAAGCTGGAAGTCTCAGTATGGGTGCATAAGCTCAATGAGTATATGAGCCAAATAGCAGGTTATGAGGAGAAGCTTTCTGCTGTAAAAAAAGAGTACGAGGTCATCACGCAGGAGCTTGAAAGCATTGAAGATGATATAAATGACAGCTTTGCAAAGAGCGCTGAAAAATCTGAGCTTGCTGACAGCTACAAAAATCAGATACATCAGGTGGAGCTTGAAAACTCTCAGGCACTGTCAAAGATCGCAGTATATGAGAATGATATTTCTCACCTTGAAGATAATATTTTGAAGCTTAAAGAGCAGATAAGTGAGTCAAACTCATCAAAATACTATCTTGAGGCTGAGCTGAAAACACGCAGACAGGAGCTTGAAGAACTCGACGAGAAAAAAGCAAAGCAGCAGGAAGCTGTAGATTGTAAGGAAAAAGAGCTTTCTGAGCTTATTGATAAAACTGCATTATCTGACAAGTCGGTAAGTGAAGCTGGAAGCTTTATAAATGAGCTTTACATGAAAAAGTCGGAAGTTTCATTCAGACTTGAAAATTCTAAAAACAACCTTTCGGATATTGATGAGCAGATCGAAAATTCTTTTGAAAGAAAAAAACAGCTTGAAGAACATTCAAAACTTTCTTCAAAGGAATTAAAGGAACTGCGTGAATCAAAAGGCAAAGCTGACGAAAACAAGCAGGAGCTTACAAACCGCATGAGCGGACTTGCAAAGCTTCTTGAAACTAGAAACACAAAGCTTTCAGATTGTCGCAAAAATCTCACAGATACGGAAATACAGCTCCGTGACGTTGAGAACAGGATAAAGACTATAGCCGACCTTGAAAACTCCATGGAGGGCTTTCAGTTCAGCGTAAAGCACATAATGAAAGCCTCACAGCAGGGTAGGATAAGCGGCATTTGCGGTACTGTTTCTCAGCTTATATCTGTTGAAACAAAATACTCTGTAGCCATTGAAACTGCGTTGGGTGGGGCACTTCAGAACATTGTCGTAAACAATGAGGACTCTGCTAAGAGAGGTATCAGGCTTCTGAAAGAGAACAGAGCAGGTCGTGCAACATTTTTGCCTGTTACATCAGTTCGAGGAAACAGGCTAAATATGCCGCAACTTGAAAATGAGGACGGCTTTGTGGCTCTAGGCTGTGAGCTTGTTAAGTATGATAGCCAGTTTGAGGGCGTAATCAACAGCCTTTTAGGCAGGATATGTATAGCAGAGGATATCGACAGTGCAACCCTTATTGCAAAGAAATACGGCTATAAATTCCGCATCGTTACCCTGGACGGACAGGTGATAAACGCGGGCGGCTCATTCACAGGAGGAAGCGTTTCCAAACAGACAGGTCTGCTTACAAGAAAAAATGAAGCGGAAGCACTTGCTAAAAAGAAAACAGCACTTGAAAACTCCTTTACAAAGCTTAAACAGCAGGTTGAGAAGCTAAATCAAGAGGTTTCAAAATACACCGCTGATACTGAGGGACTAAGGGAAAAGCTTTCACAGGTAAACAGCGATATACTCCGTTTTGAAATGGAAATAAAGCGTGTTTCAGAGTATTATTCTGACTATGAAAACAAGCTTGATGAGATAGAAACATTTATCGAAACGCTGAAAAATAAATACAAGATAGTAAGCGGAGATATCGACAAGGCTCAGACTGAACTTTCAGAAATCGAAGCTGAGATATCAGATAATGAAGCCAAGCTTGCCGACTCTCAGAACGAGCAGGCAGAACTTAAAAATAAGCGTGAACAGCTCAGCGAAGAGCTTTCGCAAATGAAGATAATGGCGGCAGAGTTATCCAAAGACCTTGATGCCTGCAAGCTTTCAATATCACAGCTTGAAGAAACTATCGGCGACAGTGATACTGACAGCGGCAAGTTGAACGATAATATCTCCGATTGTGAAAAGAAAATAGCCGAGAAGAAAGAGCTTATTTTTCAGACCAAACAGGAACTCAGCGGTGCTGACGAAAAGATAGCCGCCGCACAGAAAATGGCGGAGCAGGCTCAGCGTGAGCATATTGAGCTTGACAATGCAGCAAACAAACTTCGCACCAAGCAGAAGCACAAAATGGACGAGAAGGAAACACTTTCAGGTCAGCTTACAAGAGCGGAGGAACAGAAAAAATCTGTTACTGCAGGCTTTGATAAGCTTGTGGCACAGCTTTGGGACGATTATGAGCTTACAAGAAGCGACGCTGCAGAGATAGCCGAGGATATTGTGGATATTACGGTAGCTAATAGGCGACTCAACGAACTTCGTGGAAAGATAAAAAATCTTGGAAGCGTAAACCTTGGAGCTATAGAGGAATATGCAGAAGTGTCACAACGACACGAATTTCTCACAGGTCAGCTTAATGACGTAAATACGTCAAAAACAGAACTTGAAAAACTTATCGAGGATCTGACAGAAAATATGAAGAATATGTTCACCGACAGCTTTGAACGTATAAATGCGAACTTCAAGAAAATTTTCACCGAGCTTTTCGGTGGTGGTCAGTGCGAGCTTATTCTCACAGACCCAAACAATGTCCTTGAATGTGGTATTGAGATAAACGTTCAGCCGCCAGGCAAGGTCATAACAAACCTTATGTCCCTTTCAGGCGGAGAGCAGGCTCTGGTGGCTATTGCAATATATTTTGCGATACTGAAAATATCACCGTCGCCTTTCTGTCTGCTTGACGAGATCGAAGCGGCGCTTGATGATGTGAACGTAAGTAAATATGCACAATATCTGCACCACCTTACAGATAAAACACAGTTTATCACCATTACTCACAGACGTGGAACAATGGAAGAAGCTGACGTTCTGTATGGCGTAACGATGCAAGAAAAGGGTGTTTCCAAGCTTCTTAAAATGGACGTTTCGGAAACACGTCAAATGAAACTTGAATAGGAGTGAAGAAATGGGATTTTTTGAAAAGCTGAAAAATGGTCTTAAAAAGACTAAAGACTCAATGATGGGCAGAATAGAAAGTCTGCTCCATTCATTCAGCAAAATAGATGAAGATCTTTTTGAGGAGCTTGAAGAAACGCTTATCCTCTGCGATATCGGTGTTACAACTTCTGAAAAGATATGCGATAAGCTCAGACAGAAAGTCAAGCAGGAGGGCGTTAAAGAGCCTGAAAAAATCAAGGATATGCTTAAAGAGATAATCACAGAAATGCTCGGTGAGGATCAGAAGCTCGATATGTCAACAATACCGTCAGTTATACTGGTTATCGGTGTAAACGGTGTTGGCAAAACAACAACTATCGGCAAGCTTGCTTATCAGCTTCACAAACAGGGCAAAAAGGTTATCGTTGCGGCGGCTGATACTTTCAGAGCGGCTGCTATTGACCAGCTCGAAGTGTGGACAGAACGTGCAGGGGTAGACATAATCAAGCACAACGAAGGTTCAGACCCTGCTTCCGTAGTATTTGACGCACTGGCGGCGGCTAAGGCAAGACAGGCTGACGTTGTTATATGCGATACCGCAGGTCGTCTTCACAATAAGAAAAACCTTATGGACGAGCTGAAAAAGATATCCCGTATAGTTCACCAACAGGCAGAGGGCTGTGCTCTCGAAGTCCTGCTTGCGCTTGACGCTACAACGGGACAGAACGCAGTTAATCAGGCAAGACAGTTCAACGAAGTAGCTGATATAACGGGTATTATTCTTACCAAGCTTGACGGCACAGCCAAGGGTGGAATAATTATCAGCATAACCGACGATCTGCAAGTGCCTGTAAAGCTTGTTACAGTAGGTGAAAAAATAGACGACATACAGCCGTTTTCAGCAAGAGATTTTGTTGAAGCGCTGTTTGAATAATAGAATATTGGATTAGACACTTAAAAGTATAAAATCAGGGGGAATTTTTTATGGATAAGGTTTTGTTTGTAGTTGATATGCAGGAAATGTATGTAGGAAGGGGCAGAGATAAAACCACATACTCATATGATGCCGAATCACTTATCGACGCCATAAATAAGCGTATCTCTGCTTATAAAGCTGAGGAGGTCTTTTATATCGTCAGCTACAAAAAGGGACTTTTGGGTGGAGGAATGCCCAAAGAGGGAACACCTGCGGCTAGCTTTCCAGCAAAGCTGAAAGTTGTATCCAAAAATATTTATTCCAAAAGCAAGCCCGATGCTTTTTCAAACGTTGCTCTTGAAGATTTTATGAGAGCAAGGAATGTGAAAGAGATAGAATTTGTAGGTGTTGATGGTGGTATCTCCGTTATCAACACTGCAATAGGTGCTATTGAATGTGGAATGAAAGTTGTTTTCAACGAAGAATGTATTGGTACAGTTTTCAAAGATAAGGCAAACAAATGCCGTGAAAAATTAAAGAAAAATAAGGTAACTTATATACACAGCTAAAGGAGAAAAAATGAAACTTGTTATTGCAAGCAACAATAAAGGCAAGATAAGAGAATATAAACAGATTCTTGAGCCGCTTGGTTATGAGGTGTTCTCACAATCAGAGGCAGGTCTGATACTTGATGTTGAGGAAACAGGCACTACTTTTGCTGAAAACTCTGCACTAAAAGCAAGAGCTGCATTCAAGCTTTGCCGCTGTGCTGTACTTGCAGACGACAGCGGTCTTGAGATAGACGCCCTGGATGGTGAGCCTGGAGTATATTCAGCAAGATATGGCGGACTCGAAACTGATGATGAGCGTACCGCTCTTGTGCTTAAAAAAATGAAAGAAATACCTGATGATAAAAGGGGAGCACACTTTACCTGTACAATACACTTTATCAAAGCAGACGGCGAAGAGATAGCCGTTGAGGGAAAAGTATTCGGTAAGATAGCTCACGAGCCTGTTGGCGAAAACGGCTTCGGCTATGACCCTATTTTCATGTATGGGAACAAGAGCTTTGCGCAGGTGGACTCAGAAACAAAGAATACCGTTTCCCATAGAGCAAACGCACTGAAAGCTTTGCTTGAACAGCTCACAAAGCAGTAAACTGAAAGGATTTAGATTATGATTACAACTAAACAAAGAGCAGAACTCAAAGGTATGGCTTCGCTTATACAGCCTGCTTTTCAGATAGGCAAGGGCGGAGTTAATGACGCTCAGGTGGCACAGATAGACGATTATCTGAGAGTTCACGAGCTTGTAAAAATAAAGGTTCTTGACAACTCAATGTACACCGCAAGGGAAGCCGCAGAGGAGATCGCTGAAAAGATATCTGCTGAAGTCGTTCAGGTAATAGGCTCAAAGGCGGTACTTTATAAACGCAATGAGAAGCAGCCTGTTATAAAATTAAAGTCAAAGTAATGAAAATAGGTGTTTTCGGCGGCACGTTCAATCCTGTTCACTTAGGGCATTTATATTGCCTTAAAAGCGTAGCGGAGCAGGCGGGTCTTGACAAGATGATCGTCATGCCTGACAGAATACCTCCACATAAGCAAGCGGAGGACTTAGCTTCCTCTGAGGATAGGTTGAATATGTGCAGACTTGCTTTTGCAGATATCCCATGTGTGGAAATATCCGATTGGGAACTTAAGCAAGAGGGCAAAAGCTATTCAGTGATAACACTCAGACATCTAAAAGAGATATATCCACATGATAAGCTGTTTTTTATAATGGGCAGTGATATGTTGCTTTCATTTGAAGAATGGTATCAGTATAAGGAGATATTATCACTTTCTGCACTTATCTGCGTTGCACGCTCGCATGAGGACATTGACCACATAGAGGTGAAAGCCAAACAGCTCAAAGCCGAGGGTGGAGAGATAATCATAGTAAAAACTGACCCATTTGAGGTGTCTTCAACTGAGATACGTCAAATGCTAAAAAAAAATGTTGATTGCTCTTGCTATTTGAGTGAAAATGTTGTACAATATATAGTGGACAAAAATTTGTATAACCGAGGTTTTCTAAGTGGCAGATAAAAAAACAATAGGCATTTATAAAGCATACCTAAAAGAACATTTATCAAAAAAGAGATACACACACTCTATGAACGTGGCAAATTCCGCTGTGGAGCTTGCAAAAAGATATGGTGCTGACGCAGACAAGGCTTATGTTGCAGGACTTTTGCATGATGTTGCAAAAGAGATACCAGCATTGGAGCTTGCGGCTATAGTTTCTAAATCTTCACTTGATGTGTGCGATATAGAGAAAAAGGCTGTTCCGCTGTTTCACGGTATTGCAGGGGCAGAGCTTGTGCAGACGCTTTTTGATATCCATGATCCTGAGATAATCTCAGCTATACGCTATCATACAGTTGCCTGTGGCAATATGCCCAAGCTTAGCCAGATAGTATATCTTGCAGACCTTATTTCTGCGGACAGGGATTATAAAGACGTAAAGAAAATGAGAAAGTATGCCGAACAAAGCTTGGAGAAAGCAATGTTTGAGGCTTTGAAATTCTCAATAAAAGACTCAGTGGAAAAGGGTAATACTATCCCTGTTTCCACACTTGAAGCATATAATGATTTTGCCGATAATTCAAAATAAAGGAGATTTTTATGGATAATATTTCACAGAATGAAAAGCTGTCAACTATTGTTAAAGCTCTTGATTCAAAAAGAGCAGAGGACATCAGGATAATAGAGATCGGTGACCTGACTATAGTTGCGGATTATTTTGTTATAGCAAATGGTACTTCAAGCACTCAGACAAAGGCTCTTGCGGAGGAAGTTGAGTTCAAAATGAGCCAGCTTGGCATTGAACCTAACAGAACAGAGGGCTATCAGGGTGCAACTTGGGTCGTACTTGATTACGGTGATATCATAGTTCATGTTTTCTATAAGGAAACAAGAGATCATTACAATCTTGAAAGACTATGGTCTGACGGCAAGGATATCGACGTAAAGCAGTTCTTACCAGACGAGCCACAGGATTAATTTTGACAATTATAATTTAACAAAGGATTGATAAAGATGAAAGAATACAATTTTTCGGCCATAGAAAGCAAATGGCAGAAATACTGGGACGAGCATAAGACCTTTGAGGCAAGTAATGACTTCTCAAAGAAGAAGTTCTACGGACTTGTAGAGTTTCCTTATCCGTCAGGTCATGGAATGCATGTTGGACACATCAAGGCTTATTCTGGTCTAGAAGTTGTAAGCCGTAAAAGACGTTTACAGGGCTATAATGTTCTTTTCCCTATAGGATTTGACGCTTACGGTCTGCCTACAGAGAACACAGCTATCAAAACAGGTGTTCACCCAAGAAAGGTAACAGACGACAATATCAAGAAGTTCACGGGGCAGCTCAAAAGAGTAGGTTTTTCATTCGACTGGTCAAGAGTTATTGATACGACCGATGAAAACTACTATAAGTGGACACAGTGGATATTCCTTAAAATGTTTGAGAATGGTCTTGTATTCAGAGATAAGACCCTCGTAAATTATTGCCCAAGCTGTAAGGTCGTTCTTTCAAATGAGGATTCACAGGGCGGTCACTGCGATGTTTGCCACAGCGAAATAGTTCAGAAAACTAAAGAAGTATGGTATCTGAGGATCACAGAATACGCTGACAAGCTTCTTCAGGGACTTGAAGAAGTTGACTATCTGCCTAATATCAAACTCCAGCAGCAGAACTGGATAGGCAAGTCTACAGGTGCATTTGTAAACTTCAAGATCAAAGAGCAGGACGAGCAGCTCAAGATCTATACTACACGTCCTGACACACTTTACGGCGTTACATTCATGGTAATCGCTCCTGAACATCCTATCATCCAGAAATACAGAAATAGTATTGCAAACATTGCTGATCTTGACGCTTATAAGACAGAGTGTGCAAAGAAGAGCGAATTTGAGAGAACTCAGCTCGTTAAGGATAAAACAGGCGTTAAGATAGACGGTCTGACAGCTATCAATCCTATCACAGGCAAAGAGATACCTATCTACATCTCAGACTATGTTATGATGGGATATGGCACAGGCGCTATCATGGCTGTGCCTGCTCACGATACAAGAGACTATGATTTTGCAAAGAAGTTCGGCATTGACATAATCGAAGTCATCAAGGGCGGTGACATTTCTAAGGAAGCCTACACAGGCGACGGCGAAATGGTCAACTCTGGTGAGCTTAACGGCATAACAAACAAGAAAGAAGCTATCGAAAAGATGCTTACTGTTCTTGAAAAACTGGGCTGCGGTGAAAAGGGCGTTCAGTATAAGATGAAAGACTGGGCTTTCAATCGTCAGAGATATTGGGGCGAGCCTATCCCGATAGTACATTGCCCTCACTGCGGAATGGTCGCTGTGCCATATGATGAGCTTCCACTTAAATTGCCACCGGTAGAGAACTTTGAGCCTGGTACAGACGGCGAAAGCCCTCTGGCTAAGATAGACTCTTTCGTACACTGCAAATGTCCTAAGTGTGGCTGTGACGCAAAGAGAGAAACAGATACAATGCCACAGTGGGCTGGTTCTTCATGGTACTTCCTGCGTTATTGCGATCCTAACAACAATGACGAGTTTGCTTCACAGGAAGCACTGAAATATTGGATGCCTGTTGATTGGTATAATGGCGGTATGGAGCACGTTACACGTCATATGATCTATTCACGTTTCTGGCACAAGTTCCTCTACGACCTCGGTCTTGTACCAACTTCAGAGCCTTATGCAAAGAGAACAGCTCAGGGTCTTATCCTTGGACCTGACGGTGAGAAGATGAGTAAGTCAAGAGGAAACGTTGTTGACCCTAACGATGTTGTTGACGAATACGGTGCAGATGTTCTCAGACTTTATGTTCTGTTCATGGGTGACTATGAAAAGGCAGCTCCATGGAGCGAGAGCAGTGTTAAGGGTTGCAAGAGATTTGTGGACAGAATTTGGGCTTTGCAGGATAAGGTAGTTGACAGCGACGAGTACAGCGACAAGCTGAGATCGCTCATGCACAAGACTATCAAGAAGGTATCCGATGATATCGAGTCAATGAAGTTCAATACTGCTATTGCCGCAATGATGACGCTTCTTAATGAGATATATAACGTTGGCTCTATCACAAAGAAAGAGTTCAGAGATCTTCTTATCATACTCAATCCTTTTGCACCTCATGTTACAGAAGAACTTTATCAGATGATCGGTTGCGAGGGAGTTCTTGACGAGCAGGAGTGGGTAACATATGATGAAGCACTCTGCAAGGACGATACTATCGAGATCGTTTGTCAAATAAACGGCAAGGTAAAATCTAAGCTCACAATACCTACAGACGCAGCTAAGGACGACGTTATCGCACTTGCTAAGGCTGACGAAGCTATCGTTAAGGCAACGGAAGGCAAAAATATAGTCAAGGAAATCTATGTTCCTAACAAGCTTGTAAATCTGGTTGTAAAGTAAGCGAAAATTTCCTCAGAAAAATCAAAAAAAGAGCCAGAAAGCTATTGACATTTTGGTGGAAATATAGTATAATTAAATTTGTAATTATATCGGTTTTATAAATTCCGCAGATTAAAGACAGAGCGGTCCGAAAGAGTAGGACTGGGGGAACGTAAAGCGTTTCAGTTTGCTTTTGCAGACACCTTCACTATCACCATTGATTTTCGGAAATTCCGATAGAATTGCCTCTGTCACAGGTGGCAAAGGGAGGGAATAATTTTGGCAGAAATCCGTGTTGGAAAGAACGAAACTTTGGATACAGCACTTAAGCGTTTCAAGAGATCATGTGCAAGAGACGGCGTTATCGCAGAGGTTCGTAAAAGAGAACACTACGAAAAGCCTTCGGTAAAGCGTAAGAAGAAGTCCGAAGCTGCTCGTAAGCGTAAATACTAATATGTAATTAAAGGCGGGCATTTTTATGTCCGCTTTTTATTTTATACTACAGGAGTTTTTTTATGTTCAAACCAACTTATGTTTTTGACAAGGTAGGAGAGATAACCCCCGATTTTCTTGCTAAAAAGCATATCAAGGGGCTGCTCCTCGATCTTGATAATACGCTGACAACACATAACAATCCCGTTCCCCCGCAGTCGAGTCTTGATTGGCTTGCTAAGATGAAAGCGGCAGGGATAAAGCTTATGATCGTTTCAAACAATCATGCTCCAAGGGTAAAACCTTTTGCAGAGCAGTTGGAGCTTGACTTTGTACCTGAAGGCAAAAAACCGCTGACCTTTGGATATACCAAAGCTATAGCTAAGCTGGGGCTTAATAAGAAAAATGTTGCGGCTGTGGGTGATCAGATATTCACTGACGTGCTTGGCTCAAATCTGAAAGGTATACGCTCCATATTCGTGTTCCCAATAGAGCCTGAAACGAGCCTGCCGTTTAGATTTAAAAGAGCCTGTGAAAAGCCGTTTTTACCAAAGCTTAAATAGCATAAAACGAAAGGAATGATACTAATGTCGGCAAAATTCGGACCTGCGGGAAACAGTGAGGCTTTTTCCATTAAATATAAAACAACACTTCAAGCTCCGGGATATCTCGAAGCAATGGGGCTTGACCACTATGAATATCAGTGTGGCAGGGGAGTTAAGGTCTCCGATAAAATAGCTTTTGCCTTGAAAGATAAGGCTAAAGAGCACAATATCACGCTTTCGCTCCATGCACCGTATTTTATTTCGCTTTCAAGCCTTGAAGCTGAAAAGCGTGACAACAGCATAAATTATATTCTCCAATCCTGTGACGCTGCAAGCAGAATGGGTGCTGATAGAATAGTTATCCATTCAGGAAGCTGTGCGAAAATAAGCAGAGAGGACGCTTTGGAACTTGCTAAAGATACTCTCACAAGGGCTAGAAAAACAGCCGTTGAGCAGGGCTTTGAGCATATCGTTTTTTGCCCTGAAACTATGGGTAAGGTAAATCAGCTTGGTAACTTAACAGAAGTGCTGGAGCTTTGCAAGCTTGATGATACGTTCCTGCCGACAATAGATTTCGGACATCTCAACGCAAGAGAGTTCGGCTATATAAAAGGTAAGGCAGAGTATGAGAAAATGCTTGATGAAGTGGAAAATGCTATCGGTCACGACAGGCTGAAAATATTCCACAGCCATTTTTCTAAGATAATGTTTACAAATCCAGGTGGCGAGAAAAAGCACCTGACTTTTGACGATAATCAAGGCTTTGGACCTGACTATGAGCCGCTTATGGAGATAGTAGCAAAGAAAGATCTTTCACCTATATTCGTCTGTGAAAGTGCAGGCACTCAGGACAAAGACGCACTGACAATGAAGAATTATTATTTGTCGGTGAAATAAAGATAGGAGAGTATTTATATGAAAAAAATACTTGTTATACATGGTCCTAACCTTAATCTTCTGGGCGAGCGTGAGCCTGGAGTTTACGGTACAGATACATTCGAGAGCATAAACAACGAGATAATCGAGCATGCAATGAAATATGAGTTTCACTGCGACGTTTATCAGTCAAATCATGAGGGTGAAATAATCGACAAGCTTCACCTTGCTAGAAAAAATTATGACGGCGTTATACTTAACGCAGGCGCTTATACACACTATAGCTATGCTATCAGAGACGCCATCGCCGCAATAAAGATTCCTGTCGTTGAGGTGCATCTGAGCAATATACACTCCCGTGATGAATTCAGACACACTTCTGTTATCGCACCTGTATGCGTGGGTCAGATAAGCGGGTTCGGAAAGTATTCATACTACATGGCTGTTGACGCTTTGTATTACAAATGGAAAAATGAAAGCGGTGCAGACAATGACTGATCTTGAAAAACTTTGTTCACGAGTAACAGAAGCGGCAGATTGTGCTGTTATCACTGACGATGTGAACAGAAGATATTTCACCGCAATGAAATCAAGTGCAGGAACACTAGTGGTTTTTCCAGAAAAAGCGTATTTTATCATAGATTTCAGATATATTGAAAAGGCAAAGAAAACTGTCACAGCTTGCGAGGTCATTTTGCAGGACAAGCTCTATGAGCAGATAAACAGCCTTATTGAAAAGCATGGTGCAAAAACAGTTTCTGTTAATGTCGATACCTGCACACTTTCCGAGCTTATCGCATATCAGCAAAAGCTTAATGCTGAGGTCATCGCAGACACAAAGCTTGCGGAAATAATACGAGAGATCAGAACAGTTAAATCCCAAGAGCAGATAGACAAGATAATCAAAGCACAGCGTATCGCTGAAAAGGGTTTTGCACATATGCTTGACTTTATCAAGGTAGGCAGAACTGAAAAAGAAATTCAGCTGGAGCTTGATTATTATATGCTTAAAAATGGTGCTGAAGCTCTGTCTTTTGACACTATTGCACTTTCAGGCTCTAATACTTCGCTTCCGCATGGTGTACCATCTGACAAAAAAGTTGAGAGCGGTGAGTTCGTGCTTATGGATTTCGGAGCAACTTATGATGGTTGGCACAGCGATATGACTAGAACTGTATGCGTAGGCAAACCTAGTGACAAGATGGAGTCTGTATACGAAACTGTTCTTACTGCACAGCTTTCAGCTCTTGACGCAGTAAAGGCAGGTATGTCAGGAAAAGAGCTTGACAAGATAGCTAGAGATATCATAACTGATGCAGGCTACGGCGATAATTTCGGACATTCTCTTGGTCATGGAGTTGGCGTTGAGATACACGAAAGCCCTTATGCTTCGCCTAGCAGGGAAGATATATTGCCTGAAAATTCGATCGTAACAGTAGAGCCAGGTATTTATCTTGAGGGCAAGTTTGGTGTGAGAATAGAAGATTTTGTTGTTGTTACAGAAAACGGCTGTATCAATATGACAAAAGCCCCTAAAGAGCTTATTTGCTTGTAACTTTTTTTGATTTTTTGGTAAAAAAGTTTTCAAAAGCTATTGCAATAAACAAATAAATATGGTAAAATAAATATAGAGGTATGCGGACATTTTGAACTGTGTACACATTAATTAAGAATGTTTATGGAGGTACTAAATAATGGTAACTGCTGGTGATTTCAGAAACGGCGTGACTTTTGAAGAGGACGGCAATGTAATGCAGATCGTTGAGTTTCAGCACGTTAAACCTGGTAAGGGTGCAGCGTTCGTCAGAGCAAAGGTTAGAAATGTAATTTCAGGTTCTGTTGTTGAAAAGACATACAATCCAACAGCTAAATTCCCAACAGCATATGTTGAGAGAAAGGATATGGAGTATTCTTACAATGACGGTGATCTTTATTATTTCATGGATCCAGAGAGCTATGAGCTTGTTCCAGTAAACAAGGCTGAGCTTTCAGATAACTTTAAGTTCGTAAAGGAAAACATGGTATGTAAGATCCTTTCTTACAAGGGTACAGTATTCGGCGTAGAGCCTCCATACTTTGTTGATCTTGAAGTAACAGAGACAGAGCCTGGTATCAAGGGCGATACAGCTACAAATGCTACAAAGCCTGCAACAGTTGAAACTGGTGCTGAGATCAGAGTTCCTCTGTTCATCAACACAGGCGACAGAATAAGAATCGATACTCGTACATGTGAGTACATGGAAAGAGCATAAGTTTTAGCCTTTACGGTTTTTTAGAAACGGAGGGAATATTATGGAGCTGTCAAAGAAGGTTGCATATTTAAAGGGACTTATGGAAGGTCTTAAGATTGACGATTCCACAAACGAAGGAAAGATATTGACAATTATGGCTGATATTCTTGATGAGATGTCTGCTACAGTTGAGGATATTGCAGAAGAAGTTGACGAGACAGTTGAGCTTGTTGATACTCTTGACGAGGATCTCGGCGAGATAGAAGAGCTTATTTACGGCGACGATGATGACGATGACGACTGTGATTGTGACGACGATTGTTGCTGTGATGATGACTATGACGATGATGATGATGACGCTATGTACGAGTGTGTGTGCCCTAACTGTGGTGACACAATAATGCTTGGCGAGAACATTATCGCTGACGGTTCTGTTGACTGTCCAAACTGCGGAGAGAGCCTTGAGTTTGATTTCTCAGAAATTGAGGACGAGGACAACGAGGATTGATCTCATAAAAAGTGTTCAGCAAAATTTAATAATGTGTTTCAGGGGTGGTGAAATTCCACACCGGAGGTGATCGAATAGTATTCGTAAGTCCTCGACCGCAGAAATGCGCTGATTCGGTGAAAATCCGAAACCGACGGTAAAGTCCGGATGGAAGAAACGACAGATCAATAACGCATAAATTGCACCCTGATTTTATTTTCAGGGTGCTTTTGCTTTTGCTGCTGTTTCTCCCGATAATTTTATTATTTGGAGGAATTAAAATGACAAGTGATAACACTATGCCAAGAAATAAAACTTTTACAACAAGAAAAATGGTAACGGTGGCAATGCTCAGCGCCATAGCTACTGTAATATATTACCTTGATTTTCCTGTGCCACTTATGCCAGGATTTATCAAGCTTGACCTTTCAAACGTTATATCCCTGCTGGCAGGTTTCTCAATGGGACCTATTGCAGGCGTGATCGTTTGCCTTATCAAGAACGTTATCCAGTTGATTATAAAGGGACTAGGCACAACAATGGGTATCGGCAACATCTTCGACTTTGTAACAAGCGCAGCTTTTGTGCTGACGGCTTCTGTTATATACCACAAGAAAAAAACCAGAAAGAATGCTATCATAAGCTGTATCATTGGCACTTTGGTTTTCACAGTAATAAGCTTGCCGTTGAATTATTTTATCGTTTATCCTATATACTTTAAAGCATTTGGCGGAGAAGCTGCTATACTTGGTATGTACCAGCAGATAATGGGTAGTGTAAAGAATATTTTCTCTGCACTGTGTATTTTCAATCTGCCTTTTACTTTTGTGAAGGGTATTATTTGTGCATTGGTCACAATTCTTATTTATAAGCCTTTGTCGCCTATTCTTAAAGGCAAAGACTAAAACAAAATTAATGCTGAACACAAAAAAAGCCTTGGCAGGCACATTCCTGTCAAGGCTTTGATATTTATTATTTAACTGCTTCAAGAAGATCATTGATCTTGTCTGTCTTTTCCCAAGCTACATCAAGATCCTCACGTCCCATATGACCATAAGCTGCAAGCTGCTTGTACTGTGGCTTTCTAAGGTCAAGGCTCTTGATTATTGCAGCAGGGCGAAGGTCAAATACCTTTTCTACAGCTGCCTCTATCTTTTCATCAGAAACCTTTCCTGTGCCGTATGTGTCGACCATGATTGAAACAGGGTGAGCAACACCGATAGCGTACGCAAGCTCAACCTCGCACTTCTTGGCAAGACCTGCTGCAACGATATTCTTTGCAACGTATCTTGCAGCATATGTTGCGCTTCTGTCAACCTTTGTAGGATCTTTTCCAGAGAAAGCACCACCACCATGACGAGCATATCCACCGTATGTGTCAACGATTATCTTTCTTCCTGTCAGACCGCTGTCGCCCTGAGGGCCGCCGACTACAAATCTTCCTGTTGGGTTTACAAAATAAGTAGTGTTCTCATCAAGAAGTTCAGCAGGGATAACTGTCTTTATAACGTTCTCGATAATATCTTCTCTTATCTTCTCCAGTGTTACAGCGTCATCATGCTGTGAAGAAACTACAACAGCGTCAACTCTTGTTGGCTTGCCATCATCATATTCAACTGTTACCTGAGTTTTTCCGTCCGGTCTGAGATATGGCAAAGTGCCGTTCTTTCTAACTTCTGTAAGTTTAAGTGCAAGCTTGTGAGCAAGTGATATAGGCATTGGCATTAGTTCAGGCGTTTCGTCGCAAGCAAAACCGAACATGATACCCTGATCGCCTGCACCTGTATCGAATGCGTTTTCAGCTCTGCCTTCGAGAGCGTTGTCAACACCCATTGCAATATCAGGCGACTGCTTGTCTATAGTTGTGAGAACTGAACAGGTGTGTCCATCAAAACCATACTTGGCTCTGTCATAGCCTATACCGACAACTGTATCTCTAACGATCTGTGGTATGTCGATTATAGCCTTTGTTGTTATCTCGCCCATGCACATTACTACACCTGTTGTAGTGACCGTTTCGCAGGCAACTCTTGACATAGGATCCTGCTCCAGCAGAGCGTCAAGTATAGCGTCAGAGATCTGATCGCATATTTTGTCAGGATGTCCCTCAGTAACCGACTCAGATGTAAATAAATACTTTGACATAAAAATACCTCTTTTCTGAATATTTGTTAATCTAAAAACAGCCACAAAAAAAGCGCTTCATTCCGAAACGCTTGAAATTACTCAATTTCCTCATCTTTCGGAAATAACCGCAGGATTTAGCACCTTAACTAACGCTAGGTTGCTGGGCTTCACAGGACCTGTTTCCTCCACCACTCTTGATAAGGCTATTTAATTTTAACAAAGTATATTATACACCATATATCGACTATTGTCAACTGTTTTACACATAATTATAGATTATTTTAATGTTTCGTAATAAATCAGCAAATGCTAATAAAAGCATTGACTTACTATGACAAGTTCGTTATAATATACAAAGAGGTGAGTTTTTTGAAAAATGACAATTCAAATATAAGAACATTGTTTCTGACCTTTCTTAAGATAGGCGTTTTTACCTTTGGTGGAGGATATGCAATGATAGCCTTGCTCGAAACAGAATTTTGTGTGCGCAAAAATTGGCTTGATAAAAAAGAATTTCTCGATATGACAGCTATATCAGAGTCCACCCCCGGACCAACTGCTGTAAACAGTGCTACATATATCGGCTACAAAATAGGCGGTGTGCTGGGTGCTATTGCGGCAACTGTCGGTGTTTGCATACCGTCGTTTTTTATAATCTACATAATATCACTTTTCTTTGACAAATTTCTGTCTTTAAAAGTAGTCTACGCTGGATTCCGTGGCATTCAGGTGGGCGTAATATATCTCATACTTACTGCAGGACTAAGAATGTTGAAAGCACTTGATAACACATTGCTTGACAAAATTATAATGCTTGGAGTTTTCATAATGATGATACTTTTCACACTTTTTTCTGTGAAGTTTTCATCAGTATTTTATATTATCATAAGTGGTGCTGTGGGCATTGCCGTGTATCTGATTAAAACCCTCAGAAAGGGAAGTACAATAAAATGATATATCTCAAACTTTTTCTCATTTTTCTTGAAATAGGCGCAGTGTCATTCGGCGGAGGATATGGAATGATATCCATTATTCGTGAAAAAGTTCTTACCTTTGGCTGGCTCAGTGAGGACGAATTTGTGAACTTTATTGCCGTATCTGAGTCCACCCCTGGACCACTTGCAGTGAACATGGCGACCTTTGTAGGCTCATCGCAGGCAGGCTTCATAGGCGGATTGATAGCCACTCTTGGCGTTGTGTTGCCTTCGTTTGTGATAATATTTATCATAGCTTCGATCATGAAGGATTTGCTTAAATACTCAGGGGTAAAAGCAATGCTTTCAGGCATTCGTCCTTGCGTTGTTGCAATGATACTCGCCACTGGCATTACAATGGCTTTATCTTCACTGCTAAATATCACCACCATAAATTCAAACCCTGCTTTTGACTATAAAGCGTTGATAATATTCCTGCTCATAGCCTTGGCAGATGTGCTTCTTTTGAAACTGAAGAAATTCAAGCTCTCACCGATCACAATTATCGTAAGCTCCGCCTTTCTCGGCATAATATTCTATTAAAAAAAAGCTGTAACACCGCAAAGTGCTACAGCTTTTAATATTTGTGATATGAAAATTAACCCAGAAGCTTTTTAAGTCTCTCGTCAACAGCCTTAAGGAAGTCCACTGTATTTACTTTCTTCTTATTTTCAAGTGTAGAAAGCAGATAAAGATCACCTGTCATAACACCGTCTTCAATAGTTTCGATAGTTGCCTTTTCAAGACAATCAGCAAAGTTCATAAGCTCAGGCAGGTTATCGAGTTCGCCTCTTTTTCTCAGAGCGCCTGTCCATGCGAACAGTGTGGCAACTGAGTTTGTAGAAGTTTCTTCGCCCTTGAGGTGCTTGTAATAGTGTCTCTGAACAGTGCCATGTGCAGCTTCGTACTCATAGATTCCGTCAGGCGAAACAAGAACAGAAGTCATCATAGCCAGTGAGCCATATGCTGTAGCTACCATGTCAGACATTACGTCACCGTCATAGTTCTTGCAGGCCCAGATATAACCGCCGTTTGAACGAATAACTCTTGCAACAGCATCGTCGATAAGAGTATAGAAATACTCGATACCGGCTGCCTCAAACTTAGCCTTGTACTCGTTGTCATATATATCCTGGAAGATATCTTTGAATGTGTGGTCATACTTCTTTGAAATAGTATCCTTTGTAGCAAACCATACGTCCTGCTTTTTGTCAAGAGCAAAGTTAAAGCAAGCTCTTGCGAATGAAGCAATAGAAGTTGACTTGTTGTGCTGACCCTGAATAATACCGTCGCACTCAAAGTTGTAAATTGTTTCTCTAGTTTCCTTGCCGTCCTTGTCAGTGCAAACAAGCTCTGCCTTTGAGCCAGCAGGGCACTTCATTTCAACGTTCTTATAAACGTCGCCGTATGCGTGACGAGCGATAGTGATAGGCTTTGTCCATGTAGGAATGTATGGAGTGATACCCTTAACAAGGATAGGAGTTCTGAAAACTGTTCCGTCAAGGATAGCTCTGATAGTGCCGTTAGGGGATTTCCACATTTCCTTGAGGTTGTATTCAGGCATTCTTGCAGCGTTCGGTGTGATAGTTGCACACTTAACAGCAACGCCGTATTTCTTTGTAGCGTTTGCAGAATCAACAGTTACCTGATCGTCGGTCTCATTTCTATGAACAAGACCAAGGTCATAGTATTCTGTCTTAAGGTCAATATATGGAGTAAGAAGAATATCCTTTATATCCTGCCAGATAATTCTGGTCATTTCGTCGCCGTCCATTTCAACGAGCGGTGTTTTCATCTGAATTTTTGCCATTGGTAAGACCTCCTATAAAGTAATAATGGAATATCCGTTGTTTTTAGCTATCGCAGATATTTTTTTGTAAACGTCAAGACTTGCAATGACAAGCTCGTAGCTGTCACTGTCAATATCTATCATACATACGCAAGCACCTTTGAGAGTGCTGTTTAACTTATGTACAAACGCCTCAGCGTCGTCATCGTCATCAGCCTTAAAGTCGTCTGTATAGCTTTCAATCAAGCTGTAGTTTTTAAGCTGTGAAAGTCCCCAGATAATATTCTCGACCTCCTCTGAATAGTCGCAAGGGAAGAGATAGCCGTTTTCTTCAAGTTCGTCTATCATACCTATCCAGCAGATATCGTCAATATCATTTGCTTCCCTGTCAGAAACAACTACGCCTCTTTGCAAATATCTTGAAGCGTTTTTCTCAGCATAAGCCCAAGGGTCATTAGCACATTCACGAAGCTTTGAAACAACTTCGCTGTCATTGTCCGTAATAAATGCGGCAATATCGGCAATAAAAGAATAGTCTTTTATTGCCGGAGTGCTGTCCTTTGTGCCGAAAAGTTTCGAGAAAATCCCCATAGGGACCTCCATATCAGACTTTATTATTTTGAAAGCTGTTCTCTTGTGTAGTCAAGCAGACCACCTGCAAGGATAATATCCTTTGTTCTGCCTGTAAGCTCGCAGAGAACTGGTATCTCAACACCTGTTGTCTTATTCACAACAGTAAGCTTAGACATATCAGCCTCAACATCTGCACGAACGTCAGCAAGAACTATCTCATCGCCCTGATTTATCTTGTCATAGTCGGCTTCATTTACAAATGTGAGCGGAAGGATACCTGCGTTGATAAGATTAGCTCTGTGTATTCTTGCAAAGCTCTTAACAAGAACAGCCTTTATGCCAAGATAGAGAGGAGCAAGTGCTGCGTGTTCTCTTGATGAGCCCTGACCGTAGTTTGAGCCGCCAACGATTATTGACTTGCCCATGTTCTTTGCACGTCTTGGGAAGTCCTCATCACATACTGTAAAGCAGTGCTGTGAAATAGCAGGGATATTTGAACGCAATGGAAGTATCTTCGCACCGGCAGGCATGATGTGGTCGGTTGTGATATTGTCGCCCACCTTAAGTGATACCTGACAATCAATGCTGTCATCAAGCGGTGAAGTCTGTGGGAAAGGCTTGATATTTGGTCCTCTAAGAACCTCAACGCTGTCCATATCAGCCTCGTTAGCTGGCGGAACAACCATATTGTCGTTTATCTTGAAATGTTCAGGAAGCTTGAACTCAGGCATATCGCCAAGTGTTCTTGGGTCAGTGAGGTAGCCTGTGAGAGCTGAAACAGCAGCCATTTCAGGTGATACCAGATAGATCTGACCGTCCTTTGTACCTGAACGTCCCTCAAAGTTTCTGTTGAATGTTCTAAGTGAAACACCCTTTGAGTTAGGTGACTGACCCATACCGATACATGGGCCGCAAGCGGATTCAAGTATTCTTGCGCCTGCTGCTATCATATCAGCAAGTGCGCCGTTCTCAGCAATCATGTTAAGTACCTGCTTTGAGCCTGGAGCGATTGCAAGTGAAACGCTAGGGTCAACTGTCTTGCCCTTAAGAATGTGAGCTACTTTCATCATGTCAACATAAGAAGAGTTTGTGCATGAGCCGATACAAACCTGATCTATCTTAAGCTTTCCGATCTCATTTACGCTCTTAACGTTGTCAGGAGAATGAGGACAGGCAGCCAGTGGTACGAGCTGTGAAAGATCGATGTCTATCTGTTCGTCATAAACAGCGTCATCATCAGCCTTTAGCTCGCTCCATACGTCAGCTCTGTCCTGAGCCTTCAGAAATGCAAGTGTTGTTTCGTCAGAAGGGAAGATAGATGTAGTTGCACCAAGCTCAGCACCCATATTTGTGATAGTTGCTCTCTCAGGGACTGTAAGTGTCTTTACGCCCTCGCCGCAGTATTCTATAACTTTGCCAACGCCGCCCTTTACAGACATTCTTCTGAGAACTTCAAGGATAACGTCCTTAGCTGATACCCATGGAGAAAGCTTGCCTGTGAGATTTACCTTTACTATCTTAGGATATGTGATGTAATAAGCACCACCACCCATTGCAACTGCAACATCAAGTCCACCTGCACCTATAGCGATCATTCCGATACCACCGCCTGTTGGAGTGTGGCTGTCAGAGCCTATAAGGGTCTTACCTGGTATACCGAAACGCTCAAGATGTACCTGATGACAGATACCGTTTCCGGGACGTGAAAAATAAATGCCGTGCTTCTTGCAGACAGAACCGATAAATCTGTGGTCGTCGGCATTCTCAAAGCCTGACTGAAGCGTGTTGTGGTCGATATAAGCTACAGACTTTTCCGTTCTGACACGAGGAACGCCCATTGCCTCATATTCGAGATAAGCCATTGTACCTGTTGCGTCCTGAGTAAGTGTCTGGTCGATACGGATACCGATCTCCTGACCCTTAACAAATTCGCCGTCAACAAGATGTGCTTTAAGTATTTTTTCTGTTAAAGTAAGTCCCATTGTAACAACAATCCTTTCAAAAATAACTGATATTAATATTTTATAACAAATTGCGATTTTTGTCAAGGTAAATATAAACATTTGCTTGATTTTATAGCGTTTTAGTGCATATTTTTGCATGGTATACGTCAATTCACTGTATAAATTTTCATTTCTTACGATATCCTTACTTGACACGGCAAAGCGTATATTATATAATAGTTGTGTTATCAGAGAAAACAAGGCGGTGAAAAGCATGAAAGCAAAAACTGTTTTGATATTATTATCGGCGGTGATACTATGTCTGACAGGCTGTACAGAGTCACAAAAGCCCACAACAGTTGTGGATAATTCCTCTGCCGTGACTACGTCATCAAGTACTGACAGCGAAAGCGGAAATGATAAATACTATGACAGCACACCTATATCTCAGGCTTATCTCTCAGGCAATACAGCAAATCTTGATGATAAACAGCTTGAAATATACAACAAAGCCGTTTCAGCCGTTGAAAAACTTATTACCCTTGACATGAACGATTACGAAAAAGAGCTTGCGGTACATGATTATATAGTTGGCTGTGCAAGCTATGACGAAACACATCTCAATGCGCTTGGTATTGGCCTGCCAAACTCTGATAATCCATATGGCTGTCTTATAAACGGAAAAGCAATATGCTCAGGCTATTCCACAACGTTTCAGCTTTTTATGGATATGCTGGAAATACCCTGCAAGACCATATACGCCACAGATTTTGAGGGCGACGATCATTCATGGAACATAGTTCAGATAGGCGGTAGTTGGTATTATGTTGATGCCTGCTGGGACGACCCTATCCCTGACTTTACGGATAGACCAGTAAGGCACAAGTATTTTAACGTCTCAAAAGAATACATGAAAACAAAACACGTCTGGGACGATACAGAGCTTCCTGATACAGATAGTACAAAGTTCAGCTATATTACGCAGACAGTTACGCATATAAACTCAGTAAATGAGATAGAAAGCCTTATGGAAAAGGCTTTGGATAATATGCAGGACAGCGTGGCGGTAACGTCAGATATGAGTGATTTTCAATTCAGTGAAACTGACCAGATAGACACGAACTTCAATGAGGAAAATATCAAAGGGCTTAGCAAAGTTTTTGACAGCTTCTGCGAAAAGCATACAGATCATCAAGTATACTGTCAACGCGTCCAAAACGGAAATGATATAGTTTTGGTGATATACATGAGAAAATTCAGATAGGAGAGAGCAATGAAATTCAGACCTTGCATAGATATCCATAACGGTAATGTAAAACAGATAGTGGGCGGAAGCCTTTCTGACAAAAACAATTATGCTGTGGATAACTTCGTTTCAGAATATGACGGTGCATATTATGGCAAGCTTTATAAGTCATACGGACTGACAGGAGGACATATTATTATACTGAACCCTGTCGGCAGCGAATTTTACAACGCAGACCTCGAACAAGCCTACAGTGCATTATCCGCATTTGAGGGCGGATTGCAGATAGGCGGCGGAATAAATGATGAAAACGCCGCACAATTTCTTGAAAAGGGCGCAAGTCATGTTATCGTGACGAGCTTTGTTTTCAAAAACGGTGTTGTTAATTTCGATAATCTGAACAGACTGGTGAAGTCCGTTGGCAAAAGCAGACTTGTTCTTGACCTTTCCTGCCGCAAAAGGGACGGAAAGTATTATGTTGTGACCGATCGTTGGCAGAAGTTCACTGACATCGAAATGAACAGGCAGACCCTAGAAATGTTCTCAGAATACTGCGATGAGTTTCTTATCCATGCTGTTGACACAGAGGGCAAAGCAAAGGGCATTGAGCCGCAGATAGCAAAGATAATGGGAGAATACTGCACCATTCCATCGACCTATGCCGGAGGAATTTCGTCATTTGACGACCTCGATACGCTAAAAAAACTCGGAAAAGGGAAGATAGACTTCACTATTGGCTCTGCCCTTGACATTTTCGGTGGAAATATGAACTTTGAAAAAGTCGCTGCCTACGGCAAATAGCCACGCCTTATGCAATAAACACAATATTTATAGCTGTTTGCTGCATATTTTGGCACAAAAAAGATTTGCAATTTAAGTCTAAATATGTTATAATATTATGATACTAATTCAGAAAGGACGAATTTTTATGTCTAAGATCCGAGTTGCCGTTATTTTCGGCGGAAAATCAAACGAGCACGACGTATCTGTTGTTTCTGCAACTCACGTTATAAAGAGTATACCAAAGGACAAATATGATGTTATTTGTATCGGAATAACAAAAAAAGGTCACTGGATGAAATATATAGGAGATGTTGACGATATTGCGTCAAACAAATGGGAACAGCACCCTGATAATGTTCCATGCGTTCTCAGCCCTGACCCTCTTCACAAGGGCTTTATCGCTCTTGGCGAAAACGGCGAATATCAGAATGTAAAAGTTGACGTTATTTTCCCAGTCCTTCACGGAAAGAACGGTGAAGACGGCACTATTCAGGGGCTTTTTCAGCTTGCTGAGATACCATTTGTAGGCTGTGACTGCATATCCTCTGCAAACTGCATGGATAAGGGACTTACACACACTGTTCTTGACGCAAACGGCATAAAGACAGCAAAGTGGGTAGGCATTATAACCTCAGAGCTTTCACATCTTGACAAAAAGTGTGACGAAATGGAAAGCAAGCTTGGCTATCCTATGTTCGTCAAGCCTGCAAACTGCGGTTCTTCTGTGGGCGTTTCAAAAGCTAAAAACAGAGATGAACTTAAAGCTGCCATAAAGCTTGCTTTTGCACATGACAGCAAGGTCATTGTAGAAGAAACTATAGTTGGCATGGAGTGCGAGTGTGCAGTAATGGGCAATGACGAGCCTTTTGCTTCAACTGTCGGTGAAGTATGCTCCGCAAATGACGAGTTTTACGATTTTGACGCAAAATATAATGACGCCGCTTCCAAAACGCTTATCCCTGCAAGAATGAGCGAGGAAAGCATTGAAGAAATAAGAAAGACGGCTGTCAAGGCATACAGAGCAATGGGCTGCAGCGGACTTTCAAGAGTAGACTTCTTCCTTATGAAAGACGGCACTGTTATTCTTAACGAGATAAATACTCTCCCAGGTCACACGCCTATAAGTATGTATCCACAGCTTATGCAGTACGAGGGAATGACCCCTGCACAGCAGGAAGATAAGCTTATCAAGCTGGCACTTGATAAGGCGGAGGTTGATTATGAATAACGCCGCCATTGGAGTTTTCGACTCAGGAGTTGGCGGGCTTACCTGTGTGAAAGAGCTTATAAAGCTTCTGCCAAATGAAAATATCGTTTATCTTGGCGACACGGCAAGAGTGCCATACGGCTCAAAAAGCAGAGAGACTATAATGAGCTATGCCAGACAGGATATAGAGTTTCTTAAACAGCATAACGTTAAAATGATTCTCGTTGCTTGCGGTACAGTTTCTTCTGTATTGCCTGCAATGGATATAAAGTCAGATATCTCCATAAGCGGAGTTGTTGAGCCTGCGGTGAAGGCTGCCTGCTCTGCTACAAAGAATAACAGGATAGGCGTTATAGCCACAAGTGCGACCATAAAGAGCGGCATTTACGGCAAAGCTATAAGAAGCATTAACCCTAACATCAAGGTGGTTGGCAAGGCTTGTCCTATGTTCGTGCCACTGGTAGAGAATGGCTATACTGCCCCTGATTGCGTGCCTGCAAGATATATCGCACAGGAGTATCTTGAAATAATGAAAAAAGAAGACGTTGATACGCTTATTCTCGGCTGTACTCACTATCCACACCTCACTGAACTAATTTCAGATATAATGGGCGAGGGCGTAACACTTGTTTCATCAGGTGCGGAGCTTGCGAAATATGCACTCAACTCCCTTTCATACAGCGATGATACGGCTGAAAGAGAAGAGCGTGAGAGCCTTGAGCTTTACTGTACCGACAGCGTTGAGCTGTTTTCTGAGAATGTTGAACGCTTTCTCGGAAACAATATCAATGCACAAATATCAAAATGCAGCCTAAAGCTGTAAACTGGAGGATTTTATTTGACCAGCAAGGAAGTATCAATAAAACTTGTTAGCCGTCAAAGCGACGGTAATACAAAAGAAGAAACAGAGCTTATCTCAGCAGGACTTTATGAAGCAACCGAAAAAGGATATCGCATATCGTATGAGGAGTCTGAGGCAACAGGATTTGAAGGAAGCGTTACAACGCTAGAAACCGAAGGCTGCCGCAAGGTGACTATGAACAGAACCGGAACGGTTGAAGCGAATCTTGTTGTTGATATAGGCGAAAAGCAGCACTGCGTTTATGGCACTCCATACGGTGATTTTATGATAGGCATAACCGCTAAAACCATAAGATCAGATCTTGACGAAAACGGTGGAATGCTTTTCTTTCACTATGTTTTAGATGTCAATTCAAGCTATATCGGTGATTTTGAGATAGCTATAGAAGTAAAAGCGGCAAATGTTGTCGCATAATTATATTTGGAAGGACGGAAAAATAATATGACTAATCTCATAAGCGACGCATTTATTCAGGCTAAGGAGCTTGTAATGAAGGCTATGGGCGAGCTTGTTGCAGACGGAACTTTTCCAGCAGAGCCTGTTCCTGCATTTAATACGGAGATACCTGCCGACTCAAAAAACGGTGACGTTTCCACTAATGCCGCAATGGTATGTGCAAGACCTTTCAGAAACAATCCAAGAAAAATAGCAGAAGCTATCGTATCAAAGATAGACCTTAACGGCTCATACTTTGCAAGATGTGAAGTGGCAGGTCCTGGGTTCATCAACTTTTTCTATTCTACTGAATGGTATGCAACTGTAGTTGCCACTGTTTTGAATCAGAAAGAGAAATACGGTGAAACTGACCTTGGCGCTGGGAAGAGCGTTCTTGTGGAATTTGTTTCTGCAAATCCAACAGGTCCTATGCACATCGGCAATGCAAGAGGCGGAGCTATAGGCGATTGTCTTGCGTCTGTTCTTGAAAAGGCAGGCTATGAGGTAGCAAGAGAGTTCTATATCAATGATGCAGGCAATCAGATAGAGAAGTTCAAGACTTCACTCGAAGTTAGATATCTTCAGATATACAAGCCCGAAACTGAGCTTCCGGAGGACGCTTATCAGGGTCAGGACATAATCGACCATGCAAACGCATTCAATGAGATATACGGCGACAAGTATGTGAATGCTGACAGCGAGGAACGCCGTCAGGCACTTTGCGATTTTGCTCTGCCAAAGAACATTCAGAAGCTTCACGACGATCTTGGCAAATATAGAATACAGTATGACAAGTGGTTCAACGAAAGCACACTTCATAAGGACGGCTCAGTTCAGAGAGTTATCGAACAGCTCAAAGCAAGCGGTCATACCTATGAAAAAGACGGTGCCCTTTGGTTTAAAACAACAGAGTTCGGTGACGAAAAGGATAGAGTTCTCGTTCGTGAAAACGGTGTGCCAACATATCTTGTGCCTGATATCGCATATCACTACAACAAGCTTGCAGTAAGAAAATTCGATAAGGCTGTAGATATTTTCGGTGCGGACCACCACGGATATATAGCTCGTATTAAAGCTTCTATGACAGCACTTGGCGTTGACGCTGACAGACTTGACATTGTTATCATGCAAATGGTAAACCTTGTCCGTAACGGCGAAAAGTATAAGCTTTCCAAGCGTTCAGGCAAAGCTATCACTCTGTCAACTCTTCTTGACGAAATACCGATAGACGCAGCAAGATTTTTCTTCAATCTCCGTGAGCCTAATTCTCATTTTGATTTTGACCTTGACCTTGCCGTATCTCAGACAAGCCAGAACCCAGTTTACTATGTACAGTATGCACACGCAAGAATTTGTTCTGTCCTTAAAAAGATGAACGAAGAGGGCATTGAAGTTAAGAGCCTCGACAAGGCGGCTCTCAGCGTCCTCACAGCGCCTGAGGAGCAGGAGATGATAAAACACCTTGCTACTCTGCCGAACGTTATAAACGAGGCTGCAAAGGCTTATGACCCAGCTAAGGTAACAAAGTATGTTATAGACCTTGCTACAATGTATCACAAGTTCTATAACAACTGCCGTATCATGGGAGAAGACGAGAGCGTTATGCAGGCAAGACTTTCACTTTCACTTGCAGTTAAGCAGGTAATAAAGAATATTCTTGATATGCTCAAGATAACTTGCCCAGAGTCTATGTAATAAAATATCAGACCCGACCGTGGAAAACTCTACGATCGGGTCTTTTGTTATTTTTGGGTATTTCTTATGTAGTGGAATAGATATTGCTGTGCAATGCCCTCAACACCCTTCACACAAGAGGGAAGTCCGTTCGGATACCACTGTGCAAGCACTCGCTTCACCCACACGTCTTTTGGGAAAGCGTCCGTTTTGTAAAAGCCGAAAAGCAGTGTACAATCAGCAACTTTCGGACCAACACCCTTAATCTTCATAAGCTCGTTTCGTGCATCGTCAAGGGGCATTTCTTTTATCTTTTGGTAGTCTATCTCACCGCTCAAAACCTTTTCAATGGCGTCAACAAGATATTTTGCTCTGAACCCTGAACGCAGATACGCAAGGCTGTCTATAGTTTCATCTGCCATATCTTCAGCAGAAGGGTAGCCGCTATAATGCTCACACAAACGTCCTATAATGCCCTTTATCCTTGGGATATTGTTATTCTGACTTATTATAAATGAAGATAACGCCTCCCAACTGTCCTGCCTGAGTATTCTTATGCCGCCTGCAAATGAGCAGGCTTTTGACATAGTTTCGTTCTCAGAGAAGCGGCGTTTAAGCTCCCCATAATCAGTATTCAGGTCAAAATAATCAATCCAAATGTTTTCAAAGTTCTGCACAGTAGTGTCATGAAGCCTAAACACGCCATTTTCGGGTTCCTCGCTTATGATAAGTTTGTTGTTAAGGAAAGCTCCGCTGTAAGTTTTTTTATCTATCTTCTCCCAGCGAAAAGCCTGTCCGCAATCAAGTGTGTCATCTAGTCCAAAATCAGGCTGTTTCAGCAAAATGTCACTGCCGCTTTGTGTATAATCCATAAAATTCAGCTCCTATTTATCATAAAATCATCGAATCTACTTGCAAAATTCTACAAAAAATATTATACTATAAATATTAGTATTTTTCAAGCGTATAAAATAAACATATCTAAGAAAGGATAGATCATATGAGAGAAAGCATTCTGACAATACCTGTCACAGATATATTTGAGCCGAAATGCGGCTGTCCAATATGCCGCCTGCGTGATACGTTGGAGCAGAGAACTGTTGAGTACATAATGGGAGCGGCTATGATGGAGCCAGACGTGCGTATGGAGACCAATAAGCTCGGTTTCTGCAAAACACATTTTGAACAGATGAGAGCCTGCAAAAATAGACTGTCACTTGCGCTTATGCTTCAATCACATTTGCAGGATATGCAAAAGCATATTTTCACACGAAAGAAAATGTTCGAGGGCAAGACAGCAAAGCAAAAGAAAGTCAGCGCAGTAAATAACGAATGTTTTGTATGCAGCAAGGTGGATTGGGGAATGTCAAGGATACTCGTTACGCTGTTTGAGATGTATGTTCAACAGCGTGATTTCAGAGATCTTTTTGCTCAGCAGGAAATGCTTTGTCTGCCGCACTATGACCTTTTAGTGTCTATGTGTACTGAAAATATGGATAAGAAATATCAGAAGCAGTTTATTGACGCTTGCGGCGAGCTGACAAGCAAATATCTTGACACTCTTGAAGCGGACGTATCACACTACTGCAAGATGTATGACTACCGTAACACAGGAGCAAATGCCGATTGGGGAAACTCAAAAGACTCCATAGAGCGTGCTATAAAATTTCTTACCACAAGATAAGAAATTTTCGTTACTTTTCGTTACAATGGTTACAGCTTAGATTTTATGCAGAAGATTGTAAAAGTACAATTATATGTACAGAAGATCAGCTTATATCATTTAATAGGTCATTGTTCTTTGATCGGGTCATTTTTTTGTACTTTGGATCTAGCATTGTAAATTTATTCTCAAACAAATTCAAAAATTATGTAAAGTGCGGTCATTCCACTGCTAACAAATAACCTTCAACAGACAAGTTTGTATGTTAATATATTCGTAACATTCTCGCATGTATTTGTTCCCAAAAGTTAGCGTTTTTTCGCTTAAATGGTCGATTTTCGTTATAATATGAAGTTTTCAACAGCCTGCAAATACCGATAAAACCATGAGTTTTCAACGTTTTCAACATGGTTTTCAACAGAAAATGCCCCTACGAATGTTGAAAACTTTTCATATTCAACATTTTTGTGTTGAAATGTTGAATATTGCACTTTTTAAATGCCAACAATCAGTAATATAATCAAGTAATTGGTATTCAGAGGAGTTGACTGTCATGCTCAAAGGAATTAATAAACAAATCATCGAAATAAAGTGTACAGAAAATGAATGTTTTGATAAGATTCTATTATTTGTAAACGCAAATAAAAATCATCTTCACCCTGATATTTTAAGAAAAAATGCTGTTGATATCGCAAGTGCGATAACGGGGGACAAAATGTTTTCGACCAACAGAAAATTCAACTTTGCGGCTGTGATATCAACTATAATTGGTGTGGCAATGCTTGTTCTGCTGCTTATCGCATTGTGTATGTGATAAGCATAAATATCATTGATAAAATTTGTGTAAATCGTCGAAAGTCTATATAAAAAGCCTGTTTACTATTGGCATTATGGTTTTTTTGTGGTATAATTACGAGTAGTATATTTTTTTGAAAAGGAAAATTCAATGAGTAATTATCAAGATAAAAATAATAATTTAGACGAAGAAAATGAACTGCAGCTTATTATTGGCAGAAACCCTGTTATCGAGGCTTTAAAAGCAAATAAGCTGATCGACACTATCTATATTAACCCTGAGGCTAAAGGCTCTATAACACTTATTTGTAGACTTGCAAAGGAAAAAGGCATAAATGTCAAGCGTGTTACCGAAACAAAACTCAACAATATGAGCAGGGGAGCTTCACATCAGGGTGTTATTGCTATGGGTGCGTGTGCGGAGTATGTGTCTCCGGAGGATATTCTCAGCATCGCAAATGAAAAGGGAGAGGATCCTTTCATTATCATTTGCGATGAGATAGAAGATCCGCACAATCTTGGTGCAATAATCAGAACGGCTGAGGCGGCAGGTGCTCACGGCGTTATCATTCCAAAGAGAAGAAGTGCATCATTGAACGCAACGGTTTTCAAAACGTCAGCAGGTGCAGCAAGCTGGTTGCCTGTTGCAAGAGTTTCAAATCTTGCAGCAACTATTGATATGCTTAAAGAAAACGGTGTGTGGATATACGGAACTGACGGCGAGGGACAGAGCTATACTGAAGTTAAGCTAACTGGTTCTATAGGGCTGATAGTCGGCTCTGAGGGCTTTGGCATGGGACGTTTAATAAAAGATAAATGTGATTTTTTGCTTAGTTTGCCTATGGCAGGCAAAGTCAATTCTTTGAATGCTTCCGTTGCGGCGGGCATTTTTATGTATGAAGCCGTAAGACAGAGAAATCTATAAGGAACAGGGAGGTTAAAGCTTTGGCTGATAAATTCTCAATAGACGATATAATTTCAGAATACAGCGAAAAAGTTGAAAAAGATTTAAAAACTGACGAGTCACAGGAAAACGATGAAATTTTAAATGAAGATACTAATATTGATGAGAGTATTGAAAAAGATAATGATATCAGCGATATAGATAGTGATGGCTATGATCCAATAAAAGCAACAGATTTTGATGATGAATTGGCGTCAGATCATACGAACGAGAAAAAACGTAATGAGGAAAATGCTGCACTTATAAATAATCTCACCAAACATAAAAAAGGCAAGGCTGCAAAGCAGAGCATTCCGCCTGTGAACAGGGCAAGCCTTAAAGATATCAAAATGGGACTGACGGGAAAAATAATCCCGAAAACAGAGGAGTTTGACAAGGCACTTATCCCTGATGACGCCACCTATGAGGAAAAATCCTCTATATTGTCACAGCACAGAAAGAAGAAAGTTGACAGCTTTGTTCTTAAAACTGACGAGCAGGAAAGCGAGCCTGACAGTGATGATACAAACGATAAAGACAAGGCAGGGCAGACGGAGTTTAAGAAGTTTGATGACGCCGAAAAGGTCTTTGGCTCTATCCGTCATGTGAAGAGCAACCTTGTTCTAAGGCTTTGTGTACTTCTGTTTACGGGCATTTTCAGCACATTCATAACGGTTGCAAATGACCTGGAACTGCCTCTTATAAAGACATTTGACAGAACTATAACCCCTGCGGCATATCTGTTTGCAAACACTATTTTGGGTCTTATTTCTATAGCGGTGTGCTATAACGTGCTTCTTGCAGGAATAAAAAGCCTATTTAAAAAAGAGGCAGATAATGATACAATAGCAGCGATAGGTATTTTTATTACAGTCATTGCAGGAATAATAAATCTATTTGACCCTGAGTCTATTCGTGACAGTGTTTACCATGTTTACATATCCGTTGCAATCGTGGGTCTGATATTCAATACTCTTGGAAAACTTATGGTGGTAAAACGTACTGAGCGTAATTTTAGGTACGTTGCAGGAGATTTTGAGAGATATGCAGTTACATCCGTTGAAGATGAGGAAATAGCAGAAAACTTCACAAGAGGCGCTGTTGCAGAGCCAAAGATAGCAGCTATGCGCAAAACCGAGTTTGTGGACGATTTTATGAAGAACAGCTACACTTCTGATATCTCAGATGAGTATTCAAAGAAAATAAGCCCTTATATCCTCATTGCAGGCGTTGTTATAGCACTTTTGTCACTTATATTTGATAAGGGTGCGTCAAACATGAAAGAACGTTTGTTTATAGCACTTGCGGCTTTCTCAGGCACTGTTACCATGTGTTCTTCGTTTGCGGTAATGCTTATAGTAAATGTACCTTTGGCAAGAGCTACAAAGAAGTATTTGCAGTATTCAGCGGTAATGCTGGGATATTCTTCTGTTGATGAATTTGCTGACACAAATTCACTTCTTGTTGACGCTGAACAGCTTTTCCCTAAAGGAAGCATTGAGCTTGCAAACCTTAAGCTTCTCTCAGCTATTTCTATTGAAGACTGCATTTTAATGGCGGCAAGCCTTAGCTGTCAATCGGGAAGTGTTCTTAAGTCTACATTCTACAAAATGCTAAGAGGCAAGACTGAGCTGCTTTATCCTGTTGAAAGCTACATTTATGAGGACGGTCTTGGACTTTCGGGCTGGATAGAAAACAAACGTGTACTTCTTGGTACAAGAGAGCTTATGGAAAACCACTCTATTGACGGTTTGCCGTCAGAAGCAAAAGAGAAGGAGTATACAAATGGGAATGTTGCTGTCTATCTTTCTATTTCTGGAATAACAGCAGCAATGTTCGTTATTCAGGTATCGCCTAATCTGTCCGTTACACGTTGGCTTCAGGAGCTTGAACTTGAAGGTATCACAACAGTAATAAGAACAGTTGACGGCTTTCTTTCACAGCGTTTTCTCTCTGACCTCTTTGATATTGAAAGCGACAGCGTTAAGCTTCTCAGCTTCAGATATCACAAGGATTACGAAAGCGAAACCGAGTACGTTCCACGTCAGGCTTCATCAATGCTTTGCAGCGGACATTTTCCGTCTTTTGCAATGCTTGTGATAGGCGCAAAAAGGCTCAAATTTACCGCAGAACTTGGTGCGTCAGTGATGTATGGTGCAACGATACTTGCGGCGCTAATAGCCCTTATAATGATGCTGGCAGGTTCATTTGTTCAGCTTACTCCAACGCTAGTTATCGTCTACAACCTCATTGTAATGGGAGTAGCGTTGCTTATACAGCACATCAAAAAACTATAAAAATAAAACCTCGGTCTGTAGTGATACAAACCGAGGTTATTTTTTTACTTATTGCTTATTGTCCAATCTATTGGCTGAATATTGTTGCTTACAAGGAAATCGTTAACCTTAGAAAAATGCCTGCATCCGAAAAAACCATTATATGCAGACAATGGAGATGGATGAGCTGCCTTGAATACTGCATGAATAGGGTTCGTTATAAGTGGTGCCTTAGCCTTAGCATTGCCACCCCAAAGGATAAATGCAGTAGGCACATTACGCTCATTAAGCTTTTTTATTACAGCGTCAGTAAGCTGCTCCCAGCCTTTACCCTTATGAGAATTAGGCTGACCCTGACGAACAGTAAGAACAGTGTTCATCATCAGCACGCCCTGCTTAGCCCAATCGGTAAGCTCGCCATTATTAGGGATAGAGATACCAAGATCAGCATTAAGTTCTTTAAAAATATTCTGCAAAGAAGGTGGTGGATTAACACCAGCTTTAACGGAAAAACAAAGACCATGAGCCTGTCCCGGACCATGGTAAGGATCCTGTCCAATGATAACAGCCTTGACGTTTTCATAAGGCGTGTACTTCAATGAATTGAAGATATCATGCATATCAGGATAAACAGTGAAGTGTGAATATTCGTATTTCAAAAATTCACGGAGTTTCAAATAATATTCCTTTTTAAACTCATCAGCCAGAATATCGTCCCAGCTATTTCCGATATGCACCATTATACAGCACTAATGACAGTTCCGACGATCAGACCGAGTATAAGTGCGGCAACCAAAGCGAGAACGAGTATTCTCATGACCATAGGTTTCTTGTCGTTCATTAACTATCGTTCCTTTCATAAAATATACTACTATAATTTTATCATATTTTCGCTGTAAAATCAACTGTTTGGAGGAAATTTATAAAATAATTTGTTCAAAAAAATAATGAAGTGGCTCGCAAAGGTTCGTAAGTAAGCAACTGCTATACGAAAAAAAAATATCATATGAGCAAGGTTTTAACCTCGCCTTGCTTTATATGATATCATAAATTTAGTTGTCAATGGATTACCGCAAATGTAGCATAGCTTGACAGTCCACAAAGTAGGGTGTATACTTAAAGCAGTGCACAACGGGGAGAGCCGACAAGCGTAAAAGAGTCACAAACAGCCCCTCACACAGTGTGTACAGAAAGTTTCACTAAATAAAAATTTAGTGAAACTTAGAGAAGTGATAAATAAGGAGAATAGATATAAATGAAACAAGCATATGTAGATGATTGCCCATATTATCTTGACGATTTTCTAACTAACATGAAAGTTGTCAAAGACCGTTCTGACCGCACTGAAGAAGCTTATTTTATTGATATCCGAACATTTCTGCGATATCTTAATGTCAAGCACCATGCAGTTCCAGCCGAAACACCTTTCAATAAAATAAAAATAAAAGAAACGCCAATAGAATGGCTCGAATGCTTTTCACTAAATGATGCTTATGTTTATTTAAAGTATCTCAAAGATGAGCGCAATAATTCCACAAAAACCCGTGCAAGAAAATGTTCAGCTTTGAAACAATTCTATGTTTATCTTTGCCAAAAAGCCAAGCTCATTTCAAACAATCCGCTTGATGATCTTGAATTGCCACATATAAATCAAGCCTTGCCTAAATATCTGTCCCTTGAACAAAGCCTTGAGCTTCTGCGTAATATCGACTCTAAAAATCAGGTGCGTGATTATTGTATCATTACTCTGTTCCTTAACTGCGGTATGCGTCTGAGCGAGCTTGTGGGCTTGAATTTAAGCGATTACAGCCGAGATAACAGAACTCTGCGTGTCCTCGGCAAAGGCCGCAAGGAGCGCATTATTTATCTTAACGACGCTTGTGTTTCTGCACTTGATGAGTATATTGACACTACCCGCCCCCATGTGGAACAAACTGCCATTTTTTTGTCAGCTAACAAAACAAGGATAAACAAGCGACGTGTTCAACAAATAGTAGATGAACAGCTCCAGCGTGCAGGACTTAGCAATTTGGGTATTACCACCCACAAGCTCAGGCATACAGCCGCAACCCTAATGTACCAACACGGCGGTGTAGATACTCTTGTACTGAAAGATATACTAGGTCACAAAAGCATTGCGACCACTGAGATATACACCCATTTATCTGATGAAAACATCAAAAAGGCCATGGAGTCGAATCCATTGTCTGAAGAAATTGAAAAGAAAAAGAAGTAAACAAAAGCCATGTGAGGAAAATCACATGGCTTTTTTGCTATTTTTTCATACGAATTATAGAATGTTCTGGGAACGTCAGATCTGATCTTATCGACATCTTCATAGCTGCATGATTTGCAGTATCTATGGAGTTATCGTATTCATCAAACATTTCCTCCACGGTGAACTTCACAGGGCTACCAACAGGTGAAAGCACTTCAATCTCGTCGCCCTTGTTGAATTTGTTTTTTTGAGTACAGTATATTCTTCCACCGCTACAACCGTCAACCACAGCCACAACATCATATTCACGAATATACCCACCATTTTCGTAATACTGGCTCTCCTTTGGGTGACCAAAGAAAAATCCTGTACAGTATGCTCTGTGGCTTACCTTGAAAACTTCGTCCTTAAGCCACTGTGGCAACTCAAAATGCTCAGGATCAGACTTATAGATATCCATAGCCTTTCTGTAGGCATTTGTGATAACGGACACATAATACGAAGATTTAGCTCTGCCCTCGATCTTAAAGCTGTTCACGCCTGCCTCTGCAAGCTTATCAATGTGGTTGAGCATACACATATCCTTGGCGTTGAGGATATAAGTTCCTTTTTCGTCCTCAAAAACAGGATAAAACTCATTGGTGCGCTTTTCTTCCATAAGGTGGTATCCCCAGCGGCAAGGCTGTGCGCACTCGCCACGATTTGCGTCACGGTTTACAAGGTACTGGGAAAGCAAACATCTGCCTGAAAAACTTACGCACATTGCACCATGTACAAAGCACTCAATTTCAAGATCTTTAGGGGTCTTTGCTCTTATTTCGGCGATCTCCTCGAGAGAAAGCTCTCTTGCAAGCACTACCCTCTTAGCACCCATGTTATAAAATTCATTTGCAGTAACATAATTTACTATACCAGCCTGTGTGGAAACATGAATCTCCATATCAGGTGCATATTTTTTTATCAGTGAGAAAACACCGATATCGTTGGCTATCATAGCGTCAACGCCTGCCGCAAGAGCGTCATTCACAAACTGCTCTAAATGCACTATCTCGTCATTATGAGGAAGCGTATTGCAGGTCAGATACACACGCTTACCCCTGCTGTGAGCCTCGTCACAGGCTTTTTTCAGAAGCTCAGCGTCAAAGCTTGCAGAGGCGGCTCTCATTCCGAAAGCCGTACCTCCAAGATAAACTGCATCAGCACCAAAATCCAGCGCCGCATACAGACGTTCCATATCTCCCACAGGAGCAAGAACTTCAAGCAAATTATTTTCAGTCATTAAAAATTCAATCCTTTATTACTTTTTCTTTGCAAGTCCAGCCTTAACAAGATTTTCCTCATGCTCGTCAAGTGTCTTTGCATAGAATGTTTCGCCCGTCTTAAGATTATTACAGAAGTAATAGTAATCAGTCTTCTTAGGCTCAAGAACAGCGTTTATTGCAGCCATACCAGGGTTGCATATTGGTCCTGCCGGCAAGCCCTTGCACTTATAGGTATCATAACACTCGGTATAATGCTCGATAGAAGCTGTGTTGTCAGCCTCGGTCTTTATAACATTCTTAATATAATTTGTTGTTGTATCAGACTGGAGCATAGGATAGGTGTCAGGGTCATCAAGTCTGTTCAGAAATACCGAAGCTACCTTTGGCATTTCGTCCTCAGAAGCGGCTTCAAGCTGAACGATAGAAGCAAGGGTCATAACTTCGTTAAGTGACATACCGGAATTTTTGATCTTAGCTTTGACAGTTTTGTATTTCTTTTCAAACTGCTCTCTAAGCTTCTTGGTAACGTTTCCTGCGCTGTCATTCACATAAAACTCATATGTATCAGGATAGAAATAGCCTTCCATGCGATAGAACATATCGCCGTTATCATCAACATCATTTTCAAAGTCAAAGCCTTGATTTTTATTGAATTCAAACAGGAAGTCGTCAGCAGTGCAGACCTCATTATCTTCAAGCTTTTTAGCTATGTCAAGAAGATTTTCTCCCTCTGTGAATGTAATGCTTACAGTCTTGTATGACTCTCTCATTTGTGAAAGTTTTTCGATTATTTCAGAATATCCGCTTGATGGCTGAAGTGTGATATCACCAGGATATATAGCTGCAGGCTTTTCAAATTTCAAAGCAAGCATAAACAGCTTTTTGTTCTTTATAACTCCCTCATTTACAAGTATATCAGCTATCTCACTGTTTGTTGAGCCTGCAGGAATATTAAATCTGATATCCTCGTCAGTTTTTCCGATACCATAATACTCCATGCCAATAGAAATGCCGCCCACTGCAAGCACTAAAGAAACTGTAAGAATTACTATAACAAGTATAATTCCGCCAAACACCGAATTATTCACCTTGCTTTTCTTTCTTTTTTTCTTTTTCTTCTTGCTACTTTTTGACTTTTTTTCTTGCTTTTCGGGCTTCTCAGGCTCTTTATCCTCGTCTTCTTCGCTTTTGTCTTCCTCTGGCTTGTCCTCGTGAAAAGCTAGGATAGGTTCAGGCTTGTCATCGGTCGCTTCTGGAGTTTCCTGTGACTGTGGTTTCTCGTCAGTATTATCTGCCTGTTCACAGGCTTCGGAACTGTTCTCAGTGTCAGCGATAGGCTCTGCTTCAACGCTTTCTTCGTCCGCTTCATTTTCCTCGGCAGACTTTATCTTTGCGTTGACATCATTTATTATATCGTCAACATTAAAATTCAGATCGTCCATTATTTACTTCCTTTCCTTTGTGTTTATAGTATATATATCCTTATCAGTAAATACCTTGTCTACAGAGATATCATAGCCGTCATGACAAAAACTTTCTGACATACAGTTATCATAACATAAACCTAGCTTCATACCATTATAATCAGCCAAAAATCTGTCATAAAAGCCCATACCAAAGCCAAGCCTGTATCCGTCTTTATCATACGAAAGCGCAGGCACGATACACAATGCATTGTCAAAAACGCAGTATTTCTCACAACTTTCATCAGGCTCAAAAATGCCAAACCTACCCTCTTTGAGATCATAGGTGCTGTTTATTCTGTAAAAATACATAATATTGCCGTTTTTTTCACATCTCGGGCATAGCACTATTTTGCTCTTTAGCGCCTTTCTTACTATCTCCGCCGTAGACACTTCAATATCAGAGGAAACATATGCAAGCACAGTTGTGCAGCTTTTATACTCCTCGCTGTCAAGGAAAGCTTGCTGAACAGCCACATCTGCCTGTTTTCTTTCTTCCGCAGACATACTAAGACGTATCTCTTTGAAATGCTTTCTTAAAGCTTTTTTATCTGTCATTTGCTCTGCATACCTGATTCAAGGGCTTCTGCCTTTTCTTTTGAAACAAGAAGCTCTACAAGCTTGAGTGCAAACTTCATGCTGCAGCCTGCGCCCTTTGCAGTGATGAACTTACCGTCAACAGCCACAAGTCTTGCAGAATGTATCGCACCTTTAAGATCTTTCTCATAGCCCGGAAAACAAGTTGCATATCTGCCGTCAAGAAGACCCTTATGACCGATTATGGACGGAGCGGCACATATTGCGGCAATGTATCTGTTATTATCAGCACAGTAATCAACTGCACCAAGCACATCAGGGCTTGCTTCAAGATTTAAAGTACCCGGCATACCACCTGGGAGAACTATCATTTCGAGCTCGTCATTAAGAACTATCTTATCCACTGTTGTATCGGTCTTGACAGGAATGTTGTGTGAGCTGACTATCATATCAGAGCCTACACCTACAGTAAAAACTTCAACGCCTGCTCGTCTGAGCAAGTCCACAGGGGCAAGAGCCTCCATTTCCTCAAAACCATTGGCAAGAAATACATAAACCATAACAAATGACTCCTTTCGATCATCTGAAAGTAATTACATTTTTATTCAAAAGAAAAGCAGGATTATAAGAAAGCTTTGACTTTCTAAGACCCTCTATTCCTAGATCCTCTTCCCTGTTGATGAAGCTGAGACCCTTTGCATTATGCGACGCAAACTGACTACACAGCATAGGATATGCACCCTGAACGTCAGCGAGTGCTTTTTCTATATGCACCACAAAGGTATCCGAATTTATTTGTTCACCAACCGTAAAGCCTGTCATTTTATCATTTCTGTAAAGCACAGCGCCTTTAAGTCCGAGCCTATCCATATTCGTAAGAAAAAGATCAATAGCATATTGCTCAACCACTGCCGAAGGATCGTCAGCGTTGTCATTCTTATTATAAAACTCAGCCGAAAATTCAATACAGCTGTCTATTTCCTTATCAGTAAGCTCTCTGTATTCCCAAGGCTCGTCCATGAAACGCTTTATGTGGTTACGCTTGCCGTGATACTTTTTGCCTTTAAGCTCGATAAGGTCGGAAGCATTGTAAATATAGTCTGAACTGTCCCTATCATACTCGCAGATGATTTTATCACCATAATATTCTTTTATCCAGCTTAGGTTATCATCTGTTACAGAGGATACGATAAGCGGCTTTCCCTGGGCGGAAACGTATTCTTTAAGCTCATCAAAAAGCCTGATATATTTTTCTTTGCCCTCAACGTCTATTTTAACGCCCGCAGGAAATGTAAAATACGGCTGACCGTCCTCAAAGGAACAGCTTATATAAAAATCACCATGATGTGTTATTACAGTGTCATTAAGTCTTTGCCACGCCATATTATTTGCAAAGCAATATTCTGCTCCTCTGAAATCTGATACTGCAAGACACTTGGTTATCCATTCTTTGTCCTCAAAACTTATTTTTCTGAAATCAAACATTAAACACACATTACTTTCTATTGATTAACCCCAGAACATCTCCGAAAATCTTATCTTTTGTATAAGGCTCGCTGTCGTCGCTGCAAGGAATAATATCCCAATCCTGTTTCTCTGCGGTAAACAAAGCGGCTTCACGGCATTTTTTCAGATACTCCACATTTGCTTCATGGATATCCTTTTTGCTTTCATCTCCGCCGTATCTTCCCGACATCAGCTTTTGAGATATCTCTATTGGCATATCCAAGAATATCACCTTGTCAGGTCTTGGAAGCCCAAGCTTGTCATACTCGTAATCTTCAAGCCAACCTATAAAATCTTCCCACTGCTCTTTCGGCAGTTTTGTCATCTGGTAAATGCAGTTTGACGTAACATATCGCGCTGCAAGTACAAGACTTCCCTCTTTATAGTCATGCTCCCAAAATTGTTTGTAGCAAGCGTATCTGTCAACAGCGTAAAAGCTTGAAGCTGCGTAGGCATTCACGTCAGCAGGCGTTTTGCCTATCTCACCATTAAGATACATTTTTACCAACGCAGACGACGGATTATCATAGTCAGGAAAGCTTATAGCCTTATGCTTTATGTCATTTTCACTGAAATAAGCAGAAAGCCTTTCAAACTGAGTTGATTTTCCACTTCCATCAAGTCCCTCAATAACTATAAGTCCAGATCTATTCAACATTATTCATTTCTCCGTAAATTTTCTTTACTTCAGCCATTTTTCCACAGCTCATTGCGCCCTCTGGACACTTGCCTTTCATTACACATGACGGACCTGCGTTCTTGAAAAGCTCAGGAGCGGCCTGCTTGCAAAGTCTGAGCATTTCATCAGCCACAGCCTTTATCTCCCATTGTGCTCTGTTACAGCATCTATGCTGGAAGAAATTAAATAGTGTTCTGACGTTCATTGTCACAACTATCTTTGTTTCACAAGCGTTAGGAAGAACAAATCTTGCGTCCTCATAGGCTTTTTTCTTAGCCTTGTTAAGTGCATCCTTTTCAGACATACCCTGCTCTAAAAATGCCTTTTCATGAGTTTTGGTAAGTATGTCAGCTATCTTGTTATAGCTTTCAACCAGCTGATCCATTTGCTTGTCAAATTCAGCCTTTGCTTCTGGCACAGCCTCTATTGACGGTGGCGTGATAAACTCAAAGCCGCTTTCATTTACATAACGCTGGCTTTTTTGAGAGTAAGACGCAATTCTGTGTCTTACCAACTGATGAGAGCAGGCACGGGATATCCCCTCTATGCCAAAAGTAAAAGAAACGTGTTCCATAGGGCTTTCGTGACCAATAGACACGAGCCTTTCAATAAAGCTCTTTGTTTTTTCTTCCGTAAGACCCTCTCTAAGCGAGGCGATATCACTGCTTGAATAGCAAAGTTTTGCAGCAGTAGCAACCACCTTTTCAGGCTCAGGTGTATGGGTAATAAGCTCAACTCTCATCATATATGATCCTTTCCACATATTTTTTATATTATACCATTAAAAAGCCTACAAGTCAACATTTTATTTTAAATGGCTATTTCAACTTCCGTGTTGATGTTAACAAGCATTTAACAATCAACTTATGTAAAATGAAATAAATTAGAACGCAATATTTGTTCAGCTTACAAAAATCTTGTGCATATGAGAGAAATATGCAGAATATAGTGACTTTTGGTGTTATATGTGTCAAAATAATGTGTACATAGATAAAAAAGTCTATTGAAAAAAATGTGATAAGCCCAATGATGATGTGAATATTTATTATGCACAATTATCCGTTGCAATAATTGTGTTATATGATGAAATTGAATTTATTTGCAACAAAACTTGAAGAAAATCACACTTATATTATGAAAAAACGTTTAATATGAAAAAGATCGTTAAGAGAATCGCAGCTATGGGTGCTGCTGTTATGATGATGAGTTCTATGGCAATCGGTGCAAGTGCATATTCTGGTTCAATTAATCTCCATTATACAAGCGGAGCACCATCATCTGATAATACTACAAAGAATTCTTGGACGGTATATACATCTACGCCAACACAAACGATGAAAATCACATCGTTCACTAGAGGAAATGGTTCTGCTTATGTGAATTTGTTCAACCCCATGGGAATAAACTCAAATGTCTCAAGTGTTACAACGAAAACAAAGGCAAATGTAAAAACTGGTGTTAAGATAACTGTTTCAGCAACATTGAAAAACTACGGTTCAGGTGGATATTCTGCATATGGTTCAATAAAAGGCTAATAAATTCGGGCAATAGCGCTGAATAAATGCTAATATATGTACTGCACAGTATATATAACTGTGCAGTATTATCTTAGCATCTGTATATTTTTCATATAACTTTAGACTGGGAGATAAAAACATGAAAAATCTAAAATTACTTGCCGCAGCGGTGGCTGTCGTTCTTGCAGGCTGTGCGCAGACACCTGACAGCGTAAGATCCTCTGCCGAGAAAGACAGTAAAGAGAGAAATGAGATCACAGCTATACAGTACATATCTTCCAACAAACTCAGTGATGACATAGACAATGCTCTTGATAAAAGCTATACTCAATTTGATCTGAGAGAAAATATCAGTGTGGAATTGCCCGAAGATTACTGCGAAGTCGATTTTACTCAGATATCGGATTATGAGGAAAATTACGAAAAGATAATGACCCGGATTTTTGGCAAGGATGTTCTCGACCGTGAGAATACAGTTCATGATGAAACCGGCGACGGCATGGTAAGTTACAGCTTTAGCAACGATGACGAGAAAATGTATGGCTGCGTTGGAAATAACGGCTTTATCTGTTTTGCCAAGCCCTCAGCTTTTGATGATCTCTTTAACGGCGGAAACAGAGTCAAGATCTATCATATTGACAGAGATGACGATCTTTCAGACAGCTATGAACTGGACGGAACTTCAGTCACGATCAAGCAGGCAGCTGATTTTGCTCAGGACTGGCTCGATAAGAACTATGCCGATCTTGAACCTGACTTGGAGATAGCCGTTAAAACTATAATTGTAAGACAAAGCGATCAGGGCATTTACTCTTTTGATATCCATGCGTCTAAAAAATACAACGGCGTATTGCTTGACGATCTTGTGCAAATGACAGATACGTCTGATGAAAGTATGTCGAAAATGAAATATATCACGCAGGGCATATATATGCAGATGTTTAAAAGCGACGAGATAGGCAGCCTTACTAACGGCAACGGTATCTTGATACCAAAAAAAGAAAGATCTGTTGATAAGATAATTTCCCTGTCAAGTGCAATGGGGTTTATTGAAAATACTTTTACAGATTTTAATGAGAAAATGGAGATAAGTGCCATTGACCTTAAATACACACTCACCCCTCTTAACGATAATAAAAACGGTCAAAGCTGCTACGATGCAGGCATAAAATTTGACAGCCATTTGGTCTGGGAGTTTGTTATGGATGTTCCCGAAAATGAAATGCCAGTAGGTGATGAATATTCATCGGCAGGCAATATTCAGCGATTTATTTATCTTGACGCTGAAAGCGGCGATCTTGATTATGAGTTTGATATAAATATGCTTATGCAGTGAGGTAGATCATGAAACAAAAGAAGTTTATGACGTTTTCGTGTATCGTGTTTTCTGCTGTTATTTTTCTGACTTCCTGTGGGGAAAATAAACCACAGTCGGATCTCTCTGCTGTTGACAGCGTGTCAAATATGCCGGAGAGCACCGTGTCAAAGACAAATTCGGAATTTGAGAACATAACTGTGGAAACAGAAAAATATGAGAATGAACAGCTTACATTCACATATGAGGACAAAAGCTATACATTGCCGCTTTCAAGAGATAACTTTAAAGACGATATAGTTTATTATCCTGAATCAAAGCTCCACTCAGAACAGATCATAAACAATAAGCTTGGTGAAAAGGTCACTGCTGTTCTTACCGTTGATGATGGAATAACTAAGATCAAGCTGTGTGATGTTATAGGTCAAAACGGCAAAGTTTTTTCAAACAGCGGCGGCATTTGTACTATGACAAGAACGGGCGGATCTGCCTGTGAATTTACAGATCCACAAAGAACATTAAAAGCCGACCTGAACGATCTCATAGTATATCAGAAAATAAACTATCCCGATGAAGTCGATGATGTTGTATATGTGGGGTATCTTTTCAAGGACAATAATTTTATCCTTAATCAACTGTATGTTGCCGAATATGACGAAAATGGAGAGAAAAACTATGAAGAACAGCTAAACCGTGACCTCCCCAGCTTTTTCGGCACAGTACAGACCATAGGCGACAACACGGCCGAAATTAAGCTCACAGACAAAAAGACAGTATGCACAGTGCCTACATATTATTGCGACGGGGAGCTTAGTGAGGGGCTTGAAGTCATGGTGATACTTGACTGCTCCACAGACCTTTTCGATAGCGGAAAGTCGGAGAGTTTTGATTACGCCGTTATCTGCACCGACCCTGCGGAGTATGACCCCTCAGGGCATGAGTTTGGAAATCTCGCCTACGCCAAAGCTGACAGCAATAATCTTGGTAGGTTTATCTACACCGAGATCGGAGATATAGAGAAATGAAACTAAAACTTCTAAACACAATAAAATGTGACCTGAACAAAAGCATAATAAACATAGGCTTTGCAGGTGCGGTGCTGCTGACAACAGTGCTTGCTTTCACCTCCTCAGCCTATACAGACCTTGCCACCGATAAATCATATTCGGTGTTCGAGTCACTTTTCACTCTCGATAAAAATATCCTCCGCACCGACCCAATGCTGTCTTCTGTGCTGGTTTTCAGAAACGGACTTTCGGGATATATTACAATGTTTTTGCCTATTGTCGTGGCATTCCCTTTCATGGTGTCTTTCTGTGCAGAGCGAAATAACGGACTGATGCGTTTCACCATATCTCGCACAGGCAAGCTAAGATATTATCTTTCAAAATTCATATCCGCTCTTATCTCAGGCGGACTTGCCGTTATGCTTGGTATCGCAGTTTACGGCATAGCCTGTGCAGTGCTTTTTCAACCACTTTCGGAGTTTGACGTATCAGCCGACCAGCTTCAATACATAATGCAAGACAGCACAGGTAAAACCATAATCAAAATGCTTGCAGTAGCTTTCGCATATGGTGCAGTTTCCACACTGCCTGCGTTTTTCCTAAGCTCATTTTGCAAAAATCCGTATATCATAACCTGCCTGCCCTTTATGCTCAACTATGTCCTCACAACAATGCTCAATAGGATAATAGACGCAAATCTTTTCAACGATAACTTTGATTTTGATAGAGCAAATGCCTTTTATCCAAGCTCTGTGACGAATTTTCTGTATATCCAAAGCTTTGACAGAAGTGCAAAGTGGATAACTGCGGTGAACTGTTCGGGGGCGATCGTTACCCTGCTGGGATTTATTATCGTGATGAATTTGCGCAAGGACAAGGGGGTGTAGGTCAGCTATGATGAAAAATTTCAGCCTTAAGCAAAGCTTTTTCTGCGCAAGAGCGGAGTTCATAAAGTGGATATGCGACGCACGAATGATAATCCTAGGGGTGCTTCTTATCTTCATTTATAGCTTTGCTATCGAGCCTCTTAAATCAAACGCCAAGCTTATGGGCGAGCCGCTGAATATTCTTGAGCCTTTTATCGCCATAGCAAATTCGGGTGCGATACTTCTTATCATACCGCTGGTTTTCCTCACACTTATCGCAGATTTTCCCAAGATAGACACCAACACAGTTTTCTACATAATGCGTGTGGGCAGGCTGAACTGGCTGTTCGGACAGCTTTTGAAGCTCATTTTTATGGCGTTATCTTATCTTGCGGTGATATTCTTGGGCGCAGTGCTCCCAATGCTTTCAGACGGTTTTTGGTACAACGGCTGGAGCAACGTGGCGACAAAGTTCGCTTCACGCTTTCCTGAACATTCGGGCAATTTCGGTGTGCAGCTTCTCCCTGAAAATCTCTACAATCAGCTCACAGTATTTTCAGCCGCAGTGCAAAGCTATCTGCTGGTGTTCGCATACCTTATGATAATAGGGCTTATCTTGCTGAGCTTTTCACTTGTAAAAAGAAAAACAGTCGGCTTTGTTCTTTGCGGTGCGGTCATATCATTAGGCACAGCGTTCTGCTCCATAAAGACCACGCTTATGTGGACAATGCCAATGGCGAACAGCATAATATGGCTGCACTACACAAAATATTTCCGTGAGCCTGTTATGTCAATGAGTTTTTCGGTCAGCTATCTTGCCATATTTATAGCGGTACTGCTGGTGTTCTGCTTTATCGCCATAAGAAAATTCAATTACGACAATGTTGCTGAGATAGCAAGTTAGGGATTAGGGGGACAAAATGGATATCATCAATGTAAATGACGTATGCCTTACGCTTGGCAAAACGGAGATACTAAAGCATATAAATGTGTCCTTTGAGGAGGGCAAAATACACGGACTTATCGGACGAAACGGCAGCGGAAAGACAATGCTTATGAAGTGCATATGTGGTTTTATCAAGCCCACGAGCGGTGAGATTATCGTTGACGGCAAGCAGGTGGGCAAGGACGTTGACTTCCCGAAAGATATGGGTATCATTATTGAAACACCTGGGTTTATACCGTATTACAGTGGATACAAAAATCTCAAACTTCTTGCGGGGCTGAACAACAAGATCGGCAAAGATGAGATAAAAAGCAGTATGAAACAGGTGGGGCTTGACCCTGATTTAAAGCGCCACGTTCGTAAATACAGCCTTGGTATGCGGCAGCGTTTGGGACTTGCACAAGCCATTATGGAAAATCCGAAGATACTCATTCTTGACGAGCCTTTCAATGGTCTTGACAAGGACGGCGTAAAAGAAATGCGTGAGTACCTACTTTCATACAAGGAGCAGGGCAAGACTATCCTTATTTGCTCTCACTCAGCGGAGGACATTTCTGTGCTGTGCGATACTGTGCATGAAATGGATAAGGGAGTGATTGAGGAGGTAAGGTGACATAGACTGAGTAAGTATGGATTCGTACAAACAGATATCAGGAGCCGATATTGATAGGTTAAAATTAGGACTATTCTAAATAGGATAAGCTGCCACAGAATTTTTCTGTAGCAGCTTATTTTTTGTTTATGCTATTCCTTCTTGCAAAGATATCCGTCATCATCATATTTCTTAGCTATATGCTGTGCAGCTTGCAAATCGCCCCATTTGTCTACAGCCTTATTCCAAATTGTCATATATTACAATATGTTTTCTGAAAAAGTTTACATTTATCAACATGGAAGTTGAAATAGCCTTTTAAATCACGCACTATTGCCATTTTAAATGCAAAAAAAGGCAGCAAGCTAACCTGCTGCCTAAAATCATTCAATTCACGCCTATCACTGTTAGTAGAAAAAGTATCATCATCACCGCCGATACGCTGCTAAGAACAAGTCCAAATATCACACAGCAAACTGCATTCAGGTCAAAAACTTCATTTCTTTTGCCGTCATATCTGAGCCTACAGACCTTATCGGGTATGTATATCTTTGAGCGCATTACTACCTCACATGGGAATACGTTTGGATACTCACTATCACTAACCTTGTAAAACGCTGTATCAAATTTCTTGCCCTCTGCCCTGCCGAAACGCACAAACTTTCCTTTCACGCTTTTCGTTCCAGTAAGTTTTACAGCAGAGTATACAAAGAAACCAAAAATAACCAGTAGCAGGATAACAAGAAAAACAATGAACATTATAGGAACTATAACAAAGTCTGCACCAAGACACATGGCAAGCACAAGAACAACTGTGGCTATGATAACAAATTCCATGACTGTACCCTACAAAAGACTTCTGTAATAGTCGCTAAGACGCTTAGCGTTAGCTTTTAATAGCTCGTCAGCCTTGTTTTTAACGCTTTCATCTGCAAAAATACCACGCTTTGAAAGTTCAGAAGCCTGCTTGGCAAGGTCTATCGCCTTTTGAAGATCCGTGGCACTGTCAGAGCCTGAATACTCCCTAGCCACCATAAGGCAAGCTTTCGCCTTAAGCGCACATATCTCATCTGAAAATTCGTCATCAGCGTCATATTCTATAACAGCCTTATAGTTCTTGTTTATAAATTCTTTCCGTATACTGATATAGCCCTCTGCGTCAGGGGCGTTTTTGGAGTCGTTTTCATCAGGCAGAAGGGCATTAGGCTCTATCTCCAACACCTTGCAGAGGTATTCAAGGGTCTTTACCGACGGCGTTGCTGAGCCGCTCTCTATCTGACTAAGCATATTGCGGGTTATAAAATCACCCACTACCTCGCTTTGAGTCATTTTCTTTGAAAGCCTTGCCTCTTTTATCCTCTTGCCGAGAGTATTTTTCTCCATTATATCGCCTCACTTTATTTACTGTAAATTTCATTTACTTATATGATAGCAGATAGTAAAACAGATTTCAAGTGTTTAACGAAAAATTTACAATTTTTTTATGCTAAGCCATATCTAAAAAATAATTTTAATTATTGTTGAAAATCTATTGACAAATAAGATAAATGAGTATATAATAAACGTAAATAAAATTTACATTGGAGGTGTAAGCTATATGAATGAATGGTGGGACGGTTTGTCGCTTTTACTTAAAGTGCTGTATTGTATAGCGTTTCCGTCAACGCTTATACTGCTTGTGCAGACTTTGCTTTCTATGTTCGGTTTTCATGATGGTGGAAGCGGTCACGATTTCAGCGACACGTCAGGTCTTGATCTTGATATTGATACCAACATCAGCGGTCACGGGGATGTGGATATTGGTCACTGTACACATGATATCGGCTGTGACCACAACGTAGACGGCGGAAACCCTGCGGATTTTGCTTCTATGAGAATGTTCACGCTTCAGACCATAGTTGCTTTTTTCACTGTGTTTAGCTGGTCATCTATCGTTCTTGTAAGCTCAGGTGTTTATCCAGCATTGTCTACAGTTATCGGCTTTGTTCTGGGTCTGGCGACCATGCTTCTTGTAGCAAAGATAGTTCAACTTTCTGCAAGACTTGCTGAAAACGGTACGGCTGATTATAAAAATGCTATAGGAGAAACTGCTACTGTTTATATCCCCTGCCCACCTAAAGACCATGGGCTTGGTAAAGTGAATGTTATGATAAACGGACAGCTAAGAGAAGTCACTGCAATAAACAATGGTGATGAGCTTATAAAGACAGGAACTCAGGTTCGTATTATCGATTTGCAAGGAGATACTGTCATAATAGAAAAATAAAAGAATTGATAGAACAAAGGGGTGCTAAACATAAAGATTCTGTGAAATGACCCGTCTTGAGGTTATTATAATATTATTTGTGTGGGAGGAAAAATTATGGAACCAGTAATCATCATCTGCGTGATAGTCGTTGTGCTTTTTGCGGCAATTATGGCGATACTGTCACGCTACAGAAAATGTCCGTCTGACAAGGTGCTTGTTATCTATGGTAAAGTAGGAACAGACAAGAACGGTCAAGCAAGAAGCGCAAGATGTATCCACGGCGGTGCGGCATTTATCGTGCCAATAATCCAATCTTATGAGTATATGGATCTTACTCCTATATCCATAAATGTGGATCTAAAAAACGCTCTTTCAAGGCAGAACATCAGAATTGATGTTCCGTCAAGATTTACTGTTGGTATCTCGACAGAACCAGGCGTTATGCAAAACGCTGCTGAGCGTCTTCTCGGCTTGAAGCTCATGGAAATTCAGGAGCTTGCTAAGGATATCATATTCGGTCAGTTAAGACTTATTATCGCAACAATGGATATCGAGGAAATAAACTCGGACAGAGATAAATTTCTGCTCGCGGTATCAAATAATGTTGAGATAGAGCTTAAAAAGATAGGCCTTAAGCTTATCAACGTAAACGTAACGGATATCACAGATGAGTCTGGATATCTGGAAGCTCTCGGTAAAGAAGCTGCTGCAAAGGCTATAAATGACGCTAAGAAGTCAGTTGCCGAAAAACACAGAGACGGTGAGATAGGTCAGGCAAACGCTCAGAAAGACCAGCGTATCCAAGTTGCTGCTGCAAACGCTTCTGCTATCGACGGTGAGAACCAAGCCAAGATAGAGGTTGCACAGTCAGAAGCCCTCAGACGTGAGCGTGAAGCGGAAGCTCTCAGACAGGCTACAGCCGCAGAAGCTGTTCAGGCAGCAAAGGCAAAGCAGGAAGCTTACATAGCTCAGCAATCCGCCGAGCAGACGAGAGCCGAACTTGAAAAGGCTACACAGACCGCCGATGTTATCGTAAAGGCTCAGATCTCAAAGCAGCAGGCCGAGATCGAAGCTGAAGCACAGGCTGAGGTAGTAAGACGTAAAGCAAAGGGTGAGGCCGATGCTATCTTTGCAAAAATGGAAGCTGAAGCAAAGGGTAATCAGGAAATACTCACAAAGCAGGCAGAAGGTATGAGAAAGCTTGTTGAAGCAGCAGGCGGAGACGCTAATGCAGCAGTTAAACTCATAGTTGCTGACAAGCTTGAAGAACTTATCTCTATTCAGGTAGAAGCTATCAAGAACATTAAGATAGACAAGATAACCGTGTGGGATACAGGCGCAGGTGCAGACGGAAAAGGCTCGACAGCAAACTTTCTAAGCGGACTTATGCAGTCAGTTCCTCCGCTGGACGATCTGTTCAAGCAAGCAGGAATGTCACTCCCTGATTTTCTTGGCGAGGACATACAGGAAGCTTTGAAAAAGTCACAGGAAGAAGCAGTAAAGAGAGCAGCCGAGGCTGATAATGCAGAAACTCTCGACCCAAAAGATGTTGAGGTAATAGAGCCTGAGAAATAATTAATTTGACCTCCGTAGTTTAACGATTGCGGAGGTCTTTTGGTATAAATAAAAGCGAGTTTCAACATCATGAAACTCGCTTTTCTATGTTCAATATGGTTCAACGACTACTGCTCTGCCCTCTTTCAAGGACCTTTGTACATCAATAAAACGCTGATTTTTGCTGCCCATAAATTTCAACTCAAGGCTTCGCTGTGACAGAATAAATGGTCCGTCAACAAGATAATCAAGCTGACTAAGAAGCTCCATATAGCCGTTTTCAGCGTTAGCGTTTGCGATTAGATATTCATAAGTATAGCCCGTGAATGATATCACATTCAGTGAAAAGCCACGGAACGCTTTTATCCTTCCTGCAAGTTCTGCTAACGGTTTGCACTGACAGAAAGGCTCACCGCCACTGAACGTCACACCGTCAAGAAGCGGGTCTTTTATTATCTCATTGTAAAGCTGGTCTGTGTCAACGACAATGCCACCGTTAAAATCATGTGTCTGCGGATTGTGACAACCCTCACAGCCGTGTGGACAGCCCTGCGTAAAAATAGTGAACCTAAAACCCGGTCCGTCTACGATAGATTCACCGACAGTGCCTGCTATCCTAAGCTCCATGGCTAATTGTCACCCTCACAGCAGGCTTTTGCACGAGGTATCCTCTCATGTATCACCTTGCTGTGTTCAGCCTCAGAACGTCCACACTTCGGGCATTTGTCACCTATTATTCCAGTATATCCGCAAACAGGATCACGGTCAACAGGGTGGTTTATTGAGCCGTAGCCTATGCCAACTTCTTTCATATATCTTACGACTTTCTCGAATGCAGAAAGATTGTTCAGCGGATCGCCGTCAAGCTCGATATAGCTTATATGGCCTGCATTTGTAAGAGCATGGTAAGGAGCTTCTATTTTAAGTTTCTCAAACGCTGTTATCGGATAGTAAACAGGTACATGGAAAGAATTAGTATAATATTCTCTGTCTGTAACTCCTGCTATCTCGCCGTAACGTTCTCTATCCATTTTAACAAATCTGCCAGAAAGTCCCTCAGCAGGCGTTGCAAGCAACGAGAAGTTAAGACCAGTACGCTTTGTTTCCTCGTCCATTCTTGCTCTCATACGTGAGATTATCTCCAAGCCAAGCTCTCTTGCTTCTTCACTTTCACCATGGTGCTTGCCAGTAAGCACTTTAAGACACTCAGCAAGACCGATAAAGCCCACTGAAAGCGTGCCATGCTTTAGCACTTCTTCAAGTGTATCGTCAGCCGTAAGCTTCTCTGAATCGAGCCATATGCCCTGACCCATGAGAAACGGATAATTTCTCACACGCTTTGAACACTGTATCTTAAATCTGTGCATAAGCTGGTCGATACAAAGATCCATAAGCTCATCAAGGCTGTCAAAGAAAGCACCGATATTACGCTGTGCTTTTATGCCAAGTCTAGGGAGATTAATGGTAGTAAAAGAGAGATTTCCTCTTCCTGTCACTATCTCACGAGTAGGGTCATATGCGTTACCGATAACTCTTGTGCGGCAACCCATGTAAGCTATCTCAGTGTCAGGATTGCCCTCTTTATAATACTGTAGATTGAAAGGAGCGTCGATAAATGAAAAATTCGGGAAAAGACGCTTCGCTGATACACGGCAGGCGAGCTTGAAAAGGTCATAGTTCGGGTCATCAGGATCAAAGTTCACGCCCTCTTTTATCTTGAAAATATGTATAGGGAAAATAGGCGTTTCACCATTGCCAAGTCCTGCTTCCTCTGCAAGAAGAATATTCTTTATAACAAGTCTGCCCTCGATAGAAGTATCAGTACCATAATTTATGGAGCTGAAAGGCGTTTGAGCGCCTGCACGGGAGTTCATGGTATTAAGATTATGGATAAGCGCTTCCATTGCCTGATATGTGGCTCTGTCAGTTTCTTTCAAAGAGTTTTTATATGCAAAACTCTGTATCTTCTTCACTATAGGTGCGTCAACAAAATTTACAAGAAACTGTGCTTCAGCCTCTTGATAGCCGTTATCATTGGCGAGAGTGATCTTTAAACCCTGCTCATCAAGCATTTCAGTTATTTTCTTTGCAATGCTCTGAGCATCAGAAACTTCACCAAGGAGAGCAAGACCCCTGCCGATATTGTCACGATAGCGATGTCTGAATGTCTTTCTTACGCCCTCAGCCATATCATAATCGAACTTCGGAAGAGATTGACCACCATGCTGGTCGTTCTGATTGGATTGTATCGCAATGCAGGCAAGCGCCGCATAGCTTTGTATATCATTAGGTGTACGCAAAAAGCCATGACCTGTAGAAAAACCCTTATCAAAAAGCTTTGTAAGGTCTATCTGAGTGCAAGTGGTAGTCAGTGTATAAAAATCAAGATCATGAATGTGGATATCCCCGTCCTGATGAGCCTTTGAATGCTCAGGAGCAAGAACATACATCTCGTTGAACTCTTTCGCACCCACAGATCCGTATTTAAGCATTGTACCCATTGCGGTATCGCCGTCTATATTAGCATTCTCACGCTTCAAATCGTTATCTTTCGCTGATTGGAAAGTAAGATCCTCATAAACTTTCATAAGACGGGTATTCATTTCTCTTGCACGAGTCCTGTTTGAGCGGTAGAGTATATAACTTTTTGCAGTATCAGCCATGCCCTCCTCGATAAGTACACGCTCAACGCAATCCTGAATCTCTTCAACAGTAGGCATATCAAGGTGTTTTTCCATAAGCTTATCAACAACTTTACCCGAAAGCTCCAAAGCTTCCTCATAGTTATCCTTGCCCACAGACTGAGCCGCCTTGTATATAGCGCCAGCTATTTTCTCAATATTGAAAGTTACAGTACGTCCGTCACGCTTTTTTATCTTGATTATCACAATACCGCCTCCGATTTTCCCGATTTATCCTTATATTTTTTTATTCTCACAACTCGCACCGCAAATCACAACATATTGTATAAAAAGCAGTGCTTAATACAAGTATATAGTATAAGTGACGTAAAGTCAAGGCGTTATACAACAAAATGTGACTTTGTTATTTGTATTAAATGCACAAAGTCACATTTTCGTCAGATATTGATTTTAGGTGTCAAGTAAAATGCTTTTAGCTGTAATGCGGCCTAACTTTACAATGCATAATACAAATATAGTTTAGTTCTTTATGCTGTAAAGCGAGCTAACTTGTCGTCTTATGCGTTTTCAAGTGCTAATCAACGCCTCTTAAATGTCGCAAATAGGCGAAATTTGCGAGTGCGTAAAGTACTTTGACTTGTCGAGTCTTTAAGTTTTGCACTATGCTGCTGAACTGCTCTCAGCACTCTCGTAAGTGTAATCATGTGTGACTACAGAGCTGCCTGTTTCATTTTCAAGTACCTCTTCGAGAGTAGTATTCATCATGTAGGCACAGAAAGATATCAGCATTACAAAAAAACTCACTATCAACACGATATCCAATCTATAACTATTTTTCTTCTTTTTGTTATCGTTCATAAGATCTTCTCCAAAATATGATTTTAATACTATTATACTATATCCCTCTGCCTTTTTCAAGCCAAAATGACAAAATCGCAGATATTTTTATACCATACACACTACCATGTGATAAATGCACAAAAGACAATTTCTTTTATTGTTTAATTTTTGTTTTTACCCCTTGCAAAAAAGCCGCATATAGTGTATAATAAATATTATATTGCTTGACGTTCACTAGGCGACAAGCGGCCGTATTAACTAAGATACAGGTAATTTGATTTAACAGAAATGAGGCTTTTATATGTGCGGTTTTGTTGGATTTACAAATAAAATCAATGACGCTTCCATAGTTCTTGGAAAAATGATGGATAGAATAAAACATAGAGGTCCTGACTCTGACGGAAAATATGTTGACGAGCAGATCGCAATGGGTTTCCGCCGACTTTCGATCATCGACCTTTCAGATCAAGGTAGCCAGCCTATCTTCAATGAAGATAAGTCGTTGGTACTTACATTCAACGGTGAGATATACAACTACAAGGATCTCCGTGAGGAGCTTGTAGCGTCTGGTCACAAGTTCTATACACATACCGACTCAGAGGTGCTTATCCACGGCTATGAGCAGTGGGGCGAGGATATGCTCGACAAGCTGAGAGGTATGTTTGCATTCGTTATCTTCAACAAGAATACAAATGAGGTTTTCGGTGCAAGAGATTTCTTTGGTATCAAGCCTCTTTACTACGCAAAAATGGGCGAAACTCTTATGTGGGGTTCTGAGATAAAGAGTTTTCTTGACCACCCTCATTTCAAGAAGGAGCTTAACACAGACGTTCTTGAAACTTATCTCACATTCCAGTATTCTCCTACAACAGAAACTTTCTTCAAAAATGTTTACAAGCTCCCTGCCGCTCACTGCTTTACATACAAGAACGGCGAGATGAACGTAAGAAGATATTGGGAAGTCAAGTTCCATGCGGACAATGGTCCTTCTTTAGAGGATTGGGTGAATAGGATATCTGACACTTTCAAAAACTCCGTTGAGGTACACAAATTCGCTGACGTTGAGGTAGGTTCTTTCCTTTCAAGCGGTGTTGACTCAAGCTATGTTGCCGCTGTTGCCAACGTTGACAAGACCTTTACTGTGGGCTTTGGCGAGGACGAAAAGTACAACGAGATAGGTTATGCTAAGGAGTTTTCAAAATATATCCACAAGGAGAATTTCTCAAAGGTCATCAGCCCTGAGGAATACTGGAACAGCCTTTCAAAAATACAGTATCACATGGACGAACCTCTCGCAGACCCTGCGGCTGTGGCTCTGTTCTTCGTATGTCAAATAGCTTCTGAAAAGGTCAAGGCAGTGCTTTCAGGCGAGGGTGCAGACGAAATATTCGGCGGATACAACATCTATCACAACCCTGCTGATATGGCAAGCTACTTCAAGATACCAAGACCTATCAGAAAGGCTGTTGGTGCAGTTGCTGATAAACTGCCTCACAAGCACGGCATAAACTATCTTATAAGAGGTTCTAAGGACCTTGACGAGAGATTTATTGGTAACGCATACATCTTCTCTGAGAAAGAGCGCAAGGACATTCTGAGCATAAAAACAAACGCTCCTGACGCTATGGCTATCACAAAGCCTTTCTACGATAAGGTAAGGGATCAGGATCAGGTAACGCAGATGCAGTACATTGACCTGCACCTTTGGATGACAGGTGATATTCTTCTTAAGGCGGATAAAATGAGCATGGCTCACTCCCTAGAGCTTCGTGTACCGTTCCTTGACAGAAAGGTAATGGAGCTTGCAGAGCAGATACCTGTAAAGGACAGAGTTACTGAAACTGAAACGAAGTATGCAATGCGTCTTGCTGCACTTCAGGCTTGCCCTCCACAGACAGCTAAGAAAAAGAAGCTCGGCTTCCCTGTTCCTATCAGGGTATGGCTGAAAGAAGATAAGTATTATAATATAGTAAAGGATAAGTTTACTTCTCCTCAGTCAGCACAGTTCTTCCATACAGATAAGCTTGTACAGCTTCTTGACGATCACCGTGCAGGCAAATATGACTATTCAAGAAAGATTTGGACAGTGTTCTCATTCCTTGTTTGGTATGATGTTTATTTCAGTGACAACGTATAATTACACAAATAGTAAAAGCGGTTACCTCCAGCGGGTTACCGCTTTTACTGTAATTTTTAGAAATACTTTTTTCTTTATGTAGTAGCATCAACATATATATATTAGTGTACAGCTAATAAAATATGTTGCGGTCAATGTAAAATCATTAAAGATTAAAGGTAAAAAAGCAAAAATATTGTGTCTTAGCTATTGTAAATTTTAAAATAATATGTTATAATAAATCTTAAATAAATGAGAGGAACAGGGGGTATCATATGACAATGGCTACACTCAAAATAGTTTTCTGGGCTTTAGCTTTCGTGTTCTTTGTTGTATGTGAGGTCGCAACAGGAACGGCACTTGTGTCTATATGGCTTGCTATAGCAGCGCTTATTGCGATGTTTTGTGCCATAGCTAAGCTTTCTTTCCTTACACAGTGCATCGTATTCGTCGTAAGCTCGATCATACTTCTTTTGCTTACAAGACCTGTGGTCAAGAAGCTCCAGAACAAGCCAGTTGCAACAAATTACGAGCTTGATGTGGGAAAAACTGCAATAGTTATTGAGCCTATAGATAACTCTGTGAACAAAGGCAGGGTCACTCTTGAGGGCACAGATTGGGCAGCAAGAACTGAGGACGGCTCAAAGATCTCAGAAGGCACACCAGTGAAGGTCGTGCGTATTGACGGTGCAAAGCTGATAGTTTCAGAAGAAAAGTAACAGCTTACATAAACTTATTTTTAGGAGGCATATAATGGAACCTGGAATTTATATCGTACTTGCTATCATCGTATTGCTTATAATCATTGTTATCAGCAACATCAAGATAGTACCGCAGGCATATGTATTTGTAGTTGAAAGACTTGGAGCTTTTCATGCGGCATGGGGAACGGGACTTCACGTAAAAGTACCTTTTATCGACCGAGTTGCAAAAAGAGTATCTATCAAAGAGCAGGTAGTTGACTTCAAGCCACAGTCAGTTATCACAAAGGATAACGTAACAATGCAAATAGACACTGTTGTGTTCTTCCAGATAACAAACGCAATGCAGTTCACATACGGCGTTGAGAGACCTATCTCAGCTATTGAAAATCTGACGGCAACAACACTCAGAAACATTGTTGGTGATCTTGATCTTGAGGCTACGCTCACTTCCCGTGACATTATCAACACAAGGATCACAGCAATTCTTGATGAAGCCACAGATAGGTGGGGCATCAAGGTGCAGAGAGTTGAGCTTAAGAATATTCTTCCGCCAAGAGAAATTCAGGACGCAATGGAAAAGCAGATGAAAGCTGATCGTGAAAGACGTGAAAAGGTCATTCAGGCAGAGGCTGAGAAGAAATCTCAGGTGCTTGTTGCAGAGGGTGAGAAAGAATCTAAGATACTCAGAGCACAGGCAGACAAGGAGTCACAGATACTTGCAGCCGAAGCTGAGAAACAGTCTATGATACTTCGTGCAGACGCTGTAAAGGAGCAGAAGATACTTGAGGCAGAAGGTGAAGCGCAGGCTATCGACATGGTACAGAAGGCGATTGCCGAGAGTATCGTCAAGCTGAATGCTGCTAACCCTAACGAGCAGGTAATCCAGCTCAAGAGCCTTGAAGCATTTGCTAAGGCAGCAGACGGCAAGGCTACAAAGATCATTATACCAAGTGAGATACAGGGTATTGCAGGTCTTGCAACAGGACTTAAAGAAGTCATGACAGACGTTAAGAAGCCACAGTAAAACGCATATAGTTAATCCCCTTCAAGGCAAATGCTTTGGAGGGGATATTTTTTTTCATTTTCAAAAAAAATAATGCAAAAATTAGGCTTTCAGGTTACATCATTTACCCGTAAAAGCCGTAAATACAACTCGTACAAAGGCAGAAGAAGTTCTCCTCTCAATTTAAACGCGTGACTTTCGCTTCAGACAATTTAACGGTATCCGAAATTGCTTCAGGGACACCGCCGGAAGTGTAACCGCTGGGAATTCAAAAAGAATTTGCTCCAGATTCATTGGTCTGAAATTACCAATTGTATAGTAACGACGCAGGAATACTTGCGTCCTTCAAGGAGTTTCTGTGCAAGATAACGGAAAATTGGCAAGTTAGACGTACACAAAGCCCTTAGGCGGTAGTTGTGCGGTGTCGCCCTAAAGATCTGAATTACAAATTGATTACCAAGGTCTTAAACTTTGAATTCGTTTAACAAAAGTTCCGTCGTCAGGTGAAAACACAAATCTGAATCCGTTGAAATCATTTACAATTAATTCACCATCAATATAATTAATCATTACATACGGCGAAATAAACTTATATTCCGGACATACCCTTTCTTTATTCTGAATTCGCCAGATAATATTTCCTTCCATATCAACAGCATATACGTTGTCGATTTCATCAGATTTTGCAGACGCATCCAGTTCATTTAATTGTACAATTATTCTATCATCAAATAAAACAAAAGAATAAATGTTATGTTCAAAATAAATGGCAGAGTTATTAAAATATAGATTATTCTGATTAATTTCTACTATAAAATCTTTATCTAAGTCTGATCTTTGAAAAGGCTTATTATTTTTTTCAATAATGTTACCTGCCATATCAACAGCATATAAATCTCCGATTTCTAGCTGTACAATTATCTTTTGTTTTAAAATTATTACAGACTTAACATTATAATCAAAGCAAACATCATAACTATTTATATGAATCCATTTTTCAGATATTATCATTCTTAATACCATACTATATTCCTCATCATGATAGCGATCTTTAATTATAAAATTCCTCTATTCTTATTGGAACTATTACCAATCACGCCCACTTTCATCTCTTCCCACTATATGCCCGTCATTAAGATCAAAAATGTATCTTCCGCCCCACCAATCATTTAACTGAAGCAGATTAGTTTCTTTCCTGACATACATACCAACATATGAGGTTAATTTTTTATTTTCATATTCCCTTGATAAGTATTTTCTGCTTTGAACACGCCAACCTATTGTTCCGTCAAAGTTTACCGAATAGACGTTATCACATTCATTTTTTATGCAACTATCCAGTAAGATCAATATTTGAGATTTTAAAATTAAAACTTGTTCAATTTTGTACGGAAAAGTTACTTTATTAGAATTAATGTAAAGAGTTTTTCCATTCGTTTCAACTATCGGTAACATAAAATCTTCTCCTTTTATAGTGGCCTGAAATTGCCAAATGAATTAAAATATTGACCCATTAAATCAAATTGTAATCCCCCTCTCAAACCCCATTCTGGAACTTCATCTGCTATACCAAAACGTACCTCTGTACCAGCCGGTAGTTCTACATCACAAATATGTGTTGGCTCATATGGTAATGCAAACTTATCTTTAATTTGCTTTGAAGACAATCCTTGAATCTCTTCATAGTTCATTACCCACTGGCCCTTTGCACTTGTTATGTTTTCAGTATACACTCTAACAAACGTGGTATCTTCAGTTAATTCGATAGTTGTTACATTGGTTCCCGGCATATAAAAGGGATTTGTATATCCATTTTTTTTTTTATTTCATTTACGTTTTCAGCTGAATTAAAATCAATTACATCAGAGCATGCCCAAGAAGGAATATCATCATATTTTGACATCAAAACAAAAAATTCATCATCCTGTTTAGAAGCAGTTTTTATGAACGATTCAGCTGCATCATCGTCAAGATTCTTAACCGCCCTTACAAGATCATCGCCGCCCCAAATGTTGCGACCGCCAGTATGGTTTGTTTTGCTATGTATGTCTTGATCTACAAAATAATCATATTAGTCCGGCGTCCCTTAAATCATTCTCAAAAAGATTTTGCTGTATTTTTGAGTAGTTCTTTCTGAGTTGATCTTCAAATTCATCAATCTGCAAAAACGGTATGCCGGTATAGTCGTTGTTATCTTCAAGATATTTTTTTATCGTATTGTAAAATAATAACTTATCTTCTGCTTTGCATTTTATTGAAATTCCCCAAAAACCCTGACAACCCTCACAAGCAATCATAAACGCACGCTCATCATTTTTGCTTTTGTAAAAAATAAATTTCTCATCACCTTTAAAATAATGATTTGGAAAAGACTTGCGTTTTTCTTTTCTGTCAAAAACAAAACCCATGGTTTTACAAAGTGCATTCGTTATCGGTTCAACAAATTTCTCCGCAACTGCAAAAGAATAAGCAGACATATCTTCATATGGCTCTAAATAATCATTCATAAGTGCTATCCTTTCTATTATTTCCAATACACATTAACAACTATTCCGGGGTATGCTCTATTGAATTGTTTAATAACGCTTCGGCAGCTTGAGCAAGGTTCAAGTTCAGTAAATATATTTATAGCTCCAGTGAAGAAACTTTAGCCCAAGTAACTGTTCCAGCACCAAGCTTTCAAGTTAAGAAGAAACATACCCCGAAGCAAAGCGATAAGTATTTAGGTGTTATCGTCATCCGAATAAGATTTTTCTATTGTATTTAAAAAATATAAAATTTTCCGCCTTTACATTTACAAGCTTGAGGTAAAACTGATTTTAAATTTTCTATTCTTTCACTCATATATTTAAGATCTATTCCCGATAAATTCTCAGTAGCCCAAGCCCCTAATGCATTTAATTCTGACATAATAATATTTAAATCGCCCACATCAAAATCGCATCCATCTTTAAACAGTTTAACTTTGGATTCACATATTGCCTTAACCCAATAACGTTGATAGAAAACCTCAGATGATATATTTTCACTGAAAATAAGTTCAGTGTTTTTATCATTAATATCTCCACTATATCGATATAAACCAACAGACACTACTATCAACCTCCATAGACAGCTGAAAAATTATAATCTGGATAAAGAATTCTAAGTTGTTCCAGACAATCCTCAACGGCTATTCTCAATTCAGGTGTATCTGCATTAATTCTAAATACGTAACTCCTGACATCTTTTAACTCACTAGATAAAAAACTATATTCTTCACCATCAATATAAACGCTAAATTCATTCTGAGAAAGTGCCTTTATTCTATTCTCACCTTTTTTAAGATTTGCTTATTTGCCCATTGAGTTTCAGTTTGTGGAACATCTGGATTTTCTATATATAATCCTCTCGCATTTTTATCTTCGTATATCACTTTCGTAGCAAAATCTATCTCATCAATTTCTGTATTAATAATGCCATGAATTTCAACCTCGTTAAAATTTATTCCACCTTTTTTATTGACAAGACTAATCAAATCATCTGTAAATCTATCACAATTTTCAAATAACTTGAAGAACTCTCTGTCTTGCTTAGAAGCAATCCCCATAAACCTTTCTAATGCCGCATCATCAAGCTTCGCCAAAGCCCCGACGAGATTATTCCCGCCCTTAACAGCAACTTTAACGCCATCATCACCATAGTCTCTTATCAAAGTTGCAACAGCGTCTTTATCCAAAATCTTATTTATCGCAACAATTGCTTCATCATCATACTTAGAAAGAATAGCAACAATATCAGAAGCTTGACCAGATTTGAATATTGAGTCAAGCAACTCAGGAGATATCTTTTTGGAAACCTCATATCCGCATACCTTTGCAACCTCTTCTTTAGCGTATTGCTTTAAGAGATATCTCTGATATAATTCACATGAATACGTTAGCTATCGGCTCTAAAAATGCTCCGTCAGCAAGAAAAATTGTATGCGTTATGCAGTCAATTTTAGTTCGTGCAGCAAGTTGTTCTGCCGCAGCAGTGTTGCCGTCCATCGCTAATCTGTATAACTTTAAACTATCCAGCCAAAAATCAACAGCATGATAAATTATCGAAGTTGTGAGAGCAAAAATTTACAGTTTCACTTTAACTCCATAAATTTCATCATCTTCACCGATCAACAGCCAACAAAAATCACAAATGCAATACATATTCAGGCTACAAGGATGTCTATTGTTTAGGTAGAAAATAGAATTATTTTCATAAAAATAAACAAAATTATCCTTTTCATTTTCAATTTTAAAATACCTATGAGTATCATTGCATTCAATCATACTAAATAAGCAGTATTCATTTTTATCAATAAATAATGAATCAAACTGATTACTGTTTATCTTCATTGAATCAGAAACAAAAAATGATATATATTCAATAATATTAGTTCTACTGTTTACTGCTATATCTAATGGTGTATGCTTTCTTTGATGATCATAGTAAAAGGCATGATAAATAATATCACTAGGATCACTTCGACATGTTTTCTGAACTTTATACATTGTGAAATTATCTTTTTTACTTATACAGTCAATAATCAAATCATATTGAAAACTATATCGTTGTTGTATAAGATATAATTCATAATCATCTGAAATATATTTAATTTTCATATGATCACCTATCCTTCATAAAATGCATGGAAAACTACTCCTTCTTTAGTGTCAATTCCGAACACCCAACCGCCAAAGTTAAGATCTTCATATCTGCCTAAAGGTTTGCTTGCAAGTTCTCCCATTGCTTGATCTAAAGCAGATACATAACTTTCTAACATCAATTGACTTCTTAAATCAATTGAAAAACTTGTTTCACCAAATCGACCAACATATTCCCCCATATGTTCCGTAGCATTCGCATTAGTTCACACTACATTTGTTTCGGTATTAGGATTTATAAAAAAATTCTTTTAAATAATCATCGGGAATACGCAAATCCAGTTCTTTTTTAAGTTCATGAAAATATTTTTTCCATTGAATTGAAATTTTTTCCCACCAACCATCAATTGAGGTTTTAATAAGTATAGCCTCATTATTATCACCCCAATCATAACATATGCAGCATCCGCAAGCACCTTGACCATAATTAAAGCGCATATCAAAATAGTCACAATACTTGAATCCCAAACTAAATTCTTCATGTCCATTGCCGTAAAAAGCGTCTATCAAATTAAAATTCGAAACTAAACTACCAAAATATTTTTTCATTTCAGTTTCCACTATTTTGGCTTTTATTTCTGCTCGATTTTCATTCATTATAAAAACCCCTTTGCTTTTAAAAATTTCTTGGGAATTTGCTTTTTTACATCTGTCGTTATACATTTTATCAAACTGTCACAAAGCTTATCAAAGTCGGTATTAAGCGATGACGAAAATAGCATTTTCTTTTCACTGCGATTTGTTATGATAAAAAAATATAAGTTGTTATCTCTAATTTCAACCTCAAATGGATAATAATCATAAACGATAGAAGACATTTTATTGTCATAAAAAGAAACTGTATCTATTAATTCATTGTTATTGCCACATGCTCTTTGAGATAAAAATACATCTGCAATTTTATCTAGGAATTCATAGTTAGTAGGTTGCATACCAAAAATCTCCTTCCGAGAATAATTTTTTATACCCATATTTATTTTTAATACTCCCATTCATTATATAGCGATGTTCCTGTAAAATTTCTGTTTAACGATTTCTTTTTCCTGTATTTTCTGTCCCTCGGATTTCCTCATGATAGAAATAATCTACGATCACCGGATGTCCCTGCGGGACTCTGCCATAAGGCATTTCATTATCCACAAAGGGACAATCATACTTCTTAGCCATTTCCTCAGCTTTTACTTCAAGCGCTTCAAAGTAGCTGCGGTTATGCTTGTTATAGATCTCATCGTAAAGCGGTACAAGGTCAGGATATTTTCCGGCGATATAATCCATGATCGTCTTTTTGAAGCCGCCCCGAAGATTGAGATTTTCGAGCCAGAACAGATCGCACTGATCCTTTACCCGCTCAAAGATCGCTTCAAAATCCGTGATGCCGGGGAATACCGGGGATACGAAACAGACTGTACGGATCCCTGCGTCATATACCTGCTTCATAGCAGCGATGCGCCGCTCAATGCTCGAAGCAGAGTCCATATCGTTCTTGAAATTTTCATCCAGTGTGTTGATCGACCATGAAACGGTTACTCGTCCAAGCTTCTTCAGCAGATCAATATCCCGTACCACAAGATCAGACTTTGTGCAGATCAGAATATCTGCGTCACTGCCGATCAGCTGCTCCAGAAGTTTTCTGGTATTCCCGAATTGCTCCTCCTGTGGATTGTAGCCATCCGTCACAGAACCGATGACCACACGCTGTCCGGCATATTTCTTCGGATTTTTAATTTCCGGCCAATGCTTCACATCAAGGAAAGTGCCCCATTCCTCCGTGTGTCCGGTAAAGCGCTTCATAAAAGAAGCATAGCAATACTTGCAGGCATGTGTACAGCCTACATAAGGATTGACCGAGTAACCGCCTACCGGCAGACTGGACTTGGTCATGATGTTCTTTGTTTCCACCTCACGAATGAGGATTCCATCGATTACTTCTGCCATGATCTCTGCACCTCCAACACTTTGTTGAATTCCTCCGGCATTTCCTGAATCATATTTTCATTCCCTATGATAGGGACAAGGTCTTCCTTCATAAACACCGGAATGCCGAGTGCGTGTGCCTGATCCGTCAGAGACCATGCCCATTCCGGCTCCGTATGAATCTTCCTGCTCTGAGCCCCGGTCATAGTGCCGACAACGATCCAGTTGATTCCGGAAAGGTCAACTGTACCGGGATCGTCGAATAACGGTTCAAAGGTAACATGGTAATGCTTTGCTCTGACGTTTTTCCGAAGGGCGTCGATACGCCACAGTTCTGCTTTCCTCGTCACCGTAACGCCAAACCATGCGTTTTCCAGATCGGTATCAAAATCCAGCAGATCGGGGCGCTTGGTCAGGAACAGGAACTGATGCTGTGGATTTTCACGGATCTTTGCAAATACCTCGTCTCTCCATTCCGGCTTCCATCCGGAGAGATCGCTCATGCCGGTAAGAAGAAAGTTCTGCGGACGTTTCTTTTCCATCATCTTGAGCTTACCCGGAAAGAATTCAGGGTCAGCAAAGTCATCGATCATATGCCAGCGTTTCACGTTGTTGCGGGCATAGCAATATGCACACCCCACTGTGCAGCCAATGACGATATTCATGTTCTGAATCTGATCTTTGATACAAATACTCATGACTTCTGCCACTCCTCAAGATTCTTTCTGATGCGGTCGAGGCATTCCTCAAACCGGGTAATTTCTTCCTCTGAAAAACCCTTGTAGTAAATGCTGCCCATCTCATCAGATACAGAATCGTACTCGCCCTTTAAGGCATGTGCTTTCTCAGTCAGAAACAGGAGTGTTTTCCTTTTGTCCGTTTCAGACTGAACACGGCTTATCAGCCCTTGATTTTCCATTCTTTCCAGCATCGTAGTAAGAGATGTTATCGCTAATCCGCATTTAGTCGAGAGTGACCTGATTGAGATACCATCCTCCTGCCACAGCACATAAAGAATACGCCCCTGGGCTCCATTGAACGCATCAATATTCTTTTCGCTGAGAATCTTCTCAAAAATCCGGTCTCCAAGTTGTTTTATTTTGGTGACAAGAAATCCGCCATTTGTTTTCATGCAAATGCTCCTATATAGTAGTTTATTAGATTATACTATATAGAAGCTTTGTTGTCAAGAGCTTTTTCAAAAAATATTCTGTACAAATTTCGATTTGTCAATCTGTTTCACTTTCCGCTTCCGGCTTATAGTTCTTTTCAATATATTCCTCTACAGCCTTGATAAACATCTGATTCATACTCATGCCCATTTCAGAAGCAATAGCTTTCAGTTTTTCACGCTGTCCCTTTGGAACACGAATCTTGATGTCATCAAGGTGTGTTTTCACATACTTTGCCGTAATCGCTTTTCGTTTTTCATTATAGTACATAGAAATCAATCCTTTCGTATTGTACCCATTACTATAATTATACTCTCTCAGAAGCTTTTTGTCAATTCATCATATAAAAATTGTCCGGATTTTTTCAGAGAACTTTGTGCGCATTGCGGCTTGAAAAAACAAGTGCAATGATATATAATAGTATTGTACCCAATACTAAAACATGAAAGGAGTTTTTCAAAATGATTCAAAAAAATAATTCCCATTGCAGCAAGTATTACGTTGATAGGCTCAGCAAGTCTGACAGCCTATGCCGATATGGTTTTGTCAATATCACTTGACACATTTTATTCGAACAAGAATTATGCAGCGAGAAAGATATGATCATAGTAGAGCTTTCTTCGTACTGCCGGAGGCAGCCCACCGTTGGCGGTGCAGATTCTTCTGTTAGCCCAGTAACTCATATAATATCTTCAGATCATAGTCTTCAACTCTTTCATAGTGTAGTTCTCCGGCTTGTCTTCGCGGCTGTAGAACAAATCTCCTTTCATTCTTGCCCACATACTTTCACAGCGTGCATTATCATGACATCTTCCGCCGGCACTGTTCATGCTTTGAATGATCCCATATTTCTTTACAGCAGCATCCTGGCATTCTTTCTTTGCTGCAATGCAATATACATACGCTCCCTGCCGTAGCAGTCATTATATTGGTCTTCTTCGTGGATCTTCATCATTTCATCTGCAAGCGTCTGATACTTCCAGGGGGTGTTTTTATGGCTGAGATAATCGTAAAATGCTTGTCTTGTAACCTCCAAAGCCTTGCAGTAAAAACTGATCCTTCCTGTGATCCTACCATCATCAGTCTTTTGGGAAATGAACTTTAACCGTTCTTCTTTCCTGACTTCCGACGGTTCGCGGCGAAAAAAGCAGATGCTTCCTCCAGAAATTCATTAAGCTCTTCAAGCTCACGGTTTTTCTTTTCGAGCTATTTGATCCACTTGTTTGCTGCATGAAGCTTGCGAGCTTTATTGCCTGCTTTTTAAACTCTTCATCATATTGTTTTCCTGTTCCCATTGATGACACACTCCTTTGTTTTTAGTATTCTTTGATTGTTTTGTATGTGTCAAGTTTTATTATACAGGATTAATCGTAATACATTACACATCCCTCCTTTTTCTACAAATGAAAAAAGGCTGTTTTATCATCGTCACTTAAATTCGTGACAATAGACAAAACAGCCTTTAAAACTTTGTGAATATTTTTTCATAACAAATCGGCAGGCTCAGAGCAAAATCTGCTCAAAGTCTGCGTTATGTTCGATATTTTTGTTGTGTAGGGTTCGACTTTCTTTTTTTTGGTGAAAACTAGCGAAAATCATCTACGGTTATACACCTGAAATTTTTACCCTCAAAACGCAAAAAAAGCTCGTAAACACGAGCTTTTCAAGGTGTGCATCTATTTTATTGCACAAGTATGTCTTGCTGATACCAAATGGATGCATATCTAAAACGAGATAAATTATGACCATTCCGATTAAAAATTATTTCTACCGGTCAATGTTCATTGAACTCATCGATCATTCTGCGATATTCTTTTTCCTCACAATCCACATAATCCTTAGCAAACTGCTCCGCTTCTTCAAGACTGTCTTTCAACAGTTCAAAATCCACCGCCGCCGAAAAAACATCAATCTCAAGCTTTTCGGACTCATCCGCAAAAACTTCTATAGTAAAGCCTTTACAGCAAATATCATTACCGTCCTTATCCTCCCGATGCAGATCAGTATCGGGAGATATTTTCACATAAAAACCATTGTATTTCATTCAACCACTCTCCTTAAAATCTCATCTGCATATCATCGTCAAGGTCGTAATCATCATCAAAATCCTCATCGAATTCATCATTCACGTAATACTCAAGCTGCTGAGAATTTTCAAGAGCAGTTTGAAGATATTTCTCGTCCAGACCGTTTTCTCTGTACCCTTGCAAAATCGTATTGTAATACATCTGACTTGGAGGAGAAAGCTCCCCATAATTCATCAGATAAGCCATACCCGTACAAGCTTTTCCATCCAGTTCGAAGGACATTTTTTCCTGCCTGTAAAGTCTCGGATAGCCCTCATAGCGGTTTAAAGTTGGCAAATCTCTGTTGTCAAGCTCCCATATCAGAACTGGAACGCTTGCCCCCTTATTCGGAACGATCGTTGCAACGCCTCTGAACTCCAATTCATAATCTTTGATCTCCGATATCCCGACAACCTTTGAATGGGGACACCGATATTTCATCTGCTCCAAATTTATGTTACTGCCGTAAGCAATATATAACTGTTTATTTTTCATTCTCTACCTCCGATCACATTGACATTTCCATGCCCATTTCTTCATCTTCCTCGTACTCCACAAAATCGCCGCATTCGCTTTCTGTCGGCTCTGAATTTTCATCGGGTACATTTTCGTTTAACTCCTGAACCTCGCTTACAGGCTCGACACGCTGCTCACGGGCGGCGATACGCTCTTGTTTTAATCGTTCTCGCTGAGTAATGGCGTCCTCTTGATGAAGCCACGCTATATTGCCCTCAAGATGAGAAAGCAAGTGCTTTCTACAGTTTTTGAATTCTTGCCCATTCAGACCTATTCGAATAAGCCACGTTCTGAAAGTGTAGCGAGGATTCTCACTCTGAGTCACACGAGGACTTGCAGATTTCTGAGTCAGAGCCTGATTGCTGACTGCAAGAACAAGAGAAATATATGCCCTGAGTACGCCTGCGTTCAGACAACTATTGAAGGCTCTCACCTCGATATTGTTGTCGGTAAACACAGGGTGTAAGTTTAGGCATCGATACCGTGACGAATCATAATGTGGGTGGTATTCACGGTCATCGCCGTACCACAGTCTTTTTATAGTCTGCAAATCCGTCGGCTTTCTTCGGTTGAGTTCTTCAAGAAAACGCTTGTCAACCTTTCTGCAATAATGCTGCTCACGCTCTGACTTTACCTGTAAAGCCTGATAGAGCATATCTTCTTTGCTTGCAAAAATATTTACAAGATTACGAAGCGTTCGTGCATCATATGGCTCAAAATCAATGTGAATATGGATTCCCGTTGACTCGTTGCAAATGCCTCCGCTTCGCCGAATAGAACGAACCACTTCCTGAAGCGTCGCCATATCCTCATATTCCAGAATCGGAGTTACAAGTTCGACAGAGTGAAGTTTAGAAGCCGGATTTCCGTTCTTATTCGTACATCTGATACTTGCGTCGGACATAATTTTCCAACGCCTTCCCTGACTGTCATAAACGTCGTATCTGTCGTAACTGCCACCGAAATGCTCCGGTGAACCGCCTATGACCTTTGCGACCGCCTTTGCCGCTGCCGATCTTGTTAAGCCTGTACACTCTATTTCCACACCGAACTTTTGCGTTTTGATACCGTCAAAATTCTTTGACATTTTATCTCACCTCGCTCCCAACAAAAACAGCTTGCAGATTTCTCCGCAAGCCGTAAATTTTAATCGTTATTCAATTTCAGCCCTGACCTCATATCCGCCCTTGAAAATCACCAGTATTTCGGTCTTACTCAGTACTTTTATGCACTCGATTAATTTGCGTATCAGCACATTATCAAAGGTTTCCAATTCAAACTTTTCATGCTCTATCATATCCATGATCTTATCGAGCTTGGCTTGGGTTTCTTGTGACGTTTTATTCTGTGACTTGAGCATTTCCAATCGTTCACTCAAACTTTGTTCTTCCGAATAAAGCTTTGCAAACTCGCTGTCTAGCTTGTCCTCGTCGCAGCCGCCAGAAGCGATTAAACCTACTAAATCATTTCTTGCTTGGTCGATTTCCCTAAGCCTTTTTTCGGCAGCTAAAATATCCTCCTGCCCCTGACATTCCAGAACCGTTCCGATATTCGCTTTTAAAATCCGCACAATATCATTTCGGCAGGAATAGTAATTGTTTATCGCCCGAATTATCGCCTTATGGAGCTGTTCTTCTTTTATCGTAGGTGAATCGGGGCAGTACTTTTTACCATGTTCCAGACGGCTTATGCACCGCCATACCACCTGCTTTTTGCCGTTTCTTGACCATATCCTGCGTCTGTATGGAGTTCCGCAGTGACCGCATATCAGCAGCTCTGATAACGCATATTTTCCGCTGTATTTGCCTTGCTCAGTTTTGGTTTTATCACTGATTTTACGCTTGGAAGTTCGCCTTGCTAGCTCCTGCTGAACACGGTTGAACGTGTCACGGTCAACAATCGGCGTATGATGGTCTGTCACAAGATACATAGGACGTTCACCGTTATTTTTCACCACCTTGTGAGTTATGCAGTCCACCGTAAAACTTTTTTGCAGGAGTGCATCGCCGACATATTTTTCATTTTTCAGAATACGCTGAACCTCTCCTTTACTCCAAATATTTTTGCCCGTAGCCGTCCTTCTGCCCTGAGTCATAAGCGTATCTGCGATATTTAAAAGCGTGTATCCGTCAAGGTACATTTTGAAAATTAAACGCACCGTTTCAGCTTCATCAGGAACTATCTCAGGCTTGCCGTCCGCACCTTTTTTGTAGCCAAGAAGATATTTATACTGAAACTGTACCTTGCCTTCACGGAAAGCTTTTTCTTTTCCCCAGCTTACATTTTTGCTTATTGACTCCGATTCTGCCTGTGCAAAACTGCCGTACAAAGCTATCATAAACTCGCTTGTCATTGTGAGAGTATTTATGTTTTCTTTCTCAAAAATAACGCCTATCCCCAAGTCTTTAAGCTGTCTGACATACTCAAGACAATCAACGGTATTTCGGGCAAATCTCGATATCGACTTGGTAATTACAAGGTCGATTTTCTTGTTTCTGCACATACGGATCATGCGATTAAATTCGGTACGTTTTTTTGTCTGCGTTCCGCTTATGCCCTCGTCAGCAAATATTCCTGCCAGCGTCCATTCCTTTTTTCGATTAATTAAATCAGTGTAATACGCAATCTGAACCTGATACGAATTCTGCTGTTCCTCCTGCTCGGTAGAAACTCGGCAGTATGCGGCAACTCTCAACTGGTGGTATTTACTGCGATTTTCCGCAGTCTGCACTTTCGCAGGAATTATCGTTACATTTGTTGCTGTGGTCATTTTCAAGCTTCCTTTCCGTTATATTTTTGATGTGTATGCCGTTGATAAATTCAACCTCTATGGTGCAAAAATGGCTTATCCAAATTCGTGAAACACACGCTTTGAATAAGCCTATATCGAGCGTATTTAATTGTTCATGATTTTCAAGCAGAGCCTTGATTTCCGCTGTTTTCTGCGGACTGTCATTGTAAGTACAGCAATCATATTTCATCTCGGCAAGCTTGAAAATCTCAGATTTCACTCGGTCAAAGTCCACTTGTATAGAATCGGACATCTGATTGATTTCATTTTGTTTTCTAATCACATCTACAGTAGGGGAATACACGCTTATTTCGCCGCCGTACTCTAATAGGCTTGAATTTGCAATAGCTGTGTTCAGAACGGTCAATACCGCTCCTATTATCATTTGGTCGGTCAGTCGATATTCATATTTAAAGCAATCGGGATTTCCGCAGTTCCAATATTCACGTCCCTTGCCGTTGGTTTTTCTGAAAAGCTTTTCTCCGCATTCAAGGCAGTATGTAACCTTTCTGATTTCCTGTAAATCATCGCATACCAGATTAAGCGTATTAGCCTTTCTTATCCGCTTTTCATTTGCCTGATTGAAAATATCCTCATCAATTATCTGTGGATATTTGTCAGTTCCGAGATGTTTCTCATTTTCGATTATCCGCTTGACCATGTTCTTGTTCCAATGGTCAGAATCCTCGGTATATCGAATGTTCTCGGACTCCATAAGCTTTGCAATTTGAAGTAAACTGCTGCCATTCAGATATTCTCTGAAAATCTCTGCAACTGCATAAACTTCTTTTGGTTCGGTCGTTATTTCGCCGTTTTTCATGCAGTAGCCGAACGGGATTACTCTGTTTCTTGCCATCTAATTTCACCTCCGTGTACAACAATACTACAAAATTCTGTGGAAATCCAGTACCAAAACCAACAAAAATATGCCCTGCAATTTTACTGCAAGGCATTTTCTGTTATATGTTTTCTTTGAATTTCAATCCGCCGATCAAGTGAAACTCCAGCTCATACTGATCTATAACCACGATCTTCTCAACGATACTTTCAAATGCCGATTCTTCAAACTCGGTTATCGGATTATCTCGCTTTTCAAAAAAATCAATCAACATTTCAATCTGATCAAGCGTTTCATCCTCATCGTCGGAACGTGTAAGCTTTTTCAGCTCGGATTGCAGTTTATTGATTTTAGCTGTAAGTCCCGCAGTCTGCTCAATATACTTAGCCTCGTCCAGAAATCCTTTTGTTTTCAGCCTTGCGAGTACATGTGTCTGCTCCTTAAGTTTTGCGATTTCTTTGTGAATATCCATAACATTGGTGTTTCCGCTGAATCTTTTCAGCTTTAAATCCTGTAACGACGTTTGGAGAGGTACAAGAATTTGCTTGTAATTGAATAACAGTTTGTTGTGAAGTATTATAAAACTCTGTCTAATAAACTTTTCCTCAATTCGTTTATTTGTGCATAGTTGCGCTAAATTGTCATGCCTGCGGCAAACCCAGTATATTTTATCGCCACTACATTTACGCTTATATTTTGTTCCGCAGTTGGCGCATATGATTTTTCCGCTGAATGGTGATTCTGACAATATGTTCTTATGCTTTCTACATTCTATTAGAGCTTGTGCTTTCTCAAATGTTTCTTTTGATATTATAGCTTTGTGTGTGGCTTGAATATAATATTGAATTAACTCACCTTTATTAGGGAGTTTTCTATACGGAAGTGTATTCGTGGTAAATGTTTTTTGATATTTTGAATCACCGATATACTTTTCATTGGACAAAATATATCGAATGCCGTAATAACTAAAATTATCCTTATATGATGAATACTTATTTTGACAAATCTCTGAAATCCGCTGATAACCAATACCATTCAGAAACATCTCAAAAATCTCTTTTACAATCTGAGCTTGTGTTTCGTTAATAATTAACGAGCCATTACTTAACTTGTAACCAAAGGGCGCAGAAAAAACATTTACTGTTCCTTTTTCAAATCTTTTTTGATAACTCCATTTTATGTTTTTGGAGATCGAAGTTGATTCCTCCTGCGCCAAACCTCCCATAATTGTAATCATCATTTCATCGGTCATATTGGCAGTATCGATGTTCTCTTTCTCAAAATATATCGTAATTCCAAGGGATTTCAATTCTCTTACGTTCTTCAGACAATCCCTTGTATTTCGGGCAAATCGGCTTATAGACTTTGTATAAATTCTGTCAATCTTACCCTTGCGGCAGTCCTTCGTAAGCCGCTGAAACTCGCTTCGCTTGTCCTCACGGGTTCCTGTGATACCCTCGTCGGCATATATGTCGATGAGTTCTTCTGTTTCCGAATCCTCAAAAATCTGACTGTAGTACCTCGTCTGCGCCATAAAGGAATTGAGCTGATCTTCGCTGTCGGAACTTACTCGGCAATATGCGGCACAACGTATCTTGACTGCTTTTTCTTCTGCTATTGTCGGCTGTATCACCGTTACTGTCGGCATTTTCTCACTCTCCTTTCAACCAACAAGGATACCACAAATCTTTTCAGAATGGTATCACCAAACCTGACAAAATTACTTGTCCGAATTTGACATATTTTCATCTGCCTGCTTTGCCGCAGTACAGAGACACATTGTGAATACTCCCGCTGTACCGCCTGCAAGCAATCCAATAATAAATCCTACCATTTCTGAACCTCCTTATGCTGCGTCCCTTATCGCTGTATTCTGCCTGTCCGAATTTAGTCATCAAAATCAACTCCTATACTTATTTTCATCGCTTTTTCTACTTTTTCCATAAGTTCAAAATCAACTGAACCCACGCAACTTTTCAGTCGGTATCTGTCTATCGTTCGTATCTGCTCCGCAAGAACCACCGAGTCTTTGGGCAATGCTTTTGAACATCGGATATGAATATGAGTAGGAAGATAATGCTTTTTTGCCGTCGATAGGGGAAGAACCACGATCGTCGGGCTATGCCTGTTTCCCACATTATTCTGTACCACCAGCACAGGACGAATGCCACCTTGTTCCGAGCCGACCACGGGATTCAAATCTGCGTAAAAAATATCTCCACGTTTAATCAGCATTTCATTCACCTTTTCTGTATCTTACACACTTATGAAACGGACAAAACAGTACGTCTGTATTCCTGTCATACCACACACAGCCTTTGCATGGGTGATTATCTGAAAGCTTTATGCACGGGATTCTAACATCAATGCCGAATTTACTTGATTTTAGCTGAAAGTCAAATAGCTTCGGCGTTTCTTTTTCTTCTGATATATCATTCATACTATCAGCCTCCTGTTCTTGTGAATTTAATATGTAAATGGCGGTCTGCTATAACGCAAACCGCCGTATAACTTCGTTTTGCCTTCGTCTGATTCGTTAGTTTCAGACGATTTTCCGTGATATTTGTTCTCAACGACCGTCACGGCGGAACTCTGCAAGCTGCGGTCAGCGTAACCGCATCATGGGACTCTCACCCGCTATATCAGCCCTCACTGGGAAGTATCATTATCCTCACACGTTTCATCGCCGACTTTGGCTGCTGTCCAAAGGTCTGTGACTTGTCTTTATCGCTCGCTTTTTCAAGGTCATGGCGGACATCACATTTGGCTGCCGAGATTTCATACCGACCGTGTGATTAACGTACTTGCAGAGTTGATATTCGGTTGTCAAGATTCTGTCGAGAAAACTCTCCGAATTAGTTTCATCGATTTTCCCCTTCACTACTTACTGGCAACGAAATTGAGATTTGTAAGGGATTTATTTTTCGTTTTCAAATAATTTCAGCACTTTCACCAAAATACGATGTACTTTTTCGTGCATTGTTTGTCTGGTAACACTATATTTCATGGCAAGATCATTCTGACTTTTATTCATCCAAAAAAGCTGATAAATAATTTCACGTTCGTATGGCTTGAGTTTTTTCATGACCTTTTTGAGCTTTACCAAGTCATGTTCCAAGCCTAACTGCTCTAAGATGCGCTCCTCAAGCGGAACAACTGTACTGTCATTGAGAATCTTCTGCTCGTAATTTCCGCCGTATGTATACTGCTCCAATGAGAGGGGGATGACCTTCTTCCAGTTTCTATCCTTTTGCGTATATTCTCCGTGATCCTTCTTGGTAAAATGGTCAATATACTGGCTTTCATCGCATTCCAGAACGCTGTCACCAAAGCTGATAAACCAACGGTTTTCTTCTTCCTTTGCTTTGAGATACTCAGCTTCAGTAAATTCGGAATACTTCTCACTTCCGCCGTTTTTGCTAAATTCAAAATATTTTGTTTTCATTGTAAGTCCTCCGTTTTGATTTTCTTGTTTGAATCAAAACGAAGGCTTACGGATATTTGGCAATGCTGCACTGCCATGCCTTAAAAATGGGCATAAAAAAACTCCCATTCCGCTTTTAAAGCAGAATAGGAGTTCAAAAAAAGAGGCAGAAATCCTGACATAGCTTTAAAAGCTACCTGTCAGGCTTCTACCTCATTCGTAATTTCTTACTAAGACTGCATACGCATATACAGCCCAAATCCCATATTCACAGATGGGTGGATGATGCTCTGTACGAGTAATTTGATATACTTATTTTATTTATATTTCTCACTTTCAATTCTCTGCGGTCAGACCTATCAGTTTACCGCATTTGTGACACTTCGTGAGATAATCACCTTGTTCGGCTGTTGTGGCTACGATCCTGTTTTTGCACCATGTGTTTTGCTTATCCGCAAGTTTTCCTCCGCACAACGGACATCTCAGCGGCGGCATGGATGGTCTTTTTCCGACTTGACGGATCTGTGAATCAACTAACATTCTTCTGTCCTTTCTGTTCGCTTTTTAGAGAACATTATGAGTAAAAATATAACCGAAATTCGGTTATATCATATTGTGTGAAGCAAGGCAGATCTTCATTGCTTGCCTGGACACCTGAAACAGCTCTGCCATTTTTAAAATTTTAGCGTTAACGTTTGATCCGTGCATTGAAAAAAACGCCTTTTTTATCTGCATTTTCGGCATAAGTATCGAAGCAGCAAGAGCATCTGCCTGCCATTCGGTTTTAGAATTGCTTTCTGTCGTTGTCTTGGCGGCGGATTCCTGCGAATTATCAAAAATCTTATGGTGCAGTATCCAATGTGAAAGCTCATGGGCAAGAGTGTACCTGTATCTGCCCATATTTTCTTCTTCAAGCAAAGCTTCGTCGATGAGTGTCGTTCCGGGCTGAACCTCGATAATAGTGTACTGCTCATTTTCTTTGTCATACACAGGGACAAAGCAGTTTTCAAATACAGTCTGGCCGAGGACGTTTCCCGATTTTCTCAGTTTTACATATTCTATCGTCAGTTTGTATTCAACCTCGATGATTTCCTCTATTGGTATGGATCGGGGAGCGCCGTAAAGATACATGCCGTTTCGGTAATTTTTCAAAAGTCCGTTTGCAATGCAGTCAAGAGCGCTTTGTCTGTAGAACATTTCGTTCATGGTTTTCCCTCCCTGCTTTTTCTAAGCTTATCAATAAAATCCTGCCATTCTTCGTCCGTAGCATCCAGATCCTTTGCAGTTCTGAGAGCGGAAACGATCACACGGTTGTCTTTCAGAAAAGCATTCAGATCTTTCGGTATCGGATTTTTTGCCGTCTGCTCCAGAGCGGCAAGGTCGTAAAACCTTTCGGATTCCTCTTTATTCAGCGCCAGCTTACTCACCATTTTTTGCATGACTTCCATACTCGGAGCCGCTTTTCTGCCTTTTTCCAGGTCGCACAGATATACGGGAGATATGTCAACCAGCTTCGCAAAGCCCCTCAGCGTTATTTCCTTATCAAGACGTTTTTGTTTCAGGTATTCGCCAAAAGTCATAAATCTTCAATCCTTTCAATCCTTGTTCTCTTTTCTGCGAACGTCTTGTATCTATTATATCGAACGTAAATTCGATTGTCAATAGCAAAAAAATGAGGTGCACAATTATGAATGCACCTCAATGATAGTTTCTCCCATTTGCACAAACTGATCTATTGCATTTTGTGGAGATTGTATACAAATTTCGCCCTGATACTGAAACAGCCACGCATAAAATGTAGGACTCAGCTCTACTTTTACCTTTACGCAGAAAAATTGACGATCGGTTCCGATTGTATCAATATTGTCTCCAAACTTATCTATAATGGCTTTCATGTGCTTATTTTTACATTTCAGTATCACGTCTGAAGACTCACCGCAGAACATTTTAAAGGTATGTGCAATAAAGTCCTTCAGCACAAAATCTTTCGGACACGGTTTGGAAGGATGGTCTGTCAGAGATATATTCGCTAATCTGTCTATCCTGAAAACCGTTATATCTCTGTGTTTTTCACAATACCCCACAAGGTAATACCTGTCGTCGTTCCACACGGCGGCATAGGGGCTGACCGTATATGTATAACCGTTATGCTTGAGAATTTTTTCTCTTTTTTCATTATATTCGTAATACTGAAAACGGATCTTACGTCGCTGCGTGATCGCAGTGTTGATGATATCGGCATAATATATGCTTTTACTGTCCGCCTTATTTTCGCTCGGCTGCTGAATGAGATTTCTTATTTCTTCCTTTTGATAGTCGCTCAGAGGAGAAAACAGCTTGTCTATCAGCTGGAAGGATTTTTCTTCCGAAATAAACTGAGCTGCGTTTACTGCGTCGCACAGCATTTTTATCTCCGAAAGCTCCATGCCCCTGCTGCCCATAAAATATTTATTCTGCGTACTTTTATCGCAGATAATATCGTAGCCTGCGTTTCTGAGCTTTTCTATATCAGAGGGGATCGTGTTTCGATGAGCATATACGCCCTGCTCCGACAGTTTTTCAATAAGCTGATTTGTAGTCAGCTTATGATTTTCATCTGTTTCTTTTATCAGTATTTGCAGTAATGCCAGAAGCTTATTCATACGTCACCTTGAGATTTTATAATTTTGATTCTTATATGTGATACTCTTTATTTTTCCCTTGCAATCGTATTCAATTTTTTGGTTTATCGCCAACAAGGAGATTGCCAGCATTGATAAAACCCCTGCCTTGTACGGATGATTATCCGTTTTTACAATTTTCTCACCACATCACTGCCCATAAACAAGAGGAACGCCTGATGCTAATGATGGATCAATATTATCAAGAATAGAATCAAATACTGTATTCTTGATATATTCTTTTAATGATTCCTTGATTTTAACATCGTTAGTACCAAGATAAAATCTGATAATTGCAAGTTTTACAATATCCAAAAAATCATTATAAGACATTCTATAAGTATCACCCTCAAAAGTTTCAAATTGATAATACTCTTTATTATCATTTGATTTTTCAAAAAAACACCAACAAAGCTCGGCTGTCCAGTTTTCTTTCTTATTAACACATTCAATAAACTTTTTAAAGTGACACGCAGCTAACGTATTAATAAGTAATTCAACACATTCATTTGCCTCATTATTTACAAGTAAATTCATAAAAAGCTCCTTCTATTTAAACCGATGGATACATGGTAATAAGCTTATTATCTCTAATATAAAAATTCCATGCTTTTTCAGAATTATCAAGTGCAGTAACAGGTCCTCCACTTACAGATTCAGGAACATTAGCATACGCGTCCAAGCCGCGATCAATAAAATCATCAGTGCTGATTACATTTGAATCATATATCGTCTTAGTGGCTTTTCCCGTTTTTGTATTTGCTGTATATTCAACATAAGTTACACCGTCTATACCACTTACATTTTGGATATTATCTGTTAGATCACCACCAGCAATATCAAGTTCACTTAAAAAGTGACTTTCTTCATGGCAGCCATTTATCGTACCGTTTGGCTTTGCTCCAGTATTGTCAGCTGTACCTTCAAGGTGTTCCTTAAGGGATTGCTTATTTTCAGGTGTGCAATTCTTGTTATGCACCCAAACAGCACAATCACCAACAAAATAAGTATGATAATCTTCAACCTGAAAATTGTAAACAGTAGCAGGCTCGTGAAGTTCTTCAATCCGATGTTTCTCAACAAACAAATCTTCGCCATTTACGCTGATAAGTTTATCACCAACGAGAAGATTTCCTGCATTGATAAAGCCTCTGCCTTGTACATAAAACGGGTGATTTTCGGTTGTGATAATTTATTTACCGTTAATTGTCAGATGTACAATCTTGTATACTTGTCGGGCATATAGTGCAAGATTCGCTGATTATTAAATGTACCAATATTCAAATCTTAATTCCACTTTATCTCTTCAAGTTGAGCAATAACATTATTAACATAATCTTTTTCGAGGATTATTTCAGTTACTTTTGAATTACATAAAACATCTCTTTTCTCTTCAAAATCATACTCTGCTTTTGTACCAAGTATTCTAATTTTCCTTTCTTTTCCTACAGCAAAAACAAGATAATTATCATCAACTAATTCATTTGTAGAAAGCAAATATCTAAAATCATTATCCCTGTTTTCTTCATCACTTTTCTCATCATCAAACTCTGGATATACAAGATCATACAAAATCAAAATTGCATCTTTTGAATCCATGTCAAATATTTTTTCATCAACTGGAATTCCAGATAAAGCTACTTTGACATCTCTAACACCTACAGGTATTACTGCATTTTCAATTTCATCAGGAAATAATTTTCCATCAATACATAGTGCAAAAAAACCATTATTATCTGTTAAAGATGGATTCCATTTTTTTACTCTATCAAATAAAACTGCAAATTTATAAGGATCGCCAATTAACATATTATCTTCCTTTCCATTTAACACCATACTCTTTTGTAAATGTTTTTTTAATATCTTTGGGTATCTTTGTTATATTCAAAGAATTTTTTCCTTGATTTTCTGAACCACACCAGTGCCATTCTGTTTCCTCTGCATTTGAGAAAAATCTGTGAATCGTATCTGTTTCTTTTTCATATGCATATCTATGACCAGTTTTTTCAGTTGAAGCAATCGAATCCTCAAATAATTCAAATGAATTTCTTGGCTCAATACCAGCATCTGAACAATTACCATCTTGACCAGGCGTATGTTTTGAATTTGATTTATATGTTAAAGGTTCGCCATCTGCTGTTTTGTGTTTTTCCGATTTTCTTGGTTCAGGAACAGGACAAGCTTTGTTATTATTATGCACCCAAACCGCAGATTCACCAACAAAATAAGTATGATAATCCTCAACCTGAAAATTATAAACGTCAACAGGCTCGTCAAGTTCTTCAACCCGATGTTTCTCAACAAACAAATCTTCGCCATTTACGCTTATAAGTTTATCACCAACGAGAAGATTTCCTGCATTGATAAAGCCCCTGCCTTGAACATAAAACGGGTGATTATCAGTTGTGATAATTTCTTCACCATTTGTTATAAGGTGAACAAGCTTAATTCTTATAAAAAGAGGAATGACGGAACATTTCAAAAGAATATTTAGGACTAAATGCTTCCTCGTCTATTTTTACAATACCATTCTCAAAATCCATAAAATAGCTTCTTATCATCAACGTAGTTTCATTCAATTGATTTTTTTATTTCAGCCAAGAAATTCCACCATTTATATGGATCGGGAAATTCTTTTATATAAAGATTTCCGAGATATCTAGGATTGCACATTGCTTTTATTTTTTTTATAGATAATTCTGATAAGTCACCATTTTTATCGTATTCATCAAGAATTTTAGCAATCCTATTAGCATCCTGCATATGATCATTGTTCTTAAGATAATTATAAAGAATAGTTAGTTTTTCTTTCATACTAATTCACCTATCAATTGCACCTGTATATTTTCCACCATCAGTAACTACTTGCCATCCGCCGCCTGTTCTTGATATGCCATCATCAGCAATAAGTGCCCATTCAGGTTGTGCAGCTACTTTTCCCTCAAGTAAAATTTGTGATTGAGTAAGTTGCATTTGGCTCTCAACAAGTGCAGTATTATTAGGCGGTAATGCAAGATTATTAATTCTTTCTGCCGGTGTAGCTCCAGCAGAACCTCTTGTAACAAAAATTCCTGATGCATCACCAGCAGATGCCTCAGTTATCGTAAAAACTTCTCCAAGGTTTCCTTCACGACTATATATTGGTCCATCAAAAGAATCAATCATATCTTGCACAGCAGTATCATCCAGGCCACGATCAGATAATATTATTCGCATCTCTGACTCAGAAAGTTCTGTGTATTTATCCGGTTCAATTAGATTATAATCAGAGCTTGCATTATGCACCCAAACCGCACAATCACCAACAAAATAAGTATGATAATCTTCAACCTGAAAATTATACACGTCAACAGGCTCGTCAAATTCTTCAACCCGATGTTTCTCAACAAACAAGTCCTCGCCATTTACGCTTATAAGTTTATCGCCAACGAGAAGACTTCCTGCATTGATAAAACCCCTGCCTTGTACATAAAACGGGTGATTATCAGTTGTTACAATTTCTTCACCATTAATTGTGAGGTGAACAAGGTTTTCTACCTGACGGACATACGTTTCAAGAACCGTTTTCGGTGCGGTTTCAAGCGTATTCGTATTTGCATACAACTTTTATATTACACATTAATTTAATTTAAATTGTTTCATTTCAAAAATTAATCTATTATCATAGTCTGTTGGGTTATCACTAAATGCCTCTTCTGCCAAATCTATCAATTCGGATGAAATATGTATCTCATTTTCCAGTAGATTTTCAAGAAAATTTTCAAGTGCCACTCGTTTTTCTCCATACATAGCTAATTCCGCTGCATCTAAAAGAAATTCTTTAACTGTATCAACATTTTTGAATTCACTCGATATTTTTTTCATAAATTTATCATATGCTTCTTTTTTCATCACTAATTCTCCTAACACTTTATCGATTAATAGGAAATCCCGTAACTATTCCTTCACCGCCAGGTTCAACAATAACTCTAACATCTAATCCATGATTTCTACCTTCAACAATAAACCTAACTGGTCGTCCATTTCTTGTGGTTAATGGAGCATTTGCATCAGGACCTCCTATTGTAACAGGAGCGTTACGTCCTCCACCAGGTCCTGTTGATTGTCTCCATGTTGAATTTGGACTATTGGCTACATCTTCAACGGCTTTTATAGCGTAATCGTCTGTCCAAGTGTCAGGAAAAGCACTATTGCCAAATCCCCTATTGGGGCCATGCCCAGGATCATTAGGCCCTTCACCCTCTAATATATGATCTCTTCTTGAAGTACTCACTTTACATTCCGAATTATGCACCCAAACCGCAGATTCACCAACAAAATAAGTATGATAATCTTCAACATGAAAGTTATAAACGTCAACAGGCTCGTCAAGTTCTTCAACCCGATGTTTCTCAACAAACAAATCTTCGCCATTTACGCTGATAAGTTTATCACCGATAAGAAGGTTTCCAGCATTGATAAAGCCTCTGCCTTGAACGTAGAACGGGTGATTATCTGTAGTTACAATTTCTTCACCATTTATTATAAGGTGAACAAGCTTTTCTACCTGACGGACATACGTTTCAAGAACTGTTTTCTCCGCAATCTAAAGTGTCCGGATTAGCTGCCATGATCTTGTTATAGGAAACAATTCACTTCATCTATTCATCCAAATAAAGAAGATTCAAGAATTCTGAAAATGATGATGCAATTTTGTCCATTAACAGAGTTCCTGTTTCTGCATCCTCATATTCATGGTTACAGAAATATATATTCCCATAAGTTTCGGCATTTAATGAAATACACACATAATTTCCGGCTGGATCTTCAGCAATAGCTAAATAATCTTTAGTTAATGCTTTATCATTCCATAATGTAAAACAAATATTTTTCAAGTTATATATCTCATAATTTTCTTCTTCATATATGATGTAAAACATTTGTATCAAGCTTCGTGATTCTTTGTTATTAACACTATTATGATAGTTAAACATCAGATCATCTTCAGGCATTCCTCCGTTATGTGCAAGCATAAATTCTTTATAATCAACTGGTAATTTAACTTTTAACTCATTTTCAAACATTTGAAGTTTTTCTTCATTAAGTTTTAAACCACTATTTATCAACATCATTTTTATTCTACTCTTTCTTATAAACTATTTCTTGCTATAGATGCTCCACCAGTATGTGGAAAATTACTATGTACATCCGTGCTAACAAGTAACATATGCTCTCCATCTTCTATATGATGCCATGTGTAGCCTATTGGAGCCTTTGAGCCATTTCTTCCTATAGCCTCATTTGCTGCACACTGATATGCATCAGCACAGTTCTCATCAAGCTTAATTGTCTCTTTTGCCAGGCTGAACGCCTGTTGTAGTTGACCGTTCATAAATGCGGCTTGAGAATCAGAAATAAAACTTTTAAGCTGATCTTTTCCATATTCCATTACAAACCCACCTTTCCTCATTAGTCAATATAATAATTAGGACTTATAATAATCTACATCGTGAATAATGACTTGTTCAACGATGTCATCTGGGCAGTAAATTCTTAAACCTAATTTTTTACTTGTATAACCCTCGCCGTCATCATCTAAAAGTAAATCATCAGTTGCTTTCTTCAATTCTTCAAGTGTTATATTAACAGATGGATTAAGGATGATTTTTACGTTGTTATACAGCAAACATATTTTTTCATCTGTCATATCTGGAAATAATTCAATTGCCTCAAACTCTAAATTCTCGCTTAAAAGAATATGAAAAAATCCATAATCATATGAATGCTTGTTTTTTTGGGGATACCCATACATAGACTGTGAAATAGGTGTTCCGAACACTTTAATTGCAGAGTCATTAGACGCATTGAAGCAAAGTGTTCCAATCTCCGTGTAAGGGACAAATATCAAATCCATCTTATTTTCCTCTCTTCCATTCGTTATACTTGCTTATCAAATCATTTAAATTCGTTTGTGCTTCATCAATGGAACTATCATATTTTCCAGGGAACTGACTTGTGATGTCTTCAACATCCATATCAAATGCTTCCTGAAATTTTCCTTGCTTAAGCAATGCTTTTTGATCAGCGCGATACTGATCAGAACCAGCTTTACGTCCAAAACTTGCAGTGTTTTTATGATCCGCCTGACTCATTGAAATAGCCGGACCGTTAGGCTTGCCATTATAGGAGTCCATGAACTCAGAAAAATCATCTGGATACGCATCACAGACTGATAAGCATCTGCACAGTTCTCATCAAGTTTAATTGCTTCATTGGCAAGGTAGTACGCTTCATGATATTGTCCATTTATAAAAGCAACTTTGGAATTTGAGATTAATTCATAAATGTTGTTATTTTGGATTACAGGCATATTATCACCCTCTCTCATGTTTAGCAACCTATTTAACCTTTTTTAAAATAGCTACAAGATCTCGAATATCGCTATCAAACTTTTCGTCTGGAATAGGAAAGTTACCTGCTTCTCTAAATCTTACAGCGAATTGTAGTTTAGAAAATCTCCATACTTCCGCTAAGGATTTTGGTCGATTTTTTAACTCTTCTGCTATGTTTAGATCCATTTTTCTTTCATATGAATCAACCAAATTTTTATATAATTCTGGATGACGATACTTGTTTACTTTATCCATTAATATGTGAGATTCTTTATGCATTCCTCTTTCCCGAAGAACTCTAGATTTTAGACACATTGTCATGTCAGGGATAAACCATAAATTATAATTCCCAGAAAATTCGACATCCTTAACTAAATCACACACCTCAATCATTTCATCATAAAAACCATAGATATACAACCACGTTGCAAGTGAAGAAATATTTCGTAAATCATTTTCGGATTTAAAACTACATTTTTTTAATATTTTATTGCAAAGGCTTTTCACTTTCTTCTTTTCAACAGTATTACTAATTCTTTCAATTAATTCTTCCACCAAAAGCATCTCCTAGTTTATCAAAAATCACATTTAATCATTTAGATTATGCGTAACTCTCATTATTTCCCAGTGAACTTCCATGTCGCACACCTCTAAATTCTCTACAGAATCTGCTCCATTTAGAAATAATGGAATCTTGTAACTTGCGCATTCACTATTCAACAATTGATATCCTTCTGTAGATTCGAACCATTCTTTAAAGAAATCTAAAGCAAAGCAATCGTTCGTATATTCTATTACAACATAATCAAAGAATTTCTCAATGCCGGCATCTGTATCATACACCTTGCCTGTACCAGGTTCAAAAAATATTACAGTATTGGTATCATCACTTAAAGCAAAAACACGTCCTAACCAGTCATAACAAACAACTTCAATTTTTCCTAAGTAATCAATATAATATTCCGTGACTATCTTTTCCCATTTATTCTTTTGTTCTTCATTAAAAAATCTAAATAGCCCGTCGAAAAAACTTAATCCCGAGACACTTGAAAGAAATGTCACTACAGAAGTGATTTCTTTACCTACAGGCAATTTAACAAAATTAAAAAAATTATCAAACATATATTGCTCCCTTTATGGTGTTATTTTATCTACCATCTTAAAATTCCTAAGAACTGTTCCTTCAGCTAAATCTCCAGTACCGTTTTTAAATTGTCTTCCAAGGCTTCTATTTACGCTTCGATCAAGACCTTGCTTATTTGCATCGACATCCATACCGTCAAATTGGATGTCCTGAATGTGATCAATGTCTTGACTTTTTGGAATATTATTTTTTTCTCTGAATTGCTTATTGGAACTAGAGCTTGTTTTTCTTTGTGAATCTATTTGATCTTTACTTGCTATTTTAGTATCCGCTTCACTAAGCTGTTGACACTTCTTATCAGCAGCTCGCTTTTGATCATCAGTCCAACCATCCTTATATTCAGCTTCAACGTCATATGAACCGTCTGGATTCTGTGTTGTTTTACATTTATTATGTACCCAAACCGCACACTCACCAACAAAGTAAGTATGATAATCCTCAACCTGAAAATTATACACGGAAACAGATTCAGCAGTTTCTTCAATGAAGAATTTCACAATTACTAAGTCTTCACCATTCACACTGATAAGCTTATCACCAACAAGAAGATTTCCTGCTTCGATAAATCCTCTGCTTTGAACATATAAGTGTTGAGTATAGGCTGAATGCTTCCTGCAACTTGCCGTTTAAAAAGGCCATTTGCGCATTTGAAACAAGTTCAATCAATTGCTCATTATTTGCACTCGACATTTTACCACCTCTTTTTCTGGTCGAAAACTAGAGATTATTTTCTTTATTCGACGCCATTCTCTAAATCCTTTAAATATTGTTCTTCCTCATCATAGCAATGAAGATCATGAACAATCAAGCTTGCAACATCGTCATCGTCATTAGGATTATAAAACTTTACTCCTAATTTTTTGCTTGTATAATTTTCTTTCTCATCTTCGTCCTGAACTAAATCATCAGTAATTTTTCTTAATCCATTCAGAATATTTTCCCTTCCTGCACTTAACTCAATCACTTCATTACCATAAATCCATGTAATTTCTTCTTCTGTAAATTCAGGAAAAAACTCTACAGCTTCCAAAAGGTTCTTATTACTGAACATTGTGTAAAAGAAACCGTAATCATCAAAAAACCTGTCTTCAACTGGGAAACCATATCTACCAGAAGAGATTGGTTTCCCTAAAATCTGCTGTATGTCATAACGATTCATTCCAAAAACAAATTCGCCAATACTCTTATATGGTACTAATTCATATTTTTTGCTCATTTTAACTCTTCACCTTTTTAATTATGTCATCTAAGCACTCCTGCGCTTGTTTGATACTCAAATCATATTTGCCGGGAAACTTTGATTTTATATCAGCAACATCCATATCAAATGCTTCTTGGAATTTTCCAGCCTGAATAAGCTTTTTTTGTTTCGCTCGATATGCTTTAGCACCCGGCTTATTATCATAACTTGCTGTTTGTGTATGATCTGCATTTTCCATTGAAATACTTGGACCATTAGCTTTTTTATTATATTTACCAATTTTAGTTTTTACATCATCTGGGTAAGCATCGTGTGCTGGCATATGATGTGCATCTTTTTGGTCACGCTTAGCTTTACCGTGGTTTTCTTCTGCATTCTTCTTTTTGACATCCTTATAAGAACCGCCACATTCGGCATTATGCACCCAAACCGCACAATCACCAACAAAATAAGTATGATAATCCTCAACCTGAAAATTATACACGGAAACAGGCTCGTGAAGTTCTTCAACCCGATGTTTCTCAACAAACAAATCTTCGCCATTTACGCTGATAAGCTTATCACCAACAAGAAGACTTCCTGCATTGATAAAACCCCTGCCTTGAACGTAGAAGGGGCGATTATCGGTTGTGATGATTTATATTTCAATTAAATCTTAGAAAACCGCCTAATCCAACCGTCCTCATAGTCAACATCAGCGATTTCACTTCCCATTTTTTCACTGATGTCTGTTAAACTATATTTACCGCTACTGTTCTCAATTATGATTTTAAACTCTTCGTCATGTTCTTCAATCATTTCCAAAAAACGATAAATAATATCCACAGTTGTTTCTGTTATAAGTTCATATAACTTCTTTTTTTGTTCTTGCGTTAATTCTGAAAATATTGAATACTTTTCCAATACTATAGGATTTTTAGTAGTAAGCTCTAAAGTTCGCTTAGCACCGTATAACGCTCTATCGTACACTTCTTCTATGACACATTTACCAAAATAATCTAATATACATTCTTTATTAGCATTCAATTCGCTCATAATATTCTCCTTAATTCATGTAGTGTATTTTGATTTTTAACCCCACGGAATTTTTACTGGGGCAGTGATTCCAGAATCCTTTAACTGCTTAATTGCAGAATTTACTGTTTTAGTTGCATATTCCTTCGGAACACCACTTTGAACCATTGCTTTGATCTCTATGTTTTTCATTTCATTCATTGTAAGTTCTTTTCCTGTTTTAGCAAACTCCCTGTATAAAGAAGCCTGTTTCCCAGTAATAGTACTATGTTTGACATCAAAATCCTTAAGTAATTTTTCGGAGCTTATACTTAAAGCTTGGGTATAATCATATCCTTCTGCACCTTCAAAAGCCTTTTTAGCCATTGGATGATGACCTTTTTTATCCTTATATTGACCCATACCGTCAGGGACATTTTGGGGTTGGCACATATCATTATGCACCCAAACCGCAGATTCACCAACAAAGTAAGTATGATGATCTTCAACTTGGAAGTTATAAACATCAACGGGTACATCTGTTTCCTCTATGTAGTGTTTCTCAACAAACAAATCTTCGCCATTTACGCTGATAAGTTTATCACCAACAAGAAGACTTCCTGCATTGATAAAACCCCTGCCTTGAACGTAGAACGGGTGATTATCAGTTGTTACAATTTCTTCACCATTAATTGTGAGATGAACAAGCTTGTCTACTTTGCGCACATAAGTCTCAAGAACAGTCTTCGGTGCGGTTTCAAGCGTGTCGAGATTCGTTGAAATAACAACATCTCCAGCTTTAAGCCTCTCAATCGCAACAAGTCCTGTAGCTGTAAGAACCATAGTTCCAGCAATAAAACAAGCCATATTCTGTGATGCTGCACCACTGAAGGATGAAAGCATACTCACGCCCATCTGGAAACCATTATAAATATCACTCTGATGCAGCTTATTGTTCAATGCCGTTAATGGGTTATCGGGATCTATCATTCCCAGTCCCATCGACAGCATATCAAATCCGTCCATGCCATTAGAGATCGTTCCGCTGACTTTTGCTGTTGCTTGGATTGCGTTTCCAAATTTCGAACCGCAGGTTTAAAATACCAACGATAAGTAATTGAATATACTATTTCAATTTCTTGATATACTCATCTATTCCTAAAACAAGTACCTCCTGCAACATTTCCAAATAACTCTTGTTATAACCACTTTTTGCAATCATAATATCAAAGACCTGTCTTAACTTTCCATCAATCATAACCGTTACACCGGTTACTTTCTCTCCAGTAGTTGTATTTTCAAATTCTTCCGCCACTATACGCATTTTATTATCCATTACACACACTCCATTTAATGCTATTTTATAATCTTTACATTAGTAGCAGCTTCCTCTATCCATTCAGACCACGGTGCTGGCAATTCATAACTTCGTCCAGGTGTAGATGTATCAGTTAACTTTGGCGCTGTTCCACCTTGAACTCTTCTATATACTACGACTGAATATAACCACAGTAATCATAATAATTTCTTTGTTCTATATTATACAACTGAGAAGCTTCTTCCGGTGTCATAGCGTTTCACTCCTCTTATCATAATTAAGTCAAACAAGAAAAACATTTATTTCACATAATAAGATGCCTTTTTGACTATATTTACACTTTTTTATTATACTTCGCCTTGAAATATTTGTCAAGTGAATTTTAGAATTCATTAATAATTTACATTTTGTCAACTATATTATCATATTTGACTGATTATACGACTTTTATTTAAAATTAACTAATCATTAAGTTCAAACGCCATGCAAGAGCAGAGTAAAATATTCTTAAAAACTGTCCACTGTGTTTGTCAAGCAAAAAGTGCATAAAATGGGCTCGAAAAAGTGCATAGCCCGGTCAGCACAAGATTAACGTGTGGGGGCTCGGTTTGCGCATAGAAGGAGCGCCCCTGTTGTGTATTTTTGGAGCCCTTTTTCTGCATTTCTATTTTACCATAAACAATTGTGAACTCCGTTTTCCAGCATATTAAAGTCTTTTTTAATATCAAATACATATTTGCAACCACCTGTTACAGTATATTCTATAAATGTTTGGCAGTAATTATGATTGCTCATAACTCTGAGACTGCTCGTCCTTAATTCCAAACGACTGTTTCTTTTGCCTTATCATTCTCCTCAGTCTGCTGTCGACTGTATGTCTGACCGACTTATACTTCTGTGTATAGTCATCTTCAATACACTTGCAGAGATTAGCGAACAGAGCGAAGATCGTATTTGCAAGTATAGTGTTTTCAAACTGTGCCATATTGTCAAGCATATTCTGAGCATACTCATTTCCGTCATTTGCGGACTTTGTGAGCCACTCCACAGCCTTTTCCTTATCTTTTTCAAGTTCCTCTGCACCGAAAAGATAAAGCCTGCCGAGCTGATAAGTTGACCACATATTTTCAGTGGATTTTTCAAAATATTCGATGGCTTTAGGAATATCAATCTCAGTTCCAAGACCGTTTTTATACATAGCGCCCAATTTGTAATATAAGTTATCATCAGCCTGATCCTTGCTTTCGAGTTCAAGAAATCCTGACAATGCCGCTTTGTAATATCTCTGTGCGGTTTCTTTATTTTCAGCAACATATTCGCCCTTGCTGTACATCTGAGCGACAGCATAAGAAGCATAAGGCTGACCCTGTTCAGATGATTTGCGATACCACCAAAACGCCTGAGACAAGTCTTTTTCCACACCGTTGCCGTAGTAATATAAATTGGCGAGACTGTATTGTGCGAATTTGTTGCCTTCATGAGCTGATTTCAAGAACCATTCAAATGATTGAGCGTAATCCTGTTCTGTTCCCAACCCATAGCAATGCATTTTGCCTATGCGATACCAAACGTAAGAACGCATATTCACGGGTTTCATAATCTGCCCATCAAATTTCGGCTCATAAGGAAACATAAAATCAGAATCCGGCTCGATCTCCATAAAACCCTGAAATGCTTCTTCGTAGAATGAAAAAGACTTTTTTTCATCTTTTTCGCCGAGTTTATCAGTAGAATAGAGTTTGCCCAGATCTTGAATAGCAAGAACATTGCCTGACCTTGATTCGTTAAGCAAAAGCTGCTCCGCTTTCTGAAAATCTTCAAGCTTTGATTGCTTGTTGTAAATAATCTTACAAGCTTCTTTGTATGCTGTACTCCATTTGAGGTAGTATTTGCTTTGAGGTTCGTCATCAATATCAACTGTTACCGCACTTTCATTACTACAAGTGAACTCTTCGGCTGTCAGCTCCTCGTTATCTGAAAATATCACATTATCATTTTCTAACTGTTTCGACTCGTCTATCTGCGGAGGAATATCTGTTATGTCATCATCAGTTTTTTCTGTCAGTTCCGGTTCTTCAATCTCAATATCAACAACAGGACTATTCATATCCAGTACAGTTCTGATTATCATATTTTTAACAGACTTAAACTCCTTGTTGTCCGCAAGCTTTGGAAACTGAAGCTTTGCCGACGAATAAACGTCGTGCTTCTGCTGCTCCATTTCACACCAAAGAGAATACATTTTCTGAATTGATTCGTTTTCCGAAAGCCTTATAAAAATCTCATCAACAGTTTTCTTCACATCCGCTTTCAAGTATCCGTATACCTTTTTGCCTTTAGAAGAATTAAGCTGTTCATGCAGTTTTGCAACAAGATCAATTAGTTCTGCGTTATCAACATCATTCTGTGAAATGTTATCCGCAAGCTTCTGCATTAATTGTTCTGATTCCTTTTTCATCAGATTGCGCAAATCGGTCTGCTGTGCATAAAGATTGTGAAGTTCATCTGCATAAATATCGTTTGCAAAACCACTGCGGATTTTTTCAATACCATGATTAGTGAGAAATCCCTCGCGCTCGTTGTCGGAGTACACAATAATATGCACATGAGGATTTGTTTTCTTATCGTGAAAAGCAGCGTACCATTTCAGATTAGCCATATCAATTTTCTGATTCTTCGCAATGTTGGGAATCTGCCGCTTGACAAGCTCACGCCACGCTTTTAAATTATCATACCCCATTGCCTGAGCGTTATCTCTGCGGAGCGAAACGACATGAGTCCAAACGTTACCGCCATGGTTTGCAATCTCTTTTGCAACCTTTTCAAGATTAATAGGTTCGTCCGATTGTGAAAACAAACCGTGCGAACCAAACTTGACTGCTCCGGGACGGTTTGCAAGATAGCCTACATAATTTTCACGGCTTGTAAGCCTGTCCATGTTTCGGTCAAGTATTTCCGATATTAGCGCCGAACCGTTTTTGACAGTGGGATCCTTTTGGTAATCTTCGTACTCAAATAACTCTTTGCTGTCGGGGAAGTCGTTCAGCAGAGATGAAATAAGCTCCTGCTGATTTTTCGTAGCAGGAGCTGTTTCATTTGCATTCGGTATCGGAACTGAACCCTCACGGGTTGCAATGTATTTTACATAGTGATAGAGCTGTTTTTTCTTCCCAGAGCCGCTTTTCAGATAGCGGCTTGTTACTATTAGTTTGGGCATGGCAGGACTCCTTTCAATTTTTTAATCAAGATCAATCCTTCTGATACTCCACAGCGTCCTCATAATCAATAATACCGTTGATCTTGCGAACCTCATTAACGCACATCGCATGAAGACTTTTCAGCGTTTCATCATCCACATCATTAATTGCTGCCGTCATATGCGACAGCTTACCAAGCTCAACTGCGACCTTGAAAAGCAAACGAGCCAGCCGCTGTTCCGTACCCTTAATTGTAGCTTTGACCGTTTCCGTAATCATCGGTGAAATGTAATTCACGCTTTTTTCCTCATCAAGATAACCGATGTAGAACTTGATCGCTTTTTCAATAAACTCGCTCTGCGACTTGCAGTTATCGTTTTTGTAATGAACCGCCACATCTTTCAGCGTTTCGGGATATGCCCATAACGCAAATTTCACTTTATTCTGAAAACTCACTTTCACCACCTCCAACTCCTATAAAAATGCCGTATTTTCGTGCCTTTCTGTCGATACAACGCCGAAATTTTAAAAAGGCTGAATTTACAACCCCTTTGCCCGAAGCTGTACAAACCTCGCAAAATGCGGTCGGCTTTGCCGTCCGCTGTAACTGTTTCGGGGTTTCAACCCCGAAACTTTAACTTGCAATATAATATTTAAGCCAATCCTATTGGCTTTGCCCTCATAAACCCACCCAAAATCATCTGATTTCCGCCATTCTCAAACTCTGCGACAAATGCCCACAAAGCCGTCCAACCCCTCCTATGGTAAACTTACCCCACCCACCGCCTTACTTCTCCACACGCAGCTATCGCTTGCGATAGCTTGGACATTTGGTGCGAACTGCGGCGAGTTACTGCTCAGACTGCTTTTCCGTTTCGGCAGTCGAGGAGTTTCTCGGCTTTCTTGCAGGCTTCTTTTCCGACTTCATTTCAATAAAATCCCTAACGTTCTGCGGTACATTTTTCTGATACAAGCCGTCAATGCACTTGTCGATTTCATCCGAAAGCTTAATATTTTTCTGCTCCAAATACATTTCCAGAGCCGCTAATTTTTCATCACTAATTGTTATCGCAACTGATTTTTTCATTCGCTGTCACCTCCGTTTTCATCAATTTTATCCTGTACCTCCTGCGGATAATCAACACCGTCATAGGTACACCAGCTTATCCAATTTCCGTTTGAAACAGGTTCTTTTGTGACATAACCGCAATCGGCAGACGAATAAATAACCTCGCTGTTGCCAACATAAATGCCATGCTGTGAGCCGTCGAATACTCCAATGCCTGCAACATCGGGCATGGAATCAATGTTGCCTTGCTCCGTGTAAACAAGAATTTCATGCACATTTCCAAACGTTTTATCCGCAGGATTGTAGTTGAGATACCCAAGCATAAGTCCTGCGTTATCGCAGTATCTGATGCGGTTATTTTCGTTTCTCTCGCCGATAAATCCGTTCATATATCCCCAGCCTGAGATGTACGCATTCTCCGCCCAAGCTGCCATGTCCGTACAGTTTTTGGTTGTGCTGTCCGTAAACATATACTCATTGATTGTTGCGTTCATCGTCCAAGTGTACGAACGCATGAAATCATCGTAAGGGATTTCAATACCATAGGTTGCATTTATACTTTCAAGCAGTGCGATATCATCGTTTGCGTTAGCGAACAGACTTGCGTATTCTGTGAAGTCCGACAGCGGATTTTCATCAAAATATGAGTAATAAATCAGCTGTGCCTTTATGGTTTCCGAGGGCAAACCGACCGCAGACATAACAGCTGCGATGGCTTCACCTTGACTTTGAAATTCAGCAATTTGCGACTGCTGATCCTCATCAAGCGTTGCCATAAAAGCGGAATCGGTGAACATACTACGGTCGACTTCGGGAGTTTCAATCTCCAAACTGCCCATTGATGACAGCACAGCTACAGGCAGGCACATCAGTCCAAGAAAGCCTGCGGCGATGCTTCCGATCAGAACAAACAGCTTTCCTCGTTTCTTTTCGTCGCCCAGAATATATATCGCTATCTTTTTCAGAGCTGCCGCAACTGTTGCAGACATTACCGACCACCACCGTTTCCAAACAACACAGCCTTGTACTGCGGAGCGATGACCTGTAACAGATACCTCTCATTTCCGCACCTGTAAAGGCAAGTACCACGTTCGGGATACTTAATCAAAGCATATTCCGACTCCTCCAACTGCAGGGTGTCAATGAATGCAGTCGGTGAAATATTACCGGGGTTGAACAGAAAATGATGAGATGGAATACTGAACAGCGGCTTGGTAAATTCCTTGATCTCAGGCAGTAAAAAGTCCTCAATATTCTGACTTGCCAGAATAAATGAGGACTCCTTTTTACGAACACGCTTCATGCCGTTGCGAATATACTCAATCGCCGTCATATTTGTGAGAAACAAATACAGCTCGTCTACTGCGGCAACTGTATTTCCTCTGCCGAGCAGTTGATTGCTCATATAGCTGAGAATGTTGAAAAGCAGCGTATCCTTGAGCCTTTTGTTAGTGTCCATAAGACCTTTCACTCCGAAACAGATAAACTCGCAGTCCTTGATGTTGGAGTGACCATTGAAGTACTTGCTTTCCGCACCTTTGCACATGGAGTGAAGTCCAAGACAGATATTCTGCAGCATTTCTTCGGTATAAAGATGTTTTTTCTCGTAATCAAACGCCATGAATTCCTTTTCAATAAGTTCGTAGAGGTCGCTCATAATTGGATAATCTTCGCTGTCCAGCGTATTGAAATCGGTAAAATCATCAATTCCAAATCTTGCGTACAGCTTCATAAGCATGATCTCTATGGTGTCAATTTCGCTGTCAGAAAAGTCCTTGTACGCTCTGAAAAAATCCTTTAAATACGATATGTGCTGTGATAATCTTGTGACTTTTCTGAACGTTTCGGGATCTTCAATATCCGCTTTTTCGCCGTCGCTCCAAGCTTTAGGTTCAAGCGGATTGATCATAAACTCGCCCGACATCATATCAATGTATGTGCCGCCGAGATTTGAACACAAGTCCTCGTACTCATGCTCAGGGTCTAAAACCAACACACTTTTGCCTGCCTCACGCTGATTGCACAGCAAAAGTTTCATCAAGTAGGACTTGCCCTGACCGCTGTTGCCGAGGATAAGAATATTGCTGTTTGTCTTATCCTCGGTACGCTTATCAAAGTCCACAAGCACGTTGCTGCCGTACTTATCTCTGCCGATATAGAAGCCGTTTTCGTCGGTTTTTCCGCTGTAATTCAAGGGGTATAGATTTGCTACAGAACTTGCAGGAAGAACACGTTCAAACTGAGTTGCGAACACATTATTGCCAGTCGGCAAAACCGATAAAAAGCCCTCTTTCTGACGGAGGAGCAGACGGTCTACGCTGATTTTTGAACGGGTAAGCTCCATTTGTATATCCGCCTGTAATTCTTTCAGCTTTTCCTCACTTGTTGCTTTCAGTTCAATAAATACAGCCGTATGCAGGAGCGGTTCTTTATTGCGGCGAAGTTCACTCAAAAGCTCCACCACATCATTTATGTTATCCTGAGCCTTTATGCTCTCGTTCACATCGTTTGTGGTAGTCATCATGTGGTTTTTACGCATCGCTTGCTGAACGATCTTCCGCTGCTCCATACTTGTCACAAGGCGGTTGTAAATGCGAAGCGTTACTCCGTTCCTGTCTGCAAGGTGAGCGAGGATAGCCGTTTCTTCTGTTGAAGTCGGATATTCCGTTACCGCCCAGCAGGACTTGTAGAAGTTTCCGCAGATATAGTGGTCGGTGTAGAACCTGATTATTCCCGGAACAATGCGGTCAAAAAAGTCCTTTGTGCTGATAATTTCAAGTTGTTCGTCCGTCAGTTTTTTCTTTTTTCGTAAATTAATTCTCATGCAATTCCTCCAAATTAAATTCCGCTTCTCCCTCAATATCAGGGATTCCCTCGCCCGATATGCTCGTTCCGAAGTAAAGCGCAAGCATACGCTTTATCTCAGGTTTGGACATTCGACGAGCCGTAAAGCCATGTTCTGAGATTGCTTTGTCAACACGATTAAGCGTGCTGAATATCTGCTCGTCCTTTTCACGCCTGAACCGTACCGTAAACATAAACTGTCTTGCAGAGGACATCTCCACTTGGATCTCGTCGAGAAAATCATAGTCCGCTTGCAAAAGTTTTCGCACAGCTTCGTTCTGCTCGGTCTGCAAACGCTTTTTGACGTACATCTTGTTGGTATCGAAACACTCGCAAGAGTCCAAAGCAAGAATTTCAAGGTCCGGTATCGTGCTTAACAGCATCATCAAGTGGTGAATTTTTACGTCGATATTTGCCGCTGACAAAACAGAAATATTGGTGGGTTCTACGCTGAAAAAAGCTATTTCAGCTTTGTCGGTTTTTACTCCGAAGCGAGTAAAGCGTTCAAAGCCGATAAGACCCTGAACGCTGTTTTTGTTCTTTGTCATTTAATTTTCCCTCCAAAAATACAATTGCTGCGAGGTCAGAAAAAACTTCGCAGCATTAAAAATATAGTCCATAATTGCCGTTTCGTCAACCCGAAGCGAGAGAAACGCAAAGCAAGCGGTAGCCGCAAAAGGCAGGACGTTCCACAGGTTTACCAAAACCACGACCGACAGAATTATTCCGCCGCAGATTATGATAAAATCACGAACATTCCAGAACCACAGCTTTACGTTGGCTCTCAGGTTTTCGGGGTAGATGTAGGTTTTCAATTTTTTCACACTCCATTTTTTCACATAAAAAAACAGCCAAGCTTTTGCTTGACTGTGCTCAATAATATTTTGTTGTAACTGTTCGACAAACTGTAATTTGACGCTCTATTAATGCTATAAAACCCAATCAATAGCATTCTTTACAAGTTTGACAAATGGTTCACAGGTCAGATTTTGGGTATTGTGTGCAGGAACGATACAGCAGATTTTTCCCTTGCCATAGGTGTGAATCCATACAGCAGGCTGAACGCCGTTCTTTGAAACGGTTTCTGCAAGAATCGTTGTATCAGCATTCGGAATCATTTTCATTACATAATGTTCGTCAAAATCAGGGAATGTGAATTTGCCAATGCCTTCAATAATCGGATGTTCTGCTATCGGTTTTACAGTAAGCGGACATTGTTCGGGATGAGTGATAAAGTTACTTCTTACAACATTTGTGAGGATTGCGTGATTTTCTGTGTAATCAGTAAGTGATGCGTGAAGCATAATCGTTCCCATACCATTCTGAACATCATTCAGAAATTTCTCCGTCCATTTTTCATCACACCAGATTGGAGTAGGAATCTGATCATTTTCAATAGGATCTTTGAAAGACAAAAACAAATCAAACTGCCCGTTGAAATAATCATTTGGCTTCTTTGTGAATGTTACTTCATAATCTGCGTTAAAAAGATAGTCCATCATAGGCTTGATGGAATCATCGTGATGCCAGTAATCGTGTACCAAAACAAATACTTTTTTACTCATAAGTCATACGTCCTTTCATCACCATTTTATGGCTACGTTTCTGTGAATTCTCGTTTTTTAGATGTGCGTTAAATTCCGATTTGTCGCTCAATTTTAAAAAGTAAACTAATAAAAGTATATCACAAACCTCGCTGTCTGTCAAACCAATATTTATTTACGCTTTCCCCTTAATCAAACCGACAGCCTTAGCTCCCATGCTGACCGTATGGCTGACAGACATCATATTGACCCTGACGCTCGTATCCAATCCATACATCTGCGCAATCCTCGGAACTTCCGTTGCCGACAAGCAAATACCAACCGCAAGCAGAGCGTGTTGAGTGTAGGTCAGCAGTCCGAGATAGAGTATCGTTGTCTGCAAAAATGCCGTCAGACAAGTCGCAATGACCTGCTTGCACCAGCTGTAAAATCCGTCTGTGTAACCTCTCGGAACTCCAAAAAGATACAGACTTCCCACAGCAATCTGACACAGCATTATGCCGCCACGCTTAATGTTTGAAAACACAACTTTTACTGTACAATAGCCGAAAAGTATGATAAAAAACAGGCTGAACAGACTTACGTCCATCGCCAGTGCCATAATCACGGTCAGCCCCTAATCAGCTACTGTCGTTGTTGTTCCCGATATGAAATTTCCAAGCAAATCGCTTGAAAATGTACCCTGCAAATTAACGCAAAACGAGTAAAGTCTTTGCGGAACAACAGTAACCAGACTTGCCGCCATGAACCCTTTCAACACGTTCAGACAGGTATTTTTGATATTCGCCTGACCCGATTCATAGGCTATCGCCGTGTCAAACACCGCCACGATAAGTCCACAGACAAACAGCATCCATGCGAGACTGTGGAACAATGCTATGAACGACTGCACCCACGACAGAGCGAAAATACTGCTTGTGCTTGCATTGATAAATTCAAAAAGATCGGCAACTGCGCCGTAAATGAGGTTGAAAAGCCACTCAAACATAATATTCCATATCTCGTCGGTAATTGCGTCTACCGCAGAACCTACCGTGTTATCCCAAAGGCTTGATATTCCGTCGCCTATCCAGTCAATGGCGTCGCCGATCCAATCAAACATCCGCACCACCTCCTGCCTTTGTTATATCGCCCTTTACTCTGTACAGCGAGCTGCGGCGTCCTCCTTGGATATGATAGCGAGGTATCCGTTCTAACAATCCACGGTTTTCAAGTTCCGTAAATGCACGATACACCGTGCTTTTGTGTATACTCAAATCTTCTGCTATCCTGCGCACAGAGGGAAAACATTCTCCGTTTTTATCCGCACGGTTTGCAAGATAACAGTACACAGCCACAGCCTTGTGGCTCAGACCTAAATCGTAAATTCTTCTCGGTAATATCAATTTGCATCAGCCTCCTCACGTTTTAATTTTCGCTTTTCTCATCGGAAATTCATCAAATTCTTCATCATCGACAGACACTTCAATTTCCGCAGCAACAGCTTTTTTCTGCGGATATTTAACCTCCACATCTCTGATTAATTCATCACGATTTTTGTAACAAACCTGCCTTGCTGTTTTATCAGGGAGACAGTATTCTTCCTCAAATTTAATCCCCCATTTAAAGAACAATTTCAGCTTTGAAATCATCGGGTGTGTTCCTGTTTTCATTACGATAAATTGACCTTTTGGCATAGATTTGAGTTCGTCCACAGTCATAAGCGGTCTGCCTATCATCTGAAGTGACTGTGATTTTTCCTTTCCGCACGACACAGAACCTGACAATACAGTTTGCTCTCCCAACGCTTTTGACAGTACTTCCGCTGATTGAGAATTTGGCGCAAAACCTCCGAACACGGTAAGCTGAGTGTTGTCGGTGATTATCTCCATGCCCTGTTTTCCGTAGTTCTGTTCAAGCTGTGCAAAGGACTGAATTATCGCAACGATTGATATTTTTCTTGAACGTCCTGCGGAGAACATAGATTCAGCACCGTCTATTTTTGGGAATGTGCCAAACTCATCGCAGTAAAACATAACTCTGTTTTTAAGCTTTCCGCCGTTTTCATCTGCAATGACTAATATCTCACGGTATAGCTGTTGGATAAGCAGACTGACCATAAAGTACTTGCTTGTATCTTCTTCGGGCAGAACAATAAAGATAGCAGACTTTTCATTGCAGAACTTCTCGGCGTCTATCGCCGTTCCAAAGCACAGCATTTGTTCAAGTTCAGAATCAAGAAAACTGTTGAGCCTTGAAAGTGCAGTCGACATTACAGACAGCATTGACTGATCGGAAGCGTTGAGCGCCGCTCCTGCAAGCCATTTGGCTTTGTGTTCGCTTGGGAGCTTGTCCATAAGCTTTGTAAAATACATCTTAGGCTTTGCTTTCGGCGCAGGCTGATACTTTGCAAGCAAGTCTTGGATCAGCTTAAAAACTGAGACAATAAGCCTTTCGTTTTTGTCGCCAAACTCCGCTAAAAGCAGGATAACCGAGGCAAGAAGTCCTTCCGCTGCGTCATAGAAAAATGCGTTCTGACCGTAGCTTGAGCTGTCACCTCCGCCGATATTGATAATTGTCTTTGCTGTTATCTTTGCATACTTTTCCGCTTTTGCTTTCGCAGATAAATTGCTTTTATCCGCCAGATATTCGTCCATATACTTGTTGACAAGATGCAGAATGTTGTTCTCATCACTTCGTGTCGGATTTCTCAGATCAAGCACAGAAACATTGTAGCCATAGTGCTTGCTTGCGATAGTGCCATAATTTCGTGCTATGTCGCCCTTTGTATCTGTGCTGACAAAGGACATTCCGCTTGCACAGGCAAGCTCTATATTTGGATACAAGAAGTAGGCTGTTTTTTCCACGCCTGCGGCGCCTACCATAAGAGTATGAACATCGCCCGTGTCTACAAGCGCAACAGTCTTTTTGCCCGAACCTCTGCACCCAACCACCGTTCCTTGAACAGTCGGAAGAGCCACGCCTTTACGCCATTTCTCAGGCTCAAATGGCAAAGGGATAAAAGTCTGCTTTATCTCCGATTTAGTCGCCCACCTCGCAGTTCCATGCTGACCGTCACCGATCTTTTTAGCCTTTATTCCGTTAAGTGACTTATTGTCAAGTAAATTTACCAATACTGCAAAAACAACAAAAATCACAACCAAAATTCCAATTAAAATCATTTGTTTTTCACTCAAAATTTCACTTCCAATCACCATAAAATACTCTTTCTTCTGTATTTAAATAACATAGTTAGTTTGTTATCTTCAAGGTATTGCGCTGTGAGGCGGAGGGTATCGCATTACCCGAACTCCATACACGGTTCGGGTTCAGAAATGATATCTATATCCTCGCACTGCTCCTGAATCGGTACACTTAAAGCTTTCTCAACCGACAATCTGACAGCACTATCCGCAAGCCGATACAGCAATTTGGCAGTCTGTACTGACTGTTCACGGGTACGGGCTGTCTGTTTAAGATCACGCAAAACCTCATGCACACAATCCTGCAAATTCCTTTGTTTTTGCGCCTTTTTGCCCTTGTCGGTGTAAGGCTTGTAACTACTCCCAAGCTTGCCTTGAAGCCTTTCAAACGCTTGATATTCGCTGTTTATTTGTTCGGTTTTGGGCATAAAAAATGCAGAGCCTGCCAAAGCATACTCAGCCAGATATTTGTATTGTCTGTTTTTTAACGTTGCATAGATCTGCGAGGTCAGCTTATCGGGACGGCATTTCAGATACCCAAGTTCACTCACTTCTTTCAGATATTCTTCCTTTCGCTTATGAGGAACGGCAGGCAAAAATTCCGCTCCGTTTTTTGCCTTTAAAATTTCGTTCCAATCTTTGAATTTAGGTGCAAGCCATTTAACGTTTGGATATCCGTTTTCTGTGAGTATATCCCGAAGTCTGTCAACAGCCTCGATTCCGCCCTCATCATTATCCACGCAAAGCACAATTTCATTGATGTTTGAGTGATTCTTTAACGCTGTTAAAACGGCATTTTCATAAACACCGTTCATGGCAATGTAGCTGTTTTTCTGCCAATCTTTCGGGTACAGTGTAAGAAAACTCATCATATCAATGGGAGCCTCAAACACAAACAGCTTTTCCGACTTGCCAAAGTGAGAAAAGCTGTACCGAGTATCCGAACCCTCGCAGGTTATGCGGAATGCATTCCCAAAAGAATTAGTTGAACGCTTGTGAGCCTGACGTGGAACTCCGTTTTCATCAACGCCTACGAACACCGCATTGTGGTGTTCCTTGTCCTCGTAAAGCGTGTGCTGTTTTGCAAAATGCGAGATAATGTTTGGATCAATAAACCGCTGTTTTATGAGGTAGGCATAAACTCTATGCATATTTGCGTTTGCCTCGGGAAGTCTGAACTCTTTCTTTTCTTCCTTTGCAATAGCTTTCGGCGGACTGTGGGACAGCGGAGTGATAGTCTGACCGAGCAGTTCCTGTACCGCCGTCTGAAAGTCCATATCATAGAATTCCTGCATGAATTTTATTGCTCCGCCGCCCACCTGATTTTTATGGTCAAACCAAGTCGAGCCACGTAGCGTTATGCTGTCGTGCTTGCCAGAACTGTCGTAGTAAATGAGCTTATGCTCTCTGCCGACACGCTCCAATTTCTCGCCACGCATACGCAAAAACTGCTCCAAGTCTACGAAGTTTGCCATTACTTTTTGTTCTTCTGTAAATGGGATATATGGCATAACTACACCAACCTTTAATACTTGACGTTTTCCGCAAACTTAGCCATAAGCTGCGAAAAACTCTGCCTTTCCATCATATCCGTACCAAGATATGCTCCCGACGCAACAGTCAGCTTGTCCTCACTAAGCACAGCATAAGTTTCGGTGTACCCAAACTGCGTCGCCATACCGTCAGACTTCTGAACAGAGCCGTACTGCTGATATTTTCCTTTTGAATATACATTTGTTGTCATACGATAATTTGACACAAAATCGTCCTCAGTGATACCGCTCATCTGTGCGGAGGTTTGTCCAAAATAGTAATCCCCGAAGTTTTCAAGGATATATTCCATGTCGTAATCAAGCTGTGACTGAGACAGATCTATACACATCACATTCAACATACCGCCGCCGTTTTTACCTTTTAAAGTGACCTTATTCACTCCATTGAAATTATCGGTTTCGTTCTCAAAGGCACAGTCTTTCATCGACTCAGTAACCAATTCGCTTGTATCTGCAAAGCTGATATTTGAATCGAAAAACTCAGCGATAAAGGTATCGGACTTTACCTGTTCATTGTTGACGGTACTTTCGACCTCCGAAGAGACAGCCGAATCCAATACGGACTCGGCTGTTATCGGCGTTGTTGCGGTAGTTTCTGCTGCATTCTGTATTGGCGGACTGATCGTTCCGCAGGCGGTCATTGTCATTGCGATTGCCGCTGAAACCATAGCTGAATATATTTTTTTCATACACAAATTCTCCTTTTTAAACGATCGACCAGATATACAACGGAGCAGTCAAAGCAAAGATAAGACAGCCGAAAATGATAGCAATCGGCGTCCACTCCAACTGCCCGTGTTTGCGGTAATCCAAGTATGCCAGCGTTATCTTAACAAACAGCAAAACCGCCAATATCACGTCGATTACGGGGAACACGACGTTGTTTACAACCGAAACCACCTGCGATCTTGCAGTGGTCCAAGTGCTTTGCACAGCTCCTGCAACATCGCCCGATGCTTAAGCGGTTAGCGACATCATCGCAGCAAAGCACACCGAACTTGCTGCTGCGATCAATTTCTTTTTAGATCTCATTTCACATCATCCTTTCTCTGTTCCTTATCGTTTCTCTTGCATATGACCATACCGAAAGCCATAATAACCGCTGCGGCTACTAGATAAAGCTCAGCACTATTGTCTGCGGATACACCTGTATTAGGAGTATCTATTGTGACTGTAGGAGGAATTTCAAGATCAGGCGTATGCTCATCGTACATAACGACCTCGGTTACACTTCCGTCAGTATTCACAGTAAACTTTATCTCGCTTGCAATCTCATAACCGTCTGGAGTGATCGTTTCACGGAGCGTGTATTCCTTGCCTGCGATCAGCTTGCCCTCGATAAAGTGAGCCTCGTCTGTTGATACCCACTCCGTGGCAACATTTCCGTCCTCGTCAATAATCTGAAGCGTTGCGCCTGCAAGCTCCTTGTCCGTAGTGATATCACGCTTGCTGATTTTCACCTTTGTGGTATCGTCTACCATTACGATGAGAGGATTGCCGTTCTCAGAAACAGCAGTTGCGTCCACATTTTCTACAGTAATCTTGCCATAAACATCAACTGTAAATCTGATGTCAGTTGCGATAACATAACCGTCAGGAGCGGCGATTTCCTTAAGCGTGTAATCTCCGGCAGGAAGCTCGGTAACAACATGATTTGTACCATCAGAAGTCCATTTTTCAACGACTTTGCCATCAGAATTATCAAGCTGCATTTTTGCACCAACCAGTTCATTTCCGTAAATATCCTGTTTTGAAATTTCAATGGTTATAGGCTTATTTACTGCTGTAATTTCGATAATTTCTCCGTCCTCAGAAATAGTCACGGGGTAGCTTTCATCGCTTAAAATGTAGCCTGTGGGAGCTTCGATTTCCCTGACGATATACTCACCATATGGGATCTTGTCAAATTCAAAGTGTCCGTTTTCATCGGAAACAGCGGTCATATATGCGTTGTCGGCAGTAAACTCAGCGGTATCAACAGCAAACAGTCCGAACAGAGCATTTTCAAGAGGTTCGTTGCTCTCATTTACCTTGATTCCCTCGATTTTACCACGTTTCAGTTCATTTACGAACTGCCCGCAGTCGATTGAAACAGTAGTTACTTCCTGTCCCATATACTCGAAGTTTACAAGGTACTTTTTACCGTTCAAAACATAATGCTCATCGGTTGCAATTTCCTGAACATAATACTTGCCGAACGGAATTTTTTCTGCAATTACAGCCGTCATATCCTCGTTCAGCGAAACCTCCGCAATCAGACCGTCGGCAGGAATTACCGAGCCGTCAGCGGCAGTAATATCCTCTGCGGCAAACAATCCGAAACGAACATTTTTGTAACTTTCTTCCGCTGAAATTCCGAACTTTTCATCATTTTCCATAACCTTAGAAAGAGAAATTTCAATGCCCTGATAGTCATTTTCAAAAGCTGTGCCAACGGTATCACGAACTGCGATTTCCTGCCCTGCGTAGGTAAGCTCAACAAACTGAGATTCTGCGTTCAGAACATAGCCGTCAGGAGCAGTAATTTCCTTGACTTCATACTTGCCAAGATACAGTAAATCAGTTTCTGCATACCCGTTTTCGTCTGTTACAAGCTCTGCCACAACATCGCCTGCGTTGGCTCTGATCGTGCCGTCGGCAGTTATGATATCCTCGCTTGCAATTACCTGAAATACTGCGCCACTGAGATTTTCTTTTGCAAAAACGGGAGTATAGGCGGTCTGCCCACTTTCGTGAACCTCGCCGTTTTCATCGATATATATTGCGCTGCCAAGAGCAGTTACGCTTGCAAAAACATTGCCTGTTTTCTGAACAGAAATTTTGCCCTTCTGTGCGGTATTTGTTTTCTCCACAACTACGGTCTCTACTGAGCCGTCAATTGTAAATGGAACAGGATTTTTATCAAGGACATAACCCTCCGCCGACTGCACTTCGTGAAGCTCGTAATCGCCGTAAACAAGCTCGTTCGGGAGCATAAGAGAACCGCTTTCATCGGTGTAAAATGTGTTGAGAATCATTTCTGAGGGATAGTTGATTTCCTGCGAAACATATTCGGAATTTGCACAGTCCCAAACCTTGAAGCCGATGCCCGAAACGGGAATTATATTGCCTGTTTCAGCGTCCTTTTTCACGATTTTAACAAAGGATTTTTTTACTGCGTCATTGAGCAAATAGAAATATTCTTTTTCGTTTTCGCTGATATTGACTTCAAAGTCCTCCATCTGTTCGGTATTTTCCAAACCCTTAATTTGATGAACGACATAGATTCCGTAAGGGAGCATTTTAGTCTGTGCATAGCCGTTTTCATCGCATACGAGGTAGTCTTTTTCGCTGTCATTTGCAGCTTCATAAGAGCCTGATGACTTGAGATAAACCTCAAACTCTGCACCGACTTCGGAAGTTTCGATCTGCGTTGAGCCGTCATCGGAATGCTTGATTATGCTGATTTTTCCCTTGAGAACGTCCTCGGTCACTGTCATAGAAATGGGGTTATGCTCAATGGAATAATTCTCAGTTTCTGCACCAACCGGGTACACAGTTTCATCAAGCAGATATCCCTCGCTTGGTGAAATTTCCTGAACAGTGTAGTTTCCGCAGACATACTCCTTTGTCTTGAAATATCCGTTTTCATCGGTTGTGTAGGTGTCCACCAGCTCGCCGTTACGGTAAATGCCGTAAACTGCACCTGAAAGAGTACCGTCGCCCTGAGCGGAAGCTGTTTCGGAATCCTGCTTTGTTACTTGGGCGGTAAACTTTTTGAGAACGTTCTTAAAGGTCTTGGTTGTGGTTGCGTCAGCTGTCAAAGTAACCGTCTGACTGGCAGGAACAACATACTTTACGGGAACGTTTTTTTCAGAAATCGTGTAAACAATTTTCTGATTGTTACTGTCGTATACGGGGATATCGGAAAGAATTGCAACACCGTCAGAACCTGTTTTTATGCTGTAAGTCTTGCCGTTACCTGTTACAGTAAATTCTCTGCCGCCGTTCTGATTATCCTCAGACTGCTTGTTGATCTTAATAGAGCCTGTTTTGAGTTCATTGTTGAACTTTACATTGACAGTCAGATCAACGTCGCCGTCTGTAAGCTTGACATTCTTCGCCTTGGGAGTTTCATATCTCGTATCTACGTTGATTTCGGAAACAGTGTAAGTGATAGCCTTGCCTGTGGACATATCATAAACTTTCAGATCATCTAAGGTCGCAATGCCTTTTGCATTGGTTTTAGCAGTTTCGGTAAGGGATTTTCCGTTATAGGTATAGGATATATTGAACTCCCTGCCGCTGATTATGCCATCCTCGGCAGTTTTGTTAATTTTGATTGTTCCTGTTTCATAGTCCTCTTTCACCTTGTTTTTTCCTGCTTTGATTGTATATACGGTCGGATCAACTGAATAACCTGTTGGAGCCTTCAATTCTTTTGCGTAATAAGTCTTGCTTGGCAGCTTTACAGAGCCTTTTCCATTGCTTCCTATTTTGATTTCGGCAACCTTGTTTTTGCAGGATTTATCGCTGTAGATTCCATATACCGCTGTAGAATTGTTAACGCTTGATTTTCCCACAAGATCACCATTTGTATTATACTTATCTATCTCAAAAGTCACGTCGGTCTTTGTGATCCTGAACGCCGACATATTCATGACAGTCGCAGTTTTACCGTCGGTCTTGTTATTGATAACAACTCCCTCAGAGCCGTTAGCCTCGATTCTCCAATGCCTGCCGCCTGCACCTTTTCCGTCACCGACTGTTTTGGAATTGATAAGACTTTCTGAAACGCCGATAGACTTAAGATAGCTTACTACCTCGTTTCTTGAATTGAATTCACCCATGTAAATCCACGCATGATCTTCGCCATATGGATTCTGAGCCACCACTACCGAACCGGGAGTAATCGTCGAACCGTCGGAACACTCCCAATAAGGACGGTCTGTTGTCTTGATATTTTTCTTTTCAACATCGATCTTAGAAGTTTTACCGCCGTAGCTGATAGTGCAGTTGTCGTTTACCGACAGCCAGTGATCGGTATCAACGGGAACAGGATTATTCCATGAAAAACCCGATGTTTTGTATCCAAGCTGCGTCAGCGTATAGTACACAAGTCCCGAACAGTCGATGCCGAGATTATTTATCGTCTGCACCGACAGAGGAGTATACTGACCCTGATTGTATGCGTACCAATATCCCTTATTTCCGAAAGTATACGGAGAACCGAGAAGCGTTGCCGCCTTTGCGATCACCATATCTGCCGACGGAAACGCAGAGTTTTGAGTCGAGTTGCCTGCTGCATTTGCTGTAATAACTCCGCTCACAGATGAACCGAGCATAGAAAAAGCGCAGAGTCCTGCCATGAACCCTGCGCCAAGCTTTCTCAATATTTTTGATTTTGTTTTAAACATAAAGTACATTTCTCCTTTGATTTCACGCAAAGAAAAAGAGCCGAAATTTCTTCGGCTCTCTCACTTGCATATTTGTTACATATTATCAATAAGCCGATTCGCTTATCGAAATTTCAATTGTATTATCATTTTCATCAAATATTCGGGTTATTTCACCGTATTTATCTGATTTTAAAAATCTGCCGCCCTGTGTATCGAACACATACCATGTTCCTTCCACACATACTAAGTTTGCCATATGACCGTACCAGGCATCCGGTGAGAAAAACGCATACCGACATTCAAGTCCCACACCTTTACAAGCGTACATTGTTGCTGCTGAGAATACTTGACAATTTCCGCTGACGTTCCCTCTGATCCAATTGTAAACAGCTTCGGCTTTTCCATAATCAGAGCCGTTGTGCCCCAATCCTGCACCTATATTGTAATATTCATCGGTTGTTCTTCCGAGCGAATTTACATAATTCAAAACGCTTTGCAGGCTTGTTGTATCTTCAATTATATCTTCCGGCGGTTCAGTCTGCGGTTTTGGTGTAGTCGTAGTCGGCGGATTTGTCACCGCAGGCTTTGCCGTTGTAGTCTGAGGCTTATTGTCAGATGATTGGTTATTCTGTTGCGCACCGTTATTGCTCTGATTGTTATCGGGCGGCGAATTATCGGCCTGCTGACTATTCTGAGCAGGCTGATAATTTTCCTGACCGTTGTTATTCTGAACAGCATTGTTTTGTCCCTGAATTGAGTTTCCCGAAGCACCTGACGAACCTGATTTCTTTGTGGTAGTTACAGTAATACCCGTCGGCTTTGAAGATGAGGATACCGTCTGCGAACTCTTTTTCGTAGTAGTTGTGGCTTCGCTTGTATCCTTTTCTTCTTTTGCCGATGAAGTTTCCGTATCGGTTGTGCTTTCAGAAACCGTTGTCGTAGTAGTTTCCACTTTGGATTCTGTATCGTCTATCTGTCCGCAGGCTGTAAGCAGCAGACTGCATATAGCTAAGATCGTTATTGCTTTTTTCATAGTATCACCCCGATAAATTTGTTTCTTTCACTATATCACAGAGATATATCATAATCCAGTCTTTTCAAAGAAATTCTACCAAAGCAACAAAGTATACAGTATTCTTTTGTGATATATTTCACATTGACATCTCAGGCTCAGGTTCATCCGCAGGCTCGTCGGACATTTCCTCGTCGGGAGTATTTTCAACCTCAATCTCTGTTGCCTGTATCTGCTGAAGTTTGACATCGTAAGCATTCAGAACAGCCTGATTAAGCGCATTTCTCGCCGATTTTGTGACTGCGTGAAAAATGTCCGAATACTGTTTGTTGCCGTCACGGTCTGTGTATGAAGTTGAGGGCATATTTACAAATCTGCCTTTCTCGGTTTCCATTACTCTCAGTCCGTGAACTGCAAACATTCCGTCTATTGTCACGCTGGCATACGCTTTTACCGATGAATCCTGTTTGTCCACAAGTCTGTTGATAGTCGCTGAAATTTTCATCTGCATCACCTGATCCTTTCGTTTATGACATTGTAAATTTGGGTTCTTCCGCTTCCTCAAAATCCTCGGTCAGTTCTTCCGCTTGCTCAAATACAATAACGGGAGTTTCAAATATTTCAGAATATTTCTCGATCTGCTCGTCGGTAAGCGAACAGCTGTCCCATTCGCCGTATTCGTTTTTGCAGTTTCCCGACACATAAAAAGTACCGTGAACGAGACAATCTCCAACCATTCTGTTTGGTTCGGAATTATTCAGCAGAAACTCGTCGTTGCACCAGACAAGAGCGTCCTGCTTTGGTTCGAAATATATCGGCTCGATACAGCCTTCGACCACAGACTGCATAGCATGGATATCGTGCCGAATTTCCGCTTTATATGGTGTTTTGCCGTTCTCCACTACAAGAATTTTCATCATATCATTATGGTCTGTCCGAGTAATATCAAAGTCAATAGGCTTAAATCCAACGCTGTTGCAGAAGTAAAAACCTTTATTTTTGCCCTCACAGACCTCTATAACATTAGAAACGGACATCGACTCGCCGTAATATCCGGGAGGTGTTTTGTCCGAATTGCAGAGGGCAAAAACGCTTTCAAGGCTTTTGCAGTTTACCGTACCGCCGTAGATCTGACGGTATATGGACGAATCCACGCCGCCGTGTGCCTGTGCGTAATCATAATTCATAAAAGCAAGCTTGTTACTGTCCTTGTCGTGATCGATCTGAAATATGCGTATTTTCATCTGCGGAGCTTCTATCTGCGCAAGCCGTTCAACTGCCCATTTTGGAATCTGATCATAGTCCGCAACTCCGCAGAAATCCTCACGGTAAAAATGCGCCTTCTCGCCGTCCGCAAGAAACTGCCCGAACACCTTTCTGCCCGATTTTTCGGGATCGCAGCCAAAACCTCCCGTTGCGTAGAAATACTGATTTATGGGGCTCTTGAACTGCTCATTAAGAATTTCCGGCTTAAGGATCAACAGCTTTCTTTCGTAGTCCTGCGGCTTATCGGAGTGAACGCACTGCTTTTCTCCCACAAGTCCGAGCTTGCTATATTCCTTTCTGACCTCATCGATAAAGCCGTTAAGCACGGCAGGATGAGAATCAACGCAATATTCCCGCATTTCTTTTTGGGAAATATATGGGGGGATAACAGACCTTGCCCACTCCTTATTTTCATGTGAGAAACGTCCGTCATCATTCTTATTCAGAATACTTACCGCCAGCACCCACATTGTGCGGTCATAACCGAAATCGGCAAGCGCTGTCCTGACCGCTGTATCGCTTAAATAATAGCCGTCAAAATTATCCGCAATAGCTTTTTCTATCGCATTTTTACATCGGATATTTTCTTTCTGACTTTCACGGTATGCCTCGATCTCTCCGCTTTGTTCAGCGTTTTCAAAAGAATGTCTATAAAGATAACTCATGATACAACCTCCTCATCTTCATTGCAATAATCCCACAGTGGACACTCGTTACAGTCATCATACATTGAACATGTTCGCTCTATTTCTTCCTCCGAGATACCGCAGTCACGGCGTTCTGTTTCAGGAGCATTGCGCCATATCGTAAGCGTCACTCCGCTATCATCGCACTCCGTTTCTACGCTTACGGGATCGCCGTTTTCATCAAAAAGCCCCGAAAATACGCTTTTTCCGTTGTCTGCCATTACTTGTGCAAAAATTATTTTTTTCATAAAATTATACCTCCAAAATTGTCTGTTTCATCGTCAAACAGCGAAAGCTGACAAGCCGCCTTTGCTCTTTCGCTTGTATCATAATTTGAAATCAGCAGTTCCGCATACTGACAGCCGCCGTCATACCGCTGTGCCAAATTGTTCAGCCTGCTTATCTCTTCAATGTGAATGTTTGGTTTATGCCATATCTCACGGATCTCAGGACAATCATTATACGAAACCAAAAATCTGCCTTTGATGTCAAGCAGAGCGTCACGCAGTCTGATATGATCCTTTGCCGTAAATCCCACGTCCTTGTAGTAGCTTTCTGTAGCAAAGTAGGGCGGATCGCAGTAGAAAAAGCTGACGGGTCTATCGTACTGCTTAATCAGCTTTTCAAAATCCTTGTTTTCGATAACTACCTTCTGCAATCTTCTTGCGGCAAGGTCGATCATAGGGAAGTCCGACCACATCGAATGTGGCTGACTTCCAAAGCTGTCAAGACCGCTTGCATAGCTGTAACGTATAAGCTGGTAAAACATTGCCGCTCTGTCAACATCGTAAAGTTTTGGCAGTATACCACGCTTATGCAGGCTTGAAGTCAGGTCAAAATCCTCTCTTGAATTGAGCACATATCTCAGCTTGTATTTGAGTCTGTTCGGCTTATCTCTGACGCAGCGGTACAGATTTGCAAGATTTGAATTGAAGTCATTGTACACCTCAAAATCTGCACCGGGCGGCTTGTGAAAAAGCACCCAGCCTGCACCGCCGAACACCTCGATATATCGTTCATAGTAGGGCGGAAACCTCGCAAGCACAGCGTCACGCAGATTCTTTTTTCCACCTACCCATGACATAAAACTGTTCATGTTTTTCCTTTCTGCCGTTAGAACCAACAGCAGAAAAGTCGCTTTGCAAGCACCAGATTTTTGATCTGCTGTTGGCAAAACGACCTTAATAAATATTAGATTTTACGCTGTTTTCAGCCCTTGATTATCGGGTCAACATAGCTGAATATTATGCGTTTCTGTTCAAGGTAGCCTTCTGCTTGGTTGACCTCATTACACAGCTCCTTGTATTGCTTTTCCGAAAGCACAGGCTTTGTTGCTCTCAGCATTGCAGGGATATTACCCATACAGAACTTGAAGTCTACTTTCGCTTTAACTCTGTTTGTGTGCATCTTTGACCTCCTTATCAAGACGTGCGATCTCTTTTTCCGCAAACTTAAAAGCAACGGCAAGAGAACCTATCGTTGTTCCGATGATAACACCTATCATCATTCCAATGAACAAATACGTCATTTACATCATCTCCATTTCCATATCCTCATCTTCTGTCTGTTCATCATCGGTCGACGTGATCTCAACATACTCACCGATAACATTTAATGCCTCATAGTAACTGCCCGAAGATGTTATTCTGCTGCACATTTCCTTTGCCTCATCATACATTCCGTTCCTTTTCAGCGTTTTTGAGGCTATGCCCATAAGATTGAATATATTTCCGTCCTGACCTATCAGCGGACATTTTGGCTTTTTTGACATCACGACATCTCCTTTCCGTAATATTTTCTCAGCAGACCTATGATAAAAAGCTGACCTTTTCCCGTCACAAACGTCTGCCGATAAGTCTTTTTCATACCCTCGACCTCGAACACCGACTCTTTTACAACAAAATATCTGCGGTCAATATATCTCTGATACGGCAGATTGTTTGACATAAGCACTCCCATTTCTTTCAGCCAGCGAAACAGTCTTGTTCTGCCGATATTGAAATTTTCATCAGCCGCAAGCTTTGCCATAGCATTCATATCTATGAGATCCTCGCTGTCGGCAACGTGCAGAGCGAAATCCACGAGTGGCTTATCATTTCTGATCCGTTCATTCAATTTGCTGATAAACGTCATCTGCAGACGGAAAAGATTTTTGTACGGTTCGTCGAGGAAGGGCAGGTAGTTTTCAATAAACATTTCTTCGTTTGAAACATAGCCGCCTGTTCTGCGGATAGTTGGGAGGATATCATCAAATATCCAGCTTTCAAATTTTTCAGCAGAGGGAAGTCTGGAGTGGGATATAAGGCGGTACACATCACCTTCGGATATCATTTTCATTTCCTGTACACCGCCGTTTGTAAGGAGGCGGCGTTTTACAGCCCCCTTACAATGAGCATTTATCGCATCTTTTGGCCTTCTGTACCCTAATGCCTTTGCAACATCAGAGCCGCAGAAAAGTATTTTCCCGTTTTCCTCGATAGTTCTCACCGAGCCAAACTCCTCATTCACAAATGTTTTTATCGTATTATCCATTTGTATTCTCCTTTTCAATTTCTAAAATATACTTTGCCAGAGCCTCAATAACATTAGTTGTCACCGCATTTCCTGCTTGCTTGTAAAGCTGTGCATCGGACATTCCTGTGGCTTTGACCCTTTCAAACTGCTCATCTGTAAAGCCCTGCAGTCTCCAGCACTCCAACGGCATAAGCTTTCTGATATACCCGCAGTAAACAACGCCGTGTCTGTCGGTAACGGTCAAAGTAAACATCGGCTCGTTGGGAAGTTTAAATCTTCGTCCCTGCTGTCTTACTGCTTCCTTTGCAGGAGTAAGCACAGCTATGGGTTCGGTAACAAGTATCACTCCCGACTTTTCGCCTTTATGATGACCTATGCCGCTGTCCTGTCTTGAGGTTATACATCTTGCAAGCTCAGTCACTTTCGGGTCGGGATTCATATCAATACACATTGCGTAATACCCCTGATCACAGCTTGTTGTGAGCGTATGTGCTATCTCCTTTCCCACTCTCCCTCGCCTTGAATTGAGATTGGGATAGGCAAGATCAATACTGTCGCCGGGCAAGGCAATCTGATAGCCGCTTTTAGTCTTTACCTTAATAGGCAGTCCTAAAATTTCATAAAGACCTGTTTTACCTCCGAAACCTCCTGCTTGGCTTGTAAGCGTTATGCTCAGTCCGTCTGCTGAATATACTCTGTTGCCCTCTCTGCCTGAAATTCTTTGGACAAGAGTTTTTGGATTTGCGTCCGTGAAAGACAATATTTTTCCGGAGCATTTTTCTCTATGAAATCCGACAATATACACTCTTTTTCTGGATTGTGGGACTTCAAAATCTGCGCTGTTAAGCACTTCCCATGCGACATCGTACCCCAGTTCATCCAATGCACCGAGGATGGCAGCAAACGTCCTGCCTTGGTCATGCGATAGCAAACCGGGAACATTTTCAAGGAGCAGATATTTAGGTTTTTTGACGGCGGCAATTCTGGCAATTTCAAAGAAGAGAGTTCCTCTTGCATCGTCAAAGCCGCCCCTTTTTCCAGCGATTGAAAAGCTTTGACAAGGGAATCCTCCGCATATAAGGTCGAGATCGGGCAGTTCGTTTGGGTCAATTTTTCTTGCGTCATCGTAATACACCTCGTTTTCCGTATCATACAACGTTTCGTATGCTTTTTTAGCATACTTATCTATTTCGCAGTATCCGACGCACTGAAAGCCGCCTGCTTTTTCAAGTCCTGAGCGGAATCCGCCGATCCCTGCGAAGATATCAAAATATTTTATCATTTACCACGTTCCTTTCTGCAATAAAAAAAACGGCCAAGCTTTTTTCAAAACTTGACCGGCACATTGATATATTCATTTCTTCAGATTCTTCAATATCCTCAGCTTCCGTAATTTCTTCTGTTTGCTAATCGGTCTGAGTCTGTTCCTGATCAATTTTATGGAACTTATCCACATCGGGGATAACGCCAAGCGTTCTTCCGTTATCAAATTTACAGTGCAGAGTACCCGCATCGTCCACAAATTGAACTATGCCTTTAGTACCTGGTGGAATCGGACGGGGATCGTTATCCATACTGTCAAGGCATATCCGAGTTCCTTCGGGATATCTCTGTCTAAGCGTTTCTACTTTCTTTTCGTTGTAAATCATATTACACCTCACATCGTCATTCCCATATCGGGTTCTTCGGTCATGTCCTCAAACTGATCGCTGTTCATTTCTTCCTCCGTCTGCAAAAACCATTTGTCGGAATTCCAAAAGCTGATATAAATTTCTCCGTCGGGAGTTTTTATCGGTCTTTGCTCCAGACTCTCTCCTGCGCCGTCGCTTAACTGCCCGGTACAATATTCACGGAGATCCTCAAGTTCATCTTCCGTAAGCTGACCGTGAACGTTTGCTGTGACCACTCCCACAAGTTCTCCGTTATGTTCTTCGACCGACATAAATGCGGAAAACACCTTTCGGTCAACAGAATTGCCTCTATCGTACCAATGCATCAGACCTCGCTCTTTTTCTTCGGGCAAATTGAAATCGCTGATAAAATGATTTATCTCCGATTTGTAAGCAGAAGCTTCATAGGAGGAGATTTTTTCGTATTCCTCATCAGACCAACATTCAGGTACTCTGCTGATCTCAAGGGGACAGTAAAATTTCATTTCCTGCAAATGCGTCTGAATATGATTTTCGTACAACAGCTTTGCGTTTGGAATATACTGAACGTATCTAGCGTAGGATGAGCCTTCAGCTTCGATCAGCAGACCGTCACCCTGTTCCTCATCGTAGATCAGCAGACAATGATAAATATCATCTCTGTCGCAGTACATCAAATCTGTGTTCTCAGCGATCAGGTCATTGTCCTGCAAGGGATGCCTTTTTAAATTATCAAACTCAGCATGAGAAACTGCTATCGCTTTTTCCACCGCACAGGACTTTGTCTTAAATTCTGCCTCTTTGCGAAGCAGGTTAGTGTTGATTATCAATTTTTCATTCATTGACTTTTCCTCCGTTCGTTTTGTTTCCTTTTTATATAGTACATCTGCCACATGGGTATCACGTCCTTTCTTGAGAAATAAAAAAAGGCCGCTTTGTCGTTTATCACATTTCGTGATATTTGACAAAACAGCCTTCTAAACTTTGTGAATGTTTTTTCATAAAAAAAAGCAAGCCGGGAGCGAAATCTGCTCAAAGCTTGCCGTTTTATTTGACAATATTCATTTGTCGAGGGTTCAAATCCTTCCGGTCGGTGAAAATCATGAAAAAGCATCCATGGTTTTACACTAAAAATTTTCGACTGAAAAGCATGAAAAAAGCCCGTAAATACGGGCTTTTAAGGGTGAGCATCCATTTAGTCTCACCAATATGGTGCGGGTGACAGGACTTGAACCTGCACGGTGTTGCCAATAGAACCTAAATCTATCGCGTCTGCCAATTCCGCCACACCCGCATACAAAACAACATTATTATTTTATCATAAACTCCCTACTTTGTCAAGACCTTTTGCTCAAAAAAATGCCCGATGCTCAAAACATCGGACTGATTTTTTTATAATCTCTTAATATTGTCAAGAATTATCAGCTTGTGTGTAAAACCCTCAAGCTTGTTTTTGATATCACCGTTCTTTATAAAAAGGAGTGTTGGCAGTGCTGTAACGTCATATCTCTTCGCAAGATCTGGCTGAGAGGTGATATCACACTTAGCTATGATAGCGGTTTTTCCAAGCTCCTCTGCAGCTTCGTTAAGCCCTGCCTCTGTTCTTTTACAGTGAACACAGGTAGGTGAGTAAAATTCTATAACAAGCGGTTTGTCTGCTGATATCAGCTCGTTGTAATTCTGGTTTGTCAGTTCTGTAAGCATTTTTTTATTTCCTCCAATATATATTATATTATTCATATAGCTTTACTATGAATATAGTAATTATATCACTATTTACGCACTTTGTCAAGAGTATTATCAAACATTTCTGTATATCATATTTCTCATATATGTTAGTTATGAATAAAATGTACAACAATAATAAAGTATTCCTATCATATATGTATGATTTCACGAAAATCATTTATAACTATTGACATTTCCATAAAATCATGTATAATAAAAGCATACTAATCATATCGACTTGATATGAATTGAAAGTGAGGAGCTTAAATTGTCAAAGATCAATAAGCGAATGCAGCGATGTTGACACTGGAACTATCACAGCAATATATCTAAATTGGAGTTGTCAGCTATGTATATAGAATTAAAAAACATTAATAAAAGCTTTGGCGATTTTAAAGCTTCGGATAACGTAAGTTTTGGTATTGAAAAGGGAAAGCTTATCGGTCTGCTTGGACCGAGCGGCAGCGGTAAAACAACTATCCTGCGTATGCTTGCAGGTTTGGAAAAACAGGATAGCGGTGATATTATTATAGATGGTAAAAATGTCAACAAACTTCCATCAAATGAAAGAGGTATCGGATTTGTTTTTCAAAGCTATGCGCTCTTCCCTTTTATGACAGTTTACGATAATATAGCTTATGGTCTGAAGGTTCAGAAAAAAGATAAGAAGTTTATCAAACAACGTGTGGCTGAGCTTCTTGAACTTGTTGGCTTGCCTGACGTTGGCAAGCGTTATCCTGACCAGCTTAGCGGAGGTCAAAGGCAGCGTATCGCTCTTGCAAGAGCACTAGCACCTCAGCCTGAACTTCTTCTACTTGACGAACCTTTTGCAGCTATCGACGCAAAGGTAAGAAAAGAACTGAGAACATGGCTTCGTGATACAATTGATAAAATAGGCATAACAAGCATTTTCGTTACACACGATCAGGACGAAGCAATAGAGGTCGCAGACGAAATTGTTATCACAAACAAAGGCAGAGTTGAGCAAATAGGCAATCCAGTTAAGATATACCTTGAACCTAAAACTCCTTTTGTTGCTCAGTTTATCGGTCAGTCCGCAGTTATCGAGGACTACAGCAAGCTCAAAGGCTTTGAAACAGCAGAGGGCAAGACTTCAGCTATAATCAGACATGAGTTTATCGAGATAAACAAATTTGAAGACAGCGAGTATCACCAGTTTGAAAGTTCAATGGAGGATGCCGTTGTGGAAGAAGTTTCATTCAGAGGAAACGCCTTTGAGGTTAAAGCTTCCATAGACGGTATCTCAGTAACAGGCAGATATCCGCTGAACGCTTCCCGTCTGAAAAAAGGTGATAAGGTAAAAGTACTTATCAAGAAGCTTTACACTATTGATGAAAACACGACAAATATTCTCGTAAACAAAGCTCTTGATGACTCAGAGCTGTACTACATTTAATAAGGAGGACATTAAAGATGGAAAATAATAAAACAAAGTCCTCTGCTATACAGAAGATACTAAAATGTGGCATCATATCATGGGTAGCAATAATTGCCTTTTGGGGAATAGGATCTTTGAAATATGATGAATATTTTCTTCCAAGCCCAAAGGAAACGATCGACAGCATGAAGGAACTTATCAAAGACGGAACTCTTTGGAGTGACATTGTTGCAAGCGTCGGAAGAGTAATAAAAGGCTGGCTACTTTCAATAATTTTTGCTGTTCCTATGGGTCTTATTGTAGGAAATTTCAGACCAGTACGCTGGCTCGTTGAACCTATACTTAGCTTTTTCAGATTTGTGCCTGCTATTGCATTGACGACACTCTTTCTAATGTGGTTCGGAGTAGGCGAAGAATCAAAAGTAGCACTTATTTTCTACGCATCATTCTTCCCTATGTTCGTAAACACTATAGCGGGTGTGGCTTCAACTGATAAGCAGCTCGTGGAAGCAGCTTCCTGCATGGGGGCAAAAAAAGCAAGAGTTTTTTTCACAGTAGTTGTACCATCAGCGGTATCTAATATCTACACTGGAATAAGACTAGGACTTAGCTCAGCTATCATCTGTGTTGTGGCAGCTGAAATGCTGGTCGGCAGTGATGGCCTTGGTTATCTTATAAACAGCTCGAAGCTTTATTACAAAACAAGCTGGGCTTTTGCAGGAATCGTCACACTTGCTGTGATTGGCTTTGCTGCTGACAGGATCCTACAGTTTATTGGCAAGAAAAAGCTTAAACACTTTGACGTAAAATAATTAATTTAACAGGAGAGATTTAAAAATGAACATAAAAAAGATAATCGCAATAATAGCATCGACAGCATTGACAGCAACTCTTCTTGCATCATGCGGTAGTTCATCAAGCGGAAAAACCGCAAAGAAGGTTACCAAAGACGGTAAAGAACTTAGCGTTTTGAGAGTTGCGAACATGACAGGTCAGCCAGATCAGTATGCCGACTATATCGGTATGGAGCAAGGAATATTTGAGAAATATGGTATATCTCTTGAAACATCAGAATACGCTGCCGGCATTAACACAGTTGACGCTATTGCAACAGGCACAGCAGATACAGGACTGCTTGCAGATTTTGCTGCTGTAAACAGAATTGGAAATACTCTCAATAACACTAATCTTGTGATTTTTTCAGATCTAAGTTCTAGCGTTTCATATAACGGTGGTCTTTTTGTTGCACCAAAATACAAAGATGATCTTGATGCTTTAGATGAAAGTGAAGGATGGATAACTTCTATTGGAACAGTTTCAGAATACTTCAACTGGCAGGCTCAGACTTATTTAGGACTTGACCCGTCAAAGCAGAAAAACGTCAACACAGATTCCATATCAACTCAGATAGCAGTTGCACATAACGGTGAAGCATCAGCCGCTATCGTTACAGGCTCAGCTATAAAAAAATATGAAGCAGAGGGTTGGACTCAGGTCGCATCTGCAAAAGATATAGGGATAAACGTATCTGCTTATCTTATAACATCAAGCGACTTTGCAAAGAACAATACTGAAACTCTTACGAACTATCTTAAAGCACTTGATGAAAGCGTTAAATACATAAATGACAACTTAGATGAGTCGGCTGAAAAAATATCAAAGAAATATGGAATCGAACCAGATGATTTCAAAACAAACTGGGAACAGTACAGTATTAAACTGGGACTTTCTGAGGAAGCTGCATCTCATCTTGATGAAATAAATAAGTGGGCGTATGAGAATGGTAAATATCCAAACAATTACAACATAAGGGAATTTTATTATCCAGACTCAGCAAAAAAAGCATTTCCAGATAACGTTACGGCAGACCTGACAAAAGCAGGCAAATAAACAAGGAGGAATCAGACATGGGTTATCCAAGCATTTATCCAACAGGAGTTACAATATACAACAAAGAAAAATCCTACAGCGGCTATACGATCTTCCCGTCCGCTAAAGGTGCTCTGCTCATAGATATGAATGGCAATGAAGTAAAGCTTTGGGCTGGACTGGGAGGATTTCCTAACAAAATACTCCCAGGCGGATATGTAATGGGCACAACAGGAGCAAGAGGAGGTAAATATGCATATCAGGATCAACTTGATCTTGTTCAGGTAGACTGGGACGGTCATATCGTATGGAAATTCGACAAAACTGAACTTGTTGCCGACCCGGGTAAAGAACCGGTCTATATGGCTAGACAGCACCATGATTTTCAGCGTGAGGGCAGCACTGTGGGTTACTATTATCCAAATGGTGAGCCAAAGACAGACAGTGGCAATACACTTATCCTTACTCACGAGAACCTCTACAACCACGATATTTCAGACAAAAGACTTATCGACGATAAGATCATCGAAGTGGATTGGGAAGGCAATATAATTTGGAGCTGGCGTGCAAGCGACCACTTTGATGAGCTTGGCTTTGACGAGGCCGCAAAGAACGCATTGTTCAGAAACCCTGGTCTTCACGGTGAGGCAGGTGGAGATTGGATGCACATAAACAACTTCTCTACCCTTGGCGAAAATAAGTGGTATGACGCAGGTGACAAACGCTTCCACCCAGACAATATCATATTTGACGCAAGAAATTCAAACATACTCGGAATTATCGAGAAATCAACAGGTAAGATAGTATGGCGTGTAGGTCCTAACTTCAACGAAAGCGAAGCCACAAAGAAGCTTGGCTGGATAATTGGTCAGCACCACCTGCACATGATACCAAAGGGACTTCCTGGAGAGGGCGACCTGTTGGTATTCGATAACGGTGGCGAGGGTGGCTACGGCACACCTAACCCTGCTTCCCTCACAGGCGTGAACAATGCACACAGAGATTACTCAAGAGTTCTTCAATTCAATCCTGTTACACTTGAAATAACATGGCAGTACACTCCCCTTGAAGCAGGAAATCTGCTTTTTACTGACGCTTCTAAGTTCTATAGCTCATACATCAGCTCTGCACAGCGACTTCCGAACGGAAACACTCTTATTACGGAAGGTTCGGATGGACATCTTCTTGAGGTCACACCTGACCATGAAATAGTTTGGGAATTTGTAAACCCTTATTTCAAGAATTTTGCTGGAACATTCAAAAGCAACATGATCTACAGAGCCTATCGTGTACCATATGAGTGGATACCACAGCTTGAAAAGCCTGTTGAGACCTCTATCGAGCCTATCGACATTACAAAGTTCAGAGTATCGGGTGCTTCTATTGGCGAGGGCACAGGGCTTGTTACAGCCGTTGACGGGATCGATCCAACAAAAGGAGTTCCTCTCACAGGTTCAGGAAATGAAGAAGATGATGAAGAACGCATCGACTTCTGTGTTGCTTCTGTAAAGAAAAAAGATCTAGAATAAAATTAATGTACATAAGGCAGCTTCTGTAAAACGAGGCTGCTTTTTTTAAGACCGCAGAGAGTTTACAAGTCCTTGACAAAAGAAAAGATTAGTGCTATTATATTATGTGATATTGTTATTTATTTATCAATCATGTTTATTAGTAAAGGAAAGTGTAAATATATGTCTAAAGACGGTTCAATATCCGCATCAGTAATAAAACGACTGCCACGTTATTATAGATTTTTAGGTGAGCTTCAAAAAGAAGGACTTGAAAGAATATCTTCAAGGGAGCTTTCTGAGAGAATGAAGCTCACGGCTTCACAAATAAGACAAGACCTTAACTGCTTTGGCGGATTCGGTCAGCAGGGATATGGCTATCACGTTGACGAGCTTAGAATGGAAATAGGCAAGATACTCGGAGTAGACAAACATTTCAAAACCATACTTATCGGTGCAGGAAACCTTGGTAAAGCTATCGCCACACATATTAACTTTGAAACAAGGGGTTGCAATCTCATTGGCATATTTGATATAAACCCTAAGCTCACTGGTGAAGTGGTAGGAAACATACCGATTCGTCACACTAATGAAATAGAAAGCTTTTGCGAAGCAAACTCCCCTGTTGTAGCTGTGCTTTGTATACCGAAGGCAAACACTCAGGCTATTGCAGACCAGCTTGTAAATCTTGGTCTGAAAGCGTTCTGGAATTTTTCACATTATGATCTTAGCATCGACTATGAAAACATAGTTGTGGAAAATGTCCATTTGGGTGACAGCCTGCTTACACTTACATATGCAACAAATATCATCACAAGCACTGATACTGACAACAGCGAAGAGATCGAATAAAAAAATCACACCAGAATTCTCTGGTGTGATTTTTTTATATAAAGTATTAGCGAACTGTTTTAACCGCGGCTGTTTCAACAACTGCAGCAAGATGGTCATTAACCTCTTTGCTCTGATAGTATTCAGCAAAAGACTCAGTTACTTGATCTGCCCATGACTCTGTAGATTGAGTTTTAACATCCTCGGTATTGATTTTTTCAGCACTTCCTGTTTCATCATCAAGAACGTAAAGCTTATCTGATGCGACCTCGGCAGCGACAGTTGCCACCTTTGTCAACACATCGTCATTTTTATCATATATAACAAAAATGTAACAATTCTTTTTGTTCACAGTCTTAGTGCCTGTATAGCCATAAAGCCTTTTTGTTTTTTCAGCCAAAGGATATATCTCCTTGCAGACATCTACGACCTGATTAAACGAATCAACAGCCTCATCTGGTATCTTTTCAAGAGTGCTTCTGTCAGGGAGTGAAGTAGTTTCGTCCGGCACTTCATCAGTAACCTCTGTCTGAGCTGTCGTTACGTCATTATTTGTAAGATTAACATTATTTTCTGTTTTATTATCGGCATTTTTTCCACAAGCCGGCAAAGCAAACATAGTGCAAACTATAGCAACAGCTATCATTAGCTTTTTCATATTGATCCTCCGAATAACCTCTGTAGTCCTAAATCATTATGTCATATTTCAACAGTTTCACATTATATCACATGAAAATTACTCTGTAAAGAGATTATAAAGAATTGTAACAAAATATCCCGATTATGACGAAACTCATAATCGGGATAAATCATTTTTTAGCTATTTGCACAATAAGAGGTTACAAATTTGTTACAACCTGACGAAAAGACTAATCGTAATCTACAACGTCGATCCACTTCATGAGCAGATCCTTCTCCTCTGGTTTGCCCTTAATGAGCTGTGCTGCTGCAACGATCGGCAACCAAGCCTGTACATACTGCTTAGATGTTCCGCTCTTTACGCAATACTTATCAAGATAAGCCTCAGCAAGATCAGGATTATTAAGGCAGAACAGCAGGTATGTTCTTGCAACGTCAGCAGAAGCATTGCCTTGTCTAGCAGAACCCCAATTGATAACATAAGTACCTTCGTCATTGATGATAACGTTCTTTGGCTCAAAGTTACCATGGCAAAGCTTGATGTGCTTTGGCATTGAATCAAGTCTTGTGAGAAGCTCATACTTCTTTATCTCGTCGATCTGACCAAGAGTCTTGATCTGTCTTGCCATCTTATCTTTCAGCTTTGAAAGAAGTGGCATATACTGAGCGTGTATCTCGCACTGAATGTCGATAAACTGGTTAAGATACGTGTCTTTCTTGTCTGGATTTTCGTCCATAAGCTGCTGAAGAGTCTTACCTTTTATAAAGTCCATTGTTATAGCCCATTTGCCGTCGATAACGGAAACCTCGTGAAGAACAGGCATCTTTATAAAGGAATTGCCAAGTGTTGTTTCAACTCTTGCGTGTGTAAGAGCCGCATACAGACACTTTTCCTTGTATTCAGGCTTCTTATAGATCCTCACTGCCATTCCATCAGATTCATAAACATCATAGATGTCGCTGGATGCTACAAAGTTATCAAGTTTCATAAGTCATATCTCCTTTTATTTTAAAATATGGTATTAAGTCGAGTTTCAGAGTATACATCGATTTTTCAACAGCCTTATTGTGTAAAATTACCTTTACATCTCCGTGCTTTCTATGTATCTCTGTTATGTCTATATTATACTACAGATTTTCTAAATGTCAAGCATTTTTTCGTTATTTTCACAACTGTTTTATTTTTGTTTAGTTTTTATCTTATATTTATTAATCTTTTATTAGGCGGCATATATGATAAATTTTTATCAATCTGATTTCTATTGTGCAATTTGACGGTCATGAATTGTTAATCTATCATAAAACAATGTTCAATATTTATGCATATTGCATAATAAAACGACGTAAAATATCAAAAAAGCTGTAACTTTATAAGATTGACAAAAAAATAACAATCGTATATAATATAGTTAAGATAAAACCCCTACGGGAGTTATCAAGAGTAAAAACAATAATTAATTTATTGGAGGTTTATTTTATGGCAAAGAGTGAAGCTAAAACAGTCGGCATCGTCGATACAGAGGAAGCTCTGACTGCTAAGATCGCTGAAGTAAGAGCTGCGCAGGCAATCTTCGCTACCTACACACAGGAGCAGGTAGACAAGATCTTCAAGGCTGCTGCTATCGCTGCTAACAAGGCAAGAATCCCACTTGCAAAGATGGCTGTTGAGGAAACAGGCATGGGTATCGTTGAAGACAAGGTTATCAAGAACAACTATGCCGCTGAGCACATCTACAATAAGTACAAGAATGTTCAGACTTGTGGTGTTTTTGAGGAAAATAAGGCTTACGGCACAATGAGAATTTACGAGCCTATCGGTCTTATCGCTGCTGTTATCCCAACAACAAACCCAACTTCTACTGCTATATTCAAGACACTTATCTGTCTTAAGACAAGAAATGGTATCATAATCTCACCACACCCAAGAGCAAAGAAGTCAACTATCGCTGCTGCTAAGATCGTTTATGATGCAGCTGTTGCAGCAGGTGCTCCAAAGGGTATCATCGGTTGGATCGATGTTCCTTCTCTTGAACTCACAAATATGATAATGAGAGAGTCTGACACAATCCTCGCTACAGGCGGTCCTGGAATGGTAAAGGCTGCTTATTCATCTGGTACACCAGCTCTCGGTGTTGGTGCCGGTAATGCATCAGCTATTATTGATTCTTCTGCTGATATCGTAAACGCTGTAAACTCTATCATTCATTCTAAGACATTTGATAACGGTATGATCTGTGCTACAGAGCAGACAGTTATCGCTGATAAGACAGTTTACAACGATGTTAAGAAGGAATTCATCAAGAGAGGTTGCTACTTCCTTAACGATGAAGAAGCCGATAAGATCAGAAAGACAATGCTTATCAACGGTGCTCTTAACGCTAAGATCGTTGGTCAGCGTCCTGTAACTATTGCTAAGATGGCTGGCTTTGAAGTTCCAGAGGATACAAAGGTCCTTATTGGTGAAGCTACAAGCACAGCTCCAGAAGAGGCTTTCGGTCACGAAAAGCTCACAACTATCCTTGGTATGTACAAGTCAAAGAACTTTGACGACGCTCTTGACATCGCAGAGGCACTTCTCGTAAACAACGGCGGTCTTGGTCATACTTCAGTGCTTTGGGTAGATAACATAAACGAGAGAGAAAAGCTCAATAAGTTCGCTGCAAGAATGAAGACTTGCCGTCTTATCGTAAACACACCTTCTTCACTCGGCGGTATCGGTGACCTCTACAACTTTGACTTTGCTCCTTCCCTCACACTCGGCTGCGGTTCATGGGGCGGCAACTCAGTTTCTGAGAACGTTGGCGTTAAGCACCTGCTGAACATTAAGACAGTCGTTGAGAGGAGAGAGAATATGCTTTGGTTCAGAGCACCTGAAAAGGTATACTTCAAGAAGGGTTGTCTCCCTGTTGCTCTTGATGAGTTGAAGACTGTTATGAGCAAGAAAAAGGCATTCATCGTAACAGACCAGTTCCTTTATAAGAATGGTTATACAAAGGCTATCACAGATAAACTCGATGAAATGGGTATTCTCCACGAAACATTCTTCGATGTTGCTCCAGACCCAACACTTGCTTGTGCTCTTGAGGGTGTTGCTCAGTTGAGAGCTTTCGAGCCTGACACAATTATTGCTATCGGCGGTGGTTCTGCAATGGACGCTGGTAAGATCATGTGGGTTCTTTACGAGCATCCAGACGCTGACTTCTTCGATATGGCTATGAGATATATCGATATCCGTAAGAGAGTTTACACATTCCCTAAGATGGGTGAGAAGGCATACTTCATTGCTATCCCAACATCTTCTGGTACAGGTTCTGAGGTAACACCTTTCGCAGTTATCACTGATGAAAAGACAGGTACTAAGTATCCTCTGGCTGACTACCAGCTCATGCCTAACATGGCTATCGTTGATACAGATATGATGATGTCTGCTCCAAGAGGTCTGACTTCTGCATCAGGTATCGACGCTCTGACACACGCTCTTGAGGCTTATGCATCTGTAATGGCTACAGATTACACTGACGGTCTTGCACTGAGAGCTATGAAGCTTATCTTCAAGTATCTGCCAGGTGCATATGACAACGGTCAGACAGACGTTAAGGCTCGTGAGGAAATGGCTACAGCATCTACAATGGCTGGTATGGCATTCGCTAACGCATTCCTCGGTGTTTGCCACTCAATGGCTCATAAGCTCGGTGCTTATCATCACCTGCCACACGGCATTGCTAATGCTCTCCTTATCACAATGGTAATGAGATACAACGCTGACCCAACACCTAGAAAGATGGGTACTTTCTCACAGTATCAGTATCCACATACTCTTGAGAGATACTGCGAGTGTGCACATTCACTTGGTATCGTTGGTAAGAACGATGAGGATACACTCAACAAGTTCATCGACGCTATTGAGGCTCTTAAGGAAAGAGTTGGTATCAAGAAGACTATCGCTGATTACGGCGTAGACGAGAAGCACTTCCTTGACACTCTCGACAACATGGTTGAGGACGCATTTGATGACCAGTGCACAGGTGCTAACCCAAGATATCCACTTATGAGCGAGCTGAAGGAAATGTACCTCAAGGCTTACTACGGCAAATAATCTTTGCTGACAAAGCAATTTGCAGAGTGACTAATATTTGATTATTAGTTGATCTATAATAAACCTCCGACTGCTTGTTCCCTTTAGGGAGCAGGCAGTCATTTTTTTGTTAAGTTGCACTTAAAATAATGTAAGGTATGTGTATTATATATGCAAATAACAGTTGAAAAAGGAAAAAATATATGGTATAATAGAATAAGTATAAATTATTTCAGAGTAATATCTAATGTGATTTTTACATAACACTTGGCGACACTCCGCCATACAAAGAGGTTACAAATATGAACAACAAAAATTATGACGTTATTATCGCTGGCTGCGGTGCGGCAGGTCTATATGCAGCACTTAACCTTTCCCGTGATTTAAATGTACTTGTGCTTTCCAAAAGAGAGCTGACCTTGTGTAACTCTTCCCTTGCACAGGGTGGAATTGCAGGCGTTTATGACAATCCAAAGGACTCGCCTGAATATCACAAACATGATACATTTGTAGCAGGCGGATTTGAAAATGATCCTGAGTCCACTCAGGTCCTTGTTGATGAAGCCTATATTGACATTGGAAAACTCATAGAGCTTGGTGCTGACTTTGATAAGTGTCCTGATGGATCTTATCACCGCACTCTCGAAGGTGGACACGGTATGAACAGGATTTTTCATCATGCCGATACCACAGGTCTGGAGATCGAAACAACTCTACTAAGAAATGTTCAACAGCTAGATAATGTTGAGATACTTGAAAATGCCGTTATGTGCAACGCAAAGAAAACTGAAACAGGTTTTTCCATTCTTGTACTGACTAATGACAACGAATATACGACATATAATTGCAGATACGCCATTTTTGCAACTGGTGGAATAGGCAGAGTTTACGAATACACTACAAACTCCGCTATCGCAACAGGCGACGGCATAACTATCGCTCATGAGCTTGGAGCAGAGATAAAAAACCTCAGCTATATCCAGTTCCACCCAACAGGCTTTAACAACAAGCACACTCGTGAAACTTTCCTTATATCTGAATCTGTCAGAGGCGAGGGAGCTTATCTTAAAAACTGCAACGGCGAAAGATTTATGCAAAATTATGACGACCGTCTGGAGCTTGCGCCAAGAGATGTTGTTTCTCATGCAATCATGGCTGAAGCCAAGAAAACAGGCTCTGACAAATTCTATCTTGATATCACTCACAAAGACCCTGAGTTTGTCAGAAACAGATTTCCTATGATAAATGAAAAGCTTCTCGAAGCAGGTTATGACATGACCAAGGATATGATACCTATTTTCCCTTGTCATCATTACCTTATGGGCGGCATAAATGTTGATACATATGCAAGAACTAACATTGACAGGCTCTATGCTTGCGGCGAATGTTCACATACAGGTGTTCACGGCAATAACAGACTTGCAAGCAATTCCCTACTTGAAGCTTTGGTATTTTCAAGACGTGCTGCGGCTGACATCAATGAGAAGATAAAATCTGACAGTGGTGACCTTGAAACATACGATTTCAAGATAGACAATGAAGCCCCGCACATTCCTCAGGGCATAAGAACAGAGATAAGAGATATAATGCAGCGTGCATATTTCGTTATCCCTGATAAGGAGGCTTTGCCGCCTGATCTTGAAGAAGTAACAAAGCTAAAAAATTTCCTTTGTGACGGTAATTTCAAAATAGACAGAGATTATGTTGAAGCAAGGTCTCTTACAACTGTCGCTTATATCGTATTAAAGGACGCTATCGAAAAGCTCAAATCCAAAGAAAAAATGGAGGAAAACAAATGAGATTAATGCAGTTTCAGATCGACGATATCATTAAAACAGCTCTGCTGGAGGATATCAACTATATAGACGTTACAACGGATTATCTTGTTGACGAAAATTCAGTTTCAACAGCAAAGTATGTTTCAAAGGACGAAGGCGTTCTTTGTGGAATTGATGTTGCAATGAGAGTTTTTCAGCTTCTTGACAGCAATGTTAAATGTGAGATATTTATCCATGACGGTGAAAAGGTCAAGAAAGGCGACATTATCGCAAGAATAACAGGCTCAACAAGAGCCTTGCTCAAAGGCGAAAGAACGGCACTGAACATCGTTCAGCATATGTCAGGCGTTGCAACTGCAACAAACAGATGCGTAGAGCTTGTAAAGGGTACAAATGCGTCTGTTGCGGATACAAGAAAAACGCTCCCAGGTCTTAGAGTTTTGCAGAAATATGCAGTTACAGTAGGCGGTGGAAAAAACCACAGATACAATCTTTCAGATTGCGCAATGCTAAAAGACACTCACCTTGACGCATATGGCAGCATGACAGGCGCAGTAAACGCTCTCAGAGAAAAAATGGGGCATACTGTCAAGATAGAAGTTGAAGTCGGAAACCTTGAAGAACTCAAAGAAGCTCTTACACTTGGCGTTGAGATAATCATGCTAGACAATATGACAAATGAAGATATGGCAAAGGCTGTTGAAATGACAAATGGCAAAGCACTTTTAGAAGCTTCAGGAAACGTGACTTCTGAAACAATCCGTGCAATAGCTGAAACGGGCGTTGATATCATTTCTATCGGTGCTATCACACACTCAGTCAAGGCGTTTGACATTTCAATGAAAATGGAAAAGTAAGATAAAACAAAAGTCAACGCCATATTAAGGTGTTGGCTTTTATGCTTAAATGGGGGAAAATATGCGTTATTACAAAAGATCTCATGTGCATTACAGCAAATCAGCAATGAAAATAATAGCGTTAGTTTTCATGTTGGTTGGCGTGACATTTCTTGCAGTTGGAATAGGTTTTGCAATACACCAAACTCAGCTCAAAAACAGATGTACTCTTGAAGTCAATGCTATAATATCAGACATTCTCAGCAAAGATGAACGACATGAGGACGATGACGGACACGTATCATATAGCACAGTTTACACACCAGTGTATTCATATAACGTTGACGGACAGCTCTACACCACTCACAGCAATACATATTCCAGCAACGTCAGATACAGAAGAGGACAAACGATCCAGATATTCTGTGACCCTGATGACCCTGAAACGTTTTATGCACCAAATGATACAACCAATACCATATTAACAGTTGTTTTCTGTGGATTAGGCGGGCTGTTTGCGACTATAGCAATAGTGCTTATCATAGTGCTTATACATATAAAGAAAAAACAGAAATCCGGAAAAAATTTTGCAGAAAATGAATTATACGAAGAAAATAATTATCCATACGACGAATAATTCTGAGAGGAGGAATTTTTATGGCAAGCATTATGGACGGTGAAAGACAATTTCACATAAGAACTATCCCTGATGAAGTGGGCAGATATGTTATTATGCCGGGCGACCCTGGAAGAGTGCCGAAAATAGCGGCACTTCTTGATGACGCAAAGCAGGTGGCTCAAAACAGAGAATACAATGTTTATACAGGCTATCTTGACGGTGAAAAGGTAACTGTGTGCTCGACCGGTATCGGAGGACCATCTGCGGCAATTGCAGTGGAGGAACTGGTAAAGTGCGGCGCAGACACATTTATTCGTATTGGCACAAGCGGAGGAATGGATCTTTCCGTTAGCGGTGGCGACCTTGTTATAGCTTCGGCGGCTGTCCGTGGCGAAGGTACGTCAAAAGAATATCTCCCCGAGGGCTACCCTGCTGTAGCAGATTTCACTGTAACAACTGCCCTTGCAAAAGCTGCGGCTGAACTGTCAGAAGATAAGCTTGGCAAGCGTTATCATGTGGGCGTTGTCCACAGCAAGGACAGCTTTTATGGAGAAGTAGAGCCTGACTCAATGCCTGTGAGCGGCGATATAAATTACCGCTGGGACGCATATTTAAGGTGTGGCTGTATGACTTCCGAAATGGAATGTGCCGCAGTTTTCTCAGTAGGTATCGCAAGACACGTCCGCTGTGGAGCTGTTATAACAGCTATATGGAACGTGGAGCGTTCAAAGGCAGACCTTGAAGACAATGTGAGCGACGACACCACAAGAGGTATCCACTGTGCGGTGAACGCTGTGAAAATACTGATAGAACAGGATAAAAAGTGATAAAAAGCCGCTGTGACGTTTATTGTCATAGCGGCTAAAATTATTTTATTCTTATTCCAAGGAGCATTGAAAGCTCCACAGCTTGATTGGCTGAAAAAACAGCGTTTCGGAGTTCTCTGAATGTATCAGAAACGCGCAGTCCACTTACAAGACAGGTAGAAAAATCAACGCCGCCGAGAGCCGTTCTGAAAAATGATGTGCCAAGGTATTTGCTGCCGCTGGTCTTGAATGCTTTGAGATTGCAGGAAACAAGCTCAGCGGAGGACATATCACTGTTTTTCACCTGGGTTTCAGACAGCTTGCACTTATCAAATATGGCATATCCGCAGTTTGAGGATTCAAAGGTTACACCTTGAATGGAACAATCCTTGAACTCTGCGCCAACGAGCTTGCAGGAGCGGAACTCACATCTGCTGAGGTAGGATGAGTCCAGTGATGAATTTGACAGATCGCAGGATATGAACGTCACATCAACGAATGAGGAACGCTCAAAATCGCAATCGGTAAGGGTGCAGTTTTCAAACATACAGTTTATAAATGACAGGCAGGAGAGATCTTCGCTTTCAAGATATTCTCCGCTAAATTTACAGCCTGAAATATCGCTGTCAGTGCGTTTTGCAGTACGTTTGACTTCGTTAAGGTCGCACAATGGAAGGTCTTGCATCTTATTCACAGCTTTCCTCCCAATTGTCAGAAAAATCAAAATCATCTGGAAACTGCTCTGCTATAACTGTCTTTGAAAACTGTGAAGCAGTTTCTATAAGCTCTTTGCCTCTTCCCGTCCATGTGAGCAAGTCTGCATCTATATCGACGGCCTGAAATGCAGTTTCAAGGCTTATAGATCTGAGGTCGGCAGCAATGAACTGAGGCTTTGAAATAATTCTCCAGATAAATGGCTGAGCACAAATGAACCTTTCGATATATTCAAGGTCTATATTCTTTCTGTATTTTGAGATAAGCTGACCCCTTGTGACTTTAGGTGAATGAAACCTAAACCACATCACTGAGAACGGGTTAAAGCTCTGCACTGCAAATTCACCTTTGTATTTCTTCATCATATGGTCAAGTCGGCTTTCAAACTCTCCAAACAGCGCACCGCCTTTAAGCTCAATAAGAAGTGGCACTTTGCCGTCAACAGTTTTCAGCACCTCAGACAGCAGCGGTATCTTTTCATCACTGTTTTTAAGTTTAAAGGCAGAAAGCTGTTCATATGTGTAATCAAACACCTTGCCCTCAATGCCGCACATTCTCATAAGGTCATTGTCATGGAAAACCACAATGCGGCAATCCTTTGTTAGACGTACATCAAGCTCGATAGAAAGACATTTTTCAACCGCAAGCCTGAATGCGGTAAGAGAATTTTCAGGAACAAGTTCTGAGTGAAGACCTCTGTGAGCAATATATTTGCCAAAATCCATATGGGATACCTCTTTTCGTATTAAAGTCATTTATATTATACTCTCCCAGGCTTAGATTGTCAACTGTATCACGCTGGATAATATATATTTCATTCACAGAAAGTTTAAGAATTATCACACAGTATCATCACAATAATAAGATATAATTAAATTTATGTTATGCAGAGGATTTTCTCTCAAAGGAAAGGACAATTATTATGATAAAGAAATTAGCCGCTGTTACGGCAGCTCTCACAATAGCTATTTGCAGCTTTACTTCATGCAGCAAAAATAACGACAGCTCATCAACCGTATCTTCCACAGTGGATTCTTCTGTTTCAGCTGTTGACAGCACAACTGAAAAACAGACACCTGAGCCGTCCCTTACAATTGACGGCAAGTCCATTGATACTAAGGACTTTATCGTTTGCACCATTGACGGCAAGGATATTGATTTTGATACTTTCAGATACTACTATTATTATACTATAAGCAAGTACACTTCCACTTACGGAGCCACCCTTGACACTATCAAGTCAACTGACGGTGGTTTTGAGCTTCTTATGGAGGACGTTATCACTGCACTTAAGCAGGAACTTGTTGCACCTGAGCTTGCAGAAGAAAACGGAATTGAGCTTACAGACGATGACAACAAGACAATTGATGAGCAGATAGCTAAAGCAAAAGCAAACTATGATTCTGATGAAGCTTATCTTAATGACATTAAGTCGGCTTACCTCACAGAAGATCTTTACAGGAAAATGCTTGAAACAGCTACTATCTATACTAAAGTAAACGATACTCTTTTTAAGAATAACGGTAAGTATGCAACTAAAAAAGAGGACTTTAAAAAAATAGTCAAGGATACAAACGAGTATTGTCGTGAGATTCACGTTATGATCCCTTTCTATGCACAGGTAGATCTTGATGACAGTACCGCTGACAGTTATGACAGTATGTCACTTTCAGACAAAGCGAGCGCAAAGCAGTCAGCTTATGCGAAGCTTGATGATGACGGTGTAAAGAAAGCTAAGGAAAAGGCTAAGAAGCTTGCAGAGGAAGTTCTGAAAAAAGCTCAGGATGGAGAAGACTTTGACAAGCTTATTGAGAAGTACGGCTGGGATCTCGGTCTTGAAGATCCTTCAACAGGATATTATTTCAATAAAGATACGACTGGATATCCTGAGGAGCTTGTAAAAGACGCTTTCAAACTAAAAGAAAACGACATTTCCACTGAACTTACAGAGAATGACACATATGGATATTTCATAATCAAGCGTTTGCCGGTTGATATGGATTATGTAGAACAGAACATAGACGATATGATCTATTCATATGATACACCTGCTATCTCAAAGCTTTACAACGAAAGAATGGACAAAATGGAAGTCAAGTATTGCGACCAGTGGGACAAGATAACTGCGGACAGCATAACCTGATGGGTCATGGTATGATTAAAGAGCCTGAGCAGATCTCAGGCTCTTTTTATGCGTTTTTGTGATTGACGTGAGAGTGAATATCTGATATAATAAAAACTGAGGTGATCTTACGGACAGGCTGAAATTTCAAGATGCTTGCGATAAAATCATAGGCAAAAGCCGAGAACGCAACGGCATCGGAACTCTAGGCGAGAAAACGCTTCATGCTGTTTTGAAAAACTATTTTGAGCCATATGGTGAAAATCAGGAGATACGCATTGGCGGATATGTGGCTGATATCGTAGGCGAGAACGGTGTTATCGAGATACAAACTAGACAGTTCAACAAACTGCTGAAAAAACTTGAAGCCTTTCTTGACTACTGTGACGTGACAGTGGTCTACCCTATCCCTGCGGTCAAATATGTCCGTTGGATAGATACTGAAACTGGAGAGTTGTCAGAAAAGCACAAATCGCCGAGAAAATACACTATCTATCAAGTCATGCCCGAACTGTACAAAATAAAATACACCCTTGATAACCCCCGATTTCATTTGTGCCTTTGTATGCTTGAAACCGAGGAGATAAGATTGCTTAACGGCTGGTCAAAGAACAAAAAGCGTGGATCTTCACGCCATGACAGGATACCAAAGGGACTTATTGACGAGATACACCTTGACTGCCCTGCCGACTTTGATATGTTCCTCCCGGAGGACCTGCCAAAAAAGTTCACTTCTAAAGACTTTGCCCTTAATGCAAAGATATCTCGTGAATATGCACAGGTAACGCTTAATATACTCACATATCTTGAAAGAGTGAAACGTGTGGGCAAACAGGGTGCTAATATACTTTATGAGAAAACTGAATGAGCAAGGCTCTTTACATACAGTGCGAAAGGAAGCTGTCAATGAAACTAAAACGAAAAATCAGCAGGATATTATCCATGACGCTGGCAATAATGCTGCTTGTGCCTGCGATGTGTGCAGACGCATTCAATTTTACACCTACATCAGGATATGACGATGACGGAAAAGCGATACCGTTGGAGCTTTACTCTGAAGCGGTCTATATGATCAATCTTGACAGCGGTGAAGCTATCGTTGACATAAACGGTGAGGACGAGCGTGTGCCTGCTTCCCTAACAAAGATAATGACTGCTGTGGTGCTTCTGGACAAATTCAAAGGTGATGAACAAAAACTGAAAGATACATACTATTCAGCAGGCTCGGAAGCATTTGATGAACTATATGATACTGGTGCTTCAACAGCTGATATACAACCAGGCGAAGAAGTAAGCTGTTATGATCTCCTGGCGGCACTGCTTATCCCATCCTCATGTGAAGCAGCGAATATAATCGCTTTGAATGTGTCCGATTCCATAACAGAATTTACAGACCTTATGAATGAAAAAGCTGAAAAACTCGGCATGGAAAATACACACTTTTCAAATGCACATGGTCTGTGGGCGCAACAGAATTATTCGTCCTGCAAGGATATGGCAACTCTTTGTGAATATGCCATAAGCAAATATCAGGTATTTCGTGATATTGTCTGTCTGCCAAGCTATCATATGGCATCCACCTCTTATCACTCAGATGGAACAGATATTTATAATACAAACCTTATGCTTGACTCAATGACCGATTATTACTACTCCTATGCTAAAGGCATAAAGACAGGCACCCTTGACTCCGCTGGAAGATGTTTAGCTTCATATGCGGAATATGAAGGCACCACATATCTTATTGTGACAATGGGTGCACCAATGGATAAGCTTGAAGAAGATGTGAAGAAGGGCGAGGAGGATCCTGATTCCATATATGGTGGAGATAATGTTTACTACAACCTCCTTGATCACATCAATCTTTACAAATGGGCATTTTCAAGTCTTGTAGCAACGGATTTTGTGGACAAAAACAGCGAAATCCGTGATGTAAAGGTAAGCTATGGTGACGGCATAGATTACGCAAATCTAAAACCTGCAAATGGTTTTACAAGGCTGTGGCCTGTAGATATATCAGTAAATGATGTGGAAAAGAAAATAGCCGTTTATGACAACGTTGTTGCACCTGTTGAGGTTGGCGATGTGCTTGGTAAAATGGAACTTGTCTACAAAGGTGAGGTGCTTGCAACTATAGATCTCGTTTCCACAACTAAAGTAGAACGTTCCCAAGTCAAAGCGAAGGTTAAAATAGCTAAGTCATACTTTGAATCGTCTGTTTTCAAGGTCACATTAACAATACTTATTGCACTTATAGTAATATACTCTGTGATACATATTGCAAAAATACAGAAAAAATACATGAAATAAAATAAGCGGTCTGCTCACTATGAATTGTGAACAGGCCGCTCTTTTGCGTTTACTGATCTTTATTTTCGTTGTGATCGTCAACTATTTCTGGATCATCCTCTCTGTTGACCTCATTTACCTCATCAGCACTTGGAATGACCATGGCGTCAAGCTGTTCAGGCGTAAGCGGAATACGCTTTTCATTTTTCTTATACAAATGCTCAACATCCTCCATATAATAGTCGGTATCTACAGGGAGCTTCTTCTTTCTTAACCGCTGAACAACGCTCTCTCGTGTAAAAGTATAAAGCAATGCAAAAGTCGGAACTGCAATGACCATACCTATGAACCCAAACAAATTTCCAAAGAAGAACAGTGATACCAGCACCCAAAAACCAGGAAGCCCAGTAGAATCACCAAGTATCTTAGGACCAAGGATATTGCCGTCAAACTGCTGTAAAATAACTATGAAAATAAGAAGTATAATGGCTTTTTTAGGATCAATAAACAGCATAAGTGCAGTTGATGGTATCGCACCGATTATCGGTCCAAAAAATGGGATAATATTAGTTACACCCACAAGAACACTTATCATGATGTTGTAAGGCATATTCATGATAGTCAGACCTATAAAGCAAAGAACTCCGATTATTGCCGAGTCAATGATCTTTCCGCTCAAAAAACCTGCAAAAACTTTATTTGTTTCAGTGCAAACTCTCATGATCTTCTCACATGTAGACTTTTTTGTGTTTGCAATGATTATCTTCTTAGCCTGAGCAAGAAGCTTTTCCTTGCTGCAAAGCATATAGATAGAAACGATAAATCCAAATACAAAGTTTTTAAGAACATTGATAACGCCCCATGCACCCGAAAGAATATTTTCAAACATCGGCTGTACCTTCTCGATAACGGTTCCCAAATCAGTTGAAAAAGCTTTGAGCTTCTCCGTAGCCATTGTTTCGATATCAGGATAGTTTTTAAACAGCTTATTTATCCAACCCTGCACTTTAACAACGATGTTAGATGCATTGTTAAAAATATCAATTATGGAATTTATAAGTTCTGGAACAACAACATAAGTAAGTCCAACAACTATCCCCAGAAAAACAAGTGACGCTACAGTTACTGAGCAGGCTCTGGTAAGCTTTTTCTTAGCTGGATTTTTTACCACTTTATTTCTGAACAGCTTTTCAAAATTCACCATTATAGGATTTATAAGAAATGCGATCACAAGACCAACTATAACAGGCGTAAGTGCAGAAACAAGTGTGGAAATAAGCTTTAAGATCGTATTAAATTTAAATACAGCCACTACCAAAAGCACATTTATAGCAATAACGATAACTGCATAAAATGCAATTGTGGTGTATTTCTTATTAGTTTGTACTTTCATATATTTTCCTTTCTCAATTACCTTAACTATTACTTTATTATACACTACATTATTTATAAATGCAAGGAATATTGAAAATTTAAAATTATTTATTTTGGTATAAATCCAAATCGCAAAAGAATATTTACACAATAGCAACAATATTTACATTTTCTGATATTGACATTTTAGAAACAGAGGAATATAATAAGACTAAAGTTAATACGATAAATCCTATGAGCAAAAGTAAGTAGTTTGATGCAAAAGGTCACAGAGAGTCAGCGGTAGGTGTGAGCTGATACATTTTCTTCAGATGAATGGATTTGTGAGGAGCGGTGTGAAAGTTTATTCGAGTATCACTCGCCGTGATTCCTGCGTTAAAGGACAGGATATTGATTTCTGCCAGTCAGAATGCGTATCTGTGAGCCGATAATTTATTATCGGGAAATTGGGTGGCACCACGGTTCTATCGTCCCATAACTAGATGTTATGTGTGATGACAGGACTTTTTTTATTGTCAATTTTACGACAAAAAAGCATTTAGGAGGAATATTTATGCTGTACCCTGCTATTGAACAAGTAAAGAAACTTTTTGAAAACTACAAGACTGTGCCTGTATTCTATGAGCTTCTCATGGATTCATGTACGCCAATACAACTTTTTAACTGTCTGCACGAGGCGTATGATGATTGTTTCATTCTTGAATCTGTAGATAATAAAGACCAGTGGGGCAGATATTCATATGTGGGCATTGATCCTAAATGCGAATATATTCTTGACAAGCACGTTGTTACTGTCAAAGAAAAAGGCAAGGCTGATGAAACGGTAAAAGTCGATGATCCTATCGCTTTCTTTTCTGAGATAATCGAAGGCCACAAGTCACCGAGATTTAATAATTATCCAAAGCTCACAGGTGGTCTAATAGGATTTTTCGCTTATGATATGATAAGATACTTTGAGAAAACACTGTGCAACCCACCTGAGGACGATCTTAAGCTTCCTGACGCTGACCTGCACCTTTTTGAAAAGATCGTTGCTTACGATCACCTTTCAAACAAAGCTGTAATAATCCTCAACATCAATAAGAGCGATGATCTTGAAACTAAATACAAAGAATGTGAAAAGATATGCAACGAAGTAGTTGAAACTCTTAGAAATTACAAGCCTGTTATGAAAACTCCAAAGACAATGGAGGACAACATCACAGTAAAATCCAACATCACAAAGGAACATTATCTCGCAAACGTTGAAAAGGCTAAGGAATACATCAAAGAGGGCGACATCTTCCAGATAGTTCCGTCACAGAGATTTGAGATAGACAATCCGCCAGACAGCTTTGACGTTTACAGAATGCTCCGCTCCACTAATCCGTCACCTTACCTTTACTACTTTAAGCACAATGATTATGCTGTTGCAGGCGCTTCACCTGAAATGCTGGTATCAGTAGAAAACAGAACAGTAGTAACAAGACCAATTGCAGGCACTATCAAGCGTGGAGCGACCTACGACGAAGATATCCACAATGAACAACAGCTTCTCAACGATCCAAAGGAAAGAGCTGAACACACAATGCTCGTTGACCTTGGAAGAAACGACATAGGAAAGGTTTCTGAGTTCGGCTCTGTAACTGTTACAGACATGATGATAGTTGAAAGATATTCAAAGGTGATGCACCTTGTATCTAATGTAAAGGGTACACTGAGAGAAGATAAGAAACCTCTTGACGCACTTATGGCAGTTCTTCCTGCTGGCACTCTTTCAGGCGCACCGAAGGTAAGAGCAATGGAGATAATTGACGAGCTTGAAACAACAAAAAGAGGCCTTTATGGCGGAACAGTTGGTTATCTTGCATTTGACGGTTCGCTGGATACTTGTATCGCTATAAGAACAGTGCTTTTCAAAAATAACAAGGCTTATATCCAAGCAGGAGGCGGAGTTGTCGCAGACTCAGTTCCTGAGAACGAATATCAGGAGTCATGCAACAAGGCAATGGCTGTTATAAATGCAATAAAAGAAGCAAGCAAATTATAATTTAAAAGGAGTTAATAACATGAGCAATAATATTATTCTTACAGGCGACAGACCAACAGGATCACTTCATCTTGGTCATTATGTAGGTTCTCTCAGAAAAAGAGTTGAACTTCAAAACACAGGAAAATTTGATCAGTTCGTTATGATAGCCGATCTTCAGGCACTTACAGATAACGCTGACAATCCTGAGAAGATAAGACAAAACATTCTTGAGGTAATGCTTGACTATCTTGCTGTAGGACTTGAGCCTGACAAGACAACATTCTTCGTTCAGTCACATATCCCAGCACTTTATGAGCTTCCAATGTACTATTCAAACCTCGTTACAATGTCAAGACTTGAAAGAAACCCTACTATCAAGTCTGAGATAAAAATGAGAAACTTTGAAAGAAACCTTCCTGTTGGCTTTATGACATATCCTATCAGCCAGGCAGCAGACATCACAGCATTCAAGGCTAAGTATGTTCCTGTTGGAGAAGATCAGCTTCCAATGCTTGAACAGGCAAGAGAGATAGTAAACAGCTTCAACAGAATTTATAAGTGCGATATACTTGTTGAGCCTGAGGCTGTTCTCCCAGACAACGCAAGCTGCAACAGACTTGTTGGTACAGACGGCAACACAAAGATGAGCAAATCTCTTGGCAACTGCATTTACCTTAAAGACGATGAAAAAACGCTGAAAAACAAGATAATGTCAATGTACACTGACCCTACACACATCAATGTAAGCGACCCTGGTCACACAGAGGGCAATCCGGTATTTATCTATCTTGACGCATTCAGCAAGGACGAAGATTTTGCTAAATACTTCCCTGACTATAAGAACCTCGCAGAGATGAAAGAACATTATGAGCGTGGCGGCCTTGGCGATATGAAATGCAAGAAGTTCCTTAACAACGTTATGCAGGAATTTCTCGCACCTATCAGAGCAAGACGTGAGGAATATGAGAAAGACAAAGAGCAGCTCATAGAGATACTTAAAAAAGGCACACAACGTGCAATAGAGGTTTCAAACGAAACTGTTTCAGAAATAAGGAATGCTATCGGCATAAACTACTTCAACGACAAAACTTTCATTGATAAGTTTGTACTGTAAAGGAAGATTACTATGATTTTACTTATTGACAACTATGACAGCTTTACCTACAATCTTTATCAGGCTGTAGGCGTACTCACAAAAGACATTACAGTAGCAAGAAATGATGAGATAACCATAGAAGAGATTGAAAAAATGTCACCTGCGGCTATCATCATCTCCCCTGGTCCTGGTTATCCAAAGGACGCAGGAATTTCCGAAGAGGTCATAAAGACATTCAGTGGCAGGATCCCTATACTTGGCGTTTGTCTAGGACACCAGGCGATAGCCGAAGCATTCGGTGGAAAGATAGTTCACGCAAAGCAGCAGCTTCACGGCAAGCAGACAGATATCAATCTTAACACTGCAAACCCACTTTTCAGCGGTCTGAAAAGCACAATAAAAGCCGCAAGATATCACTCACTTGTTGTTGACAGTATTTCACTTCCTACCTGCCTGTCTGTTATTGCAACTGACGATAAAGCTCAGATAATGGCAATAAGACACAGAGAACACCCAACCTATGGCGTTCAGTTCCACCCTGAGTCAGTTCTCACTGGCGAAGTTGGAAACATGATAATCGAAAACTTCCTGAACGATATCGCTGGCATAAAGACCACAAAAACAAAGTCTGCAGCTCTTCCTGACAGCGAGAGAGTTGAGCTTAAAAAGTATCTCAAAATAGTATGTGATGGAAAGTCACTAACTGAGGACGAAGCTTATAAAGCAATGGATATCATCATGAGCGACAGAGCTTCTAATGCTCAGATCGCTTGCCTGCTCACAGCACTGAGAATGAAAGGTGAGACTATTGACGAGATAACAGGCTTTGCAAAGGTAATGAGACAAAAAATGTCAAAGGTCAATGTCAATGGTACTCTTGATATAGTTGGCACAGGTGGAGATCTTTCAAACAGCTTCAACATTTCCACAACCTCTTCATTCGTAATTGCGGCAGCAGGACAGAAAGTCGCAAAACACGGCAACAGAAGCGTTTCTTCAAAGAGCGGTGCGGCTGATGTTCTCGAGGCTCTTGGAGTTAAAATTCAGTCAACACATGAGCAGGCTGAAAAGTCCCTTGACGAGATCGGTCTTTCATTCCTGTTTGCACAGTCATATCACTCAGCAATGAGATTTGTAGGACCTACAAGAGCGCAGATAGGTGTAAGAACTGTTTTCAACATTCTCGGACCTCTCGCAAATCCTGCAAAAGCAGACTTCATGATACTTGGCACATATGATCCTGATCTACTCGAACCAATGGCTAAGGTGCTTATGAATCTTGGCATAAAGAGAGCAATGCTCGTTTACGGCAACGACAGACTTGACGAAGTTTCTATATCAGCTCCTACAACTATTTGCGAGATAAACGGCGGAAAGCTTATCAAGTATGAGATAAAGCCTGAGGACTTCGGTCTTAAAAGAGGAAAGCTTTCTGACATCGTTGGCGAGGACGGAAAGGGCAACGCAGCTATCACAAGAGGTATACTTGAGGGCACAATCAAGGGTGCAAAGAGAGATATTGTTCTTCTCAACTCAGGCTGTGCACTTTATATCTGCGGCAAATGCGACAGCATCGAAGAGGGCGTAAAGACTGCAGCTGAAATGATAGACAGCGGAAAGGCTCTTAAAAAGCTTGAAGAACTTGTTGAACTTACTAACAGAGGATAAAAAATGATACTTGACAATATCTGCGACAAAAGAAAAGAACAGCTTGAAAGAGATATATCAATAATTTCAAGACAAGATATCAAATACATGGCAGCCGAAAAAGAGTATCAGACAGTTTCCTTTTCAAAATCTATCAAGCGTGATACCCTTTCAGTCATAAGCGAGGTAAAAAAAGCCTCGCCGTCAAAGGGACTTATCTGTCATGACTTTGACCCTGTGAAAACCGCATGCGAGTATGAGAAAAACGGTGCGAACGCTATTTCCTGTCTCACTGAAGAGCACTATTTTCAAGGCTCTGGGGAATATCTCAAAGCTATTAGAGCGGCTGTAAAGCTGCCGATACTCCGCAAGGATTTTATCATCGACGAATATCAGCTTTACGAGGCAAGGGCTATAGGTGCTGATGCTGTGCTGCTTATCTCGGCTATACTCAGCGAGGATCAAATGAAAGAATATTCTGACATTGCACACGAGCTTGACCTTGAATGTCTTGTAGAGGTGCACAACGAGGAAGAGTATAAAAAGACGCTTGGTTTTAAGCCTGATATGCTTGGCATAAACAACAGAAATCTTTACACTTTTGACGTTGACCTTGAAACCACGGGCAGGCTCAGCAATATAGTAGGCGACCATGCAGTGCTCGTTTCTGAAAGCGGTATAAAAACAAATGCCGATATGAAAAAGGTACGCAGCCTTGGGGCAGACGCTGTGCTTATAGGTGAAACGCTTATGAGAAGCGGCAATATCGGTACAACTCTCCATGAACTGAGAGAGGGCGTATAAATGACAAAAATCAAGATATGTGGTATGCGCCGTGTGAACGATATTCTTTATGTGAACACATACCACCCTGATTATGCAGGCTTTATACTGTCGGAGGGTTTTAAACGCACGGTAGACATTGACACATTCTACGATCTTGAACTTCTTCTTAATAAGGGAATCAAACGAGTGGGCGTTTTTGTAAACGAGCCTATAGAGAATATTCTGAAAAGCTTTGCACAGAAGCTTGATGTTATCCAGCTTCACGGTGAGGAAAACGCAGAGTATATTGATAAGCTCCGTGAAAACTGCGACTGTGAGATATGGAAAGCCGTTCGTGTGAAATATGCTGATGATATTGCAAAAGCTGACGCACTTCCCGTCCATAAGCTGCTTATAGACAGCTTTTCAACAGGCAGCTACGGTGGGACTGGCAAGCGTGTTGACCTTGATGTGTTCTCCAATGTGAATATTTCAAAGCCTTTCTTCCTTGCAGGCGGACTGAACGAGGATAACATCTGCTATGCTATGGAAAAGGTACAACCTTATGGCGTTGACTTTTCAAGTTCAGTGGAAACCGATGGCTTCAAGGACGAAAGCAAGATAAAAAGGATAGTTGAAACTATCAGAAATAATACCGAAAGAAGGATATAAATGAGTAAAATTGGACGATTCGGTGAATTTGGCGGACAGTATATTCCTGAAACTGTCATGACTGCTGTTCACGAGCTTGAAAAAGCTTACGATAAATACAAGGACGATCCTGAGTTCAACAAAGAGCTTCAGGAGCTTTACCACAATTATGCAGGCAGACCGTCAATGCTTTATTATGCAGAAAAGATGACCAAAGATCTTGGCGGAGCTAAAATATACATCAAACGTGAGGATCTTAACCACACAGGCTCACACAAGATAAACAACGTTTTGGGTCAGATACTTCTAGCAAAGAAAATGGGCAAAAAGCGCATAATCGCTGAGACTGGTGCAGGTCAGCACGGTGTTGCTACCGCTACAGTTTGCGCTCTTATGGGTCTGGAATGTGAGGTCTACATGGGCGAGACCGATATGAAAAGACAATCCCTTAACGTTTACAGAATGAATCTTCTTGGCGCAAAGGTAACAGGCGTTGCAAGCGGTACTGCTACACTGAAAGACGCTATCAATGAGGCTTTCAGAGATTGGGTATCAAATATCGACACAACTTTCTACTGCATAGGCTCTGTAATGGGACCTCACCCTTATCCTACAATGGTTAGAGATTTCCAGAAGGTCATCAGTGCTGAGATAAAGGCACAGCTTATGGAAAAGGAAGGCAGACTGCCTGACTGTGTTGTTGCCTGCGTAGGCGGTGGCTCAAACGCTATGGGTGCATTCTACAACTTTATCGAAGACAAGTCAGTCAAGCTTGTTGGTGCAGAGGCAGCAGGCAGAGGCATTGACACGCCTGACCATGCGGCTACAATTGCAAAAGGCTCACTTGGTATATTCCACGGCATGAAATCGCTTTTCTTGCAGAACGAATATGGTCAGATCGACCCTGTTTATTCTATCTCAGCAGGTCTTGACTACCCAGGTATCGGACCTGAGCACGCATATCTTAACTCTATAGGCAGAGCGCAGTATGTTGACATAACCGATGAAGAAGCAGTTTGTGCTTTTGAGTACCTTTCAAGAACAGAGGGTATAATCCCTGCTATCGAGTCATCACACGCAGTTGCCGCTGCGCTTAAGATTGCTCCTACAATGGATAAGGACTCAATACTTGTCATCAACCTTTCAGGCAGAGGCGACAAGGACGTATACTCAATAGCAAGATACAGGGAGGTCGAGCTCAATGAAGAATAGGATAGACGCTTGCTTTGAAAAGCTTAAAGCAGAAAACAAAAAGGCGCTTGTGACATTTATCACCGCAGGCGATCCTGATATGGACACAACAGAAAAATGCGTTCTTGAAATGTACAAGAACGGCTCTGACATTATCGAGATCGGAGTGCCGTTCTCTGACCCTATCGCAGAGGGTGCGACTATCCAGAAAGCTTCTCTGCGTTCACTCAGTGGTGGAACAAATCTTGACAAGATATTTGACCTTGTGAGAAAGCTCCGCACACAGACTGACAAGCCTATGCTTCTGATGATGTATATAAACACTATCTTCAAGTTCGGTACAGCAAAGTTCTTTGAGCTTTGCAAAGAAACTCAGATAGACGGCGTTATCGTTCCTGATATGCCTTTCGAGGAACGTGAAGAGCTTGAGGGCGAAGCTGAGAAAAATGGTATCTACACTATCTTCCTCGTTGCACCGACTTCACACGAGCGTGTAAAAATGATAGCTGAAAAATCTAAAGGCTTTTTGTATGTTGTATCCTCCCTTGGCGTTACTGGTATGCGTTCTGAGATAACAACTGATTTCAACGAGCTGCTTGCACCTATCCGAAACAACGATCACTGCCCTTGCTGCATAGGTTTCGGAATTTCAAATCCTGAGCAGGCAAAGAAAATGTCCCAATATGCTGACGGAGTTATCATGGGAAGTGCTGTTGTTAAAATTGTTGAGGAACACGGCAAAGACGCTCCTGAATATGTTGGCAAGTTTATCAAATCCGTTCGTGAAGGCATGGACAACTAAACATAACAATAGCAAAGGCTCTGAGAAATGTATCTCTCAGAGCCATATTTTTTTATTCAAAAACAAGACCCCGATAAAATCGAAGTCTTGTAAAGTATTCTTATGAATTTTTCTTATTGAATGCAACAACAGCGTCGTTGATAGTCTTAAGCTCGGCGTCAACAGTTGCGGAGTATGATTCTCTCAGCTCTGTCCATGAGAACTGTTTGCCATTTTCGTCAGCCTTGTTTGTGTATTCATAAAGCTTTCTTGTTACGCAGTTGCCGTCCTCATTTGCGTTGTCGTCAGACATTGTGGAAGAAATTCCGTAGCCGTAGTCAAACACCTGATTGTACTCAGAAGATGAGCAGTCAACGATCACCTGATACATATCCTCTGTCCAGTTAGGGTTAGCGTTGAGGAATTTCTCCTTGCCGTTTTCCTTATATGTTTCATCTGTGTTAGCCATTCTGCAACACTCATACCAGCACTTTACAGCCTCTTTAGCTGTTGAACCTCTTACCCACATATATGCCGTCATATCAGATGTCATGTACTTTTCATCAGTGTTAGGATCAGACGGAACAGGGACCACTCTCCAAGTGTCAGCGTCAGAAGGTCCGTTATTTCCTGTCATAGCCCATGTACCCATGCAGTAGAACAGCAGATTGCCGTCTTTAAGCGCCTGCTTAGCATTGCCAAGCCAGTTGCCGTTTACAAGGTTGTTCTTACCTACCTGATAAAGCAGATCTTCTGCTCTTTCGATATCAGGGTCATTTATATTGTTTGTGAACTTCTCTCCGTCATAGTTTACCATTGTTTTACCGGTCTGCTGAATGACCTGTGTCTGGAACCAACCATTGATACCAAATCTCTCAACATCAGCAGGAGCGTTTGAAACAAACTCCGACATCATGTCATACCAGTTATCCCAATTCCACTCGTTGTTCTGATAAAGCTCATATGGATCGTCAAGACCCTCAGCATCAATAACGTCCTGATCATACATCATAAGCGTGCCGACTGTGAAGCTTATAGGAGCAACATAATGCTTGCCGCCCATAACGAACTTATCAGCCGCTGTTTTCACATCAGCCCACAACGGATCATCAAAGTTCACAATATCGTCAACCGGCTGATACATATCCTTAAGCACCTGTGCAGGGAATGCCATCCACTCATACTTGAAGATATCAGGCACATTCTGCTGAGCCATGATAGCACTAGCGAGCTGGTCAAATTTTTCGCTATCAGTTACTCTTGTGTACTCTACTTTACCACCCTTGTTGTTGAAAAGGGTCATCTCAACGGACTTATCCTCGCCCTTTTTCTCGTCAGGGTTAAGGTCATATGTACCCATCCAACGGATAGTTTTCTGAGCGTCGTCAGGGATAGCCTCTATTTCCTGTGTGTCCTCGACCTTAACTTTCTTTACTGTTGATACCTTTGAACTGCTGTCGCCTGTGGAGCCGCAACCTGCAACTGCAAAAACAGATGTAAGCGCTACTGCCAATGCAAGAATCTTCTTGATCTTCATAAAATAATTGACCTCCAAATCAAATGATTGTCTGTCTTAACAACCAATGTTACACTACAATTATAAAGCTTAATGTCCTTTAAGTCAATTCTCATTTTATACAAAGACATTCAAGCCATTTGTATAATTTGAACATTTCAAAAGTAATAAATATTAAAATATTAAACCTTGAGAGGTACTTGAAAAAAAGAGAGAAATGTAGTATAATATGTTTTGCATAATAATCATCACAAAAACGGAGATAAATAAATGAAGAAAATAGAAATTTTCACTGACGGTGCTTGTTCTGGAAATCCTGGACCGGGTGGATATGGTGTTATACTAAGATATAAAGGCAATTCAAAAGAACTTTGGGGCGGTGATCCCTCTACAACCAATAACCGCATGGAGCTAACCGCTGTTATCACCGCTCTTTCAGCACTGAAAGAGCCATGTGAGGTAGAGCTTTACAGCGATTCAAAGTATATAATCGATGCTGTTACAAAAGGCTGGGCAAAGAAATGGCGTGCCAACAACTGGGTGAAATCAGACAAGAAAAAGGCTCTAAACAGTGATCTGTGGGAAAAGCTTCTTGATCTGCTGGAGGTGCATAAGGTCAATTTCAACTGGGTAAAAGGCCATGCAGGACATCCGGAAAACGAACGTTGTGACGAACTTGCAGTCATGGGCTCAAAGAAATTCAGTAGAAGTTAAATTTCTGTTAAATTAACGAAATCACTTGCATTTTGTAGTAAATAAGTATATAATAAAATAGTAAATCTATATATGAAAGGTATGATTTAATTGGAAAAGAGATTTGTCTATGCAGATAACTCAGCTACGACTAGAGTATCTCAGAAAGCTCTTGACGCCGCTCTGCCTTATTTCACTGAGCTATACGGAAATCCGTCAAGTATATATTCTTTGGGAATGGAATGCGCAAAAGCCGTTCTTAAAGCAAGGGAACAGGTCGCAAACGCTCTTGGTGCGAAGGTCAACGAGATCTATTTCACTGCTGGTGGCTCTGAGTCTGATAACTGGGCTATAAGAGGCTGTGCACAGCTTGGAGAAAAAAAGGGCAAGAAGCATATCATCACGACTGCTTTTGAACATCATGCAGTTCTGCACACTTGTCAGTATCTCGAAAAGCTTGGCTTTGAGGTAACATATCTTCCTGTAGGTGACAAGGGTCTTGTTACTGCACAACAGGTTGAGGACGCTATCCGTGAGGATACCTGCCTTGTTACAATAATGACAGCTAACAACGAGATCGGTACTATACAGCCTATCGCTGAGATCGGCGAAGTTTGCCACAAGCATGGCGTATGGTTCCATACTGACGCTGTTCAGGCTGTAGGAAATATTGACATCAATGTTAAAGATATGAACATCGATATGCTCTCACTTTCAGGACATAAGCTCCACGCTCCAAAGGGTGTTGGCGCGCTTTATGTAAAAACAGGCATTAACCTTCCTAACCTTATCTACGGCGGAGCGCAGGAGAGAAATAAGCGTGCAGGTACCGAGAACGTACCTTCTATCGTGGCTCTCGGCGTTGCTATCACTGATGCTGTTAAGGATATCCCTGCAAAGAATGAACGTGTTAGAAAGATGAGAGATAGACTTATCGAAGGTCTGCTCAAGATACCTGAGTCAAGACTTAATGGCGACACAGAACACAGACTTGCAGGAAACGTAAACATATCTGTTCGCGGAGTAGAGGGCGAGAGCCTGCTGCTTTCACTTGACCTTCAGGGAGTTGCAGCTTCATCAGGCTCAGCCTGCACAAGCGGATCACTTGACCCGTCACACGTTCTGCTTTCACTTGGTCTGCCACACGAAGTAGCACATGGCTCGCTCAGACTTTCTATCAATGACGAAAACACAGAGGAAGATGTTGATTATATTCTTGAGGTTCTTCCACCTATCGTAAAGCACCTGAGAAGTATGTCACCACTTTGGGAAAGAATTTGCAGAACTGAGAATATTCACGACTATACACTTGATTAGGAGGAATAAAAAATGATATACAGCGAAAAGGTAATGGATCATTTCGCGCATCCGAGAAATGTCGGCGAGATTGAAGATGCTGACGGTGTCGGCGAGGTAGGAAACGCCAAGTGCGGAGATATTATGAAAATGTACATCAAGGTCAATGACGGCGTTATAACTGACGTTAAGTTCAAGACTTTTGGTTGCGGTGCGGCTGTTGCTACATCTTCTATCGCTACAGAAATGATAAAGGGCAAAAAGCTTGAAGACGCTTTGAAACTTACAAACAAGGCAGTTGTTGAAGCTCTTGACGGTCTTCCACCAGCAAAGCTTCACTGCTCTGTTCTTGCGGAGGAAGCAATGAAAGCCGCTGTTTCTGACTACTATAAAAGACAGGGTATAGATCCAACTCCGTTCGTAGGTAAGCAGTCTGCTCCTGATTGTGAGAACTGCAATGGCTGATAAAGTTCTTGTGGCAATGAGTGGCGGCGTTGACAGCTCTGTTTCGGTCAAGCTCCTTCTTGATGAGGGTTATGACGTGGCAGGAGCTACCATGCGGCTCTACAGCAATGAGGACATCGGTCTGGATAAAACAAGAACGTGCTGTTCTCTCAATGATGTAGAGGACGCACGTTTTGTTGCTTTTAAACTAGGCATTGATTTCCATGTATTCAATTTTTCTGATGATTTTAAGCACTATGTTATCGACAATTTTGTTGATACATATCTGGCAGGCGGCACGCCTAATCCGTGTATCGAGTGCAACAAACATCTGAAATTCGCAAAATTCTATGAGCGTGCAAAGCTGCTGGGTTTTGACCATATCGCTACGGGGCATTACGCTACCAGAGAGTTTGACGAAAAGTCAGGCAGGTGGCTTCTGAAACGCTCACCTGACAGGTCAAAGGATCAAAGTTATGTGCTTTACAGCATGACTCAGGAACAGCTTGCTCACACTCTCTTCCCCGTTGGCGAGATGCACAAGGACAAGATCCGTGATATTGCAGAAGAAAACAAGCTTATAAATGCAAACAAGCCTGACTCTCAGGACATCTGCTTTATCCCTGACGGTGATTACGCAGGCTTTATCACAAAACGCTGCGGTGAACAGCAGTCGGGAGATATCGTTCTTTCTGACGGCACAAAGCTTGGTAAACACAAAGGTCTGATACACTATACTATTGGACAGCGAAAGGGCGTAGGCATTTCATATAGCGAACCGCTTTTCGTTGTTACAAAAGATATGGAACATAACAGGCTTATTATGGGCAAGGCTGATGAAGTATACAGTGACAGCCTTGTGGCAGGAGATGTGAACTTTATTCCGTTTGACACACTCACAGAGCCTATAACCTGCACTGCTCAGACACGTTATCATCAAAAGGACGCTGAATGTACAGTTTCACCAATGAATGATGGCAAGGTACTCGTGACTTTTAAAGAACCTCATAAAGCTATCTCAAAGGGACAGGCAGTGGTTTTCTATGACGGTGAATACGTTATCGGAGGCGGAACTATATTATAAAAAATAGCCCCACGGAATCCATTTCCGTGGGGCATCATATTTTTAATTACCTGCTTTTTTATGAAGAGAACGAAATTCTGCTGGGGAAAGCATTTCATGCTTTTTGAACACCGCACAAAAATAACTGCAATCGTTATAACCTACCTCCGCAGCGATTTCATTGATGTTAAGCTTATCCTCCAATAAAAGCAGCTTTGCCTGCTGTATACGCTTTCTTGCCAGATACTCAAAAGGTCTTAGACTAAGACACTCCTTGAAAAGTCTGCAAAGATACTGCGGTGAAAGGTCAATAAGATCAGCAAGCTCCACAAGTGTAAGTTCTTTTCTGAAATTCTTATCAATATAATCAATTACAGGCTGCAGCTGATTGAGTTTTTGCCCGTCCTGACTACCATTTTGTAGGTTTACGACTCTGTGTAGCTCAATAAGAAACTGATATAGATATGCCGAACACTGGTGACCACAGTAGTAGTAATTAGTCTTCATAAGATAAAGTATCTTCTTAAATATGGCATCAACAGCATTGATATCATTTATGTGAAACACTTTAGCCTTCTCAAGCTTAATATGCTTGAGCATTTCAATTGCTTCCCTGCCCTCAAAGGTTATCCAGTGGGTTTCCCATATATCACCAACAGGATAATACTCATGCGGCACAGAAGGCGGCAGATAAAATGCGTCCCCCGGCTTTATATCATACTCATGACCATCAAATATAATGTGACCCTGACCACGAGTGCAGTATATTATCTGATGATTAGGATAGCCATCTTCTCTTACAAAATGAAATTCTCTATCTCTCGCACCGATTCCAAGCACATACAAAGGCAGGCTCGTTTCATCGCTGAGGACAGGGTAATAATAGTCAGTCATAATAAATCTCGCTTTCCAAACTGATTTCATATTCTTTTATTATATATTATCACAACACACTAAAAAAGTCAAGAAATTTCAAAAAAATATGTTGTACAATTGTCCTGAATGTGGTACAATATATTATATAATAAGGTTAATATACTCATATAGGAGATGATAAGATGTTAAAAAAATTAACGGCTTTTTTCACGGCAACCGTTATGGCATGTGCCACACCTCTTGCCTGTAACGCTGAAGTTATAAAGCATGAAGTAAATGTTCCGCCTAATATACTTGTACTTGGGGATTCAATCGCCGCTGGCTATGGTCTGGAAGGCTACAGTGAAAACAGATATTCTTGTGCGTCTTATGCAAATCTTCTTCACGACCAGTATGACGCTGAGCTTAAAGACGCTGGCGGCTGTAAGCTTGTGAACTCTGCTGTTGTGGGCGACACTTCACAGCAGCTTCTTGACCGCATTAATTCAGGCGAATTTGACGCTGACCTTGCAGACAGCGACGCTGTTATTATATCCATAGGTGGCAATGACATTCTTGGTCTTTTCATAGATTTTTTGATGAACGATCTGGGCATTACTTCTAAAAGCACATTGTCTGATTTGATGGATAAAACCAAGGATATTATTGGCATTGCAATGGATATGAAGGATATGTCTGATGATATGGATAAGGCGCTGAAAAATTTTACGAGCACTCTAGATGATATAATTAACGCTGTTGAAGCTAAAAGTAAGGGTGAAATAATCGTTCAGACACTATATGACCCGCTTGATAATTTCACTGAGGCTGCTGTTTTCCAGAGTATATCGAAGGATAAGATTTCAAAACTTAACAACATTATCAAAGAACACTCCACTGACGAAAATGAAAATGAGAGATACATAGTGGCAGATGTTTTTAGTGAATTCAGCGGTCACGGAAAGGAACTGACCAACATAAATGACTTTGATATACACCCTAATAAAAAAGGTCACGCACTTATTGCTTCTTGTATAGACAAGGCGTTAAGAACAAAAACTTATACCTATGAGGAGGTCGTTCCTGACAGCAGTGAGAACGATGAAAAAGGCAAAAATGCCATACTTATGACAGCAACTGCGACAGGCGGACTTATTGTTATAATCGCAGCTACGATTCTTATACGACACAAAAAGAAAGGATAGATCAATATGAAAATTTATTTGGTAGACTTTGAAAATGTCAAATCCAAAGGACTTCAAGGCATAGACAATTTAACTGAAACTGATACCGTCATAATTTTTTACAGTGAAAATTCCGATACCATTAACTTTGAAATGCACCAGAAAGTTCTTACATCAAAGGCTGATATTGAATACTTCAAGGTAAACGTTGGTGGCAAAAATGCCCTGGATTTTCAGCTTTCAACACTTCTGGGTTATCTGGTAGCCAAGGATACTTATACGAATATTTTTGTTATCAGCAATGACAGAGGTTTTGACTTTCTTCATGATTTCTGGCATGGTAAGTATGTTGATAGCCCAAATGCTATGGTCTACAGAACTAGGACAATACAAACCGCTATTAATTTTGCTAATCATAAGGTTAATCCGACCGAAAACAATGAAGATGAAGATGAAGAATCGACTAAACATATAGTCGAAAAAGCAGAGGAAATACAAGAAACAGCAGACATTCAGACAGAGTCAGAGATAACTCTTGACGAAGCTGATGAGCCAAAGCCTGAGTCTGCGGCTATAGATTATTCTGTTACACTAAACGAAAATATGAATGGTAATACAGAAGAGGTCGAAGAAGAGCCAGAAGCCTGTGCGCCTGATATTGTCGAAGCAGAAAGTGATCCTGTTGTTGAAACTATCGTCAAAGTGAAAAAGGGTAGAAAAAAGTGTACCGCACAAAAAAACAACGATCTCCAAAGCATACTTGCAAACATTTGCAGCGAAGAGCAAATAGAAGAGATCAGCAAACTTATAGCTGAGTCTAACACAAAAGAGGAGCTTCACAACTCTCTTGCAAAGGTATATAAAAAGCAGGCTACAGATTTTTACAAGCTTCTCAGGCCAAGATATCTGCGACTTAAAGGACTACAGGAATCCGAAAATACATGCACCGCTGATGAAGATAAAACGATGACGGCTCAGAAAACTGAAAAGGTTGTTTACCATGATGTACTATCCGTAAAACTTGATGAGCTACTCGACGGCAAATGCAATAAAGACGAACTGGCGCTTATAAGAGAAGCAGTCATTGATGCCACAACAAAACAGCAGCTTTATATCAGAATGGTAAAAGAGTTCAAAAAGGAAAAAGGCTGCGATATATATAACAAAATAAAGCCAGAGTATGTGTCTTTGCACAAGCTTGCATCTGAGATCATTAAATAAAGGAGTGTAAAATATGAAACTTATGATAGCGTCAGACATTCATGGTTCGGCTTACTGGTGCAAAAAAATGCTTGAAGCCTTTGAGCAAAACGGCGCGGAAAAACTAATTCTTTTGGGTGATATCCTCTATCACGGACCAAGAAACGACCTTCCAAAGGAATATGCACCAAAGCAGGTGATAGCCATGCTCAATCCGCTAAAGGATAAGCTTCTATGCGTGCGTGGTAATTGTGACACAGAAGTCGATCAAATGGTGCTTGACTTCCCTGTTATGGCGGAATATGCTTATATATGCTGTGACGGACTGAGGATATTCGCCACACATGGTCACAAATTCAACTGCGACAATCTGCCACCGCTGTCTAAGGGCGATATTCTGCTCCACGGTCACACCCATGTACCGGTAATAAAAGATCAGGGCGATTACACCTACATAAATCCGGGTTCAGTATCTATCCCGAAAGAAAATTCAGCACACAGCTATCTGATACTGGAAAACGGCAAGTTCTCGTTTGGCGAGCTTATATAAAGAAAAGGCAGCGTTGAGCTGCCTTTTTTTTGTGCTTATTTTATTGTAGTTTCAAGCCCGTTGACCTCTATCTCAGGGTCATCAAGATTGATTATAAGGCATTTTCTGCCATCGACTATCTGAGTTTTTACCTTGTCAACTGCGTCTTTGCCAATATTTACGGTTATGCTTGGAGCAGAAACTACGGTCCTTTTCTCCACAAGATTTACCGCTGTGAGTGGCTTCCCGCCAGCCGCAGCGTCAAAAACTTTAGGAAGATTATCAAGCTTATCCTGACTAACTCCAGCTTCCCACAGAATGGACGAAAGTTTATGTTCGTCAATTGTCGGTATCTCAGTTTCATGAGCATTTTGGTCAACAAATGTGGAAATCTTGTCATTCACAGCAGTGATAAGATCATAGTCAAGCTCATCGCCCACAACGCTTGTGAGGATATCCTTGAAAGTTTCCTTTTCGTTCTGACAGGTCATTGAGAACTCACAACCCAGAAGCTCTTCCACAACGGAAGTGTTCGGCTTTTTGGCGTTTTTCGTGTAGTAAAGCACTCCGTTGATATCTGGTGCACGGTCATTGAAAAGAGGGAACAGGAAGCCGTCACTTGGCAGTTCAACAATTCTGTCACATGACTCTTTCTTAGCGATAGAGTTGTCCTGTTCATCATACACAAGCCCGTCAATACGCAGATTTACAGGGCAAAGCGCCGTCACTATGAAGTTGTAATCAGTGTCAGCTTCGTCCTCAAACTCGTCCATTTTGTTCTTTTTCAGCACAGAATATGTACAATGTGCCATGAAAATGGTATATGTTGACACATACTCCACCTTTTCAACTATGGCGTTGAGAAAATTATCAACCTTTTCCTCATCAAGCAGCTTGCTTTGCAATGTTTCATACATGAAAGGCTGTGCGCCACCCTCAAGATATGCGTCCTTCGGAAACGAATATTCCAGCAGATTTTTGCCGATGGAACCGCTGAGTACCTTTTTCAGGTTTATCATTATCAGCTCCGCCTCGTCCTGCGGAATTGTGTTGTAAAGCTGATTGGTCTTGCACTTTATGTTCTTTTCTGCATCCACAAATGCCGTAACAACGTGGTTTACGGTAAAAAAGCCGCAGTCATCGCTGAAATTCTTCTTAATTTCATTTATTTCCTTTTTGTTCATCTTGGCGTCCTCCCGAAAAAATGTATATTAATTATAGCACAAATGTACAGATTTTTCAAGAGTCGTAAACAAAAAAATCCCACAGCCGAAACTGTGGGATAATTGTTATTAAACTGGGTGAACCTTATTTTCAGCGTCTGAGTGCTTACCGTCAACGCCGTACTTTCTATCACGTCTGTCCTTGAAGAACTTAGGTGCAACCTTAGGGAACATTGCATATGTGAGGATATCTTCCTCCTGCTCTGTCCACTCAGCAGCCTCTTTCTTCATTGTTTCAAACTCTGGCTGGAGAAGGTCAGCAGGACGGCAAGTGATAGGCTCTTCGTCGCCAAGAATCTTCTTCTGGAACTCAGGGTCGATAGCAACTGGTGTCTTACCGTACTCGCCCTTAACAAGTCCCTTGAACTCCTTAGTTACTGTCTTGTATCTCTCGCCCATGATTACGTTGAACACAGCCTGTGTACCAACGATCTGTGATGTAGGTGTAACAAGTGGTGGATAACCTGCGTCCTTACGAACCTTTGGAACTTCCTTGAGAACGTCGTCAAGCTGATCTGCCTTGCCAGCCTGTTTCAGCTGTGAAAGGAGGTTTGAAAGCATTCCGCCAGGAACCTGATAAAGAAGTGCGTTTGTATTTGTAGCGAGCATTGAAGGGTCAAGCAGACCGTTGTCGATGTACTTCTTTCTGAGTTTCATGAAGTAATCTCTTATCACGTTGAGCTTAACAAGGTCAAGACCTGTGTCATACTCAGTGCCCTTGAATGTAGCAACGATAGACTCAGTTGGTGCATGAGATGTACCAAGAGCAAGTGGTGACATTGCTGTATCAACGCCGTCAACACCAGCCTCAACAGCCTTGAGGATGCACATAGAAGCAAGACCTGATGTGTAGTGAGTATGCAACTGGATCGGGATCTTAACTGCTGACTTGAGGTCCTTAACAAGTGTTTCAGCCTCATATGGAGTCAGAAGAGCCGCCATATCCTTAATACAGATAGAATCTGCACCTGCATTCTCAATCTGCTTTGCATAGTTCATGTAATACTCATGAGTAAATACCTCGCCAAGTGTGTACGAGATAGCAACCTGAGCGTGACCATTTTCCTTCTTAGCAGCCTTGATAGCTGTTTCAAGGTTTCTGATATCGTTCAGTGCGTCAAAAATTCTGATAATATCAATACCATTTGCAATAGACTTCTGTACAAAATACTCAACAAGGTCATCAGCATAGTGACGGTAGCCAAGCATATTCTGACCTCTGAAAAGCATCTGGAGCTTTGTGTTAGGCATTTCTTTTCTAAGTATACGAAGTCTTTCCCATGGATCTTCATTTAAGAATCTGATACATGAGTCAAATGTAGCACCGCCCCAACACTCAGCAGAATAAAAACCGATCTTGTCGATCTCAGGGAGTATCTCACGCATATCGTCCATTGACATTCTTGTAGCGAGAAGTGACTGATGAGCGTCACGGAGGACAGTTTCAGTTATTTTAAGCTTTGCCATTTTAAATCGATCCTTTCGTTATTTTTCAGGAATGTTATTAGCCGATAACAGCAAGAACTGCACCAGTCTCAACAGCAGAGCCCTTAGTTGTATTAACGCTCAGTACCTTACCGTCGCAAGGAGCGTTTACGTCATTTTCCATTTTCATAGCCTCAAGTACGCAGATAGCCTGACCAGACTTAACAGTGTCGCCCACAGCTACCTTGATGTCAAGGATAGTACCAGGCATTGGAGCTGTTACCTTTGTGCCATCCGCAACAGGTGCAGCGGCTGGAGCTGGAGCAGCAGGAGCGGCTGCAACAGGGGCAGCGGCTACAGGAGCAACAGCGGCACTTCCGCCAACTTCTTCAACTGCAACGTCATAAGCTTTTCCGTTTACTGTAATATTATATCTTTTCATCTTAAAAAACCACCAATCTTTTTAATTTGATATGTTTATCACAACTGAATATTGCTGTGTTTCTTAGGCAGTCTGGAAATTCTCTTTCCTGCCATTACCTCGATAGAATCCATAAGTGTCTGTCTGATCTCGTTCTTAGCGATTATGCCGTCAACACAGCCGTTCTTTGCAGCAACAGCAGCAGAGGCATTCTCCTTAGCGAACTTATCAGCAAGAGTGTTTCTTGCTGCAGTAAGATCAGCAGCACCCTTAAGCTCGTCATGCTGAAGGAATTCAACAGCAGTAACAGGAGCAAGTGCAGAGATAACAGCGGTATCAAGAGCAAATGACAGATCAACATTTGAACCCTTACCAGCAAGTGCAATAAATGCAGGACCATAAGCCTTACCTGTAACAACAGCAAGTTTAATAGTAGTAGCCTCAGCATAAGCGTGGCAAAGCTTTGCCATATCCTTAACAGCGCCGTAAGCTTCTGTTTCATCATCAGCTTTGAAGCCCTCAGTATCAACAAAAGTTACAACAGGGATAGCGTAAGCGTCACAAGTTCTTACAAATCTTGCGATCTTTGAGCAATCAGCAGACGTAAGCTTGTCGCCTGTCTTGTTAGTAGCAACAACACCGACTGTAGCACCGCCAAGTGTTGCAAGTGCTGTATAAGAAGCTTTGCCGTACTCAGCATTAAGCTCAGTTACACTGTCGCCATCGCAAACAGCCTTTGCAATGCCATCAGCGTCATCACCGACAGCCTCAGTTGGATCAGCAAATTCATACATTGGTACTGGTGAAAGGTTGTTCTGTGGAAGTTTTGTAAGTATATTCTTTGCAGCCTCAACAGCAGCCTTATCGTCCTCACAAACAACAGCAGCAGTGCCGTTTTCAGCAGCATTTTCAGCAGAGTTCTTTATGTTTGCATTTGGAGCAACATAAAGCTCAGCATCCTTTGCGATAACAGTGAAGTCAGCAGACTCAGCGAGCATTGCTGCACAGCCTGCACAAGTGCCAGCGACAACAGCTATCTGAGGAACAACACCTGAAAGGTTAGAAGTCCACATAAGCAGTTCACCATAAGCATTGAGAGCCTTTGAACCGTCGCTTACGTCAGCACCATAAGAATCGAATATTCCGACAACAGGAACTCCTGTCTTAGCAGCAAGGTCATAAACCTTTGCTATCTTCTTTGCCTGTGCCTCTGTCAAAGCACCGTCCTTAACAGTCACGTCCTGAGAAAAAGCATATACAGGATTACCCTCAACATAGCCAAAAGCAGTAATAACTCCAGCAAGGGAGTCACCCGCAGCAGCATAAGCGTCAAGCTCTGTAAATTTTCCTTCGTCAAACAAATATGTCAGCCTGTTTCTTGCAGCAGTAGGAGTCTGCGACGCAGCTTTAAGCTCAGCAAGAGTAGAAATTGAATCAGACATACAGTTTCCTCCATTCAAATAATTTTTGTGATAAAATAACGCAAAACTACTGGATTTTATCATATTTATACACTTAATATTATACTATTTTTTTGCCGAATTTACAAGAGTAAATTGACCTATTTCCGCATATTTTACGTTTAGTAGCATAATCAATATCGATAAACGCATATTATTAAGCATTTTGCACAATAGCAAAGGGCCTCCTGACAAAAAGAGACCCTCGATAAACGTTATTTTTTGGTGATAGCATTTCTTAAAGCCCTTAGCTCGTCAGGTTTAAGCTCTCTATACTCACCTGGTTTTAGCATGCCCAGTTTAACCGGACCGATGGCAGTGCGCTTTAGTCTTGCGACTTCAAGTCCCACAGCTTCGCACATTTTTCTTATCTGACGGTTCCTGCCCTCATGGATAGTCATTTGAAGCACAACCCTGCCAGGCTGTTTGTCGAGCACAACAACTGAACACTCCTGCGTCATTTTGCCGTCTATTTCAACTCCTGAAGCAAGCTTTATGAGCTGCTCATCGTTTATGTCAGGTCTTACTGTAACACGATAAGTCTTAGCGATATGCCTTGAAGGGTGCATGATATCATTGGCAAAATTTCCGTCATTTGTGAAAAGCAACAGTCCCTCTGAGTTCTTGTCAAGTCTGCCAATAGGATAAACTCTTTCAGGCACTTTTGTTAGAAGCTCGGTTACGCACTTTCTATCACGCTCATCGCTCATTGTGGTAACATATCCTCTTGGCTTATGGAGCATGATATAATAAAGCTGTCTTTTCTTGGCAACATATATTTTTTCCCCGTCAAGGGTGATTATATCCTTGCCTGCCAAAGCCTTGTCGCCAAGCTTGCAAGGTCTGCCATTGACCTTTACCCTTCCCTCTGAGATATACTCCTCTGCCTTTCTTCTTGAACAAACACCACTGTCAGACATTATTTTCTGTATACGAATCTTTTCCATATTTTCTCCTTATTTATGTACGGCTCACATTGAGCCGTTATGCAAACAATTTTTTCAGCTTATCTAGATAATAGTGGAATATATCTGGCTTTTCAGGCTCTGCAAGCATCGCATCTTCCACCGCCGTGATATCCGTTCGGGCTATTTCCACATCATTGTAGTAAAACAATGCCAGCCCTATTTTATCTCCACTTTTCACAGGCGCATAAACAAACCTTGGCAGATATATCTTTATCTTGACTTTGTAAGCCCTGCCGTTCAAAAGCACTGCACTTGTATGCCCTACCTTACATTTCACACTGTCGTTCACTCCGCCAACAACTGCAACATCAAAACTACTTTTATCCAGTGGAAGCTTCTGTTTAGATACAAAATCAAAGCAATAATCATAGAGCTTTGAGTGATCATTCCAATCATCAGGAGCATTCAAGGTAACGCATATAAGCTCTTTATTCTTTCTGTCACAGGCTGAAACAAGACATCTCCTCGCCTTGTCCGTAAACCCCGTTTTTACGCCCACAATACCCTCACAGCTTTTTAAAAGCTTGTTTGAGTTAATTAGCCAGCGGTCATACGGTGGGTTTCCATAGCACAACTCAACCTTTTCAAGGTGACATATAGCCCTGAAATCTTCATTTTTCATTGCTTCCGCTGCAAGCTTTGCCATATCCGCTGCAGTGGAATAATGCTCATCTGTATCATCATCAAGCCCTGACGGCGTTACAAAATGAGTATCATTAAGCTCCAATTGTTCAGCCTTTTTGTTCATAAGCTGAACGAACTTGCCGATACTTCCTGCCACTCTTACCGCAGCAGCATTTGCAGCATCATTTCCGCTTGGAAGAAGCATGCCACAGCATAGATCGCGTAGAGTGACTTTGTCACCATCTCGAAGACCCATGGACGAGCCTTCGACCTTTATAGCTTCACTGTCTACCACGAACTGCTTGTCAAGATCTTCACCACTTTCAAGCACAAGAAGCACAGACATTATTTTGGTAGTGCTTGCCATCGGACGCCTTTCATAGGCGTTTTTCTCGAACAGCACATCACCTGTTTCACCGTCTATAACTATAGCACTCTTCGCGGATATCTCACTGAGATCGTCAGCACTGACAGTCATACAGCAAAAGCACATCATCATGACCGTACAAATAAATACCGTCACGCATTTCAAACAAACCACACCCTTAAAATCAATTTCAAGGATTAGTTTGCTCACTTACACTTTTATAATTCAGTAAAATTATTCCACGTCTTCGTCCTCGTCGTCAGACTTTTTGCCAAGAAAATCTGTTATCTTATCTATTACCTCAGGTACCATATTTATGATAGCGTTTTCCTTTGTCGCATTCATTGAAAGCTGTAAAAGCTTTGCTTCGCCCTTGTAAACAGCGATAAAAGCGATAGGCTGGATAGTTACTCCTCCGCCTGAGCCACCGCCGAACGTTTCCTTTGTGCTTTTTGTTGGCAAGTCGGAACCACCCGACGCAAAGCCCACAGATATCTTTGAAACCGGGATTATAGTAGTACCATCTGCGGTAACGATAGGCTTGCCCACAACAGTTTCGCAGTCTGCCATTTCACGGACCTTGTCCATTGCAGTTTTAACAAGTCCCTCGATCTTTGTACTTTCGCTCATTTTTCTCAACCTTTCGTATTTCAATTTGTTGCTTTAACTTCATTCTTCTTAGCCGCAAGCTCTTTACTGCGACGCTTGGCAGCACGCTTTTTCTTACATCTGCCTGAAAGATATATTTTAAGAAAATTAACGCCCGTGCAAAAGCCTATTGCTATCAAAGTGCTTGGTCTTACCCTGACTAAGGTATGAACGTCATATCCGAACTTTTTTTCATCAAAAATGCAGTTCACATCAGCTTTTTTTAGCTTTACTGTAAAAACACCCGCAAGTATTGCAATGGTATTGATAAGCCCTGCCTGCACCTTGCCGTATAGCATAGCTGCTTCGTAAGCGTCCTCTTTCCCAACGTCAAGAACTATCCTTGTGTCTGTAAAGCGTATAGCTTTCAGAAGCTTTTTGAAATATTTCCAGCCCATTGGAATATAAGGCTTCACCTTTTTATACTGCGCTTTCAGCTCATAGAACTTGCTTTTTTTCTTTTCTTTAGATTTGGAAACCGGCTTCTTTTCACCCTTATCCTTTTTATGAAAAAGCTTTTCGGCAAAGCCCTTTTTCTCCTGCTTCACAGTTATTTCCTCGGGTTTGTCCTCTGCACCAGCTTCAACATTGGTATCAGTATCAATATCAGAGATATCTTCCTGCTTATCCTCTACCTCAGCCACGCTGACATTTTCATCTGCTTCATTCTTTTCTATTTTTTCAGGCTTAGCTTCAACAATTTGCTCGGACACTTCTCCTGTTTTATCAGGCGTATCATCAGTCTGTGGGATAGGTAAGCTTTCTTCAATATTGTCCTCAAACTCCTCAAAATCATCAAAACTATCCTCAGGCAGTTCAGCTTTTTTTGATCTTTTCTGTTTTTTCTTCTTAGGCTTTCGTGGATAAATGTCAAAAAACATATACCGTACTCTAAGATCAAAGCCTTTTTTATTCAGATCTATCTGTGCTGTAATGGAAAAATGCAGCAGGATAACAATAACCGCTATAATACCAAGCAGTATCCATAAAACAATTATCGTTATCATCTCCCCTCACGGTCATACTTTATTCTTCCGTATCATTCTCTTTTGTTATCTCATCAATGGTTATCTGCTCCTGCTTATCAGGGATAGGCGGCAGATCGTCCAGGCTTGACAGCCTGAAACAACGGAGAAAATTGTCCGTCGTCTTGTATGCAATAGGTCTGCCAGGCAGGTCAAGTCTGCCTGCTTCTGCAAGCAAACCCTTATCCACGAGAGAATTTACAACTCCAGAGGAGTCAACTCCCCTGACGTGCTCCACAAAGCCCTTTGTTACAGGCTGATTGTATGCGACTATTGTCAGCGCCTCCATTGCCGCAGGGCTAAGAACAGAGTTTTTCTTTATCTCCAAAGCCGCCTTAATGAATGTCGCAAGCTCTTCTTTTGTGGCAAGCTGATATGACCCATTAAGGCTCAGAAGCGTAATTCCGCTTTCAGCCTTGCTGTATTTATCTGCCAAAGAGCCAAGAGCTTCCTCAAGCTGATCTTTGACGATACCAACTGCCTCGCATAGCTTCTCGCTCTCCACAGGCTCTCCGCTTGCAAAAAGCACAGCCTCGACGGCTGCCTGTATATTTGAATGTTCCATAGATTATCCCTTTTCTTATTTTATCCGTAGCACCAGAAATTATTGTCTCCGTCATCGCCCACAGGTGAATATCCCCAATAATATCTTCTTTTTGCCCAATAGTTCGGCTTGAACACTGTATCAGGGGTGATATCCGCAAGCTGTTCGATTAGCCTTATCTCCTCCATAGTGGCTTCATCAGGCTGATCGGGCTCTGTCTTTGCCACCATAGCAGGCTCGGTATATAAATCAACACTGTCTATCTTTTCAGATATCTGCTCCATTTCTGCCATGACCTCCTCAGCTGACTTCACAGGAGCATACGCCGCAATAACTTCACCTGATATGCGCTCGGATTTTGCAGATATATACCGCTTTGACTGAGAAGCTTCTTCACGCTCTGCGTCAAAATCAGCAACTTCTTCTATCTCATCTGCAGGCTCATCGTCAAGTATATTTTCTATAGACTCAGGCTCGGGGACAGCTTCTGTCGTTTCGCTTTCGATAACAACAGGCTTATCGAAGTCGGACTCGACTTTTTTGTTCTTTGAAGCCTTGTTGAAAAAAATCTTTGAGTTATCGTCATTGAGAAATATCCTGCCAGACTTTGTAAGCTCCAATATAGCGAGAAAAGTAGCGACTTTCTCGCTTTTCTCCGTCATGCCGTCATAAAGGTCGCCCATATCGCATTCACCATGCTTATATAGTCTTTTAAGGACATGGATTATCTTCGATGTGACCGATACTATCTTATGTGAAACTATCGGCTCGAACATCTTCGCTTTCAGCGGAACGCTCTCACGGGCTTTCTTTGATATGCCCATATAAGCGTCATAAAGGCACTGAGGGTCATGCTCACGGGTATAGGTCTTATTTACAGGCAGTTTTACGGCTGCTCTGACGAACACAAGATCGCCCACATAATCATCACGGAGCGTGAGAGCCGCCTGTTTGCACAGAGAATACTCGATGATCCTGCCTTCAAGCTCTTTTTTAAGCTCTTTTGACTCCTCGTCATGAGGCAGAAGCGAACAGGTCTTTATGTATATAAGGCGTGCCGCCATTTCAAGAAAATCAGCGGCATCCTCATAATCCTCGTGGTCAAGATCATTGATATAGTCCATATACTGTTCAAGGAGCAAAGATATCTCAATATCGTAAATATTCAGTTTGTGCTTGCTGATAAGGTGAAGAAGCAAGTCAAGCGGTCCTTCAAACATATCCAGCTTGAACTGAGCAGCACTCATTTACGTTTTTCCTTTCATGAACAGTTTTATTTCAAAAATATCGCTTTTAGTATAGGGTCAACCCAGAACGTAAGTTTATCCATTATCCAGAACATACCATTTTGCAACCAACCTATAGGCGTATCAAGAACGCCTGTTACAACAAGTATCATAAATGCAATAGCGATATAGTTCTGATACTGCGCCATAAAGCGATCTACCTTACTGCTTGTAAAGTAAGAAAGTATCTTCTGACCATCAAGCGGCGGGATAGGTATAAGGTTGAACACTGCAAGTCCCACGTTTATAGCTGTAAAGTAATATAATATAAGCGACACATAGTAAAGAGCTATAGAATAATGCACTATATAAAGCACATAGAAAAGCTTATAAAGAACTATTCCGATAAGTCCCATTATGACATTTGAGATAGGACCTGCGGCTGCCGTGAGTGCCATGCCCTTCCTGTAATTCTTAAACCTGATAGGGTTTACCTGAACAGGTTTACCCCAACCAAAACCTATGAAGAATATGCACAATGCACCAATAGGGTCAAGATGTGCAAGTGGGTTAAGGGAAAGTCTACCCTGATAACGTGGAGTATCATCCCCAAGCTTTGTTGCCGCCCATGCGTGAGCGTACTCATGGATAGGTATACACATGAAAATTACGATGAGCTTTGCACCGTAATCAAGAATTTTCTGCGGATCCATATTTTCATGACCTCCTGTCATTTCAAAACAAAATTACACAAATCTCAAGTGTAATTATACACTATTTTCAATGAAATTTCAAGGCATTTTGTCTTTATTTTTAATCGAAAACTATAAATATATACGATTTTACGGAAATTTCAAAAAAAATCTCAAAAAGCTCTTGCAATTTCTTTTCAGTTATGCTATAATATTTAATATTGTGAATAATAGTATTGCATTTTTAAGGGTAAAGGAGGTGCAGCGTAATGGCAAAATGCGAAATCTGCGGTAAGGGCGTTACTTTTGGTATCAAGGTATCACACTCACACAGAAGAACAAACAGAACTTGGAAGCCAAATGTAAAGAGAGTTAAAGCTGTTGTAAACGGCACTCCTTGTCACATTTACGCTTGCTCAAGATGCCTGCGTTCAGGTAAGGTAGAAAGAGCTTAATGCTTGAATATTCCAAAAAATCGACTAGCTTCGCTAGTCTTTTTTTTATGCTTTTTAAGATACAAAAAAACCGGAGCCGAGTGTCGTACTCTGCTCCGATTTTTATTATGCAGCGTGTCTGCCAAATGTTCTCTTATTCTCAGGCGGTGCAAAAACAGAATTAGCACCTGACGATGAATTGTCACTGTTCATATTGTTGTCGCTGAAACCGTGGTCGGTCTTATATATCATATCATAGTAGATTATAGCATTGGAGATGTTAATTCGCTCCTCGGCATAATTAGAATAATTGCTGATATAATCCTCGTCCACAACACCATCGTTTATTCGTGCATTACAAGAATCCTGACAGTACGTTTCATTCACAGTGGTCTTGAACAGACCCTGATCGTCGTCCATATACACTGGGTTAGGATCATCTTTATATACTTGATTGCATGACACCGACGTTGCCACATTTTTGTAATCCGTAAGATCAAAATATGTGTTTTTCTGGCTATCATAGTAAACAGTATCTGTTACAAAATTGCCGTTTGGGAAGATAACAACATTTTCCTCGTTATCAGCAACAGAAAAGATATCATGACCAAGTGCATAGACATTTGAGAAGCCAAACATATTTCCAAGTGTTGGCTGAACGTCATACATACCCATTATCTGCTTGACCTCTGTAGGCTCATATCCGCCGTCTTTCGACCATATTATGAACGGCACTTTTCTGTTAAGATTGTAGTAGAAATCGTCAACAGGAACATAGCCCTCGTCATCCTCAGTAAGAACAGAATCAGTAAATGGATTATAGTTGAAATATCGGTCATACTCCTCTGCCTTTATCTTTGCGTCATGGTCACCATAAATAACAACTACAGTGTTATCAAGAAGTCCTGCATTGTCAAGTTCTGTCATGAACTGACCGATAGCCTGATCTGCATAGTGAACAGACTTAAAATAAGATCCAAGCTTTGTACCCTCAAGGAACGGTGCAGATTTTTCCTCATACATTCCGTCCTCTTCGTTGTACATCTTATACTTGAAATCTACCTCATAGTCGCTCACACGCTCAATGTCAGTAAACGGCGTATGGTTTGTGAGCATAAGGAACGCACCATACCACTTATCATGCTCCTTGTTTATCTTCTCGATCTTTGGCACTGCCTGTCTGAAGAACGATTTATCTGACAGACCAAGACCAATAGTTTCATCAATGTTAAAATCTTTGTTATAGTTAAAGAAATCATCATAACCAAGGGAATGATGCAGATTAAGTCTGTTCCAGTAAGAGCCGTTGTTGCCGTGCATACTGAAAGTATAATAGCCCTTCTTCTTAAGCATTTTCTGGGTAGTTGTGTAATCTCTGTCCCAATAGTTGATAGCAACTGTACCGCTTGAAGCTGGCATAAGTGAAGAAGCAAAGGTAAACTCGCTATCTGAGCTTGTTCCCACGCTCTCTTGAGCGTAGAAATTTGAGAAATAAAGACCCTCTCTCGCAAGCTTATTCATATTAGGTGTAAGCTCTTCTCCGTTTATATATGTATCCATACAGAATTGCTGAAAACTTTCAGCGTGGATAACTATAATGTTCTTATCCTTGAAAATATTTGTGTACTTGTTACTCTTTTCGGAAGTTTCTTCAGTCTTTGACTTATCGTCATAGAACTTATTGAAAACCTCCTCGCTCTCCTCGTAACCAAACATCATATTTATTTTCGCATGAGTGCAGGAAATAACATCGCTGAACTGATATGTGTAAAGACCAAAAGTGCCAAGAACATATTCTCTGTTCCACTGCTTAGCTAGTCTTGAATAATCAGTGCCGGTAAGTGTTGAGCAAAATATTCCTGCAAGACCTATGGAAACACAAAATGTTCCAAGAGCATATCCACGGCGCTTTCTCTTTTCCTTGACCTCGGTGATATAATCTCTTGTACGTCTTTTAAGAAGTATGTACACAACTACGATCACAGGGATATCCCACAGGAAAATAAGATCCTTTGGTTCCATGATGTTCTCAGTAACAGCGTCCATTACTCCGCCGAGCTGTGAGGCCGTTGAAATAAGCGACACTGAGATAAACGACTTATAATTTGTATAGTATATAGAATTTGCCGTACAAAGAATAGAAAAAATTATGGTGAGTACAAGCAAATATACAAATTGCTTTCTTGGCTTTTTAAACACATATGAAATTAGAGCAAGCAACAGTATAACTGCCATATCAGCCATGAGCGGTTTTATCTGGCTGTAATTAAACTTAACAGTAAATGCTCTAAGAAGAAATCCATTCAGAACAGATGCAAATACAAATGTTAGAAACAAGATGTTATCCTTCAGGTATCCGCCTATTCCGCTGCGGATCTTTGTTATGACCTTATTCATTTATATCTCCTTTTCAATTTACTTTATTCAGTCGCAAAGAATATTGTATAATTTTTTCTGATAAAAGTCAAGCATATTAAAACCTTTTCAGTGAAATACACAAAACTTTCCTCAAACTAGCCAACTAATTTAAAGGCTATATTCCTTGAACAAAGTATATTTTACTCCCATTGAACCTTAATGTCAACAAATTAAGCTGAAATTTCAGCTATTTTTCACTTTTGTAATAATCGTGTAAAACAATTTACATTTTATGTATGTTCAAAAAATTTAACTGTACAATAATCTCAATGTGCTTTTGTTTATATGGAATAAATATATTAAAATCGACAAAGTTTTTTGTCAAAAATCAAAAATAATTGAAAATAGTATAGAAATACATTATAATATGAATGTCTGAGCATAACAATGATCACGGAGGAAAACAATGATAAAACTTATTGCAACTGACATGGACGGCACTTTGCTTGACGATAACAAGCAGCTTCCCAAAAATTTTGACAACATAGTAAAACGGCTGTTTAATAAAAATATCAGATTTGTTATTTCAAGTGGCAGAAGCTACTGCACGCTAAAAAAACAGTTTTCTGAATATCTTGACGACATGACATTTATTTGCGACAATGGTGCATATGTTGTTGATAAAGGAAAACTTTTTTCGGTTTCAGTGTTGCCAAAGGATACCGTTAAAGAAGCTGTTAGATTTTGCGACAATTTAGGACTTACAGTCCTTCTTTGCGGAAAAAATGGCACATGGCATAACTCAAGAAATGATAGCCAGCACCAAGAAATAGCTTCATACTATGTAAATCAAGTAAAGATGGAGGATCTCACCCTTGTTGACGATGATATTTTCAAGATAGCCGTTTTTGAAGAAAGCGGCATTGAAAATGACGGCTACAGCAAGCTTGAAGAACGCTTCGGCGAAAATTTCAACGTGCAGCTTTCAGGTAAATACTGGACGGATATAATGAATAAGGGCGTAACAAAAGGCACTGCACTGCGAACCATAGAAAACCGCATTGGAGTACGATATGAAGAAACCATGGCTTTCGGCGATTATCTTAACGATGTTGATATGCTCAACAATTCTTACTACAGCTTTGCAATGTCAAATGCTCATGAGTCTATTAAAAAGGTAGCAAATTTCATGACAGGCTCAAACAATGACAACAGCGTTATGAAAGAAATCGAAAAGCACTGTCTTGCATAAATAAAACATAAACAAAGCGATCTGACCAAAATCAGACCGCTTTTTCTTATAATCTCATTTTAAAATCATCATAGCCGAACTCTTTTATAAGCTCCAATTCGCCGTCAAGCTTTTGAAGATATATTGACGGCAAAGGCATTCCGTTGAAAGTGTTATTTTTACACATGGAATATATAGCCATATCACAGAAAACAAGCCTGTCACCCTCTTTAAGCGGCTTATCAAAGGAATAATCCCCGATTATGTCACCTGCAAGACAGGTTGGACCGCCAAGGCGATATGTGTAAGCCTTTTCGTCTGCCTGCCCTGAACCGATGATATTCGGTCGGTAAGGCATTTCCAAAACGTCAGGCATATGACAGGCTGCTGAAGCGTCAAGGATAGCAAGATCCATGCCGTTTTTAGCCGTGTCTATCACCTCTGAAACAAGATATCCTGCATTGAGTGCAACAGCCTCACCAGGCTCAAGATAAACCTGAACACCATATTTGTCATGAAGATAATTCACACACTCGATAAGGGTATCTAGGTCATAGTCATCACGGGTTATGTGATGTCCACCACCAAGATTTATCCATTTCATATTGTAAAGATACTTGCCGAACTTCTCCTCAATATGTGGTATCGTTCTTTTTAGCACATCAGAGCCTTGCTCACACATAGTATGAAAATGCAGACCATCTATGCCATCAATAAGACTGTCATCAAAATTATCTAAAGTTGTTCCGAGCCTTGAATTTTTGAAGCATGGATTGTAGATATCCGTTTCGATCTCCGAATACTCAGGATTGCACCTTATTCCACAGGATATCTTCCTGTCGCTTTTTTCAACAATGCCCTTGAATTTCTGCCACTGTTTTGGTGAGTTGAACACGATATGGTCGCATATCTGAACAAGCTCATTCATGTCCTTTTCTGTATATGCAGGAGAATAAACATGAACTTCTCCGTCAAACTCTTCCCTGCCAAGCTTTGCCTCATAAAGACCGCTGGCGGTAGTGCCTTTCAAGTGTTGTGATATCATAGGATATGTGCTATACATGGAAAAAGCTTTCTGTGCCAAAAGTATTTTACAACCCGTTTTCTCCATGACATTATCCAAGATAGTCAGATTTTTTAGAAGCTTTGCTTCGTCAACAACATAACAAGGGGTTTTCACCTTAGAAATATCAAACATTCTTTTCCTCCACAGCTCATCTATATGAACCATCGTTGATAAAGTTTACTGTAATATTTTTGTTTTTCATTCTTGCGTCCATAAAAACACTAAGAACACTCTTGGCAAATTCAAGACTCTCCTCAGGAATATCGTCAAAGTCATGTATCATTATTTCCAATGGCTCTTCGACTTCACAGAGCTTCTCATAAAGCTTGTCGCCGTTAGCTATAGAATCCATATCATGAGCAAGCGCCTTGCTGACATATGGGTAAAACATATCAGCATTTACCATTTTAACATCGTCTATCATCAATATCATTTACTCGTCCCCCATAAATTTTACTGCTGTTCCGTATGCAATGACCTCAGCCGCGCCTGCCGCAATAGCAGATGAAGCATATCTTATATTAACTACTGCATCAGCACCCAATTGTTCAGCTTCAACCACCATTCTCTTCGTGGCAAGAGCTCTTGCATCATTCATCATCTCATTATAGGCTGTAAGTTCTCCGCCAACAAGATTTTTAAAGCTCTGCATGATATCCTTTCCCACATTTTTGGTCTGGATAGTTGAGCCTTTGACAAGCCCAAGCATTTCAAGCTTTTTGCCAGAAATATAATCAGTATTTACTAAGATCATCATCTTCGCCCTTCTTTATTTCTTTTATACGCTGAATAAGCACCGTTATCGCAACGCCTGACAGCAATGCAGGAACTACCAGAGCAATTATCTTTGCAAGCATAGGAACACCATTCATATATGCAAAAATAACGCCAATAGCTATATAATAAATAGATATCAAAGCAACTATCACAACTGGTGCTATCATTTTTTTTGTTTTGGTTTTCACTTTTCGTCACCTTTAATCAAAAACCATTTTCTTTTTGCCGTTTTTGTTTCGTGGATACTCTCTTATCCTGATGATATTGGCTGTATTCACGATACTTTCGTTTCTGTCATCACCCTGAGTAACTCTTACCCAGCCGTCGCCTATCTCTTCAAGTGTGCAGTCTATAACTGATGAAAGCGAGCCTCCCTGCGAAACTGTATAGACAAGCACCTCTTGTCCGAGATATCTCGCAAAAGCTTCTTCGATCTTCATTTTTTTGTTCTCCTATTAGTCAACAAGAACAGGATCAAAGTTCTCTGTCCAAGGCAGACCCCACTTGTTAAGTGCGTCCATGAATGGATCCGGATCAAACTCCTCTATATTGTGTACGCCCGGCTTTTTCCACTTGCCTGTGAGTATCATCATTGCGCCTATCATTGCAGGCACGCCTGTTGTGTAGGAGATAGCCTGTGAACCGACTTCCTTATAGCACTCCTGATGATCGCATACGTTGTAAACGTAATATGTCTTGTCCTTGCCGTCCTTTTTGCCCTGGAAGATACAACCGATATTTGTCTTACCCTTTGTTCTTGGACCGAGTGAAGCTGGATCAGGAAGAACTGCTTTAAGGAACTGTAGCGGTACTATCTTCTTGCCCTCAAAGTCAATAGGCTCGATAGAAGTCATACCCACGTCCTCAAGGCATTTAAGGTGTGTGAGATAGCTTTGACCAAATGTCATGAAGAAACGAATCCTCTTGATACCCTTGATGTTGAGCGCAAGTGATTCAAGCTCTTCGTGGTGGAGAAGATACATATCCTTTTCGCCCACCTGATCGAAGTTATAAACTCTCTTTATCTCCATTGGCTCAGTTTCTACCCACTTGCCGTCCTGAATATAAGAACCCTTTGCGGAAACTTCTCTTATGTTTATCTCAGGATTGAAGTTCGTTGCGAATGGATAGCCATGATCGCCTCCGTTACAGTCGAGGATATCTATATAGTTTATTTCATCAAAATAATGCTTCTGAGCATATGCACAGAAAACGCCTGTTACACCTGGGTCAAAGCCAGATCCGAGAAGCGCTGTGATACCAGCCTTTTCAAATCTCTCTCTATAAGCCCACTGCCACTTATATTCAAACTTTGCAGTGTCCTCTGGCTCATAGTTTGCTGTGTCAACATAGTCTACTTTACACTCAAGACAAGCGTCCATGATGTGAAGATCCTGATAAGGCAGAGCCACGTTGATACAAATATCAGGCTTATATTCTTTCATAAGAGCCACAAGCTCGGGCACGTTGTCTGCGTTCACCTGTGCAGTTGTGATATTTGTCTTTGTCTTATCCTGAAGCTCCTCCTTGAATTTATCGCACTTTGACTTTGTTCTGCTGGCGATACAGATATCAGTAAATACCTCGCTGTTCTGACAGCACTTGTGTATAACTACACCTGCAACTCCGCCTGCACCGATTATCAATGCTCTTGACATATTAGATCATTCCTTTCTATTTTATCAATTATACTTATTTACTTATAAAAATACAAAAGTATCTCTCTCAGCAGCTTGCAGGCAAGTGCCGTTGAACGTCCTGTCTGATCGTAAACGGGGGAAAGCTCATTCACATCAAAGCCTACGATATTGAGCTTTGCAACTTCCTCCACTGCGAACATAAGTTCCTTAAAAGTAACTCCGCCGGCCTCTGGAGTACCAGTGCCGGGAAACTCTGAAGGATCAAGCACATCAAGGTCAAGTGTAAAGTAAACAGGCTTTCCCTGAAGTTTTTTTACTATGCTGTCAAGTCTGAAGAAGCCGAACTTTTCCATAAAAGTATGCTCTTTCGCAAACTTGAACTCGTCCCTGTCACCGCTTCTGATGCCAAATTGATATATCTTTCCGTCGCCTACGATATCCCAACATCTGTGGAGCACGCAGGCATGAGATTCTTTCACGCCAAGGTAATCGTCCCTCAGGTCGGCATGAGCGTCAAAGTGAACGATATGCAGATCTGGATATTTCTCTGCCACAGCTCTAACCGCACCGAGAGTGACAAGGTGTTCGCCGCCTATCATGCATGGTATCTTGCCGTCGTCAAGTATTTCTGATGTACGGCTTTGGATATCCCTCAGTGCACCCTCAGGATTGCCAAATGGCAGTTCAAGGTCGCCGCTGTCGAACACATTCACATCAAGGAGGTCCTTATCTTGATATGGTGAATAAGTCTCAATGCCGAAGCTCTCATTGCGCATTGCAGAGCTTGCAAATCTTGTACCCGGCCTGAACGAAGTTGTGCTGTCATATGGTGCGCCGAAAAGGACTATCTTTGAATCATCATATTCACAGTCACAGCCTATAAAGGTATGAACATTCTTTTCCATACTTCTCTCCTTTAGTCACAGTCCTCAAGTACATCAAGGACGTAATTTGGCAGTGCGAAACAGCCTTTGTGAAGCTCTGTGTTATAATATCTTGTCTTTATGCCAAACTTTTTCCACTCATCAGCCTTAAGGTCATATATAGGGTGAAGATTTTTCGAGGCAAAGCCGAAAAGCCAATGACCCGACGGATAGGTAGGTATATGTGTCTGATAGACCATTGAAACTGGGAACGCACTGCCTATTCTTCTGTGTGTGCGCTTTACCATATCCACATAGGAATCATAATAAGTGCTTTCATGTTGGTTTATCAATATTCCCTGATCTGTGAGCGCTTTTGAGCAGTTGCCGTAAAATTCTTTTGTAAAAAGTCCCTCTCCCGGTCCAAACGGGTCGGTGGAGTCAACTATAATAAGGTCATATTCATTTTCCTTGCGGCGAACGAATTTCAGACCATCCTCAATATAGAGGGTAAGTCTAGGGTCGTCAAATGCACAGGCTGTCTGTGGAAGATACTCCTTGCACACATTTACTACCTGCTCATCTATCTCCACCATATCTATCTTTTCAATAGTGTTATATCTGCAAAGCTCACGGATAGTTCCACCGTCCCCCGCACCAATAACAAGCACCTTTTTTATCTCAGGATTAACCGCCATAGGAACTGCCGTTACCATTTCATGATAGATGAACTCGTCCTTTTCGGTAAGCATTATAAAGCCGTCAAGCACTAATACCCTGCCGAACTCATATGTGTCAAAAACGTCTATTTCCTGATAATAGCTTTTTTTAGAATAAAGCTGTTTTTTTACACGAATGGTGAAATTAACATCGTCCGTATGTTTCTCAGTAAACCAAAGATCCATAAAATGTATCTCCTCTCTATGAATTTACCACTACGTTTATGTTGTTTATCTCAAGATCCTCCGTACCTGTAAGGAAACAGCCCTTTTCTTTACAGTATGCGATATAATTAAGTATGTCGGAAGTTATCTTCTCACCAGGGGCAAGGATAGGTATTCCCGGCGGATAGCACATAACAAACTCTCCACATATCATACCGTTGCTTTCTTCGATAGGCACTGATTTTTTTTCGCTGTAGAAAGCTTGCTGCGGCGGTATCTCAACGATAGGATTGATATATTCGTGGTCAAACATTCCTGACGGGTCTTTTGAATAAAGCCTTTTAATTTCGGAAAGTGCAGATATAAAACGCTCTATCTCAAGCTCTCTATCTCCTGCGGAAACTATAGCAAGTATATTTCCGATATCACCGAACTCTATCTGAATGTCATAATCGTCACGGAGAATGTCATAGACCTCAACACCTGCCAATCCCATGGCTCTTGTGTGAACGGAAAGCTTTGTGCTGTCAAATGCGAAGATATCATCACCATTTTCAAGCTCCCGACCGAAAGCATAATAGCCACCTATCTTATTTATCTCTTCCCTTGCATAATCGGCATAGTCAACTGCCTTTTTAAAAAGCTCCTTGCCGTTGAGCGCAAGATTTTTTCTTGCAAGATCAAGGGATACCATAAGCAGATAAGAGCCGCTTGTGGTCTGAGTGAGGTTGATTATCTGTCTTACATAACCCTCTGAAACAGTGTCTGCACAAAGAAGGAGCGATGACTGCGTTAGGCTTCCTCCTGTTTTGTGTATTGATACTGCCGCCATATCCGCTCCAGCCGCCATTGCAGAGCAAGGCAGACCCTCACCAAAATAAAGGTGAGTGCCATGTGCTTCGTCCGCAAGCACCAACATACCATGCTCATGGGCAAGCTTGACGATGCTTTTTATATCAGAGCAAATTCCGTAATAAGTCGGGTTATTCACCAAAACAGCCTTTGCATCAGGATTTTCCTTGATAGCTTTTTCAACGTCCTTTACGGACATTCCAAGAGGTATTCCAAGCTGTTTGTTTGTGCCTGGGTTTACATAAACAGGTATAGCACCGCACACAACAAGTGCATTGATAGCACTTCTGTGAACGTTTCTCGGCATTATTATCTTATCTCCTGCCTTACAGCTTGTAAATATCATCGTCTGGACTGCAGCAGTAGTACCATTTACTATAAAGAAAGCGTGCTTTGCACCAAAAGCCTCGGCGGCAAGCATTTCAGCATCTTTTATTACAGAAACAGGGTGACAAAGGTTGTCAAGTGGCTTCATGGAGTTTACATCGCACTTCAGACAATCCACGCCCAAAAAGTCACGAAGCTCTTTATTCATTCTTCCGCCCTTGTGACCAGGTACGTCAAGACGCACCACTCTGTTCCTCATATGTTTTTTTAAAGCCTCATACACAGGTGCGTTATTCTGTGTTAAGTTCAAATCTATCACTACCTTATTAGTATATGTTCATGCCGCTGTATATCTCGATCATCTCACGGCGCAGACTATCTGTTATGTCAAGCCTTTGCTTCGGCGTAAGCTCATATACGTCCTGCTTGAAAAGATAATTCTGCAAGTCGATATCCTTAATGAGAAGCTTGGTATGGAAAATATTCGACTGGTAAACATTGACATCTATTGCGTCATATTTAGTCAGCGTATTTTTATCTATATAATCCTGAATCGAAGTTATCTTGTGATCTATAAAAAACTTTTTTCCCAAAACATCTCGCGTAAAGCCTCTTACTCGGTAGTCAATAGTGATAATATCAGAGTCAAAGCTGCTGATAAGATAATTCAGTGCGTTTAGCGGAGAAATAGTTCCGCAAGTAGAAACATCTATATCCACTCGGAATGTGGAAATGGAGTTGTCTGGGTGATATTCAGGAAATGTGTGAACAGTTACATGGCTTTTGTCAAGGTGAGCGTGTATCATTTCAGGCACATCGCCGCCTATTTTTCCTTGATTGCACGAAGGGTCGATACTGTCCTCATCGAGGGCTTTTTCAGCAATAAGCACGTTTACAGACGCACCCTGCGGCTCATAATCCTGTTTTGATATATTAAGTATCCTTGCGCCTATCATCTCAGTAACGTCGCAAAGAATTTTCGTAAGTCTTTCTGAATTATACTGCTCGTCAATATAAGCAATATATTCCTTTTGTTCTCTTTCAGTTTTGGCATAACATACATCATATATGTTAAAGCTAAGGGTCTTGGTTAGATTATTAAAACCATACAAAGAAAGCTTCTGCTCCAACCCTAACATCACCCGTCCTTTCGGATAAAATAATCAGCCTATCAAGACTAAAATTATAGACTTGTTTTCATTATACCACATCTCGATCAAAAAGTACATAGTTTTACGCACTTTTTTCATATTTTTTTATTAAGCATGGCATAAGTGTGGCAATAAAATAAAAAAGGTTGAAATCAAGAAGAAAATAGTGTATAATAAGTTCTGATAATTGTTACAGGAGAAATATACAATGTTATTGAATGTTGAACATCTTTACAAATATTTCAATGGGCAGGCACTGCTCAAGGATATAAATTTCACAGTTGAAGACAGAGAAGCCGTTGGTCTTATCGGCGTGAACGGATGCGGAAAGTCTACCCTGCTTAATATCATTACAGGCAGTGAGGGTTATGACAAGACCCCCGAAGGACTAGGCTCTGTGAATATCGCAGGCAAGGCTTCCATTGGCTTTTTAAGGCAGAACAGCGGACTTAATTCTGAACTTACCATAGGTGAGGAAATGAAGAACGCTTTCGCTCCCCTCCTTGAAACACTGGATAAAATGAAAGTCCTTGAAAAGAAAATGGCAGATGGCGGAAATATTGACAGTATAAGCCACGAATATGCCGAGCTTTCTTCATACTTTGAGGCTCGGGACGGATATAGGATAGATGTAAAAATAAAGCAGGTGCTTAACGGCATGGGCTTTGGCTCAACACCTACAGACAGAGTCATCTCTACCCTTTCAGGCGGTGAAAAAACACGTCTTGCACTAGCTAAGCTTCTTCTTGAAGAGCCTAATCTGCTTATACTTGACGAGCCTACCAACCACCTTGATTTTGAAACGCTCATGTGGTTAGAGGACTATCTCAAAGGCTACAAGGGTGCAATAATCATAGTTTCACACGACAGATATTTTCTAAACAAGGTCTGTACGAGAATATGTGAGATAGAACAAGGCAGGCTCACATCATATCGAGGGGACTATTCCTCCTATCTTGTGCAAAAGAAAATGAACTCAGAGCGTCAGCTCAAAGAATATGAGGCACAGCAAAAAGAGATAGCAAAGCTTGAGGACTATGTGGCGAAAAATCTCGTCAGGGCGTCAACCTCAAAAATGGCGAAGTCAAGACAGCATATGCTTGACCGTATCGAGCGTATCGACAAACCGCTTATGTACTCAAAACCTCCAAAGATAAAGCTTGAATATGATATTGAACCAACAAAGGATATCGTACGAGTTGTTGACTGTCCGCTGGTTGTTGGCGATGGTGCTGACAAAAAGGAGCTTATAAAGTCACTTACCATGAACGTTCGCCGTGGAGAGCACGTTGCTATAATCGGTGCAAACGGTATCGGAAAAACTTCCATACTGAAACTTATCCAAGGCATTATCCCACATGAGGGCGGCAATATAAGCTGGGGCGGAAACGTGAAGATATCCTATTTTGAACAGGAACACGCTATACTTGATCCTCATAAGACAGTGCTTGAAGAAATAATGGATCGCTATCCAAGATTATCAGAACAGCAGGCAAGAAGCGTACTAGGTGCAGTTCTGCTTACAGGCGAGAATGTGTTCAAGCCTATTTCTGTTCTCAGCGGTGGCGAAAGGGCGAAGCTTTGCTTTGCCATAATGGCTCTCAATCGTGGAAATGTACTTGTGCTTGACGAGCCTACAAACCACCTTGACCTAAGCACAAAAGAAGTGCTGGAGGACGCTTTGGCAGAGTTTGGTGGAACGATAATTCTTGTATCTCATGACAGATATCTACTCAACAAGGTAGCAAGCAGGATAATAGAGATAAAGCATGACGAGGCGAACTCATACGAGGGCAACTTTGACGCATACAGCGAAGCGGTGAACGCTGCCCGTCAGCTCAAGATGCAGAGTGAAGCAGAGATAAAGCGTGCTGAAGAAGAAAAAGCGTACAAAGAAAACAAAGCAAGACAATATCGCAGTAAGGAACAGCGTGCTGCTGACGCTCAAAAACGCAACCGCATAAGAGAACTTGAAAAGGAGATCGAAGATACAGAAGTTCTGATATTTGAACTTGAAAATGCCATATCTGACCCTGAGATAGCTTCCGACTACAGCAAAATGAGCGAGAAATGCAAAGAGCTTGAAGAAGCCAAAACCGCCCTTGACCAGAAAATGGACGAATGGGCAGAACTTTCAGATCAGCTTTCATAAACAAATTTTCACAGAAATCACCCCTTATGAGTATAATGATACAGCACAGACTGACATTATGCATAAGGGGTGTTTGTTTTGGAGATAAAAAGGCTGTCAGAGTATGAAATTAAAATTATTCTTAACGAAAAGGATATGCAGATAATGAATATATCCTTTGAAGATTTTGAGAAAAACAACAAAAGAAGCAAAGATTTTTTATCTGAACTCATGTTTATACTCAAGGAGACAGGACTTATAAAAATATCCGAAGGAAATATTGAAGTTGATGTTGCTTTGACAAGTGAAGAAACAATAAACATATATTTTATACTACCTAAAAACGACAATCATCACACCACTGAACTTGCCATAATCAGCTACGATCCAAACGAACTAATATCAAAAGCTACTGAAATACACAAAAAATACTCCGAAAAGATTATAAAAAGCAGTCTGTATCAGCTTCCTAGTGGTTATGCTCTAATCTTCACCATAGGATACGCACGCTCAACAGTTGCGAAAAAAGCTTTACTGAAAACATGTGCTACTGACAACGTGATTATAAACAAAATAAAGGAGTACAGCCCATTATTGAGCAGTACTCCTTTTGAAAAACTAAACTATTTCTCTTAGAAGCTTAACAGCCTCTGGCATATCGTTTGCCTTAAAAGCATATGTTCCCGTTACTAAAGTGTCTGCACCCGATTCTTTAAGCAAACCAGCAGTTTCGAGATTTACGCCACCGTCAACCTGAAGTCTGATATCCCTTTCCGTCTGGTCAATTAGATATCTCACTTCGCTTATTTTTTCAAGAGTGTCAGGAATAAACTTTTGACCGCCAAAACCTGGGTTTACTGTCATAACGAGTACCATATCAACAGATTTAAGAAATGGCTGGATAGCACTTACAGGTGTTGCAGGCTTAATGGAGATTCCTGCCTTGATCCCCCTCGAATGTATTTTGTCAATAACAGCTTGCGGATCATCAGCCGCCTCATAATGAAAAGTTATAATGTCAGCTCCAAGATCTGCGTAGTTATCAATATATCTGATAGGATCGCAAATCATGAGATGAACGTCTACTGGAACAGTTATGCTTTTGCCCACACTTTTCAAAAGCGGTTCGCCAAAACTTATATTTCTCACAAACATTCCGTCCATGACATCATAATGAATCCAGTCAACACCAGCGTCCTCAGCACGCTTTATCTCGAACGCAAGGTTTGAAAAGTCGCAGGCAAGCAGCGACGCAGAAACGATAATATCCAATTGAAAGCCTCCGTTAATTCAATATCTTCCCATTTAATATTGTCCTATAATTTCAGTTTCTATTATACAACACCACTGGGGCATTGTCAAGCTTGTTCGTCAAGAGTTAATGTATAAGCTGGAATAAATTCATCAAGAAAAACATTTGCTTCTGGAATATTCATTGCGACTATAGATTCAAGTGTAGATTTTTCAGCTGATGCAAAATCAGTATTTCCCATTTGTCTTTCTTCAAGGCACTTTATAAGTGCAGAAAGCTTATCAGCCGCTTTAACAAGAGTCCATGCTTCTTCTTCCTGTGAAGTTTTGCAGAAAAGCGGCTCAAAGTCCTCTTTCAGATCATCAGGAAGATAAGACACCAGAGTATTTTTAGCTTTCTGCTCGATCTCATCATATGCGCCCTTTATCTCATGGCTGTAATATTTTATAGGCGTAGGCAAGTCACCTGTGATTATCTCGGTGACATCATGATACATAGCAAGTAGCGCACATCTCTCAGGAGAAACATTACCGCCAAATCGCTTATTTCTGATAAGTGCAAGCACATGTGCGATAAAAGCAACTTCAAGGGAATGCTCGCTAATATTCTCATTGATCGTGTTTCTCATAAGTGCCCAACGATTTATATATTTCATACGGGATATCACTGCAAAAAATTTACTTTCTGACATATCAACACTCCTAAACTATACACAAAAATCGGGACGATGCTTTTCATCGTCCCGAAAAATTTTTGATCTTATCTTACAATTGTAAGAAGAACACCAGCAGCAACGGCTGAACCGATAACGCCGGCAACATTAGGACCCATAGCGTGCATCAACAGATAGTTTGTAGGAACTTCCTGCTGACCGACCTTCTGAGAGATACGAGCTGCCATTGGAACGGCAGATACACCTGCTGAACCGATAAGAGGATTGATCTTGTGACCTGAAAGAACATACATAAGCTTACCAAGAAGTACGCCGCAGGCTGTACCAATTGAGAATGCCACAACACCAAGTGCCATAACTTCTGCAAACTGAATGTTCATGATCTTATCTGCCTGTGTTGTTGCACCAACTGTTACGCCAAGGAAGATAGTGATGATGTTCATAAGTTCGTTCTGAGCAGTCTTAACAAGTCTGTCGCAGACGCCACTCTCTTTAAGAAGGTTACCAAACATGAGCATACCAACCAGTGGAGCTGCTGAAGGAACCATGAGTGAGATAACGATAGTTACGAGGATAGGGAAAATAAGCTTTTCTACCTTAGAAACAGGTCTTAGCTGACCCATTACTACTGAACGCTCTTTCTTTGTTGTAAGAGCCTTCATGATAGGCGGCTGGATAATAGGAACAAGAGCCATATATGTATAGGCTGCAAGTGCAATAGTACCAACGCCGATATTACTGTTTGAGGTTAGAAGTCTTGAAGATACATAGATAGATGTAGGACCATCTGCACCGCCGATGATAGCGATAGAACCACACTCAGCAGCACTCATGCCGAAGAGAGCCGCACCGATGAATGTAAAGAAGATACCGCCCTGTGCAGCAGCACCCATAAGAAAGCTCTTAGGGCTTGCGATCAGCGGACCAAAGTCTGTCATAGCACCGATTCCAAGGAATATGAGTGGTGGATAGATCTGAAGCTTAACGCCCATGTAAAGAATATCCAACAGACCACCCTTTTGAAGTATCTGACCATAATCTATATAGTGGTCATTGCCTGCAACCGTTTTATAGTTCCAGAAGTCTGGATGATACATCTCAGCGTATGGCAGGTTTGTAAGCAGCATACCGAATGAGATAGGCAAAAGCAGAAGCGGCTCAAAGCCCTTTGCAATAGCCAGATACATAAATACGAATGAAATAAGTATCATTACGATATTTTTCCAGCCGCCGTCTACGAGGAAACCCGCAAAACCCGACTGTGACGCCAAAGACGCCATGGTATCAAGAAATGAATTAATTATTGACATCTATTATCACGTTCCTTTCACGTCAACTGCACTAAAATGGTCTTGTATTGTCTATTATGCCTGCGGTAGACCATGCAGGTCTTTGAGGCTTGGCAGTTTTAACGCTCTTAAGAACGAGCTTCTTGCCCTCTTCACTGCTCATAGCTGAAATTGCAGCCATGATAACAGCAACTGTTTCTTCTTCAATGCCGTCTTCTACAACAGGAGCAACAGCCTTTATTGGCTCTGGCTTAGCAACAGCCTTTGCAGCTTCAGCAGCTTTTTCTGCCTCTTCAGCCTTTCTTGCAGCTCTACCGTTGATAACGTCAAATATCTTGCCGTATATCGACACAAGCAGAATAAGCAGAACAAGTCCGATAAATACCACAACTAAACCCGTGATAACGACAGAGGCAACAGTTCCAGCACCCAGATCTTTTTGGTCTGGACTGATCGTACTCTTTGCCGCAACCATCTGAGCTGCAGTGTTAAGAAAATTGATCATAAAAAATTCTCCTTACTGTAAGTATAATAAAACTTAATATTATTATACACCAAAGCCACACAAATAGCAAGACTTTTTCCCACATTTTTTTCACAAAATTATCTCCAAGTCAACACCTATTTTTGTTATGATTTCTGATAAAAGTGCATAAATACGCAAAAAAACTTATATATTGGGCACACTTGCAAATATCATATTAAGATGTTATAATATCTTTACATAATAATGTTACGGAGATGATTTTTTTGTCTGACAAATTTTTGAATTGGCTTGAGGAATTTACACCACATCTTATAGCGGCGGCTGTTATTTTTCTTTTAGGAATACTTCTTGACAAGCTTGTTTTGAAGGTCATGCACAAAGGTTTGAGCATGCGTCGAACAGACGTGACTATACATAAATTTCTCACATCTGTGGTACACACTGTATTGCTTATTATAATAATAGTAATGGCACTTTCTGCACTTCAAGTACCTATGTCATCAATAGTCGCAACTATCGGTGCAGCAGGTCTTGCTATCGGTCTTGCTCTTCAAAATAGTCTTTCAAACGTCGCAGGCGGCTTTATCATACTTTTTTCAAAGCCTTTTAAATGCGGTGATTATGTAAAAATAGGCGACTCAGAGGGAACTGTTGACGCTATCTCTATACTTTACACCACCCTAAAGACCCTTGAGAATAAGATGATATTTATACCAAACGGAGTTGTTTCACAATCGACTATTACGAATATAACTGCTGACGACAAACGTCGCCTTGAACTGAAATTCTCTATCAGCTACAATGACGACCACAACAAGGCAATGGCTATTCTTAGAGAAATGCTCAATGATGAGCCAAGGGTAATAAACGAGCCTGACAAGCCGCTTGTGGCTGTCTGCGAGCATGGTGCAAGCGCTATAATCCTTATCATGCGTGTATGGATACCGACCGATGCTTACTGGGAGATACGATACAAATTTCTCAAAGAGGCAAAGGAACGCTTTGACGCAAACGGCATTTCCATACCATTCGACCAACTTGACGTACATATATCAAAATAACAAAAGTCCGCAGACGAGCATCTGCGGACTTTTTACCTCATATCTTCCCTGTTCTTATATAAAAATCTGTTCACATCAATACTGTCTGCAATTGGTAGCTTGGTTTTGTCACAGTATGTTTTTTCAAGACTTTCAAGCTTCTCTGCTATTCTAAGCTGACCGTCAAGCGCACTTTTTATACACTCCGCAAAAGGACTTCCGCATAGATCACTGTAGGTCTGACAAAACTCCTTTGAATATGCCTTGACAAAAAATCTTGCTTCTTTTATTATATTTCCGTCAGTTACCATTGTTATCCTCCAGACTTGTGAGCAACCCTGAACGCTGATTTTTCAAAGCCGCTGTAAGCTTTTGCATATCTTCCTTTAGCTGTGGCTCTTTTATCTCACTCACATAATGCTCAAACCTGTCTATCATGCAGTTTTCAGACACGATAAGCCTTTTTATCGCCGCAAACTGTTCCTCAGTTATCATAAAGACCGCCTCCCGATATTATTATACCGAAGGCGGTCTGTTTTATTCTTTGTGTTTTTCATCGAGCAAGGTGGTGGCGATAGCTGCACAAAACACCTTTTTAGCACCCATCTCTTTTAACAGCCTGCTACAGACATTTAGAGTTGCACCTGTTGTGTAAACATCATCAAATAGCAGGACATTTTTACCTTTTATGTCAGCGTGTTTCGCTAGAGAATAATAAACATCCTCCGCATGAGTTTTTCGTTGAGCGGCAGTCAAAGTATGCTGTTCTGCGGTATCTCTTGTCCGTCCAAGCAGACGATGATCTTCTCTTATCCCAAGCTCCATAGCCGTAAAGTGTGCAAGCTTTTGTGCCTGATCATATCCCCTTTTACGGCGTTTTGATCTGTGCATTGGCACTGATGTGATGATATCCGCCTGCTGTGCGATACCATTTTCTCTGAGCACATTACCCAGAAGCTTCGCAGAATATTCCGCAAAATTAAGCTGTCTGTCGTCTTTAAGCTGATGTATTGCTTTCACGCAGATATCTTCATATCTCATAAGAGTATAAATGCTATCAAAATGTAGTGAATCATGATCTAGGCACTTATCCTTGCCGCACTTTTCGCACAATATTTTTTTATGAAAAGGCAGCTTACATTCACAATTTTTGCACAAAAGCTCGTCCCATTTTATAAAACTTCCACATATAGGGCAACGATTAGGATAAACAAAATCAAGCAGAAATTTATATATCAAGCGTCTGCTGACCACTGTCATCACCCTCTACAAGCTCCATTAGCATATTTTTAAGCGCAGTATACCTCAAAGTGCGTTTATTATTATCTATCATAAAATCAACACGCTTTTTCGAGCCAACTATTATAAGCATTCTTTTGGCTCTTGTCACAGCCGTATAAAGAAGATTTCTGTAATAAAGCTTGTCAAATCCACCGAATACAGTGAGAATGACAACATCAAACTCAGAACCTTGGCTTTTATGCACTGTTATGGCATAGGCAAGCTCCAGATTATCCAGCATTTGCTTGTCATAGACAGCTATTCTGCCTTCAAAATCTATAGTCACAGTTTTAAGTATCTTGTTCACTGCAATTATTATGCCTATATCGCCGTTAAAAATGCCTGCGCCACTTTCGGTCTTGTCCTCGGTTATATACTTTTTCCAAAGAATTTCATAATCATTCTTGGTCTGCATGACCTTGTCACCTTTTCTGAAAGTATAAACAGGGGTCTTGACCTCTGATTTTCCTGCGGCAGGAGGATTAAGCTCCTGCTGTAGACGCTTGTTTAGTTCCACAGTACCCGCAGGACCTTTACGTGTAGGCGAAAGCACCTGAATGTCGTCTATGGGCGAGTAATCGTAGGCTTTTGGCAGCCTTGTTTTGCAAAGCTCCACCACAAGATCCTGAAGTTCTCCATATTCAAGCCGTTGCATAAAAAAGAAATCCTTGTCCTTGCTGGCTAGGTCGATATGCTCGCCGTTTACTATCTTATGGGCGTTCATAACAATCTCAGACTCCTGTGCCTGTCTGAAGATCTCTTTTAGTGTTACAACAGACATTACTCCGCTGTCAATAATATCCTTTAACACATTTCCTGCACCTACTGACGGAAGCTGATCGCTGTCCCCCACCAGAACGAGCTTACAGGTAACGCTTATAGCTCTCAAAACGGCTTCAAAAAGGCAGGAATCCACCATGGACATCTCGTCGATTATCAAAGCGTCACAATCGAGAAGATTGTTTTCATCATGTATAAACGCAAGTGTGTCACCGCTTGTATGCTTCACTTCAAGAAGCCTGTGGATAGTTTTTGCGTCATATCCCGTAAGGTCAGAAAGCCTTTTGGCGGCTCTGCCTGTTGGTGCACATATCATAACGTTAAGCCCTTGCTGCTGATAAAGAGAAATTATAGCGTTGAGCGTTGTGGTCTTTCCTGTACCTGGTCCTCCCGTCAGCACAAGAAAACCCTTTGACAGTGCAAGATTTATGGCTTCACGCTGAATTTTTTCATATTGTATACCATTATTCTCCTCTTCGAGATCAATTACTTCGGAAAAGTCTATCTTATTGTCATAAGATATTTGTCGCATTATGGCAAGTCGTCTTGCTATGTAGTCCTCAGCTTTGTAAAAATCTGTAAGCATAACAAAACGTCTGCCATGCTTATCGTAATAGTAGAGGTTTTCCTCCTCAGTTTCATCCTCGATTACTTTTTTTATAAGCTTATCATCAACATCAAGATAACTTACCGCTGTTTTCACAAGACTGTCTAAAGGCAGGCAGGTATGACCTTGGTCAGCGTTTTGTCTTAGGATATATGTAATGCCTGCCTTTATCCTGCACTCGCTGTCAGCAGGGATATCAGACTTTGCCGCAACTGCGTCCGCACGGGAAAATGACAGATCGACGCCCTGAATACAAAGCACATAAGGGTTTGATTTTATGATCTGCTCGGCAGTGTTGCCCCAACGCTTCCACGCCTTTATGCCATAAGAAGTTTCTATCTCGAATTTGTTAAGATATGACATAAGAGACCTTGCGGCAAAAGTGGTTTTGAACTCCTGAGATATTTTTTCCGCTTTTTTCACTGTTATCCCGTCTATCTCCGTGAGCCTGTCGGGAGTATTTTCTATTATGTCAAGGGTATCGTCCCCGAACTTGTTCACAAGCTTTTTTGCAAGTACAGGCCCTACGCCTGATATAGCACCGCTTGCAAGATAACGCTGAATCGCTGCAGAGGTAGTAGGCAAAGAACGCTCAAAGATATGCACCTTGAACTGCTCGCCGAACTTCTGATGTGAAGTGAACTCCCCTGTTACAACGAGATCTTCGCCCTCCTCAACGTCACCCATTTCGCCAACAACTGTGATAAGGTCATTGTCACAGTTAAGCATAAGCACACAGAAGCCTGTGTCCTCACTTTTAAATATTATGCTGTCAACCTCACCCTTGAGGGTCTTTAAATCTTCCATATTATTCTCCGAATGATCTATTTTTCATGGCATTTCAGCTCTCTGCGCTTGATAAAATCTGCAAGTTCAGTTATATCAACACAGTGAACGATGCTATAATCCTGTTCCAAACGCTTTGAAACATAATTTATCTCGCTTTTGTCAAGCTGAACGAGGATTATTTCTCTTCCATAATATTCAGGCTGAAAAAACTCCTCCCAATAACAGCTTTTTACCATATGTTCAAGCTCATGTGTATTCTTTTTGCATGGGATAAGCAAATATCCTCCACGCTTGCCAACATTTCGCACCTTATACCATTTCACCCAAAACCAAATAACGACCGCCAGCACAAGAGCCAGAAGAAGTATAAGATTCAACACAAGATCACCTCCACATATTATTAGTACATTTTATGCGGAAAGCAGATTTTGTGTCATATGATTCATTTTACACCTTTTTGACGAAAAAAGCAAGATTTTTATGCAAAACAAAAAAGCTGCCCCGAAGGACAGCTTGAATTATTTACTTTATCTCAACTGAAGCAGCCCAATCTTTGAACTTATCTTCATACTTTGACTTATTTTTCTGCTCGCAGAGAAAATCAAAAATGTAGTAGCCACCGTTGCCCTCTGTTATAGAACTCATGCCGTAATAATGTTTATCTCCTATGCTCTGGGTATAATAAATATATTTTGAATCCTTGCCTGTTATTTTCAAGGTTGTTGAGCCGTTTTCAAGGATAAAATCAAAGATATCCGATGCAGACTCGCCCTTGCCATAGCCGTAAAGTGCAATATCAGAATATGAAAGCTTAACAGCGTTTATGCCCACCTCGTTGTTGGAGAAGTTATCAAGGGCATACAGATTTGTACTGCTAGATTTCTCAATATCCGCAGGAGCGGTCATTGTATATCCCGTACCCTGCAATGTTTTCGTAGCTGTATTTTTGTAAAAATATCTCACACCAAAAGCCACCAAGAACGCAAGGATAAACACAAGAACTGACATCAAAGGCTTTGGTATGCCCTTTTTAGCAGATGTAACAGGCGCTATCTTATAAGGCTCATATGCACTGCCATAAGGCGTCTGAGCATTGCCATTCTGCGGAGGCGGATAACTCTGCTGAGCGTAGCCGTTCTGTGGCTGACCATAAGACTGCTGACCCTGAGCATAACTCTGCTGAGGTACTGCATTCACAGGCTGAGCACCTGTTGTGTTACGCTTGCCAAAACCAACATTCTCACCAAGGTTTGATGTGTCGATAGAATCCATATAACCGCTTGTTTCAGACTTCACAGCCGACCCACAATTAGGACAAAAAGCGTCAGTATCACTAATCTTTGCCGAACAAATAGGACATTTCATATTCTTTTCTCCCTCATATAATTTATGCTTTTATTCTAACATATGCTGTTTATTATGTCAATAATTTAACAAATCGATTTTATAAATTTTGTATTAATTGATATGGATTGTGCTTGCCCACTTTTCAAATTTCGGGTCATAGAAATCCTTTTCATCAGCCTTACAGCCAAAAACAAACCAATAATATTTATAACCTGACTTTTTGCATATAGCATAGTTATAAACTTCGTCGCCCGTTTTTGCACGATAGGTCATTTTAAGCTTGTTACCACTAGCATACACTTCTTTATAGCTGCTTCCAAACTGACTTTTCAAATTGCCCTTCATGTAGGTGACAAACAGTTTCTCAGTAAGAATATCCGTTGTTTCGCCAGCAAGTGAAGAGTAATCAAGGATCATATACTGAAAATCGCTATTAACATCGGCGTACTTTCCGTTGGCTTTTACAGTTCCATCACTGCTCTGTGCCGCATAATCTATTGTGGTTGCCTTTTCAAGTGACCTTGGCAGTTCAACGCTAAAGTTCTCCTCTCTAATGGTATGAGTTGAAACATTGTGATAGTACCAATATCCAAAACCGATAGCTGCGCCCACAAACAATGCCAGCAAAAGGATAAGCACCTTTTTGCCTATAGACATATTCTTTCTCACTGCCCTCACATTGCTGTTAAGACCATTGTCAAAGCCATTATTAAAGCTATTATTGAAACTATTGCCATACCTCGGCTGTGCCGAATTTACCCCTGTCATTTCAATAACTCTTGTGCCACAATTCTGACAGCAAATGCTGTTAGGCAGAATATCGCACCCGCATACTGTACATCTCATAAAGATACCCCCTATAAAAATTTATTACTTTTATATTAACATACTTCTTCTTTTTTGTCAACAAATTTGTCAACAAAAAAAGCGGACAGCACATAGCCGCCCGCTCTTAAAAACTTATTACTTAGCGTTCTTCTTAGCTTCGATATCAGCAAGAGCGTCTTTTCTTGAAAGATTGATCCTGCCCTGATCGTCGATTTCCATTACCTTAACAACGATCTCGTCGCCAACAGAAACAACGTCCTCGACCTTTTCTACTCTTGATTTGTCAAGCTTAGAAATGTGTACCAAACCGTCCTTACCAGGAGCTATCTCAACGAAAGCACCAAAGTTCATGATCTTTACTACCTTACCTCTGTAGATAGCACCTATCTCAGGGTCATTAGCGATAGTATTGATGATATTGATTGCCTGTTCAGCCTTTTCCTTATCGATACCTGAAACGAATACGCTACCGTCCTCAGATATGTCTATCTTAACGTCGCACTCAGCAGATATCTTCTGAATTACCTTTCCGCCTGAACCGATAACTTCTCTGATCTTGTCAACCGGTACCTTTGTTGCCAGCATCTTAGGTGCCCACTTGCTTACCTCAGCACGAGGAGCAGGGATAGCCTTGAGCATTATCTCATCAAGAATATACATTCTTGCTTTTCTTGTCTTTTCAAAAGCACTTGCGATTATCTCAGGTGTCAGACCGTCGACCTTGATATCCACCTGAATAGCTGTGATACCGTTCTTTGTACCGCCTACCTTAAAGTCCATATCGCCGTAGAAGTCCTCAAGGCCCTGAATGTCTACCATAGTCATCCAGCTGCCGTCCTCCTTAGTGATAAGACCGCATGAAATACCTGCAACAGGCTCTTTGATAGGAACGCCTGCGTCCATAAGTGCAAGTGTAGAACCACAGATAGAACCCTGTGATGTAGAACCATTTGAAGAAAGCACCTCAGATACGCATCTGATAGCATATGGGAACTCTTCAACAGAAGGGATAACCGGAACGAGTGCTCTCTCTGCAAGTGCGCCGTGACCTATCTCTCTTCTTCCCGGGCCTCTTGAAGGTCTTGTTTCACCAACAGAATATGAAGGGAAATTGTACTGATGCATATATCTCTTGGAAGTTTCCTCGTCGATACCGTCAAGTTTCTGAGCGTCTGAAACAGGGCCAAGTGTTGCGATAGTCATTACCTGTGTCTGACCTCTTGTGAAGATACCTGAACCGTGTACTCTTGGGAGAACGCCAACTTCAGCAGCAAGTGGTCTTATCTCGTCGATACCTCTGCCGTCAACACGCTTGCCCTCATAGAGCCAGTTTCTAACTATCTTCTTCTGGAGCTTATACATAACTTCGTCAAGAACAGCTGTGTTATCCTCGCACTGCTCGTCGAACTTCTCATGAACAGCGTCGATTATTGGCTGGAGTCTTGCGTCTCTTACATTCTTATCATCTGTATCAAGAGCGACCTTTACCTGCTCGCCTACCATTGCTTCAACAGCGTCGAACAGATCATGGTCAACTTCCATTGACTCAAACTCAAACTTAGGTTTTCCGATCTGAGCCTTGATATCGTTGATGAAAGCTACCATTTTCTTTATCTCTTCATGACCGGTCATGATAGCCTTGAGCATAAGATCGTCAGGTATCTGGTCTGCACCTGCTTCGATCATAACGATCTTTTCGGCAGAGCCTGCAACTGTAAGGTTAAGTCTGTTCTTAGCTCTCTGCTCAAGAGTTGGGTTGAGAACGAGTTCGCCGTCAACGTAACCTACGTTGATAGATGCAACTGGGCCGTTCCATGGAATATCAGAGATAGAAAGTGCAATAGATGTAGCTATCATACCTGTGATCTCAGGTGAGTTGTCAGGGTCAACAGAAAGAACTGTCATAACAACTGAAACGTCATTTCTCATATCCTTTGGGAAAAGAGGTCTGATAGGTCTGTCTACACATCTTGAAGCAAGGATAGCCTTGTCAGAAGCCTTGCCTTCTCTCTTTGTGAAAGAACCTGGTATTCTGCCTACTGCATACATTTTCTCCTCAAAGTCAACTGAAAGTGGGAAAAAGTCAACACCCTCTCTTGGCTTTGCGGAAGCTGTAACGTTAGCCATTACAACCGTTTCACCGTATCTTACCCAGCAAGAGCCGTTAGCAAGTCCGCAGGTCTTACCTGTTTCAACTACTACAGGTCTGCCTGCATATGTCGTTTCAAAAGTTTTGAAATTCTCAAACATTGTCTTTCCTCCATTTTAGAAATTTAGTTTTTTCTGTATGGTGAAAGCATTAGCAATAAACAGGACATACGAGCTTCATACATTCTGTTTAATGCTAAGTTACCTTTCACCTACAGTTCAAATAAACACCAAAAGGCAGTGGCAATAAATGCCTCTGCCTTGATGTCAGTTACATGATTACTTACGGATACCCAGCTTTTCGATAGTAGCTCTATATCTTTCGATATCCTTCTTCTTGAGGTAGTTGAGAAGATTTCTTCTCTTACCGATCATCTTGAACAGACCGCTTCTTGAGTGGTTGTCCTTCTTGTGTGTCTTAAGATGTTCTGTAAGGTCGCTGATTCTCTTTGTAAGGATAGCAATCTGTACCTCAGGTGAACCTGTGTCTGTTTCGTGAGTTCTGTTAGCTTCGATAACAGCTGTCTTTTCGTCTTTTCTAAGCATTTTTTGTACCTCTTTCGTTAAAATATTTCCGATGTAAAAGAATATGGCAGGTAACTTTCCCACTTACGGGCGTGACCCATATTCTGTTGCATGGATATGTTGCAGTAAGCAACTCATATATTATACATTATTTCAGACAAATTGTAAATAGTCTTAACAGAAATTTTACAACTATTCTATGCCGTGATGAGCCTTGCCTGCTGTGAGTGTGTTTCTCATAAGCATTGCAATGGTCATAGGGCCAACTCCGCCTGGAACAGGTGTGATAAATGAAGCCTTATCCTTGCAGTCCTCAAAATCAACGTCACCGCAAAGCTTGCCGTTTTCATCACGATCCATACCAACGTCGATAACTACTGCGCCCTCCTTGATATATTCAGCGGTTATCATCTTTGGTCTGCCAACAGCAGCAACTAGGATATCTGCTCTCTGACAAACTTCTTTAAGATCTTTTGTCTTTGAATGGCAGATAGTAACAGTGCCGTTATTATGCAAAAGCAACATAGCCTGTGGCTTACCAACGATATTGCTTCTGCCAACCACTACGCACTCTTTGCCTGCAATGTCAGTGCCCGTTGACTTGATAAGCTCCATAACGCCAGCAGGTGTGCATGGCAGAAAACTGTAATCGCCTATCATTATTTTGCCCACATTTACAGGGTGGAAAGCGTCAACGTCCTTGTCAGGTCTGATGTTATTTATTATCACTTTATCGTCAAGGTGCTTTGGCAGTGGGAGCTGAACGAGTATTCCGTCCACTCTGTCGTCGTCATTGAGCTTTTTGACAAGGTCGAGTAGCTCTTCTTCTGTTGTTTCCGCGGGGAGAGCATACTTGAATGAATTAAAGCCCACTGTTTCGCAAGCCTTTTCCTTGTTTCTTACATAAACCTGTGAAGCAGGGTCGTCACCGACGATGACCACTGCAAGACCTATCTCTATGCCCTGCTCTTTAAGCTTCTCAGTTTCAAGTCTTATTTCTTCCTTGACCTTGGCTGATACTGCCTTGCCGTCAATTATCTGTCCCATTTATTCTTCCTCCGTATCCTTTTCATCTGTATCTTTTACTTCGCTGTCCTCGTCGTTATCGTCACCAAGGATAGACTTATACTCTGTCTCGGCTTTGGTGTGTGACTCCTTGTCCTTTTCCTCGGCTTCTTTAAGCTTGTCTTTTTGAGCCTGCTTGCCGAATTTTTCGTCATATTCTTTTTGAAGCTCAATAAAGCTCTCACCCTTATCCTTAGCTTCCTTTATCTTGTGCTTAAGTTCTTTCTTCTCTTTCTGCATATCATTGTAGCTGTTATACTGTTCAAGCTGAGCCTTTGAAAGCTCTGTATCAACGAACAGCTTGTAATCGCTGTTTCTCTTTGTGATACCTCTGAACACGATTATAAGTACAAGTGAAGCAAGAACACAAGTGCCTGCAACAAGCTGTGATACTCTTATGTTTCCAAGATAGAGCGAATCTGTTCTCAGACCCTCGATGAAAAATCTTCCCAGACCGTACCAGCCTGTGTACATAAGGAATACTTCGCCGTCAAACTTGCGGTGTTTAAGATAGAAATGCAGGATTATAAATCCAATAAGACACCAAATAGATTCATAAAGGAAACATGGATGGATAGGGTCAAGAGCCGACACTTTGCCGCCAAGCTCGTCATAATGGTTTGAGATATATTCCATTGTGGTGTTGCTTATCATGCCCCAAGGAAGCTTTGTGTTTGCACCGAAGGCCTCCTGATTGAAGAAGTTGCCCCAACGTCCGATACACTGACCGATAAGAAAACATGGTGCGACCACGTCAAGAAGCGCAGTAAGCTTCAGCTTTCTTACTTTTGCTATAATTCCGCCCACGATTATCGCACCGATAAGTCCGCCGTAGATAGCAAGACCTCCGTCACGAATATCGAAAAACTCTGAGAATTTCATGCCCTCTGTATTAAAGATGATATAATAAAATCTTGCGCCAAAGATAGCTCCAATAAGTCCGCCGATAACGGAATCTGTCGCTCTATCAGGGTCGATACCTACGGTCTTCATTCTTCTGAAGCCGTATATCATTGCAAGAAGAATACCGATGGTTATCAAAAAACCATACCAATATATCTTGAAATTCGTACCTGGCACTGTAAAAAGCACTCTGTCGATATCAATACCCTCTTTGAAGATATTGTCACCCTTTCCGAAATTGGGGAAATAAACTCTGTTCGGAAACTCTCTGAGTTTTTCCCTTATTGCGTCATTTGCCGAAGAGTCGGCAAGAAACTGCAATGCTGTCATAAATTTATCATTCCTTTCACTGAGTCTGTGGCTCAAAATACCTACTTATTATCTACCACGGAGATAGACGACTTTTCAGGGTCGAACATTTCTTTTACGGCGTTTTCGCAATCCTCCACAGTCATTTCTGCAAGAACCTGTGCTTCATAGAAAGCGTCAGAGTTTTCAAAATAGCTTTCTGCAAGATAATCTGCTGCTCTTTCAGGATTATTCATTCCTCTTACTATTTCGCCGTACATAGAACGCTTTATCATATCAAACTGCGACTTGTCAAAGCCCTCTTTCTTTACACGCTCTATCTCCGCTAGATAACGGCGATAAAGCTCTTCAGGGTCATGGGATTCACCTGATATTATTGGAGAGAATACTCCACCGCTTGTGAAAACTTCCACGCCGAACTGCGAATTTATCAGTCCGTCGTCAAAAAGCTGTTTATAAAGAGGTGACGAAGAGCCAATGAGCAGATGAAGCGCAACTGACGCTGTTCCAGCCTTTTTAAAAAGTTCTCTGCCCTCATAAGGCTTGCACTTGAAGCCGATATTGAAAAGTGGCAGACCCACAGGGAAGCTCTGAAATATCTTTTTCTGCGCTACATTCTCAGGCTCATCAGGGAGCTTTGTTTCAAGCTCCATATTCTCGCATGGCTTCAACATTTTATCGCATATTTCCATGACCTTATCCTCGTCAACATTTCCTGCAATGGCAAGGACCATGTTGTGAAGATTATAGAAAGTGTAGTAACACTTATAAAGAAGATCAGGGGTTATCTCAGCAATAGTATCAACAGTTCCTGCAATATCTATCTTTATAGGGTGGTTTACATACAGAGCTTTCAGCAGATTATAAAAACACTGTCTTTCAGGAGAATCTGCACACATTTTTATTTCCTGACCGATTATTCCCTGCTCCTTAGCCACAGATTGCTCTGTAAAATATGGCTTCTGAACAAAGTCAAGAAGTATTTCAAGAGAATCCTCCCAGTTTTCCGAGCAACTGAACGTATATGCCGTTTCATCAAAAGACGTGAAAGCGTTTGCGTTGGCACCAGTTTTTGCATATAAGTCAAAAACATCTGTGTCCTCGTTTTCAAAAAGCTTATGCTCAAGAAAATGGGCTATGCCCTCAGGCACAGTGATGAAATCTTTGCTGTCCTTGGTCTTGAAACAGTTGTAAATTGAGCCGTACTTTGTGGCAAATATGGCTTCTGTAGTTGTGAAGCCCTCCATTTTCCACACAAGCACGTCAAGTCCTGATGGGTGATGAAAAACGCTGTAGCTCTCGCCCAGTCGCTCGCTCTTTACGATCTCCTTATTCATCACAGTCCTCCTCTTCCTCGCCCCTGATCACGAAAACAGTATCAGGCTTAAAAGTCTTTGCACAGCTTATTATGTCCTCACGGGTAAGCTTTGCTATCCGCTCGTTTATCTCCTCAGGGGTGAAAGCTGTGTTTCGTGTGTTCTGTGCAGCATACCAACCCATGATATCATATACGCTGTCATAATTTGACTTAAAGCCTCCGCAAAGAGATTTCTTTGTGTTTTCAAGCTCCTCATCTGTAAAATCGCCATTACATATGGCTTCGAGCTGTTCTTCGATAGCTTTTTTTGCCTTTTCTATGTTACAGCTTTCAACGCCACTGTCGATAAAAAGAGTGCCCTTTCTGTCGGCATATGCGGAAGAACAATAATAGCAAAGGCTCATCTTTTCTCTTACGTTTGCAAAAAGCTTTGAAAAAGGCGTTGCACCAAGGAGCATACAGAAAAGCTTTGCGGTGTAGATATCCTCATAATCAGACTTGAACGCCATGACCATTTTGCTTTGGCTTACCTGCATTTTAAGCTCTCTATAAACAGGCTCTGCCTTTGCAGGTGAATTGTGTCTGTAGTCTATTTTCTCCACAGGCGAAACTCTTTCGAGGGCAGCCATTTCATCTCTTATAAGCTTTTCCGCAGCAGCCGTGTTTCCGCCGCCTGATATGGTTATCTCTATCTTTGCACTTTCAAGAAGCTTTTTGTGTTGTCTTAACAAATCCTCCTGAGTTATGTTCTCCGCAAGCTCCACAGTTCCAATTGCAGACACAGCCGCAGGCTCGCCCTCAAATATGACCTTTTTCGCCTGCAAAAGTGCATAGCCACGCTTGTCATTGACAGTGGCAACAATAGCGTCGATAAGCTCCTGCTTTCTCAAAGTAAAATACTTCTCACAGAACTTTCCGTCAACAAGGTGAGGTCTGAGCAGACAGTTCAAAAGCTGTCTTACCACCTGAACGGATATTACTTCGCCGTCTATAGTATAATCGTCGCCGATAAAGCTCGCAGACAGTCCCACAGACTGATAATCGCCTATGGTACCACAGTTGGTGCCGATACTTGAGCCGTAAAGCCCTGTGAGTGTAGATGTAAGCTTTGTTCGTGAAGGTATCTCCTCATTTGATGTCACAAGCACTGTTTGAAGCATTGCATTTACGCAGGCTGTTTTTTCGTTCAGCGGTGATATAAATGCTATCTTCACGCAGTTTGACTTGAATTTCTTGTCATATATTCTTGTAAGAGATATTCCTCTGCCGAGTTCTTCCCTACTATAAGATACAGCCATTTGATTACTCCTTCAAGCGTTTTCACGCTAAAAATTTTCGTGATAACACGATAATAATATAGTATATCACATTCCTGTGCAGATTTCCATACTTTTCACAAGAATTTCATAAATGCACTTATTCTATTACCGTATAAATGAAATTTTCCCAGTGAAGCATTGTTCCCTCGTCTGTTTCGTCAGGCAAAAGCGCTCTTGCCATTAGAAGATCTTCGCCTGTGTCCACATTGAGAAGATGTGCATAATCGCCGTCAATTTTTGTTACCTTATATGTTCTTGGCTCCATTTTTATTCTCCTTTTCTGTCCATAAATACCACGTTCTCAGCACCCAGTCTGTTTTCAAGTTCGACGAGCAGTTCAGGACACATTTTCACAGCATGAACAGACTTTATGCCTGTCATTTTGCGAATATCGCTGAAAAATACCGCAAACTTTGAACCAGTCTGTGCTCTATATTTCTCGGCTATAGTTCTAACAGCCTTTATGCCCTCTGCATCTCTTGAAACAAGCCTTACGCAAATATCCCTTTGAAGCTGTAATGAGCAAAATCTATCGACAGGCTCGAGCATATCCGCAAGTATCTTAGGTTCTTCTTCCTCTTTGCATGATATCTTGCCTTTGACGTGTAGAAGCGCTCTGTCTTTTATAAGGCCTCCCATAGTTTGAAAAACTGACGGAAAAACCACTATCTCTAATGTTCCGAACTTGTCTTCAAGCTCCACAAAACACATCATATCGCCTTTTTTGGTCTTTAGCATTTTTCTGCCTCTGACCATTCCTGCATAGTCTACTTCCGCACCATCAGCGAAACGTTTATCAGCCATTCCGCCCTCGTCTGTACAGGCTTTTATGAGCTGTGCAGAGGTGACGCACCTTGCGGCTGAAATCACACACTCAAAGCGGTCTATAGGGTGGGCGGATATATACATACCAAGAGCTTCATGCTCAAATTCAAGAAGCTGCTGTTCGTCAAACTCGCCGCAGCGTTCTATCTTCTTTTCCATTGGCAAAGCAGCACCCATGCCAAACAAGTCAAGTTGACCCTCAATCACACTTCCGTCTGACCGAGTTACGCTTTTCATTATGTCCTCGCAAGCATTGAGATGTTCACGTCTGGTGTATCCAAAACCGTCAAAAGCTCCACTCTTTATAAGTGCTTCCACTGTTCTCAGGTGGATATCTCTGCCCGAAACTCGTGTACAAAAGTCTTGAAGCGAACGAAACGCTCCACCTGATTTACGCTCAGAAACTATCCTGTCGATAGCCCCCTCACCAAGTGACTTAACCGCAAGAAGTGCAAAGCGTATTCCCTCAGGCTCTGCCACAAAACCGCTTTCGCTCTTATTTATATCCAGCGGCAAAATTTTAACGCCACTTTTGCCAACATCTGCGATATATCCATAAAGCTTATCGGTGCTGTCAAGAAGCGTGATAGTCATAAGTGCCGCCATGTATTCTTTATAGAAATGACATTTTAAATACGCTGTCTGATATGCGATAGTTGCATAAGCCGCCGCATGAGATTTGTTAAAGGCATAGCTTGCAAAAGAGGTCATTTCGTCAAATATCTCATTGGCAACATTAGCGGGCACACCGTTTGCCACTGCACCACAGCACTGCCCTTTCTCACCGTAGATAAACGCTTTTCGCTCGTTTTCCAAAACAGCCGCTTTCTTTTTAGCCATTGCTCGCCTTACGATATCCGCTCTGCCGTATGAATATCCTGCGAGCGTGCGGAATATCTGCATTACCTGCTCCTGATAAACTATACAGCCGTATGTCACTTCAAGTATGCCTTTGAGCAATGGGTGCTTATACACTATCCTGTCAGGTTCATGGCGGTTTCGGATGTATGTTGGGATCGAGTCCATAGGTCCCGGGCGGTAAAGAGAGATAACAGCGATAAGGTCCTCTAATCTTTCAGGGCGAAGCTTCATGACAGTCGCCGTCATTCCTGCACTTTCAAACTGGAAAACGCCCTCCGTTTTGCCCTGTGACAGCATTTCATATACCTTCTTGTCATCAAGAGGTATCTTCTCCAAGTCAAAATCAGGGTGAGTTTCTATCACCTGCTTTCGGCAGTGGTCTATAATGGTAAGGTTGCGGAGTCCGAGAAAATCAATTTTAAGAAGTCCCAATCGTTCAAGCACTGTCATTGTATACTGTGTGGAAACTTGTCCGTCACGAGAATAGAGAGGAACGTAAAAGTCAACCGGCTCTTTTGTGATAACAACGCCTGCTGCGTGGGTAGATACATTTCGTGGCATACCCTCGACGCTCATGGCAATATCAAGAAGTTGTCGTATCTTCATATCAGTCTTATAAAGGGAACTAAGCTCAGGTATATTCTCTATGGAATATTTAAGTGGCTGACCTCTTGGTATTTTCTTTGCAAGCATATCTCCTGTCTGATAAGGCAGACCCATTGCTCTTGCCACATCTCTCACTGCCTGCTTTGCCGCAAGCGTGCCAAAGGTCGCTATCTGTGCAACGTGGTCAGAGCCGTATTTCTCCACAACGTAATCAATAACACGCTGTCTGCCTTCCATGCAGAAATCTATATCAAAGTCAGGCATGGAAACTCTTTCGGGATTGAGAAAACGTTCAAAAAGCAGATCATATTTCAGCGGGTCTATACCCGTTATGCCTATGCAATAAGCACACAGACTTCCTGCACCTGAACCACGTCCGCAGCCAACAGGTATGCCATGTGTCTTTGCATAGTGAACAAAATCCCACACTATAAGATAATAGTCAGTATATCCCATTCTCGTTATAACGTCAAGCTCATAGTCAACACGTTTCAAAGCCTCTTTTGTAGGATTTTCATAACGTTTATAAATCCCTTTCATGCACATATCGCGAAGAAACTTTTCGTTATCCGAAACACCGTCTATATGGAAATACGGAAGCTTTGTTTTGCCAAACTCAAAGCTTACATTACATCTGTCAGCTATCTTTACTGTATTCTCCAGCGACTCAGGCTGAGAGGGAAAAAGCTCCGCCATTTCTTCTGCTGACTTTACATAAAACTCGTTTGTCGGAAATTCAAGCCTGCTTGGGTCGTCTAGTGTCGTGCCTGTTGAGATACACATTAGCACACGTTGCGCATTGGCGTCTGAACGTCTGAGATAGTGTGCGTCATTAGTGCAGACCATCGGTATTCCTGTTTCTCGTGAAAGCTTTATAAGCATAGGCAATATTCTCTGCTGGTCTGCAAACTTATGATTTTGAAGCTCTATAAAGTAATTATCCCTGCCAAATATATCACGATATTTAAGAGCAGTCTGCTTTGCAGCCTCATAATCGCCATTGGTAAGCTTTCTGGGTATTTCACCCGCAAGACAAGCCGACAGACAGATAAGCCCATTGTGGTATTTTTCAAGCAATTCAACATCTACTCTCGGTTTGCTGTAAAAGCCCTCTGTATATGCCGCCGACACAAGCTTTATAAGATTTTGATAACCCTCATTGTTTTCGCACAGAAGCACAAGGTGGTAAGGCGAACTGTCTATCTTCGCTAGCTTGTCAAATCGTGTTCTTGGTGCAACATACACCTCACAGCCTATTATAGGCTTTATGCCCTGAGCAAGGCACTCGTTGTAAAACTCCACTGCCGCAAACATATTTCCATGGTCTGTGACCGCAACTGCTTTCTGTCCAAGCTCCTTTACACGCAAAACAAGCTCCTTGATACGGCAGGCGCCGTCAAGGAGCGAATATTCACTATGAAGATGAAGATGTACAAACTCAGGCATTTTTTATTCCTCTTTCAGTGCAAGACCTTTTTCAACTCTTATCCTGTCAGCTATCTCTGCTATCTTCTGCAATCTGTGGTTTGCCCCCGAACGTGAGATAGGAGGATCTATGGCTGCACCAAGATCTTTAAGATTGAAGTCAGGATTATTATATCTAAGCTCAGCTATCTCCTGCAAATTATCAGGAAGAGAATAAAGCCCCACTGTCTCGTCTATAAGCTCGATATCGCTTATCTGCTTTTCCGCTGCTTTCAGCGACTTCTCTATATTGGCGTTATCGCAGTTCACCGCTCGGTTTATCTTGTTGCGCATATCTTTCATCATTTTTACATTCATAAGTTCAAGCGAACACATAGGCGCACCCATAAGAGTAAGCATATCTATGATATTCTCAGACTCTTTTATGTAAACTATCTGTGCGTTCTTACGTTCAACGTGCTTTGGTGTGATATCGTAATTATCTATAAGCAGCATACCAAAATCATTGCAAAGCTCTATCGTTGGCATAACGAACTCCATATGATATTTTTTCTCAGGATTGTTCACCGAACCGCAGGCAAGAAATATACCAGCCACGAGCTGTGGATAAAACTTCTCTTTAGGCAAGTCAGCTTCTTCCAAACGCCTGCTCTTATCCATTCTGAAATAGTCAAGAAGTGTGAGCCTGTCCTCACGCTCAGGAATATCCAAAGCATAAAGCACAACGCCGTTTCGCTTTTTCTGCTCTGTGACCAACACTGCGTTTTCATTACCGGTTATCCTGCCGGTGTTCAACACGAAAAAGTCTGCTACCGCTTTGTTTTCAGTGAGAAAAGATATCTCATCATCTGACAGGCAGTTACAGTACGTGAGCATACCCATCATGCACACGTCAGCCTTTGGCTTTGAATTTATCTTGCTGATTATTTCTTCTTTTGCTCTGTATGAAAAGGATACGTCCTCCAACTTTCAAACCGCCTTACTGATTATTTATATCTCTGTGTGTTATTCTTATCCTGTGACCTTGCTTTCTCAGATGCTCCGCAACTGCTTCTGCAAAGGTAACGCTCCTATGCTTTCCGCCCGTACAGCCGAACGCTATAACAAGCTGTGACTTGCCCTCTTTTTCGTAAAGAGGTATGAGATAGTCGATAAGATCTGTTAGCTTGCCTAGAAGCACTTTGGCTTCGTCAAAGCTCAAAACATAATCATAAACGTCCTTGTCAAGACCTGTTTTGTTCTTAAGCTCAGGTACATAAAACGGATTAGGCAGACACCTTACGTCAAATACAAGGTCGCCCTCGCTCATTGCACCGAACTTGAACCCGAACGACTGAACATCAATATGCATAAACTCGTTGTTTCCAAGGAATATGGAATAAAGCCTTTCCTTAAATTGAGCTGTTGAGCTTCTGGACGTGTCTATATAAAAATCAGCCTGTGCTTTTATAGGTCTTAATATCTCACGCTCAGTTTCAATAGCTTTTCTTATGTTTCCATATGACACCTCGTCAAGAGGGTGCTTTCTTCTTGTTTCCTTGTATCTTCTCACGATAACGTCATCTGAGCTGTCAAGGAAAAGTATTTTAAGACTCACGCCCTCTCCCTGAAGCTGCTTTACTGTGTCTTGAAGCTTCAGAAAAAGGTCGCCGCCTCTTATATCAACAACAAACGCTACCTTGTCTATTTTTCCGTCAGACTGACTGCATATGTTTGCAAACTTTGGGATAAGCTCAGGCGGCATATTATCAACGCAGTAATATCCTATATCTTCAAGCACATTCACAGCACTTGATTTTCCCGATCCTGACATACCAGTAATTATCACAAACTGCATAACGTTCATTCCTTTCTTACAAAGCTGAAAAAAATCATCACTTATTGATCCCTATTTAAATTATTCCTTGTAAGGTATTATCTTTACCTCACATTCAAGAAGATAGCCTGTCTGCTCTTTGACAATGTGCTGAACGTGTCTTATCACCGACATAATATCCTCAGTTGTTGCACCACCCTTGTTCACCACAAAACCGCAGTGCTTTTCAGACACCTGTGCTCCTCCCACTGTGTATCCCCTCAGACCACAGTCCTCAATGAGCTTTCCTGCAAACTGTCCCTCAGGTCTTTTAAAGGTCGAGCCTGCACTTGGATATTCAAGTGGCTGTTTTGAACGGCGTCTGCCCATAAGCTCCACCATTTTGTCCTGAATATCGTCATACGCTCCCGCCTCAAGTCTGAACACTCCTGAGGTTATGACTTCGCCGTTTTTCTGATAACAGCTGCTGCGATAAGCAAGAGCCATTTTATTTGCCTCTGTAGTATGTACAGTACCGTCTGCCCTCACGGAGTTCGCAGAGGTTATAACATTTTTAATCTCACCGTCATAAGCACCTGCGTTCATATATATAGCACCGCCCACAGTTCCCGGTATGCCATAAGCAAACTCAAGTCCAGTGAGGTTATGCTCAAGAGCGAATCTGCACAGCTTTATAAGGCTGCACCCAGCCTCGGCGTATATGGTGTTTTCGTTCATCATTTTTATCTCGTCCACTGACTGACCCATGAGGAACACCACTCCCTCATAGCCCTTATCGTCAAATAAAAGATTTGAGCCATTTCCAACAACAATATATCTTACGTTCCATTCGTGTGCGGCTCTAACAAGTTTTGCAAGGCTTTCCTCTGAGCTTATATCCACCATTGCAGTACACGCTCCACCGGTGCGGAATGTGGTATGCTTTGAAAGCGGCTCGTTGTAGACAACGTTACATTCAAGCTCTGAGGCAAGATCAAGCAGCTTTTGTGTATTCATATATATCTGTAAAACGCCCTTGTGAGGGCTTCTCCTTTCATCGTTTTAAATATCGAGGTTTGGTCTTTTCGCAAGAACATATTCCCTTATCTTTTCCCAATCACTGTTCATGATAAGCTTCTCAGGAAAATCAAGTTCCTCCGCTATCTTTGCCACTTTCGGTGTTTGACCGATAAGCTGACAGAAATGACAATCAGAGTCAAAGACCACAGGCACTTCATACTTTTTGCAAAGCTTCAAAAGCTCCACTACGTTTCTTCTGGGCGACCTTTTGCACGCAAATGAGCTTTCGTTTATCTCCACAAGCTTGCCGTACTCCTTGAACGCCTTTACGCCCTTTTCATAATCGAACATAAAAGGTGCGGTGGTGCAGTGACCTATAACGTCCACCTGAGGGTTCTGTGCGACTTTCAGCCAGCTTTTAGTGTGGTTCTCAGGTGTCGAGGGAGTATAGCAGGCACTGTGCATAGACGCCACCACCCATTCAAGTCCTGAAAGCAGATTTTCGCTTGTATCAAGCTCTCCGTCATCGCTCACAACGTTAGCCTCTATACCTCTGAGGACGGTTATCCCATTTATCTTTCTCGGCAGTATGCCAAGGTTCACAAAGTGCCAGATATGAGGTGAATCGGGCATATTCATGGCATGGTCTGTCATTGCTATGCCTTTCATTCCGTATTTTGCCGCCCACTGGCAGTTCTCGGTTATTGTGGAGTAAGCATGAGTTGAAGCTATAGTGTGCGTGTGCATATCTCCCTGTAAGTGCATTATGATCTATCTCCTATTAAAAAAAGTATATGCGTGTTTTTAGAAATTATCCCAGTTCTTGACCTTGTCTTTCTTGTCCATTTGCAAACCAAGATTCTGCAAAAGTTCAGCGGCAGCGTTATAACCCATTTTCTTCTGACGGTTGTTCATAGCCGCAACTTCAAGGATAACAGCAAGGTTTCTGCCCGGCTTTATAGGAATGGTAAGGCTCGGTATCTTGATTCCGAGAATAGTTGTATACTCGTTGTCTACGCCCATTCTGTCGTATATCTTTGTGCTGTCCCAAGGCTCAAGCTCTACGATAAGGTCTATCTTCTCGCTTACCTTTACAGCACCCATACCGAACAGACGTCTTGTGTTGATGATACCGATACCTCTCAACTCAAGGAAGTGACGGATATTATCAGGTGATGAGCCGACAAGCGTTCTGTTTGATGTCTTTCTTATCTCAACGGCATCGTCAGCCACAAGTCTATGACCTCTTTTTACAAGCTCGATAGCGGTCTCACTCTTACCAACGCCGCTCTCTCCCACGATAAGGATACCCTCGCCGTATACTTCGATAAGAACACCGTGGCGTGTTATTCTTGGAGCAAGTTCAACGTTCAGGTAGCCGATAAGTGCGGCGATAAATGCTGTTGTGCTATCCTGAGTTCTTGCGATAGGCACGCCATATTTCTTAGCTATCTCAACCATTTCAGGGTAAAGCTCATGACCTCTTGCCACGATAAAAAGCGGTATCTTTGTAGCAAAAAGTGCGTCTATCCTCTCATATCTTGTTTTCTCGTCAAGTGAAGCAAGATAAGCAAACTCCATATTTCCGCATATCTGAACACGCTCTGCATTGAAATACTCATAAAATCCCATGAGCTGAAGTCCAGGTCTGTTACAATCATTCTCAGTAACAACAAGGCTGCTGATGTTCTCAGGAGCATAGATTATCTCCATATTAAGCTGTTTGATTATCTCCTCGACAGTAACGCTGAATATCTCTGCCATTGAATATCATTCCTTTCCAGTCAAATTCTATATTCTAAGTAAACCTTTGTTATACATCTCCTGTGCGGCAAGCATAACGCCTGCTTTGCCTGTTGGGTATGTGATTCCGCCTTGCAGCCATGCGGCAAACGGCGGTCTGATAGGGGCGTCGGCGGAAAGCTCTATGGACGCACCCATTGTGAATGCTCCTGCCGCCATTATAACCTTGCTGTCATAACCCGGCATATCCCATGCCTCTGGAGTAACATAGCTGTCAACAGGCGAGCCTTTCTGTATTCCCTGACAGAAAGCCACGAGGTTTTCCTCGTTTTCAAGAAGAATAGATGCGATTATATCCGTTCTTGTTTCTCCGCTCTCAGGAAGGGTCTTGTAGCCAAGTTTTTCAAAGAAACGGCAGGCGAAAACGGAAGTTTTCAGTGCTGATGCGACCACCTGCGGTGCTAAGAAAAAGCCAAGGAGCATTTCTCTGTTCTGGTTAAGTGAACAACCAACTTCCTTGCCCATGCCAACGCAGGTGAGCCTGTCGGCACACTTTTCCACAAGGTCTGCTCTGCCGCAGATATATCCGCCTGTAGAAGCAATTCCACCGCCCGGATTTTTGATAAGCGAGCCTATTATGATATCTGCACCAACGCTCAGTGGCTCTTTTCTTTCAACAAACTCACCGTAGCAGTTATCCACCATGACGATTATATCAGGGTTTGCTTTCTTTGCTGTTTCTGCTATCTTTCCAATTATCTCCACTGTCAGTGACGGTCTGAGAGAATAGCCTCTTGAACGCTGGATATAGGCTATCTTTGCACCAACGGCTTTCTTTGCTATCTCATCATAGTCAGGATACATTTCGTCAACAAGGTCTACCTGCTCATACTTTACACCGAAATCAATAAGTGAGCCGTTGCCCTTTTCACCTCTGATACCGATTATCTCCTCAAGGGTATCATATGGCTTTCCAGTGCAGGCAAGCATTGTATCTCCGCTTCTAAGCACTCCGAAAAGCGCGGTAGACAGTGCATGAGTGCCGTTCACAAAAGTGTGTCTTACCAAAGCATCCTCACCGCCAAGCGCCTGAGCGAACACCTTGTCTATAGTATCTCTGCCCATGTCGCCGTATCCGTAACCTGTTGTGCCTTTAAGACAGCCCTCGCTCACACGATTGTCAATAAAAGCTTTCAGCACTTTCTGACCGTTATACTCGGCGTTGCTGTCTATTTTTTCAAACATCTCCCTGCACTCATTCTCTGCCTCGGAGGCAAGAGATAAAAGCTTTGGGTCTATATCAAATATACATTCATTCATTTTCAATTCTCTCCAATACAAGATCTATTCCGCAGGCTTTAAAGCCTATCTCCTCATAATAGCTCACTCTATGGGGTCTTGCAAACAATCTCACCTGAAAACCGTCCTGCGTGAGCTTTTCACCTATCCAATACAAAAGCTGTCTTGCATGGAACTTTCCACGCTCCTCAGGTATCGTTCCAACGTGTCCCACAAGTGCCACTCCATCTATGATATACTGTATAGTGGCAGTGGTGTAGTTTCCAAGCAGGAATGACTGTGAAAGTCCTCTCCTTACTCTGTGGGAAGTGTCCGTAAGCCACAGCTCATAGGAATTTTTTATGGCAGGGAAACACGGTGCAAGTATCCTGAAAACATCATCGAGTTTTGGAAGCTCATTCACGTCAAGGGGCGGGATATCGTTTTTCGCAACAAAGCTGAACTCCGTCCTTTTGTCGCCCTTATACTCTGCCTTAGTGAGTTCTGCAAGCTTATCTGAATACTCCGCCTCGAACTCCACTGCGGCAGGCTTATTCATAAGGATAAACCCTGCAAGCTCGCCCAATACCTTATCGTCAAATCTCTTATCCTTGAAAGTCGATATCATCATAGAGGCGTTGAATACTGATATGATACCAAGCTTTTCTCCGCTTTCCTCAACGGCATAGAAATGCAGAAAATCATACCCTGTGCCGTATGCCGCAAAGTGCGACTTTATACGCCTTGTATAATTGTTAGGTTTAAGACCGCTCAGCAGTTCTGAGCTGATCTCTTTGGTTTCATAGATCATTTGTTATAAGTCCTATCCAAGATCAATTTTGTAAGAACATAAGCGTTCTCAAAGTCCGCCTTATTTATCACGCAGCTTGGAGAATGAAGATATCTGCAAGGGAGCGACACTGCGGCTGTCTTTACGCCACCACGGGAAACGTGTATCGCACCTGCATCATTTCCTCCTGCCACCATTGTTTTGGTCTGGCACGGCAGACATTTTTCTTCTGCCGCAGAAAATGCAAGCTCAAAAAGCTCACGGTCATACATTGTGTGTCTGTCCATATAAGATACCACAGGACCTTTTCCAAGCTCACATACTCTTTTCTCTCCAGAAGCCGATGGAATATCCGCCGCAGTTGTGGATTCAAGCACCACTGCATAATCAGGCGCAACAGTGAACGCCGCACAGGTCGAGCCACGCAGACCTATCTCCTCCTGCACCACGAAGGTGAAATATGTGTCATACTCCACGCCCTCTTCTATCATTCTGAGCATTATTGCACAGCCTGCTCTGTCGTCTATAGCCTTGCACTTCACGAATTCCTCGCCGAACTCTACAAAATCGGAAACAAATCTCACACTGTCCCCAAGGCGCACAAGCTTTAAGGCTTCCTCACGGCTGTCAACGCCTATATCTATGGTAAGCTTATCAAAAGGCACAGACTTTTTTCTCTCCTCGGCTGTGAGGTTATGGATAGCCTTTCCCCCCACAACGCCAATGACGTTATTCCTGCCGATTTTGACACGTCTGCCGAAAACAACTCTTGGGTCAACACCGCCGACTGAGGACACTTTCAGCGTGCCGTCACTGTTCACATAGGTGACTATCATGCCAACCTCGTCCATATGAGCAGACACCATTATCTTGTTTTTTGGCGTCTTTTTACCCTTACAGAAAGCTATGACATTGCCAAGGTTATCCACCCTTATTTCAGCTTTATCACCTATTTTATCTATTATATATTCTCTTACCGCTCCCTCGTCGCCTGAAATGCCGTCAAGGAGGCAGAGGTCTTTCAGTTTATCCAACATAAATATCTACACTCTTTTCAGATATTCTGCAATAAGCAGAGCCGTATTATCAATATCGTTTATATCAACTATCTCCACAGGCGTGTGCATATGCTTTTCTGGAATGGATATGGTAACGGCTTTTGTTCCGCTTCCGCTCACACCGATAGCGTCAGCGTTCGTACCTGTTTTTCCGCTCATGACTTCAAGCTGATATGGTATGCCCTTTTCTTCTGCAAGGCTAACAAAGCCATCTGACATCTCTCGTGAAAGGGACGGAGCAATGCCTATCATCGCTCCCTTGCCCATTATGCCGCACTCTTCCTCGCTCTCATAATGAGTCCTAGCAAAGGAAACGTCCACCACTATCGCATAGTCTGCATTGATATCAAAGGCGGCTGTTTTTGCACCACGCTCGCCAACTTCTTCCTGAGTTGAAAAGCACACTGCGATATTATAAGCTGTCTGCTGACCATTGAGAAGCTCCAAAGTCTTTAGGATAGCCGTACAGCCTGACCTGTCGTCAATTGCTTTAGATGTCACACGGCTTCCTGCGAGCCTTTCGGCTTTGTTTTCTATAAGCACTCTGTCACCAAGGGAAACATACTTTACTGCATTTTCACGGCTCGTGAAACCTATATCTATGAAAACGCTGTCAAGGTCAGGTGCGACAGAGCTGTCTTTTTCAAGGTGAGGCGGAGTTGAAGTCACGATGCCCGTGAGCTTTTCTTTGCCGTAAACTGTCACCTGCTGAGCCAAAAGAAGCCTTGTATCAAGGCCACCGCAGCCTGATATTTTTAAAAAGCCGTCCTCTGTGATGTATGTGACTATCATGCCTATCTCGTCTATATGGGCGTCAAGAAGCATAACAGGCTTGCCGTCCTCCCAGCTTCCAACCTTGCAGATAACGCTGCCAAGAGCGTTATCAAAGGTGACTTCGCCATACTCTTCAAGGAGCTTTGCCGCAGCCTCAGCCGCTGAGCCTTCCGCTCCCGATACACCTGCCGCAGAGCAAAGCTGTGACAGTATCTCAAATGTATCCATAATACATATCCCTGCTTTTTATAAAATTAGAGTTCATTCACAAGTCGCTTGAAATGTCTGCCTCTTGCCTCAAAGTTTGGATAGAGGTCAAAACTTGCACAGGCTGGTGAAAGTGTGACAACATCGCCCTCTTCAGCCATTTTCTGTGCTGTGAGGACCGCCTCTTCAAGTGTCTTTACTCTTACTATCTTAAGACCGCTTTCAGGATAGAGCGGGCTTTCTGTAACAGCCTTTTCTATCTTGTCTGCTGTCGCACCAAGAAGAATGAGTATCTTCACGTTCTTGTTCACAGGTTCTGCAAGAGGTTCAAAAGGTATCTTCTTGTCATATCCACCTGCGATAACAATAAGCTTCTGATTGAATGAATTAAGTCCTGCGATAACTCTTGTAGGGCTTGTTGCGATAGAATCGTTATACCACTTAACACCGTCTATCTCTCTTACAAATTCAATTCTATGCTCAACGCCGCCGAAGTTCTTTGCTACCTGAACGATGCTCTGGATAGATACCTCGCCCCATACTGCGGCGATAGCTGTGAGATAGTTCGCAACGTTGTGGATACCAGGTATCCTTATATCGTCCTTGTGCACTATCTCTGTAGTTCTGCCCTTTTCCGTGTAGCAAAGCATACCGTCGTCATTAAGATATGCGCCTGTCTGAACAGGGTGCTTTAGAGAGAATGTGACAAGCTTTCCTCTTACGAGGTCTGCAAGCTTTATTGTTTCCTCGTTATCCTCATTGAGGACAGTTCTTGAGTATCCGTTCTGATGAGCGATAAGGTTGGCCTTTGCACCGATATACTCCTCCATTGTTCCGTGAACGTTCAGGTGGTTTGGAGTGATGTTTGTGATTGCGGCAACGTTTGGCGACTGTCTCATTGAGATAAGCTGGAAGCTTGAAAGCTCAACTACTGCAACATCGCTGTCGGACATTGTTTCTACGATAGGCAGAAGAGCCTTGCCGATATTTCCGCCGATATGGACACGCTTGCCCTCGGCTTTGAGCATTTCGCTGATAAGGGTAGTTGTAGTAGTCTTTCCGTCTGAACCTGTTACGCCGTATATCTTGCATGGGCAGAGGTCAAAGAAAGTTTCCATTTCTGATGTAATGGCAACGCCTGCTTTTCTTGCCTTTGTGATAGTTTCATCATTATAGTACATACCAGGTGTTCTGAAAACTATATCGCAGTTGAAGATGATATCAAGATAATGCTCGCCCAATGAGAACTCGCAGCCCTTTGCGGAAAGCTCCTCATAGATAAGCTCATCAAATTCGTCCTCTGTCTTTTTGTCGCAGACAACGCATCTTATGCCCTTTGAGAGAAAAAGCTTTATAAGCTCAAGGTGACTTACGCCCGTGCCTATGAACGCTACTCTCTTATCCTTTATTTCCATAAAATATCTTTGTGCTTTTGTCATGTCATTAACTCCTTTAATAATTCTGTCAGTTGTGTGCAATATATTGCACACATACCTATTCTATTTTATTATATATCATTTTATCCAAAAACGCAAGGACTTTTTTATATATGCAAAAAAAGTTTACCTGTCGTGCGGTTAGCAAACGTTTACTTGATTTTTGTGTCTAAATGTGCCGCAGTAACAGTGTGTTTTTTGTGAAAAGTGAGAAAAATTTATTATTTGCAAAAAAGCTATTGTAAAATCGGGATTTATAAAGTATAATATATGTATATTGGTATGTTTCGTACTGACCTGAGGTCAGACAACAATTAGTATTGGAGGATATGATAATAATGGGTAATACTGACAATGTATTGTTCGACAATGACTCAAGAGTTGCACCGCTTGGTCTTATTGCTATGGCAGGCGCTTCCGAGCTTGGCAAGAAGGTAGATGGTTATCTTACAAAATGGGCTAATGAAAACGAATTTGTTAAGGATACTTTCCTTGTTGAGGCTGTTTGTCCTAGATTTTCTTCCGGTGACGGCAAGGGCCTTATCAAGTCATCTATCAGAGGCGACGATCTTTTCATTCTCTGCGACGTAGGAAACTATAGCTGCACATACAACTATTTCGGCAGGGAAAACAGTATGTCACCTGACGATCATTATCAGGATCTTAAAAGAATAATTCAGGCTGCAGGCGGTAAGGCTCACAGAATAAACATCATCATGCCTTCCCTTTACGGTGGCAGACAGCACAGAAGAAACTACAGAGAATCTCTTGACTGTGCAGTTGCTCTTCAGGAGCTTCAGACTATGGGCGTTTCAAATATCCTTACTTTTGACGCTCACGATCCAAGAGTACAGAATGCTGTTCCGCTCATGGGTCTTGACAACATAATCCCTTCCTATCAGGTTCTCAAGGCAATGTTTAAAAACCTTTCAGATTTCAGACCTGACAAGGATCACTTCATGATAATCTCCCCTGACGAGGGTGCTATCAACAGAAATATGTACTATGCGTCTGTTCTGGGCGTAAACCTTGGTATGTTCTACAAGAGAAGAGATTACTCAACTATCATCGACGGAAGAAACCCTATCGTTGCTCACGAATACATGGGTAATGACGTTGCCGGCAAGGACGTTTTCATCGCTGATGATATCATCTCATCAGGCGAGTCGATGCTGGATATCGCTGTAGAGCTTAAAAAGCGTAAAGCTAACAAGATCTACTGCTATGCTACTTATCCTATTTTCACAAACGGTCTTGAGTCATTCAACAAGGCTTATGCTGACGGCATCATCGACGGTGTATTCGGCACAAACCTCACATACAGAACTCCTGAGCTGCTTTCAAGCCCATGGTTCTACGAGGTAGACTGCTCTAAGTATATCGCTTACTTCATTGCATCACTCAATCATGACAAGTCAATTTCACAGGTCATCGACCCACACACAAAGATCGAAGCTCTGCTGAAAAAATACGGCATAAAGTAAATTCAATACACAACGATAAAGTTCGGGGCGGACGGCTGTCCCGAACTTTTTTTATATGAGGAGAAGATAAAATGATATTTGCAGGGATAGTTGCAGGAGGCTGTGGCTCTAGGGTAAAAAGTGCGGTTATACCAAAGCAATTTATAGAGATAGGCGGAGTGCCTGTTATCGTTATAACAGTGAGAGCGTTTCTTGCAGTGGAGGAGATAGATATGGCTTATGTGGGCATAAAACCTGACTGGCACGAATACACTAACGAGCTTTTTGAACGCTTCGGGATAGACAAAGAGCGTGTAAGAGTTATAGACGGCGGAGCTGACAGAAACGGCACTGTAATGAACATAGCTGAGGCAATAGTCGCTGAACATGGTAAGAATGAGGGGGACATAATACTCACCCATGACGCAGTTAGACCGTTCGTGACGGAGAAGATAATAAAGGACAATATAAGTGCAATGGCGAAACATTCCGCCTGCGGAACTTATATGCCTGCGGCTGATACCATAATAAGATCTGACGGCGAAAAGGTCAGGGAAACGCTTAACAGAAGCGAGCTTTATCAGGCGCAAACTCCGCAAACTTTCAGACTCGGGGATCTGAGGAGGAATTATTATTCGCTTAGCGAGGAGCAAAATAAAAAGCTGACGGATACTTGTTCTGTTTTTACAGCTTGTAATGAGGATATATACCTTGTCGTCGGGGACGCAATGAATTTCAAGATAACCACAGATAGCGATCTAAGAATGGCGAATGCACTTGCAGAGTTAAGTGAGAAATGAGAAATAAATCAAGGCGGTGTCGGAGAACAATCTCTGCACCGCTTTTTTCTATACCCTACCATGCTTTGTGCGGTTTTCAGCATAAATAAGATCACGTCCAAAACGAATATTCTCACAAAGCTTGTCAATAATAACAAACGAAAAGTTTCGCAAAGCTTATCTGTTGTTCAAAAAGACAATAGCCATGCCGGCAGGCGGTACACCTTTTGTGCATACCTATAAAATATATTAGATATGACTAACTAAGATTGACATACGGCTTCACGCATGGTAAAATAAATATGGTTAGTAATTACTAACCTCGTGAGAATAAATCATGCAGACTTCTCTATGATGACAAGAGCGAAATGTCATCAGCCCGAATGGTGGTGCGTTCGGGTAGTCTGCATAATATTAAAAAGGAGCTTATATTATGAACTATCTTGAGATCGTAAAAGTAATCGGACGTGAAATTCTGGATTCCAGAGGAAACCCAACTGTTGAAGCTGAGGTATATCTTGCAGACGGAACAGTGGGCAGAGGAACTGCACCAAGCGGTGCGTCAACAGGCGAGTTTGAGGCCCTTGAGCTTCGTGACGGCGATAAGGGCAGATATGGCGGAAAGGGCGTAACAAAGGCAGTTGAGAACATCAACACTGCTATCAATGACGCAGTATGCGGTCTTGACGCTTCTGACATCTATGCCGTTGATAAGGCTATGATAAAGGCTGACGACACTAAGGATAAGTCAAAGCTCGGTGCAAACGCTATCCTCGCTGTTTCTATCGCTGCTGCAAGAGCGGCTTCTATCTCTCTTGATATCCCTCTCTACAGATTTCTCGGTGGCATATCAGGAAACAGACTTCCTGTTCCTATGATGAACATTCTTAACGGTGGCGCTCATGCTGCAAACACTGTTGACGTTCAGGAATTTATGATAATGCCTGTGGGTGCTCCAAGCTTTAAGGAAGCTCTACGCTGGTGTGCTGAGGTTTTCCACGCTCTGGCTGCCCTGCTTAAATCAAAGGGACTTGCTACTTCTGTAGGCGACGAGGGTGGCTTCGCTCCTGACCTTGCAAGCGACGAGGAAGCTATCCAGTATATACTCGAAGCTGTGAAGAATGCAGGTTATGAGCCGGGTAAGGACTTCATGATAGCAATGGACGCTGCTTCAAGCGAGTGGAAAGGCTCAAAGAAGGGCGAGTACGTTCTTCCAAAGGCTGGCACAAAGTTCACTTCTGCTGAGCTTATCGAACACTGGAAGAAACTCGTTGAAAAATACCCTATCATCTCTATCGAGGACGCTCTCGACGAAGAAGACTGGGAGGGCTGGCAGCTTCTCACTAAGGAGCTTGGCAGCAAGGTACAGCTCGTTGGCGACGATCTGTTCGTAACAAATACAGAAAGACTTGCAAAGGGCATCAGCCTTGGCTGCGGCAACTCTATCCTTATCAAGCTCAATCAGATAGGCTCAGTTTCCGAAACACTTGAAGCTATCAAAATGGCTCATAAGGCAGGCTACACTGCGATTTCTTCACACCGTTCAGGTGAAACAGCAGACACAACTATCGCTGACCTTGCAGTTGCTCTTAACACTTGCCAGATAAAAACAGGCGCACCAAGCAGAAGTGAGCGTGTTGCAAAGTACAATCAGCTTCTCAGAATTGAGGAAGAACTTGGCGAAAGCGCAGTTTATCCACAAATGGGTGCATTTAACGTAACCAGATAGTTTTTTGTCATATATGGATCAAGCTACAAGCTTGAAAAAAAGCAGTCCACAGGGGCTGCTTTTTTTGTTGTATAATGCAGTGCAGGGGCAACAATAGGTCGCTCATCACATTCAAGTGACAATGGGCATAAAAAAAAATCACGCCCTAACAAAGTAAGGCGTGATCTTGACTAAGGATATTTCCCTAGTGGTGAGCTATCGGGGATTCGAACCCCGGACCCTTTGATTAAAAGTCAAATGCTCTGCCAACTGAGCTAATAACTCATATCGTCCTGCAACGACTTAATTATTATACCAATTTTCCACCCATTTGTCAAGAGGTTTTCGAGAATTTTTTCACTTTTTCCAAACTGCACATATTTATTCCCCATTTGGCATACTTTTATGCGTTTTCTAACAAAAAAACGCCCCTGAAAATCAAGGGCGTTTTATCTGCAAAACTTTAAGATCAGTTTATCTTGTTGCCGCAGTTAGGGCAGAACTGATTTCCAGCCGGAACTTTACCTCCGCAAGTAGGGCAGAACTTTTCACCCTGTGGTGCGGCCTGAGCCTGTGGCTGTGCATATGTCTGCTGTGGAGCGTTCTGCTGTGGAACAGAACCTGCATACTTCTTGAAAAGTGCATAGATACCGCAGATAACAAGAAGAACAAATGCTATCCAGAACAGTACATACATGAATGTGTAGAAACCGCCATACAGCTTGCTCATACCTGAAAGATAGCTTCCTGCTGCATATGTAACTGCAAGACCCAGAACAACACCTGCACCAGTAGTTACCGGCTTGAGGTACTTGTCAGCAATTTTGAAAAAATCGTTCATTAGAGAATGCCTCCTAATTTAATAATATATATTTATTATACAATCGTTATGTCATAAAGTCAATAGATTCGAGTAAAATTTTTCACTTATTTACGTTTCTATTTGTTTGCTGTAATGACAGAAATAAGCATAAAATCGCTATTTTCTTTACCCTCTGTGTCAATAACTATCTCAACAGTGTGTTCTCCCTTTGCTCCGCTGTATATCTCCTCAAGACAGCAAAGGTCTCCCCAATCCTCGTCAAAGTTGGCGTCAAGAAGAACTTTGTTCTGCCTGTCACCGTCTATGACAGCATATGCAACAGGCGCAGGCTTGTTGATAGTCTTTCTGTATTGCAGCATTATAATACTTCCACTCACGTTGAATTTAATACAACTTCCCTGCTTGTGAGCTATCCAACCGCCCTTGAATGGATCGCTCCACTGCTCTGCCGCATGAGTATCAGGCTCAAAGCCCTCCATAACGGGCGAACAGCTATAGTTCTGAAAACGCTGTGCGTCCTCATATCTGCTTGCTGTAAATGGCTCAGGAAGTGAAGGCTTCTTCTCTGCGCCGAGCTTTTTGTAGTATGAATATTCTGTATCAAGCAGATTGCAGATAAGATCAGCTATCATCTTGTGACCTAAGTCTGTAGGGTGGAGCATATCCGCTGTGTAGTCTGCAAGGCAAACGTTTCCAAGCTGAATCTCAGGGAAAATGTAGTTTCTTACACTGACGATAGGCAGATCATAGTGCAGACCGATAGCATTATGTATACCCTGTGCATTTGTGCCTGTATCGTAAAAAAGATTGTTTATAAGCACAACCGCCTTGACGCTCTCAGCTTTCAGCAGACGTCTTACAAGGCTCTCGTATGTTTCCATAAATAGGGGCGAACTGCTGTCGTTTACCGAAAACTCAACGAAAACAAGGTCCGGCTGTTTGTCAAGGACGTGTTCCTGCACTCTTGCCACCCCAAACTGCGAGGTAGTTGCACCAATACCAGCATTGAAGTAGCTTATCTCAGCGTCAGGAAAATTCGTCTGCCACCATTTTGCACTGCGGTCAACATATCTTAACTCAGTTTTTGTAGCATTACAGCCCATTGTTATCGAGCCACCCAAATAAACAATGTTAAGCTTTTTTTCATTCTCTATCTTTTTGAATACCTGTGGAAGATAACCCATACTGCCGATATTCATGATAGATACGTTTTTGTCCGTCATATCCATTTCTCCTTTTATTTCTATAATGGTCTATTATAGTATTATAGCATTTTTCAAAACAAAAGTAAATCATAACGGGCAAAAATATTTTGCTTTAAGCTACAAAAAGCGGTAATGTTTTTTGTTAAAATCGTGCAATGTAGATGTTGACGAAAAGTAATGATATGTTGTATAATAAAGAATAAATATAAAATATGAAGAAAGAAGTGTTCATAATGCACGATTTTAAGGCACTCTGCCGTCAGGCACACACATTAGTAATATTCAAGAGTTTACATGAAGTTCCTGTCTTTGAAAAGCTACTTGACACACTTGCTGTATGCGAATCTGACAGCGACCAGGCTATAGAAAAATACTCAGATTTTGTGGCTGAGCTTTTTGCATATTCGGATAATCTTACAGAATATATGCTCAAGCTGGTTCTTGAAAATGAAAACCTTTTTATGCTTAAAAAGGGAGAAGGCAAGGAGACAGGTGCGCTTTTGGAGGAATGTCTTGCAAACGAGCTTGCCGTTATCGAGGAGCTTTCACAGATACCAAGTGACGAGATAATCTCAAAGATAGATTATGACGGCTTTCTGCCGAGATATGCTACACAAAAGCTTGACTTCTCACAGATATATGCCGACCGTATACACGCTATTGGGCAGTACGGATATGGCATTTACTCACAGTATCATGTATTTGTCATAAAAGACGGCAAGATAGTTCCGGTGGAGTATCCTGATGACATAAAGCTTTCCGACCTGCACAATTACGAACGTGAGCGTCAGGAGGTCATAAACAACACTCTTGCGCTTTTGAAAGGCAAGCCTGCCAACAACGTTCTGCTTTACGGTGACTGCGGTACAGGCAAGTCCTCAACTGTCAAGGCTATAGCAAACGAATATGCCTGCAAGGGTCTCAGACTTATCGAGCTTAAAAAGAAGCAGCTCCATGAGATACCAGCCATTGTAGAAACGGTAAGCAAAAATCCATTGAAGTTCATTATCTTCATAGACGACCTTTCATTCACAGAGGACGATGATGATTTTGCGGCACTGAAAGCTATCCTCGAGGGAAGCGTTTCATCAACTGCGGACAATCTCTGCATTTATGCTACCTCAAACAGAAGACATCTTGTACACGAGACGTTCTCCTCACGAGAGGGTGACGAGATACACTTCAAAGACACTATGCAGGAGCTTCTTTCACTGTCAGACCGTTTTGGACTTACTGTCACATATCAGAAGCCTGACAAGAAGATCTACCTTGATGTAGTTGAGAAACTTGCAAAGCAATACGAGCTTAAAACTCCTATTGATGAGGTGCTTCAAAAGGCTGAGGCTTATGCGCTTTCGAGAGCAGGACGTTCACCGAGAGTTGCAAAGCAGTTCGTGGAATACATGAAGGGCATGGAAGACTAATAAATATATTCTGACGATATTCAGGAGGAATTATCATGACAAAGCAGCCACAGTGGCTTGACAACGCAGTTTTCTACGAGATCTATCCACAATCGTTCAATGACACAAACTCAGATGGTATCGGTGATATCAAGGGTATTACAGAAAAGCTTGACTATATCTGCGAGCTGGGGTGTAACGCTATTTGGATAAACCCATGCTTCAAATCACCTTTTGGCGATGCAGGCTATGACGTTGAGGACTATTACACAGTCGCTCCACGTTATGGCACTAACGATGTTATTAAAGGCTCTGCCGCTGTATTTGTTGAAGAATAAAATAACATAAAAGAGGTCAGGGACACGATTCCTTGACCTCTTTTGTTATGCCGTCTAAAGTTTATCCGCCGTTGTCAGAGCATACTCCGAAACTCCGTTGGAGTTTTTCCAAAGTGCATTTTAAACCGCTTCATAAAACCATATTCATTAGTATAACCGCACCTCTCTGCCACTTCCCTTACGCTGAGATTTGTCGTTGCAAGAAGCTGACTGGCTCTTTCCATTCGTGCGCTTATAACGTCTGTCATGACGCTCACTCCAAACATTTTCTTATACATATGCTGAAAACTTGACCTGCTTATACCCATATCCCATGCCATGCTGCCTACGTCTGCGATGTCCTCAGGCATTGCGTATATGTATGCTCTGAGCTGCATAAAGCGGCTGTTCCTGTCAGTAATAATACAGGACTTCTTGTCTGTACACTTTAGCTGTCTTGCAAGCTTTAACAAAAAGATCTCCATATAGTACCGTGTTACTTCCTCATGTCCCTCTTTCATGAGCTGATACTCATATGCTACCGAGCGTATTATCTGACTAAGCTCATCGATATTTCCAAGGTATACCAGTGTGTCTTTTGGGACATCAAGCTTTTCAAATTTTTCATTATCGCCCTGCTCATAATTGAAATACAGCCAATCATCGGTATAAAACTCTTCTGCGGCATGGTATTTCACAGGGGTATCCGGTGAAAGCAGGATAAAAGAATTTTTCTCTGCCCTATGCTCGATACCATTTATAACGAACACCGATGGTTCTTTTATGAGCAATATAAGGGGACAGCCCACCCCATGAGGGCAATCCATAATAAAATCTTTTCTATGGCGATAATTATAGCCGACCGCACCCACAAGCATTCTGATTCCTCCCTGCTTTTATCAACTTTATTTTACCACACCGCTACATTCTTGTCAACGAAAAAAGAGCAGACGCTTTGTTCTGCTCTTCTTTCACATAATTCTATAATAGTATTACAATTATCCCCAATAGGTTCTCCAAACATTGAAATAACCCCAAGGAATTTTAAATGAGTAGGCTATCTTACTGCTGTTTGTCTTGTAGCTTCTGTTGCACCAAAAGTAAACATTATAGTCATTAGCAATACCGTTAAGGTGAGTTTTGCCATATACTGCACCAAAAACAGCCTGCTTTACTCTTCTGGAAACGTTTGAATAATTTGCTCCGTCCCTTGAGAGCTGAGCAGATGACATAAATCCACCGCTCCTATAAATAATATCCTGAACATTGTTATATCTTGCATAGTAGGATCTCCACATTGCATTCTTTGTGTACTTTGCGGCAACATACTGGTTTGCAACACAATCTGCAACATAAACGATAGGCTTATCCCACTCTGAACCTGACATCTTACCAACCTCATGATAAACTATACGGCACATTGCTTCCCAGCCTGCCTTGTTGAAGTCCATTCTTGCTGTCTTTATTGTCTGTGTCTTTGAGTAAGCAGAAGCGGCAGAGCCATTTACAGCCTTAACTCTGAACTGATATGAAGTCGTTCTCTGAAGACCTGTAACAGTGCAGTTCGTGTTCTTGACTGTCTTGTATTTCTTCCAGCTCTTATATTTGCCACCCTTGATGTATAGCTCATATTTTGAAGCACCTTTTACCTTGCTCCAATGCACCTTGATAGTGTTTGTCTGCTTGTTATACGGATGAGTGAACTCACTTCCATAGTTTATCTGAGCTGTCATCTTAGGAGTCGAAAGCTTTGCCGCAGCAGCATCGGCACTAAATCCCTCTGTCATTACCAAAAATGTCATAAGTGCTGCAATGAACATCACTATAACTTTCAGTGACTTATTCTTTGCTGAAATAAAACTTGCTGAATGATCCATTAATAATACGGCTTTACAACGCATACACGCTGCATTGCCAATTCACACCCTTTCTTTTAATTAGCGGCGGTCATGTCTGTGCCGCTATTTAATTTTATTACGGTCGATTAAAATTATGTATCAATCTGTAACGATAACGGTTAAGAAAGTTACAAACTGATTACAAATTACTACACTATTGTAACACGCACAATTGCATTTGTCAAGCTTTTTTATAGTTTTTTTGATTTTTGTTTATAATTTGAAGCAAAGAATATAAAAATTGTACTAATATTTCAGCACATTGAATATTAATTTACTGTATCAGCAAGAGTTCACGCACAATTATCACAAATAAAATATGTGCAGAATATGAACAAAATCAATGGATCAACCACAGAGATCCTGCTGTTTTAAAAAAATCTGTGGGGAAAGAGGCAAAATAATGAAAAAATATTTACCTGAGGGCAAGATCTTCAATAGCCCTGAAAACCGATATTATCTTCAAAGCGAACGAACAATGGCTGAGGCAATGGCTCAGGGATTGACACTGGAGGGTCATGCTGTGCTTTGTGACAGCGAACACAACATAATAGTAGAGCTTCCCTTTGGCAAAGGAATAATCCCAAGATCAGAGGGAGCGATCGGAATACAAGAAGGCAAAACAAAAGACATAGCATTACTTTCTAGGGTAAACAAAACGGTATGCTTCAAGGTGACAGATATTGTTCACGAAAAGGGCGAGGTCATATGCAGGTTGTCAAGGCGTCTTGCACAAGAAGAGTGCATTGAACGATATATAAGTACCCTCACATCAGGGGACGTTATACCGGCAAAGGTAACACACCTTGAGCCTTTCGGGTGCTTTGTTGACATAGGCTGTGGTCTTCCATCACTTATACCAATAGACGCCATATCCGTCTCACGTATCACCCACCCCAACGACAGATTTTTCAACGGTCAGGACATATATGCTGTGGTAAAAAGCTGTGACGAGGACAGAATATGCCTTTCTCACAAGGAACTTTTAGGCACATGGGAAGAAAATGCAGCATTGTTCTCCACAGGAGAAACTGTAGGCGGTATAGTACGTTCCATTGAACCATACGGTATTTTTATAGAGCTTGCTCCGAACCTTGCAGGGCTTGCAGAACCAAGAGAAAATGTGCGTGTGGGGCAGGCAGCAAGTGTTTACATAAAAGCTCTTATCCCCGAAAAAATGAAAGTCAAACTCATTATCGTAGACGTATTTGAAAACAGCGTTTTTCCCTCAAAGATAAACTATTTCATCACCAGCGGCAGGCTCACAAAATGGGTCTATTCCACCAATGAATGTTACAAAAATATTTGCTCTGATTTCGTGTGATAAACGTACGTATTTTTGTACTTGTAATTTATTTGTACTATAATTTGTACTTGTTTTCACAGCAAAACAAGAGATAAAAAAGGCATTGGCTTCCAATTGAAGCCAGTGCCTTTTTGACTTGTTAGAATCATTAAGAGGATATCACCATAGCTCATTTGGGTATTTAAGTCCCCATTCTTTTCTAAGCTTTGCCATTTCGTTTGCGATAACGCCACAGCCGATAACAGCCCAGTTCAGTTCTCCCTTTTCCATGTGTTAAGCTCCTTTCAGAACGTCTAAAATACCTTATAACCTTCTTTGATATCTCCAGAGCGATAAGCGTCCAACAGGTCACGGAGATCGTTTATCTGCAAAAGCAGTTCCCTTCCTTTGTCGGTATCTGAAATGTTTGCCCGGCGGTCAAGTCTTTCCACCATATGTATCTCAGGAGTATGCTCACTCTCTCCTGCAATAAACGGCTTATGCTCCGCAAGATTAAGGCTGTGGGAATCATAAATAAGAGTGTAGCCTGCAATACCGGTGGCTTTTTGATAAGCCTTTGAGATACCACCGTCAATAACGAACAGCCTGCCGTCTGCCTTGACAGGGCTTTCACCATTTTTTATCTTTACAGGTACATGACCGTTTATGATATGACCACGCTGTGGGTCAAGCCCAAACATTTCAAGTATCTTTCCGCATATCTCAGGCTTCTCTGAGAAGTGATAATAGGCATTATAATTTTCCTTGTGAAGCTTTTTATCTTCAAGGAAATATCGCTCAAAAAACGCCATTTTGTCCTTGCCATAAAGAGGCGAACGTGCACCGCTCCACAGATACCACAAATGGTCTGCGCAGTTGCTTTTCTCCTCACAAGGCTGTAAGAAATACGCCTTGTTGGCTATTTCGTCAAGCTTATCTAGCATTGCCTTACCCGAATACTGCTCTCCTGCTATACTTAAGCTCAGAAGCTTTCCATTTTCATCAAGAGGGATACAGCCGTGGAAAAGCAAATTGCCATTTATGGTCTTATACATTGAGCCTTTTGAATATAAAAAACGCATATGTGTGTTGAGCCTGTCGCTGTGCATAAACGAGTTTGCAAGAATCGTCATAAGCTCATTTTCGCCTTCGGTAAGCGCAAGAGGATCGGCAGGATCAACTGTAGGAAAATTGCCGTCAAGAAGCTTATGAATTTGCCCGTCTATGGTTATAGTGCCATTTGCGAAGTCCACCATGCTGAAAAGGTCACGGTGAGATAGTTTCCATTCAGGGTGCCGCCTGATAAGCTGCCCCTCTAGCTTTAACTGTATAACTGTGATAGCCTTGTGCATTTTTGCCACAAGCTTTGCATCAACAGGGTCATAGATATTATCATCAAGTGTCTGTGGCATGAAAATTGCGCACTCATCGTTTTTATATGTTTCTCCTGCAAAGACCGCCAGCGCACGAAGATTTAATCCATAGCCGTCCTCGAGAACGTCAAAGTTATTATATCGCATGGATATACGGATAACATTTGCAATAAGAGCAAGATTACCTGAAGCCGCACCCATCCACGAAATGTCATGGTTGCCCCACTGTATATCGACATCGTGCATTTTCATAAGCTCGTCCATAATAATATCTGCTCTTGGACCACGGTCATATATATCTCCGATAATATGCAGCTTGTCGATAGCAAGAGATTGTATAAGCTCACAAAGGGACTTTATAAAGCGGTCTGCGATTCCAGTGTCAAGAATTGTGGTGATTATCTCGTCATAGTAATATTCCTTTACCACATCATCAGTGACGTTAAGCAGTTCGTCAAGTATATAGACCATATCCTTTGGTATGCTCTTTCGCACTCTCGAACGTGTATACTTTGCCGACACCGCCTCGCAAACAAGTATCAGACGATAGATAGTAAGTCTGCGCCACTCGTCTGAAAGCCTGTTTTTATCCCGCAAACGCTTTAGTTGCTTGTCGGGATAATAGATAAGATAGGCAAGGGCTTCACGCTCTGCCGAGGAAACTGCTTTTCCTAAGGTCAGGTCTATCTTGTTTTTTATCATGCCAGATGCGCTTTTTAGCATATGCAAAAAGGCTTCATACTCCCCGTGGATATCGCTGAAAAAGTATTCCGTACCCTTTGGCATACTGCGTATTGCAGATAGATTTACTATCTCGCTGGCGGCACTGTCTATAGTAGGAAATTTTTGTGCAAGTAGTAAAAGATATTTTTTGTCCATATGTATTTCTCTCTTTTGGATTTTTTACAACGTCATATTACTCCGAAAGACCGCAGTTTACGCTACGGTCTTGTCTGAATTTTTTTGGGAGATATAAGGAATTATTCGCCGAAACCGTCCTCAAACATTTTAACGAACTCGTCAAGCACAGCCTGCTCGTTTTCACCTGTTACGATTATCTCTACCTCAGTGTCATTCTTGATACCTGCTGCCATTATCTGCATAACAGCCTTAGCCTTGATGTCCTTGCCGTTTGCTTTCATCATGATCTCGCACTCAGGATGCTCCTTAGCAGCCTTTGCAATGATACCTGCCGGACGCATATGAAGTCCCTCTGCATTTACTACTTTTACGACCTTTGATACCATAATAAATCTCTCCTTTTCTGAAACTTAATTTATTTATGATTGTTAATATTATTATATTATATTCTCTTATATTTGTAAAGACTATTCTGTAACTTTCCTAAGGAAACCTGCAAGAAATGCGCCAAGAAAGCCTGATGGAACATTTCCGACAGCAGCAGCAAAAGTTGCACCTGAAACTGCCATTGCTCCGCGTCCCTATATTTTTTCAGAGCGTTTCAAGAAGCTCTGCGATCTTTTCTTTTTGAGCAAGCCCGTCAGAAAAAGCGGTCGCACCGCCAGCGGCTGTGCCAAGTTTAAGAGCATATTCATAATCGCCCTGCAATATACCAGCGGTAAAGCCTGCCACCATTGAATCGCCTGCACCAACGGAATTTTTCACCTTACCATTACATACTCCACAGCGATGTCTTTCACCGTTTTCGTCAATAAGCATTGCGCCGTCCCCTGCCATTGAGATAAGCACGTTCACAGCACCCATTTCTTTAAGCTTACGTGCGTATTTTTCTATCTCCTCATCATTAGTGAGTGTAACTCCGAACATCTCGCCAAGCTCGTGGTTGTTAGGCTTGATAAGGAAAGGTTTATATTTAAGCACATTGAGAAGCAGGTCTTTTGTTGCGTCCACTACTGTTCTGATATTCTTGCGTGCGAGCCTTTCGAGTATCTTCTCATAGATATCTGAAGGCAGCGAGGCAGGTATGCTTCCTGCGAGTATAAGCGTATCTCCGTCCTGAAGCTTATCAAGCTTTGCAAAAAGCTTATTCACAGCCTCATCATCTATATCAGGACCCTGACCATTCAGTTCTGTTTCCTCAGCAGATTTTATTTTCACATTTATACGGGAATTACCTTTTTTGAGATGAACAAAATCTGTATCAATTCCCATTTCCGCTAGTCCGTTCTCGATAGCTTCACCTGTGAAGCCTGCAGTGAACCCAAGTGCCTTTGACTGAATGTCCAGCTCTCTAAGAACTACAGACACATTTATACCCTTGCCACCGAAATACATCTCTTCCCTATTTGAGCGGTTGGTAGACCCAAGCTTCATTTCCCCTGTATGAACAACATAGTCGATAGCAGGATTGAATGTTACAGTATATACCATTTTACATTACCTCCTTGATATTTGCTTTTGTAAGATATTTTTTGTCTTGAAGCTTGTCGGTGATTATCTTCACACGTCCAAGCTGAGCGAAAGTGACCGCAGATATCTGATCGAATTTAGAGTGATTTGCAAGAATATAAACAGTCTGACTGTTTAACACCACGGTAGACTTCACTCTTGCTTCGTTTCTGTCCGGTGTTGTTATACCACCTGACAACGAAATTCCGTTTGCTCCAAGAAAGCTTTTGGTGAAATTGTAGCTTTGCAGACTGCTGACACATTCAGCACCAACGATAGCCTCCGTTGTGAGCTTTATCTCCCCTGCCGGCATATAGACCTTAAAGCCACGCTGAGCAAGCTTTTTGGCATGAACGAAAGCGTTAGTCACAAAGGTAATTTTCTTATCTGGCAGAAAGTCTATCATATAGCCTGTAGTCGTTCCGGCGTCGATAAAAATGAAATCTCCGTCATCCACAAGAGAGGCTGAAAACCTCGCAATTGCAAGCTTTTCATCGGTAAAAAGCTTTGACTTTGACTCAACGTCCTGTTCCTCCGGATTGAAAGAATGTTCCTCGGCAGATATAGCACCACCATGAACTTTTTTCAAAAGACCCCTTTCATCAAGCACCGTCAAGTCACGGCGTATCGTTGATTCAGAAGCTTTTAAAAGCTCGCACAACTCCAGAAGCTTCACACTTTTATTCTGCTTGACTCTCTCTAATATAATAGAGTACCTTTCCTCTGTAAGCATTTTATCACCTTTTCAAATTTCAAAAATGTTTTTGACGTCAATTGAACGATATTGATTGTTTCTGATAATAAAGTAACATATCGCACACCAAAAGTCAAGCAATTCCGTTCAAAATCATTCACGCAGCATTATTTTGAGCCGTTTTTTAAATTATGAATAAGATGTTTGTGAGTTTTAACAACATTCAATCAAAAGCAGTCAGATAACATCATTTTCGCTTTTGTGACGTTATATTTTTTGCAATTATTATTTGGATATCCATATCACCTTGTTCCTTGCAAGATATTTTGCAAAATGAAATAGAAAAAAGCAGTGCTGAGATTTTTCTCAAGCACTGCTTTGCTTTATTTTTTGATTTTCTTATTTTACTGTCTGGCTTACGCATATTCAATCTATGCCTCAAGCCCTGACAAGGCTTCGCTCGGTGATTGTCACTTACCTTCTGCTAATTTATCGTCGTCGCTTCTTAAAATGCAGAGTGCGATAACAAGACCTGTCAAAGCAACAAACACCGCTTTAGTTTCAAGCAATTCTGTGACAAATGCACCCACTGCCGCTCCACCTATAAAGCAAAGGATTATGCCATAATACTGCATTGCATTACTAAGCTTTAGCTTATCCTTAGTTTTCAAATACTGAAACAGATTATCCGTACCGCTTCTAAGATTGCCAGTACACATCGTGGTAGCGAAAGGCTTTCCGTCCATTTTCCTAAAACCCTCCACCTGCATTGCACAGGTAAAAGAAACTAGGATATTCGCCAATGTGTTAAGCGTACCGGCAGGGATAAATCCCACAATAGTCAGCACCACAAGCTCCACACCGATTATGATCCTATGCCAATGTATCCTCGGGTGTTCATTGAATTTCAGCTTCACAGTTTCCACTATCAGCACGCCAAGCATAAAGGACAGTATAGGCATGAGATAAAGAAAGACCTTCAGCCAGCTTCCCTCTTTGATATTGATAGCCAACAACACCATGTTACCTGTCTGTGCATTCGCAAAAACGTGGTCACGACTGATGTAGGTATAAGCGTCAAGATAGCCACCCACTATTGCGAGCATTACTCCAACACCGTAAAACTCAGCTATATGTCTTCCGTTCTTCATTGTGCAGTCCCCAGTGGCTCAAGCTCATTAAGATCATATGGCGTTTTCTGATAAATGCAGTAGTTGAGCCAGTTTGAATAAAGCAGATTAGCCGAACAGCTCCAATTGAAAATAGGCTTGTTTTCCGGATCATCGTCAGGAAAATAGCTATATGGTATCTGTATAGGCAACCCCTTTTCCTTATCTCTGAAATACTCTTTTGCAAGGGTCTCACGATCATATTCCCAGTGACCGAACAGAAAAAACTGTCTTTGTGTCCTATCTGAAACAAGATGCACACCCGCCTCGTTTGACACTGCCACCACTATAAGATCGTCCACCTTTTCAATATCTGCACGACGCACCTCAGTATGGCGTGAGTGCGGACAATGGAAAACATCTCCAAAGCCTTTAAGAATAATGCTTTCGGGATAGTCGATATGGTGCTTGAAATTGCCAAACATCTTCTCTTTCAAAGGATATTTAGGAACGCCATAATGATAATAAAGTCCAGCCTGAGCGCCCCAACATATGTGGATAGTTGAGAAAACATTGGTCTTTGACCATTCAAAAACTCTGCAAAGCTCGTCCCAGTAATCAACGTCTTCATACTCCATTTGCTCAACAGGCGCACCAGTGATTATAAGACCATCATAACGATTATCGCACACCTCGTCAAAGTTCTTGTAGAAAGCGAGCATATGCTCCAAAGAGGTGTTTTTTGACATATGACTGCTCATCTGAATAAGGTCGATGTCAACATGAAGAGGTGTGTTGCTCAAAAGACGCAGAAGCTGCGTTTCTGTCGCAATTTTGTCAGGCATGAGATTGACAATAGCGATCTTCAAGGCACGAATGTCCTGATGAGCGGCTCTGTCATCGGGAATAACGAATATATTCTCATTTTCCAACGTTTGGAACGCAGGAAGGTCATTTGGTATTTTAATTGGCAAAGTATATCCCACCTTTTAATTATACTCTAAAAGATTATTATAACACGATCTCTGTTAAAAATCAACCAAAAGAGAGATTTATTCATATATTATTGAGAAAAAGGGAGCGACCTAAGCCGCTCCCTATGTGTATCAACAGTATATAAATCCGTGCAATTATTCGTAAAGTGGATATTTCTTGCAGATAGCGTTTACCTTTTCTCTGATCTCATCAGCCTTATTGTCAAAGTCTGTTGCTGTGAGATACATACACTCTGCAATAACGTCCATGTCCTCCTCAACAAGTCCCCTTGTGGTAACTGCCGCTGTACCAACTCTTACACCGCTGGTTACAAATGGCTTCTCAGGGTCGTTAGGGATAGCATTTTTGTTTACTGTGATGTATACCTCGTCAAGTTTCTTCTCAAACTCTTTGCCTGTGATGTGGAATGGTCTGAGGTCAACAAGCATAAGATGATTGTCTGTGCCGCCTGATACAAGGTTGAATCCTCTGTCAAGAAGTCCCTTTGCAAGAGCCTGTGCATTCTTTACGATCTGCTCACCGTATGCCTTGAACTCAGGCTTGAGAGCCTCGCCAAAGCAAACTGCCTTTGCAGCGATAACGTGCATAAGAGGACCGCCCTGTGTGCCTGGGAAAATAGCAGAATTTATCTTCTTAGCTATATACTCGTTGTTTGTGAGTATAAGTCCTCCTCTTGGACCTCTCAGAGTTTTATGTGTTGTTGTTGTAACAACGTCAGCATATGGTACTGGCGACTGATGGCAGCCTGCGGCAACAAGTCCTGCAATATGCGCCATATCTACCATAAGATATGCACCAACAGCCTTTGCTATCTCAGAAAGCTTCTCAAAATCGATAGCTCTTGGATAAGCACTTGCACCGGCAACGATAAGTCTAGGTCTGCACTTGTTAGCCTGCTTGTAAAGAGCTTCGTAGTCGATATAACCCTCGTCATTTACGCCGTAAGGAACAAAATTAAAATACTTACCTGAAAGGTTTACAGGTGAGCCGTGTGTAAGGTGTCCGCCAGCGTCAAGGCTCATACCCATAACAGTGTCGCCTGGCTTAAGAAGAGCAAAATAAACAGCAGTGTTAGCCTGAGCGCCAGAATGTGGCTGAACGTTAGCATACTTAGCACCGAAAAGCTTGCAGGCTCTTTCAACAGCTATATCCTCGACAACGTCAACGCACTGACAGCCGCCATAATATCTCTTGCCAGAATATCCCTCAGCATACTTATTAGTAAGCACAGAACCCATTGCAGCCATAACGGCAGGTGAAACGATATTTTCGCTTGCGATAAGCTCAAGATTTCTTCTCTGTCTTGCCAGCTCGGCTTCCATTGCTTCGCCGACTTCTTTATCGACATTTTCAACAAAGCCGATAGTATCCATTATTTTCATCGAAATTACTCCCATCATAAAATTTTACGGACATTCCGTTCTCTTTTATTATAACGTATTTTTCTTTTGATGTCAACGAAAATTTTTTTGTAGTGAGGAATGAGGAGTGAGGAATTAAGGTATCGCCTGCGGCGATTAATTTTTGTGGAGAATAGGTTTTACTGCCGCAAAATTGCTTCGCTCTTTTCGTTTTTTCCATTTCTCACTTCTTTATCTTCTCCCAATACGCTTTCGCCATTTGCTCCGTCTTATTCTCACCATACTGATAATAAGTCCTCCCCACAAGCTTATCAGGAAGATACTGCTGTTTTACCCAATGGTTTGGATAGTCATGGGGATAAAGATAGTGCTGTCCTTTCACTTTTGCGCCCTCACCGTCAAAATGCTTGTTCTGCAAATGCCGTGGATAATCTCCAAAATCACCATTTCTCACATCTGCTAAAGCTGCGTCTATTGCTGATTCAGCAGAATTTGATTTTGGAGCAGTGGCGAGAAGAACCACAGCTTCCGCCAATGGTATCCTTGCTTCAGGCAGTCCCAACTGCAACGCCGAATCAACGCAGGATTTCGTCACTACCGCCGCCATAGGGTACGCAAGTCCTATATCCTCGCTTGCGATAACAAGCAGCCGTCTGCACAGAGAAATGATATCCCCAGCTTCAATAAGCCGTGCGGCATAATGAAGTGCGGCGTTCTCGTCAGAACCTCTTATGGACTTCTGCAAAGCCGACAGAATATCATAATGCTCATCGCCTGCACGGTCATAGCGCATATTACTGCGCTGAGTAAGAAGCTTCACATTATCAAGGTTCACGGTGAGCTTTTCACCGTCATTATCTGCCGAAAGTATGCAAAGCTCCACTGTATTTATTGACTTTCTCACATCACCGCCACAGCCCCTTGCGATATGCTCCAACACACCATTTTCAAGACGCAGTTTCAGCCCCAACTCATCAGCCATAAGCTGAAAAGCACGCTTTATTGCAGGCAAGATCTCCTCCGAAGTCAGCGGCTTGAACTCAAACACAGTTGAACGGCTAATTATAGCATTGTACACATAAAAATACGGATTTTCAGTGGTAGAAGCGATAAGAGTTATCTTGCCGTTTTCAATGTATTCAAGAAGCGATTGCTGTTGTTTTTTGTTAAGATACTGTATCTCGTCAAGATAAAGCAAGATACCATTAATGCCGCTGAGTGTCTCAGTTTCAGCAACTATCTGCTTGATATCAGCAATAGAAGCACTTGTGCCGTTAAGCTTATGCATAGTCATATTAGCATTATTTGCTATCATTCTTGCGACCGTGGTTTTGCCAACACCTGACGGACCATAAAAAATCATATTCGGTATTTTACCGCTTTCGATAATACGCCTGAGAGGTTTATTTTCGCCTAACAGGTGGGTCTGTCCCACAATATCATCAAGGGTTTTGGGTCTAATTCGTTCAGCCAAAGGCACACTCATTTTATGATCTCCTTAAAAACAATTAGTCTAAAATGTTCTGAATATCCTCTAAATGAAGCTGATAAGCCATGCTGTTTATCTTTTTAAGCAGGTAGGTTTTTGCAACAAGAACAGCTTCCTGATATTTGGTGTTTTCCATACCAAGGCAAATACGATAAATAATAAATTGATTAGAGGAGATTTTCATGATAATGTGATTATTGCCCTCGAAAGTACCACGGCAAATGGAGTTGGAGTTGACGAAATTCCAAAGGTCGGAGTAAGTGAGAGCAGTGACTTCATCAGTAATAAACTGTTGGATAAGTTCATTCATATGGATACCCCCTATAGTGTATTTTCTTTAGTATAGCACATATTTCCGCATAATTCAAGGGAAAAAGCGGTCAAAGTGGGGAGTGTCGCCCGTTAGCTTCATGACCTCGTATCGTAAACAACAAAATGTAGGGGACGGCGCCCCCGACGTCCGGATATCGAAGTGTCGAATTTTTTTGATTGTGACAAATTTATGCAAGCGACCGAAACGGGCGAACAATGCTCGTCCTTACCACAATTTGTGTGTTTTTTCAAAGTTTGTGTAATAAATCACAAGATGTAACGTCCAAAAAGCGGGCTGTCGAGGGCGCCAGCCCCTACATGGTTTGTTAAACAAATAAATAATGTGCGGATAACGCAGAAATGCAACAAAAAAAAGAGGCAGAATACTCCACCTCTCATTTATCTGTACAAAGATTTGTACTATTATTTCTTTCTGGCCGAGCTTACCGCACGAGTGATCTCAGGCTCTGCTTTGCCACGAACACATTCAGCCGTTATCTTTATGCCAACTATCTCATCATCAGATGGCGCTTCAAACATGAGCTTTGTGAGTATCTTCTCAACTATCGCCCTAAGTCCTCTTGCTCCTGTCTTTTCTTCAATAGTCCTCTTGGCTATCTCTCGCTTTGCGTCCTCTGTGATCTCAAAATCGATGTTGTCAAGCTTGAAAAGCTTCGTATATTGCTTGATAAGCGAGTTCTTTGGCTCTGTCAAGATCCTGCAAAGTGCGTCCTCGTCAAGCTCGTCAAGGACCGTAATAACAGGAAGTCTGCCCACAAGCTCTGGTACGATACCGAACTTAACAAGATCGTGTGGTACTACCCTCTTCATCACATTGTTATCATCCTCCTTGCTCTTGACCTTTCCGCCAAAACCAAGTGATGATGACTCTGTACGCTTCTTGATAACACTGTCAAGTCCCTCAAAAGCTCCGCCACAGATAAACAAAATATTCTTCGTATCTATCTGTATGAACTCCTGATGTGGGTGCTTTCTGCCACCCTGTGGAGGCACATTGGACACACAGCCCTCTACTATCTTAAGAAGCGCCTGCTGTACGCCCTCACCGCTTACATCTCTTGTGATAGAAACGTTCTCCGATTTTCTTGATATCTTATCGATCTCGTCGATATAAATAATACCGTTCTGAGCCGCTTCAACATTATAATCTGCCGCCTGAATAAGCCTTGTAAGCACGTTTTCAACATCGTCGCCTACATAGCCTGCCTCTGTGAGCGTAGTAGCGTCAGCAATAGCAAAAGGCACGTTCAGAAGCCTTGCCAAAGTCTGTGCAAGCAAAGTCTTTCCTGTTCCTGTTGGTCCAAGAAGTAAAACGTTACTTTTCTGTATCTCTACGTCATCATCGTCATTGAGTGACAAAATTCTCTTGTAATGATTGTATACCGCAACAGAAAGAGCTATCTTTGCTTCCTCCTGCCCGATAACATACTCATCAAGAACCGCCTTTATCTCCGCAGGCTTCTTAAGGGTTATGCCGCTGTCAGCTGCATTTTTACCCTTGCCACGCTGCTTCGTTGTAGGAAGTCCCTCCTGCTCAGCCAGAACATTATAGCAATAAAGTACACACTCGTCACAAATGTGGCTCGTGCCTGCTGAAAAAAGTGTTCTAACCTTGTCCTCAGGCTTGCCGCAGAACGAGCATTTTCTTATTGTATCATTAGCCATTTATTTCACCGAACCTATCTGTTAGTTATTACCTTGTCGATAAGACCGTATTCAAGAGCCTCCTGAGCTGTCATATAATTGTCACGCTCAGTGTCGATGTTGATCTGCTCGATAGGCTTGCCTGTGTTCTGGGCAAGTATCCTGTTGAGCTTCTCTCTGGTCTTTACCATGTGGTCAGAATGTATCTTGATATCTGTACACTGACCAGAAATTCCGCCGCCTGCGATAAGAGGCTGATGAATGAGTATCTCACTGTTTGGCAGAGCAAATCTCTTACCCTTTGTGCCGCTTGAAAGCAGGAATGAACCCATTGAAGCAGCCATACCCATGCATATAGTTGACACGTCGCACTTGATATACTGGATAGTATCATAGATAGCCATGCCGGCAGTGATAACTCCTCCAGGGCTGTTTATATAAAGGTCGATATCCTTTTCAGGATCCTGTCCCTCAAGATAAAGCAGCTGTGCCACTACTACGCTTGCCACTGCGTCGTCTATCTGGTCGCAGAGCATGATTATTCTGTCATTGAGCAGGCGGGAATAAATGTCATAGCTTCTCTCGCCTCTGCTTGTCTGTTCCACTACATAAGGTACCAATGCCATAAAATTGCCTCCTTAATCTATTTTCGCCCGCATAAGGTCATGCGGGCGAAAGCATAAATTATCTTACTTTATAACTGCTGCGTCCTTGATAAGGTCAACAGCCTTGCCAACTGCAATATCCTTCTTAAGGTCGTCGTCATGGATAAACTGCTTGATCTGGTCAACGTCAAGCTTGTAAGCCTCAGCAAGCTTATCGAACTCAGCCTTAAGCTCGTCCTCAGTTACCTCGATATTCTCAAGCTTTGCGATCTTTTCAAGTGCGAGTCTGAGCTTGACCTGCTTCTCAGCCTGCTCAGCATATGCCTTCTTTACAGTGTCGATAGTCTGACCTGTATACTGCATATAGAGATCAAGTGAGATGCCCTGTGGTGCAAGTCTCTGCTCCAGCTCGCTTATCATCTCGTTTACTCTGTTGTCAAACATAACCTGTGGGATCTCAGCTGTCATATTCTCGATGACCTTATCGAATATCTTAGCCTCTACCTCAGAATCAGCGTGCTTCTCGTTAGCTTCCTCAAGCTTCTTCTTAACGTCAGCCTTGTATTCGTCAACTGTATCGAACTCTGTTGAATCCTTTACCATATCATCATCCAGCTCAGGCATAACCTTCTTTGATATGCTCTTGAGCTTGATCTTGAATACAGCAGGTGCGCCTGCAAGTTCCTTTACCTGATACTCCTCAGGGAATGTTACGTTGATGTCGAAATCCTCACCAGCGTTGTGACCAACGATCTGATCCTCAAAGCCAGGAATGAACTGACCGCTTCCAAGTGACAGTGTGAAGTCTTCTGCCTTACCACCCTCGAAAGCAACATCGTCCTTGAAGCCCTCGAAGTCGATAACAACGTCGTCACCGTTCTCAGCAGCTCTGTCGTCAACAGTTTCAACTGTTACGTTCTTCTCTCTGAGAGCGTCAAGCTGCTTGTTGATATCCTCATCAGTTACAGGATTGACAACTTTTTCAACTTCTATACCCTTATAGTCCTTAACTTCAACCTCAGGCTTTGTGATGCAAGTTGCCTTGAGCTTTACGCCGTTTTCCTTGCTGATCTCAGTTACCTCTACCTCTGGGCGAGTAACAAGTTCCAGACCGGACTCTTCAACTGCGCCGTTTACAACAGGAGCGTACAGAAGATTTACAGCGTCCTCAAAAAACACCTGCTCGCCGTATTCCTTTTCGATAAGCTTTCTAGGAGCCTTACCCTTACGGAAGCCAGGCATAGCGATATTCTTTCTTGCTTTAAGATAAGCTTTCTCTATTGCAGCCTCAAAATCCTCAGCAGAGATCTCGATCTCAAGCTCGTACTTATTGGTTTCAACATTGTTTGTAGCTTTTAAACTCATTTATTATTCCTCCATTATATAAATGTATCTTATACATTATAGCACAAATATATTGTCATTTCCAGCATTTTTTTATAAATTGTCACTTTGCACAATTTTCGTTATGTCCAATGGGTCAAAATGCAAGAAATCACTAGCTATAAGCCGATATTCCACTCCGTCACGAGTGCCGTTTATTGCATAAGCGTGGGCTCTTCCGTGAAGGTGTCCGTAAAAACACTTTTTTATACCGTATTTATGAAGCACTTCAAGCATATCATAATTGCAGCTATTGCCGAAAAGCGGCGGATAATGCAAAAACACCACAGGCTCTAAGCCTGCCTTTTGCGCAGACTCGATAGAAAGTGCAAGTCTGCCTGCTTCCCTTGCCAGAACCTTCTGATCTGCAGGTTCACCATTATCGCTTATCCAGCCTCTCGTTCCGCATATGCCGTAGCCATCATAGCTGTAATGATTATTATGCAGGATATTTATGGTATCAAAACCGTTTTCTGCGAAAAATTTATCCATTTTGTTCTTGGTGTTCCACCAATAATCGTGATTGCCCTTGGATATTATCTTTCTGCCGTTGAGCTTATTTATGAACTCGAAGTCTTTTTTCGACTGCTCAAAATTCATTCCCCACGAGATATCACCCGGTATCACCACAGTGTCCTCAGGACGAACTTTGTTCTGCCAGTTTGTTTCAAGCTTTGTCACATAGTCAGACCAGCCACCGAATATATCCATTGGTTTATCTGTACCCAGCGACAAATGCAAGTCGGCAATGGCAAATAGGCTCACGGTTTTTCCTCCATTCCAGAAACTTCATGTATTATCCCGACCACTCATGCACATACTACTTTTGCAGCAAAAAGCTGCAGAAGGAGCGATGTACAAATGGAGAAGGATAGAATTTACGGTATCCACTGCAACGTAGACAACTGCGTTTACAACAGCAACAACTGCGAATGTACCGCAGGCAAGATCAATGTAGGCTGTACCTGCACCGATCCTAACTGCTGTGACGAAACAGAGTGCAAGACATTCAAGGCAAGAGGCTAATTCCCCTCGCCATGGTCAGTGGACATACGCTGTGCGCTGACCTCCGCCCGACAATAGTCGGACGGGTACATATCAAATACCCAGAGCTGAGTAGATGTAGTCCTTCATATCAGCCTTGTCGATTACCTTTGTGAATCTTACTTCCTTATTCTTAAGTGCAGCAAGTGAAGCAGGAACAGGTATCTTTGAAACCTCGGCAAGCTCGTCAACAAGACCGAACTCGTCAGCGTTTGTATCCTTACCGATAGCTGCAAGAACTGAGCCTGAGAACTTATATGGGCTTGCTGTTGAAGCGATAACAGTCTTTGTCTTGTCGCCTGTAGCAGCCGCATAGTCCTTGTACACCTTCACTGCAACGGCTGTGTGAGTGTCGCAAGTGTAAGAATACTCGTCATAGATCTCCTTAATGCAAGCCTTTGTCTGCTCATCGTCGCAGCAGCCTGCATAGAACTCGTCAGCGATAGCCTTCTTCACTTCGTCTGTTACCTCATATCTGCCAGTCTTGGAAAGGCTACCGAACCACTCTCTTATCTGAGCGTCATCAGAACCGCTGAGGTGATAAAGAAGTCTTTCAAGGTTTGAAGAGATAAGGATATCCATAGAAGGAGAGATAGTTGTATGGAACGGACGATTTCTGTCATAAATACCTGTCTTTATAAAGTCTGTGAGGACGTTATTTGCGTTTGAAGCGCAGATAAGCTTATTAACAGGGACGCCCATATGCTTTGCATAGTAGCCTGCAAGGATATTACCGAAGTTGCCTGTTGGAACAACTATATTTATCTTGTCGCCAAGCTCGATCTCGCCGTCAGCAACAAGCTGAGCGTATGTAGATACATAATAGATTATCTGTGGTGCAAGTCTGCCCCAGTTGATAGAGTTTGCAGAGGAGAACATCATGCCGTTCTCAGCAAGCTTGTCGGCAGTTTCCTTGCTTGTGAAGATAGTCTTAACGCCTGTCTGAGCGTCGTCAAAGTTGCCCTTGATAGCGCAAACGCCGACGTTGCCGCCCTCCTGAGTTGTCATTTGCTTTTTCTGCATAGCTGAAACGCCGTCCTCTGGATAGAACACGAGTATCTCTGTACCCTCAACGTCCTTGAAGCCCTCGAGAGCAGCCTTGCCAGTGTCGCCTGATGTAGCAACGAGGATAACTACCTTCTTGTCAACGCCAAGCTTCTTGATAGAAGTTGTGAGCAGATATGGAAGTATCTGGAGAGCCATATCCTTAAATGCACAAGTTGGACCATGCCACAGTTCAAGCATATAAGTGCCGTCAAAAAGGTGAGCAAGCTCAGCTATATTGTCGGTGTCGAAATTCTTTGTGTTGTAAGCACCCTCTACACAGTAGCGTATCTCAGCCTCTGTGAAATCTGTGAGGTACTTTGAGAAAACGAAAAATGCTCTCTCAGCGTAGCTTTTTTCGCCAAGAGCCTTGATATCATCAAGTGTTATGGCAGGTATCTCAGACGGAACGAAAAGACCGCCGTCCTCAGAAATGCCCTGTGCTATCGCCTGTGCAGACGAAACCTTTACTTCGCTGTTTCTTGTACTTTTGTAAAACATAAACAACAACCCTTCTTGTTTTAGATGTCCGACAGGTGTCGGCTATTTACAGACCATTTGTTCAGATAACGTCTAACATTCCACGTCACGGGCGAACAATGTTCGCCCCTACAGACACAGTTCGTTCGGCATATCCGACCCATGGTCTTTATTTCACACTTGCATCAAAAGCGTTCACATAATATCTCAGCTTTTTGACTCTGCCGTTCTCCAACTCCACCGCCGCAACATCGAACCGACAGCACACAGGCTCTAAAATCCCCTTACAAAAAGCCTGTGCTGTCTGAACGATATGCCGCTGCTTGACCGGATCGACAGCCTCTTCAGCGGAAGTAAGAGAGCCATGCTCCCTAGTTTTGACCTCCACGAAGGCTATGATATCCGCTTTCTCTGCGATTATATCTATTTCACCGCCTCTGACGGTAAAATTCCTCTTTATTATCTCATACCCATGTCTTACAAGAAAGCCGCAAACTGCGTCCTCCCCGATATTGCCCGCCTTTCGGCGCTGGGTATGGTCAATGCCCGTTTTTCTTTGCATAATACTTTTTGAGAAAACTCATTCTATGTATCCCGCACGGTCCATACTGGTCTATCATCTGATAGTGGAGCTTTGTGCCATAGCCCTTATGCTTCTCAAACCGATACTCAGGATATTGTTCAGCCATTTGCTCCATATACCTGTCCCTTGCAACCTTTGCAAGAATTGAAGCCGCCGCCACTGCCTGACTTTTGGCATCTCCCTTTACCACCGCTATGGCTGGACACTCAAGCCCCTCAGGGGTCTTGTTCCCGTCGATAAGGCAGACGTCAGGCTTGGTATCCATATCCTCCACCGCTCTTTTCATTGCAAGCATTGCGGCGTTAAGTATATTTATATCCTCTATCTCTTCCACGGTTGCGGTCTGTATAGAAAAGTCAACTGCTTTTTCCATTATCTCATCAAAAAGCTCCTCACGCTTTTTCGCTGTAAGCTTTTTGCTGTCGTTTATCCCCTCTATAACTGTGTCCTTATCAAATATCACAGCCGCTGCAAACACATCTCCTGCAAGAGGACCTCTGCCAGCTTCATCGCAGCCGCACACCACGTTATGATCTTTTCTTACCTCGTTGTCAAACTCGCTGAGCGTCATATCAATACCCCTTTGGCTTTTCAAGAGTAAGTCTGCCGAGAGTACCGTTTCTGAACTCGTCCATAACTGTAATGGCTGCCCTTTCGGTATTTATCTCTCCGCCAGAAACTAAAAAGCCACGCTTTCTGCCTATTCTTTCAAGAAGCTCAAAGCCTACCACACAGCCGATAGTTTCCTCGTCAGCAGGCTCTATATCATCTGTTCTGATGCCATAACGTTTCTCGATAAGCTCAGGATAGTTCTCTTTCAAAAACTCAAGCAGACGACAGGCAAGATATTCCATGTCCATGATATCGTCCTTGACTGCACCTGTAAATGCAAGCCTTTCGCCAACAAGCTTATCCTCAAACTTAGGCCACAGCACACCCGGCATATCCAAAAGTTCAAAGCCCTCGTCAAGCTTCACCCACTGTTTACCTCTTGTAACACCGGGTCTGTCCTCAACTTTTGCAAGCCTTGACCCTGCAAGTCTGTTTATAAATGACGACTTGCCAACATTCGGTATACCGACTATCATTATTCTTATAGGTCTGCCGGACATACCCTTGGCATTCCATTTCTCAATATCGTCCTTTAAAAGCTCTTTGAGCTTTCCATAAAACTTGCTTACGTTTTTGCCACTCCTACAATCTGTAGCAAGTGCAGTTATTCCCTGTTTTGCATAATAGTCCAGCCACATTGCCGTTACTTCCGGATCGGCTGAATCAGCCTTGTTGAGAAGCACAAGCCTTGGCTTTGAGCCTACGATACGCTTCATTTCAGGGTTTCTGCTTGAAAACGGGATACGAGCGTCAGTTATTTCCACCACTGCGTCCACAAGCTTTAGATTTGACGCCATTATGCGGCGTGTTTTTGCCATATGTCCAGGAAACCACTGAACGTGAGATACTTCGCTCATATCTTCCTCCTTACTCTAACTCAATCTACCTTACCAACGCCCTCATCATTGCCTGCCGCAAATCGAAACAGAACTCTGCCGACTATCTCGTCATAAGGCACATATCCTATTACACGGCTGTCTGTGGAATGATTTCGGTTGTCGCCCATTACAAAGCAACATCCCGCAGGCACTTCATATTCATAAACTTCACTTTCTTTATTATAGTATCTTTCATCAAAATACTCGTCATCAAAGCTGCCGTCGCACTTAATATAGTTCTCATCAAGCACTGCTCCGTTGACCTTGACTATAGCCGACTTGTTGTCTATCTCGACCTTTTGCCCTTCTACGGCAATGATACGTTTGATTATCCTATTGTCAAGAACAGACGAGTTGACCACAACTATATCCCCCTGCTTTGGCGTATAAAGCAGTTTTGATATAACAAGAGAATCATTTTCAAAAAGAGTGTCCTGCATTGACTGTCCTTGTACATTCACTGTTCTAAACACAAAAGTAAAAACAAGCACGACCACGAACATTGCCATGACTATGATCTCAAGAAAGTCGAACAGATTATCAACAGCTCTTTTACCCTGCTTTTTCAACTTACCTTACCAAAGCTGTCAAATGGATAAAGCCTTAAAACTGCCTTACCAAGCACGTCAGACGGGTCGATAAAGCCTATCCTTCTGCTGTCTGTGGAATTATTTCTGTTATCGCCCATGACGAACAGCTTGCCCTCAGGCACGTCATACTCAAAAACATTTTCTTCCACTTCATATTTCTCATCAAAGAGATTAGTGTTATACATAGCTTCCCTGATATTGTCATTTGAAATGACTTTACCGTTTACTGTAACAGTATTGTTATTATAATCAACGACAACCTTATCTCCACCGGTGCCGATAACACGCTTGATTATAGTTTTGCCAAGCTTTTCGCTGTTGATAACAACGATATCGCCCTTTTTGGGGGTATAATTTATGTGAGTGATTATAAGTCTATCCTGATCCTGCAAGGTCTCACGCATAGAAGGACCCTGAACAAGAACTATCCTGAAGAAAAAAGTAAATATCAGGATCACCACAAACATAGCGAACACAAAAGATTCAGCCCATTCAAAGACCTCGTCCATAACATTCACGGGCTGTTTTTCCTTTAGGTCGTCAGGGGCGGCTTTTTTAGCCTTGTCAATATCCTCCTGAGAAACGTCGCCGAATTTTTTATTATCGTCCATAAAAGCCTCGATCCTTTATCCAAAGGCGGCAAAAGCCGTCAAATACTCATATAGATTTATTATATCAAATTTCAAAACAAATTACAAGGGGGTGAGATAAATTTCTTTTTGATATTGCCTAAAAAAACTTTGACAGATCAAAATTCATGGCAAAGTCATCATACCACGACAGATCGCAGCCTTGTCTTTCTTTGGGCTTTGCCGCAGTCTTTCTCTTTGAATCATTGTCAAGCCAGCCTGAGATTATGCGGTATGGGTCTGTGCAGTGCCTGCCCTTGGTAAACAGCCATTGAGATAATTTAGATATATAGCTCTCTAAAGACAGACCGACAGACCGACACCTGCTTTCAAGCTCGTTATACTGCTCTGATGTGAGCATTATATTTTTGTGTGTGCCGAAAGACCTGACGACAGACTTCGCTGTCCCTGCGTCTTTCTTTTTCTCTTTATCTATAGCTTTATCTTTATCTTTGTCTATATCTATATCTGTATCTTTGTCTTTATCTATATCTATATCTTTATCAGCTTTTTTTGCTTTTTCTGAAAACCTTTTGGTTTGTGAAAAAGCTTTTGGTTTTTCTGCCGTATCATTTATACCCTGAGGTTTTTCTTCTGCATTATCTGCTGATGCAGCTGTCTGCTCAGCTTTTTCATCAGTATTCCCTGACTCATCAGACTTTTTAGGTCTGCCACCCTTTTTACCGCACTCGCTCCTTTGAGCACACATCTCTTCCCATGCAATGCCGTCACGCTCGATAGCAGCCCTCATCATAAGAAACGCTATCTTTGCTCCGCCTGACAGCTTTGGCGTTTCTCCCCTCTTTGCATAAGCAAACAGCGCCATGACAAGCTCGCCTATCTCTTCGCTGCTGTCAAGCGCCTGAAAAATGTCCTCCCAGTCTTTGTAAAGCATGAACGCTTTGTTGTCTGTGTGAAAATTCTTTGCCATTTTTATCGTCCTTTCTCTGTGAAGCAGAGGAAATTATCCCCCTCTACTTATCCAGAAAAAAGGGCGTTTTGTTGCATAAAAAATGCAACAATTGCAGAAATGTTGCCAAATTAAAATATAAATCATTTGTTTGCACAAATCAGGTGCTGATATTTTGTGCAATGTGACGGTGAAATGTCATGTGATTTTGCGGCAAGACAAACTATCCCAAATAATCTGTAGGGGCGAACAGTGTTCGCCCATGCTCAGAACTTGTACAAATTCAGAACTGTAGGGGACGACGCCCTACATGGTTTGTGAAAATATAACGAATGTACGAATATCATAAAATTGTCGGGCGATATATGCAGGCGAACGCTGTTCGCCCCTACCGTATATCGTGCGAACAACTCAGTCGTGGATATAAAAAAAGAGCCGACCAAAGCCGACTCATTTTTATAGAAAGAATTATCTGATAGCTTCCTTGACCTTAGCTGCCTTACCAACTCTGTCACGGAGATAATAGAGCTTAGCACGGCGAACCTTACCGCTGCGTACAACCTCTACCTTTTCAACTACAGGTGAATGAACAGGGAAAACTCTCTCGATTCCACAGCCGTGAGCTACTCTACGAACTGTGAATGTCTCGTGGATTCCACCGTGCTTCTTAGCGATAACTGTGCCCTCGAATACCTGGATTCTGGACTTGTCACCCTCTGTAATTCTTACGTGTACCTTTACTGTATCACCAACATTGATAACAGGTGCCTCGGATTTAAGGCTTGAATTAGAAATCTGCTTTAAAGCGTCCACTTTAAATTCCTCCTTAATATTTTCAGACATTCATTCGCTTTATGGCAGCTATCGCTGCAAAGCCAGAGGACTGCCCGCTTTAATGTCGTGCCTTTCGTTCAAAGGCGTGGCATTAACTCTCGTCGGAAGAACCGACGGTAATTCAAATGCTTTAATATTATACCACATCTCAAAACCTTTTGCAAGGATATTTATATAAAATTTTCGCCATTTGTCATGAGTATTTTTGTACGTTCTGTATAAATTTCCGATATTTCTATACCATAACGCTCACAGAACGTGTCTATGACTACGTTCACATTAAGATTGAATGAGCTTCCGCACGGCAGCTTTAATGTCACCTCAAAGCTGTCCTCTAGCTCTTTGCTGTCAAGCACTGTGATATATGGCTTTATATCCACAAGATTGATAGTCTTTTTCTTGGTTCGCTTTTCTATCTCTATCTTGTCAAGTGCTATGAACTTGTCGAAAAGCTCCGCCACTTCATGTACGCTCTTATCTGTTTTCAGCCTTGCCACATACTCCGCCGCTGTAATATCGGTATGCTTATGCTCAGGCTTTGAAACGCTCACTATCTCCAGACCAACAGGCGTTTGTGCATTCATTCGCTCGAGCACCTCGCTGTATGGGATATCCTCAGTGAGAGCAAAGTCCATTATCTCTACCCTGCTGTCAGTGCCAAGGGGCAATGCAAGGGGGAACATTATATACACATGGGGATTGAAACCCTGAGTGTGCCATATTGGCAGGTGCGCCCTTTTGAACACTCGCTGAAAGGCTCTCATAAGGTCAAGATGAGAAATGTATTTCGCCCTGCCTGTTTTTGAAAATACCGCTCTGTATTCAAATCTCTCCAAACGGAGATTTACATTCTTCGGCTCAGCGTTTGCCACAGTAAACACCTCCGTATTCGCATTTTATGCCACAGCCTGAACAGCCCTCTTTGCAGTTTCGTGTAGTCACTGCCTGATGTGCTTTCTTGTTCTCACGAACGAAAAACTCGTGGCTCACAAGATAATCAAGGTGCGACCACGGCGCTATCTCGTCATAAGAACGTCTGCGGTGAGCATAGAAGCTTGTATCAAGCCCGCACTCCTCAAATGCTTCCTGCCACTTGTCAGCCTTGAAATGCTCGTCCCAGCCGTCAAGATAGCAACCCTTTTTCCATGCGGTGTATATCGCCTTACCAAGACGTCTGTCACCCCTTGCAAGCACTGCTTCCAATATAGATGTATAGGATTGGTGAGTGCTAAGGCGTATTTTGCGGCTTGTAAGACTTTTGAAAAGGTGTTCCTGTTTCTCTTTTATCTCCTCGGGAGTTGCCTGTGGCTCGAACTCGAACGGAGTAAAAGGCTTTGGTACGAATGTTGCAGTAGAAACTGATATCTGCACGCTCTTGCCACGCTTTTCTTTTGGTGTTTCGTAATAAAGGTCAAGGACTTTCTGCGCAAGCTTTGCGATACCCTCAACGTCCTCCAGCGTTTCCTCCGGCAGACCAAGCATGAAATAAAGCTTTACAGTGCTGTATCCGCCCTCAAAGGCAGTACGACAGGTACGCATTATCTCCTCCTCGGTGATGTTCTTGTTTATTACGTCACGAAGCCGTTGTGTGCCTGCTTCAGGTGCAAAGGTCAGACCGCTTTTTCTTACGGACTTTATTTTCTCCAAAAGCTCTTCACTGAAATTGTCTATTCGCAGCGAAGGCAGTGAAAGGTTTATCTGCTCGCCGTCGGTGTATTCCACAAGATTTTCCAAAAGCTTGTTTATCTCTGTGTAATCGCTCGTAGACAAAGACGACAAGGACACTTCCTCATAGCCTGTCTGCTCGCAAAGGGACTTTGTTTCGTTCTTTATGGTGTCGATACTTTTCTCTCTGAACGGGCGGTAGATAAAGCCTGCCTGACAGAATCGACAGCCTCTTATGCACCCTCTCAGTACCTCAACCACCGCTCTGTCATGGACTATCTGAGTAAACGGCACAACAAAGCCCTCGGGGTAATATACCTTATCAAAATCCTTTATAACACGCTTTTTGACCCTAGCAGGTGCCTCAGGGACGTTTGGCGTGATAGACTTCACAGTACCGTCCTCATTGTAATCAACGTCATAGAAAGACGGAACATAAACACCCTCCAGCTTTGCGGCTTCTCTTAGAAACTCCTGCTTAGTAGGCTTCAAAGGCTTCATTCTCTCATAAAGTTCAAGAAGCTCCACGTTGACTTCCTCACCCTCGCCCAGTATGAACAGGTCGAAAAAGTCAGCCATAGGCTCAGGGTTGCAGGCACACGGACCGCCTGCGATAACAAGTGGTGTAAGCTCAGTTCTGTCCTTTGCAAGCACCGGCACACCTGCAAGGTCGAGCATTTCAAGCACATTATTATAAGAAAGCTCATACATGAGCGTAAAGCCGATGAAATCAAAATCCTTTATAGGGTCAAGGCTCTCCAGTGCGTAAAGAGGGATATCGTTCTCACGCATAAGCTTGTTGTAGTCCTCCTCAGGCATAAAGACACGCTCGCACCACCAATTTTCACGGGCATTTTTCAGACCGTAAAGTATCTTCATGCCCAGGTGTGACATACCCACCTCATAAGTATCAGGAAAACAGAAAGCAAAGCGCACGTCCACCTTATCCTTATCCTTTACAACGCTGCCCACCTCGCCGCCGATATACCTTGACGGACGCTGCACTTTAAGCAGCAGCTTTTCTATTTTCTTTTTCAGTTCTTCCAAAGTTTTATCCTCCGATATTGAATGTCTGTACTATCTCACCGCACCCAGCAAAGCGAGAGCAATACACAAAGTGAGGTGAAACTGGCGAACACTGTTCGCCCCTACAGATACATAAGCATTTCATATCATTATACCAAATATTTATTACAAAAGCAATAAGCAAAGTGTTAATATATGACTTCCGAGAGGACGATAAAACAAAAAGTTGCGGCGAAGGATATGCTGACGGTTCCGTGGAGTATCATATGTATCATAGCCACCGCTGAGAGTAGTATAAACACCGCTCTGAAAAACTCGCAGACCTTGCCATTGGCAAGCAAGGCGAGTATCCTGCCACCGTCAAAATAGCGAAATGACAGTAGGTTTAGCGCACCAAGCAGAAAATTCACCTGACAGAAAAAGTCACCGCCATTTGCCATATATGACAGCAGGCAGAGCATAAAGTTCACGGCAGGCCCTGCGAAAAGCACAACAAGATCGTGATTTTTAGAAAGCTGTTTATTATCAGGAGTAATGCGGATACCGCCTCCATAGACAACAATTTCTTGCGGTGAGCTTCCGAAAGCGGTCATGAGTACGAGGTGACCCAGTTCGTGGAGTGCGCAGCACATAAGCGTAACAAAGAGCATATCCGCCTGCGTACCTGAGCAGACAGACACAAGTGCGACGACGAAAAAGAAACTGAACGACACGCCGTAGGTGGTATTTTTTATCTTTATTTTAAACAAGTTCATCACCGAGATATTTATATTCGGTATTTGCTAAAATAATGTGTAGGGGCGAACACTGTTCGCCCGTCGAAGAAATAAACCCTGATTATTACGCTGTTTGGCAAACGTAAAAAACTCCCCTACAGTTCTGAATTTGTACAAGTTCTGAGCACGGGCGAACGCTGTTCGCCCCTACAGATTATTCGGGAAAGGTTCTACTGCCGCAAGATCGCTACGCTCTTTGCTGGTGCTTTGTTTGAGTTATAGAAAAGCGGTGTGAGTTTTATTTCTCGACACCGCTTTGGTTATTATTTAGTTTGGTAGTTTCATTTCTGCACCCCTCTGCACTACATAGCAGAATAAACAAAGTGCATACATTTACCTCGTACTGAAGAGCCGCAAGGTGTAGCTATGCCAATTCCTCATTCCTCATTTGTTACAGCATCTTCCTCAAATACTGTCCCGTATAAGACCTGTCGCAAGCCGCAATTTCCTCAGGCGTGCCTGTGCAGACGATAGTTCCGCCGCCGTCACCGCCCTCAGGACCTAAGTCTATGATATGGTCTGCGGTCTTTATGACGTCAAGATTGTGCTCGATAACAAGCACCGTGTTTCCGCCGTCTGCAAGCTTTTGCAAGACCTCGATAAGCTTGTGTACGTCCGCCGTGTGAAGTCCTGTAGTCGGCTCGTCAAGAATGTATATCGTCCTGCCTGTGGCTCTTTTTGAAAGCTCTGTTGCAAGCTTGACTCTCTGCGCTTCACCGCCTGAAAGGGTTGTAGCCGCCTGCCCTATCTTCACATAGCCAAGACCAACTTCATACAATGTTTCAAGCTTACGGCTTATTTTAGGGATAGCGCTGAAAAACTCAACGCCCTCTTCCACTGTCATTTCAAGCACGTCATAGATGTTCTTGCCCTTGTATCTTACCTCCAGCGTTTCACGGTTGTATCTCATACCACCGCAGACTTCGCATGGCACATACACGTCAGGCAAAAAGTGCATTTCTATTTTGATTATACCGTCGCCCTCACAGGCTTCACATCTTCCGCCTTTGACGTTGAACGAGAAACGTCCTGCGCCGTAGCCCTTCATTTTTGCATCAGCGGTCTGAGCGAAAAGTTCTCTGATATCAGTGAAAACGCCTGTATAGGTGGCAGGATTAGACCTTGGCGTTCTGCCGATAGGCGACTGGTCGATATCAATGACCTTATCAAGATGCTCTATCCCCTGCATTTCCTTGAACGCTCCCGAGCGTATTTTCGCACGATTTAATCTGCCTGCAAGCTCTTTATAGATTATCTCGTTCACAAGTGATGATTTGCCTGAACCTGACACACCTGTTACGCAGGTGAAAGTGCCCAGTGGTATCTCAACATCTATGTTTTTCAGATTGTTCTGTGTTGCACCGATAACTTTCAGATACTTGCCGTTGCCCTGTCTGCGTGTTTCAGGGACTGGTATTTTCTTTGCACCGCTGAGATACTGTCCTGTGATAGAACGCTTGCACTTCATTATATCGTCAACAGTTCCTGCGCAGACTATCTCGCCGCCGTGAATGCCTGCACCGGGACCAACGTCCACCACGAAATCTGCCGCACGCATTGTGTCCTCGTCATGCTCTACCACTATGAGGGTATTGCCAAGGTCACGAAGTCTTTTCAGCGTGGCGATAAGCTTATCATTGTCACGCTGATGCAGACCGATAGACGGCTCGTCAAGGATATACAGCACGCCCACAAGTGATGAGCCTATCTGCGTTGCAAGCCTTATACGCTGGCTCTCACCGCCCGAGAGAGTACCTGCAGAACGTGACAGGGTGAGATATTCCAGTCCCACGCTTTTGAGAAAGCCAAGGCGTGACCTTATCTCTTTTATTATCTGCTCACCGATAAGCTTATCACGGTCGCTTATCTCAAGGTTTTCGAAAAATTCAAGTGCCTTTGCCACTGACTTGTGACAAAGCTCTGCGATATTTATTCCGCCAACTGTAACGCTCAGGCTTTCTTTTTTAAGCCTTTCACCATGGCAGGCAGGACACTTTTCATCGCTCATATAAGCTTCTATATCAGCCTTTGCCCAATCGCTGTTGGACTCCTTGTAACGCCTTTCAAGGTTTGGTATAACGCCCTCAAATTCAGCCTGATAGTCAGCCTTATAGAACTTATTGCCACGCTTTAGGTGAAGCTTCTGACCTTGAGTTCCATAAAGAAAAATGTCTATAGCGTCCTTGTCGAGATTTTTCACAGGCTCGTCAAGGGATATGCCGTAGGTCTCAGAAATGGCGTTGAAATACATCATGGCGATAGAGCCTTCTTCAAGGCTGTTCCAGCCGCTTGCCTTTATCGCACCCTGCCTTATGGAAAGGTCTTTATTAGGGATAATAAGCTCAGGGTCTATCTTCTTGAACACACCAAGACCTGTACACTTTTCGCAAGCACCGAAAGGATTGTTGAAAGAGAACATTCTCGGAGTCAGCTCGTCGATAGAAACACCATGCTCAGGGCAGGCGTAGTTCTGTGAAAAAAGCATTTCCTCTCCGCCGATAACGTCAACTCCAACAAGTCCCCCTGTAAGCGAAGAAACAGTTTCAATACTGTCGGTAAGACGGGACTTTATGCCCTCTTTGATAACAAGTCGGTCAACGACTATCTCGATAGTGTGCTTTTTATTTTTCTCTATTTTTATCTCTTCCGAAAGGTCATAGGTTATGCCGTCGATACGCACTCTCACATAGCCCGACTTTCTTGCACGGTCAAGCTCTTTTGTATGCTCGCCCTTACGTCCTCTGATGATAGGAGCTAAAAGCTGAATCTTAGTACCCTCTTCAAGCTCCATTATCTTATCCACTATCTGGTCAACAGTCTGCTGACGTATCTCTCTTCCGCAGACAGGACAATGTGGCACACCTATACGGGCATACAGAAGTCTGAGATAATCGTATATCTCGGTGACTGTTCCAACAGTTGAACGTGGATTTTTGGAGGTAGTCTTTTGATCTATGGATATAGCAGGGGAAAGCCCCTCGATGCTGTCAACATCAGGCTTGTCCATTTGACCCAAAAACATTCTCGCATAAGATGACAGCGACTCAACATAACGTCTTTGTCCGTCGGCATATATGGTATCGAATGCAAGAGAAGATTTACCCGAACCCGAAAGACCTGTCATAACAACAAGCTTATCTCTCGGTATGGTAACATCAACATTTTTGAGATTATGCTCTCTTGCACCTTTTATAACTATCTCGTTAATTGGCATTGGTATTCTTTACTCTCCTTTTGGTATTGAAAAATCACATATTGGTATGCAGGCGGGAAAACATCGTTCGCCCGTTTACCTGCACATTACTTTCACGGCAGTCAGCAAACGGCTTTGCAAAAGGATATTCGGGCGAACGGTGTTCGCCCCTACACACGTTTTGTGGGGGTATATCCGTTTTATGTTTCGCAAGGCTTTTTATTTCTTCTCACCCTTTAACTCCGCAATTTTATCACGCAGGAATGCGGCGTGCTCAAATTCAAGCAGCTTTGCCGCCTCTTTCATTTCCTTGGTGAGCTTTTCTATGAGCTTCGCAGTTTCCTGCTTTGAAAGCTTTGTTTTCTGCCTTGCTTCGTATTCCACCTCTTCCTTGGTGGATATTTCTATTACATCTCTTATATCCTTGACGATAGTTTTCGGAACTATGCCGTGTTCTTCGTTGAACTTCATCTGTATTGCACGACGGCGCTCCGTTTCGGTGATAGCCTTTTCCATTGAGCGTGTCACGGTGTCGGCATACATTATTACCTTGCCCTCGGCGTTTCGAGCGGCTCTGCCTATGGTCTGTATAAGCGCGCTTTCAGAACGCAGGAAGCCCTCTTTATCGGCGTCAAGTATAGCCACAAGAGTTACCTCAGGCAGATCAAGACCCTCACGCAAAAGGTTGATACCCACAAGCACGTCGAACTCGCCCAGACGCAGGTCACGGATTATCTCCATACGCTCGATAGTGTCTATATCATGGTGCATATATCTCACCTTGACGTCAAAGCTCTTGAGATAATTTGTGAGATCCTCAGCCATTTTCTTTGTAAGAGTAGTAACAAGCACACGCTGATTTTTAGCTGTGCGCATATTTATCTCGCTGAGCAAATCCTCTATCTGACCCTCAGTCGGCTTTACGATTATCTCAGGGTCAAGCAGACCTGTCGGTCTTATGACCTGCTCAACTATCTGCTGTGACTTTTCCTGCTCGATAGGTCCTGGGGTAGCTGACACGAAAACCGCCTGATTAATATGAGAATAAAACTCATCAAAGGTCAGCGGTCTGTTATCCATTGCTGACGGCAGGCGGAAGCCATAGTCAACAAGGGTCTGTTTTCGTGCTCTGTCGCCTGCATACATACCTCTTACCTGCGGCAGAGAAACGTGTGACTCGTCCACGAAAAGCACAAAATCCTCAGGCAGAAAGTCAAGGAGAGTGAACGGCGTAGAGCCGGCAGGACGTCTTGCAAGCACACGGGAATAGTTCTCGATACCGCTGCAAAAGCCTATCTCCTCCAACATCTCAATATCGTAGTTGGTGCGCTGGGCGATACGCTGAGCTTCGATAAGCATATCGTTGTCTTTGAAATACTTGATACGCTCGTCAAGCTCCTGCTTTATCTCCTCGATAGCGTCGTGCATTTTATCACGGCTGACGATATAATGTGACGCAGGGAAAATGGCGGCATGGGCAAGGGAGCAAAGCACCTCACCGGTCACCACGTTTATTTCAGTGATACGGTCTATCTCGTCGCCGAAGAACTCCACTCTTATGGCAGTGTCTGTAGAATTTGCAGGAAATATCTCCACCACATCTCCCCTGACACGAAACTTGTTTCTCACAAAATTTATATCGTTTCGCTCATACTGGATACCCACAAGGTCAGCGATAAGCCTGTCACGGGATTTCTCCATACCACGACGTATAGACACCACCATGGACTTATACTCTTCAGGGTCGCCGAGGGAGTAGATACAAGAAACGCTGGCAACGATAATAACGTCGCGGCGTTCAGCGATAGCGGAGGTAGCGGAATGGCGGAGCTTATCTATCTCGTCATTAACGGAGCTGTCCTTTTCGATATAAACGTCCTTGCTAGGCACATAGGCTTCAGGCTGATAATAGTCATAGTAGGACACGAAATATTCCACGGCATTGTTCGGAAAAAACTCCTTGAACTCAGAGCAAAGCTGAGCGGCAAGTATCTTATTATGGGCAAGCACGAGCGTTGGACGGTTTATCCTAGCAATAACGTTTGCCATAGTAAAGGTCTTGCCGGAACCGGTAACGCCCATAAGGGTCTGTTCTCTCATACCGCTTTCGATACCCTTTACTAAAGCGTCCACAGCCTCAGGCTGGTCGCCCGATAGCTTATAATCTGAAACAAGCTGAAACTTATCCATAAATGCCTCCTCAATCGAACAGTTGTTTTAATCATTATATTACAATTATTTTTAATTGTAAAGGCTTTTTTATCAATATTTTTTGAATTTGCGTATATGTACGATTTTTCGGACTGATATTGTTACTCAACCTGCGGTATCAGCTCGATGTATGTGTAGGGGCGAACACCGTTCGCCCGTCGAAGAAACAAACCCACGGTAACAACAAGGTTCGGCAGCAAAAAATTCTCCCCGACAATTCTGAATTTACAGCAAATCCTGAGCACGGGCGAACGCTGTTCGCTCGTCGAAGTAATAAGCCCACGGCAACAATAAGGTTCGGCAGCAAAAAAAATTCTCCCCGACAATTCTGAATTTACAGCAAATCCTGAGCACGGGCTGTTCGCCCCTACAGATTGTTCTGGAGAGGTTCTTCTGCCGCAAAATCGCTACGCTCTTTGCGGGGTTACATTTGATTAGGGAAAGGGTAAGCGGTGCAGATTTTTGCTCCGATATTACTTTATAATAGAGCACAACCTTCTTCTGCTTTTTATAATTCAATCTGCACCTAGTAGGCTTACGCCTATTGAGGCTCTGCCTCAAACTCCGCTCAGGGCTTTGCCCTAAGAACCCACAAGCCCTCTAACGCCGGGCTTGAGCCTGCGTTTAAGTGCTCGCTACGCTCGGTGCTTGTCCACATCTCTGTTCAGCTTTGCCCATTTCTCATTCCTCACTCCTCATTCCTCACTCCTCACTTAATACCGCTCCCCCCTTGCATTCTCCCACACTTTAGGTTATAATATCACTATAATAATAATTTCAGGAGGACGTAACATGAATAGATCATATGACGAATACAACTACACCCTCTCAAAGCGTGAACTGGAAGAGCTTAAATTCTTATTCATCTCTGATGATGTGGACTACAACGACACTGACAGCAACGGGCTTACTTTCCTGCTCACTGCTATCGAAAGTGCTGACTTTGTTGAGCAGGACGGCGTTCTCAAGCCCGACAAACGAAGTGTTGATTTCATCAAATGGCTCATCGCTCAAGGCTCAGATGTGAACTTCCCTGCTGACAAAAAGCCTTTACAATATGCTATCAAATGTGAAGAGGAGATATCTCGCCGTAAAGGCAAAGCCTGCGATATGTCAGAAATTCTTCTGCTTCTCCGTGAAAGCGGTGCTGACAGCACCGGTCTTGACGAGCTTATTGACGGAGGATTCTCAGCTCGTGTGAAGCTCTGAGGTATAGCATGAGAGAATTTATAATAAATCAGAATGACGCAGGTCAGCGTGTTGACAAGTTTCTCACAAAGGCTGTGCCGAAGCTGCCTAAAAATCTGCTGTACAAATATCTGCGCCTAAAGCGTATCAAGGTCAACGGCAAACGCTGTGAGATATCCACACGGCTTGCTTGCGGTGACGTTATGCAGCTTTACATCAATGACGAATTTTTCGAGGGCGAAGTTGCTGACAGACCTGCTTTTCTCAGTGCGCCAACGTCTTTGAATATTATTTACGAGGACAAGAATATTATCCTTTGCGACAAAAAGTGCGGACTTGTGGTACATGAGGATGAAAGCGGTTCGGCGGACACGCTCATAAACAGGATACAGCACTATCTTTATGAAAAGGGTGAATACCGTCCTGAGGAGGAGTTGTCTTTTGCTCCTGCCCTTTGTAACAGGATCGACCGCAACACAGGCGGCATTGTAATATGTGCGAAAAATGCTGAAAGTTTGCGTGTGCTTAATCAGAAAGTCAAGGACAGAGAGCTTGAAAAGCTTTATCTTTGCGTGACCGTTGGCATACCAAAGGAAAAGTCCGCTCGGCTCACGGCTTATCATCAAAAGGACGAGGCGACAAAGACCGTCAGGGTGTCTGACAAAAAGTTTCAGGGCAGCCGCACCATGATAACATCTTATCGTGTGCTTGCGGAAAACAAGGCTGATGATCTTGCACTTCTTGAAGTTGACCTTGTCACAGGCAGGACGCATCAGATAAGGGCGCACCTTGCTCACATTGGCTATCCACTTCTCGGTGACGGCAAATACGGAATAAATAAAGTCAATCGTGCATACAATGTGAAAACGCAGGCGCTTTATTCGTACAAGCTCACCTTTAAATTCACCACTGACGCAGGTATACTTGAATATCTAAACGGCAAGAGCTTTCAGGTTAAAGACGTATGGTTTTGCGAAAAATTCTTCGGATATAAGCTCTGATATTTCGTTAAATCGCACTATTTCGACACTGCGGATTTGTCATATACGACAAAATAATATAATTTTCATGCAAATTTTGTGTAAATTGTTCAAAAGTGCTTGCAAATGTATATAAAATATGTTATAATTATTTAGTCAAATTTAACGACTGTACTATATATACAGAAAATGACAGATATATTTTATAGATTTGGAGGAACAAAGGTATGACAGGAGATCTGCATTGTCACACAACACTGTCTGACGGCTCGCTTGGTATAGAAGAGGTCATTGTTCAGGCAAAAAGAATGGGACTTGACTTTCTTGCGATAACAGACCATGACACTCTTTCATCATCAAACAGAGCGCAAATACTTGGCGAACGTTATGGGGTCAAGGTCATTCCTGCGGTAGAGCTTTCCGCATGGGACAAGAAGCGCAATTCAAAAGTACACATTCTGTGCTATGCACCGCAGAAACCTGACAGGCTGGAAGGTCTTTGCCTGAAGTCATGCCAGATAAGAAAAGACTGTGCAAAGGAAATGATAGAAAAGGTAATGGCAAGATATCCTATTCCTGCCGATGCTGTACTGCACTACACGAAAAGTTCAAAGAGCATTTTTAAACAGCATATCATGAGAGCATTAGTGAATTACGGCTATGCCACTGAGCTTTACGGCTCTGTGAACGACAAGCTTTTTGCATATCCAAACGGCGAATGTCTTGTGACCCGTGAATATCCTGACGTAAACTTTGTGCTTGATCTTATCCATTCCGCAAAGGGCATTGCTGTTATGGCACACCCTGTTATGTTCAACAACACCGAGCTGCTTCTTGAACTTATTGAGGCAGGAAAGCTTGACGGAATTGAAGCTTATCATTACTCTGCTACTCCAACTCAACAGCAGAAGCTTGTGGATATCGCAAAGGAACATGACCTGATAGTGACTGGCGGCTCTGACTTCCACGGTCTGTATAATGAGACTATGACACATATCGGAAGCATGACCACTGACAAGGAAAATCTTGATAAGCTGTTCAAGCTCATTCATATAAATTCACAAAAAGCTAACAAAGCGGCTGTGAAAACAGAGAAATAATATGGTATAATAAAGGGACATTATCATGCGGTAATGTTCCTTTAATGCGTAAAATAGAGAGGACTGTATAAAATGAACGTAATGGAAGAATCCCTACAGAAACACAGAGAATGGAAAGGCAAGATAGAGGTCTGCTCAAGAGCAAAGGTAAACAATGCAAAAGATCTGACGCTGGCTTATACTCCTGGCGTTGCTCAGCCTTGCCTTGAGATACAGAAAGATCCTGACCTTTCATATGAGCTTACAAGACGTGCAAATCTTGTGGCTGTTATCACAGACGGCTCTGCTGTGCTTGGTCTTGGCAATATTGGCGGTCTGGCTGGTATGCCTGTTATGGAGGGAAAATGTGCACTTTTCAAGGAGTTCGCAGACGTTGACGCTTTTCCACTTTGCATAAAGTCCAATGACGTTGACGAAATAGTAAACACCATCGCTATGATATCAGACAGCTTCGGTGGTATAAATCTTGAGGATATCGCCGCTCCAAGGTGCTTTGAGATAGAGGCTAAGCTTAAAGAGAAAGTTGATATCCCTGTTTTCCATGACGATCAGCACGGAACTGCTATTGTTGTTGGTGCGGCACTTATGAACGCCTGCAAGGTGGCTAACAAGAAAATAAGCGACATCACACTGGTAATAAACGGTGCAGGTGCAGCCGGCTGTGCTATAGGAAAGCTTTTGCTTTCTCTCGGTATTGGCAATCTTATCATGGTAGACCGTGAGGGAATAATCTGCGAGGGCGACAATTATCTTAACGAGGCTCACGCTGAAATGGCAAAGGTAACAAACAAGAACAAGCTCCACGGCTCTCTTGCCGACGCACTCAAGGGTGCAGACGCTTTCGTAGGTGTTTCCAAGCCAAAGCTTGTGACCGCTGAAATGGTTAAATCCATGAACGATAAGCCTATACTTTTCGCAATGGCTAACCCGACTCCTGAGATAATGCCTGACGAAGCAAAGGCGGCAGGTGCGTTTATCGTTGGCACAGGACGTTCAGACTTCCCTAACCAGATAAACAACGTTATCGCATTCCCTGGAATTTTCAAGGGTGCGCTTGCGGTAAGGGCTTCTGACATCAACGAAGAAATGAAAATGGCCGCAGCAAAGGCTATCGCAGGCTGTGTGCCTGAGGACAAGCTCAGTGCGGAATTTATTCTGCCTAACTCTTTTGACAGATCAGTACCGGTCGCCGTGGCTGAGGCTGTGGCAAAGGCTGCAAGAGAAACAGGCGTAGCAAGAATTTAGGAGGTTTTTCAAATGGCAACGATCAGCTACACTCCAAAGGGAGTATGTTCAAGAAAAATAGATATCGAAGTAGAGGACGGTATCGTAAAGAAAGTGCATTTCACAGGTGGCTGTAACGGCAACACACAGGGTGTATCAAAGCTTGTTGAGGGCATGAAGGTTCAAGACGTTATTGACAGACTTGAGGGTATCGACTGCAACGGACGTGGCACATCATGTCCTGCTCAGCTTGCTGAGGCTTTGAAGTCTGCACTCTAAGCTTTCGTACTGAACATTACACGGATATAATAACGGGCGAACACTGTTCGCCCCTACAAAAGGAAACGGACTGCATTTTGTGTGCAGTCCGTTTTTTTGTACATATTCTAATTTTCTGTCGCTGTGCTTTGAGTGAAACTCATTGAAACAAATCCCGTACCAGTCACCGTAATATTGGTATGATTACCGTCAGACCACTGCTCTGCACTGTTAATGCCATTCGTTCGATAGAACTGAATATCATATTGATTTTTTTCAGCAGAATTGACATTTAAAGTGACAGTGGCTCTGCCAGAACTGTCCTTTGAAATAGTCAGATCATAAGTATTCTTAAACCATGGGCTGATATCAACATAGTTCGTATTCCAAGTCAGGGTGACAGTACCCTCGCCACTGCCTGACAGGCGGTAGTTGAAGCCGTCAAGATCTTTAGGCGAGGTAGCATTGTCGATGAATGTGCCTGTCCATGTTGCTGATGTGTTATTATTTATATAGATAACGCCAAGCTTTGCGGAAAGCGGTTTCAACTCTGCCTGATTTGTAGGAGTGGCTGTCACTCTCATGTATATGTCAGACTTTGTGAGCTGTGACTTATCAAAAGTCAGCACAAATTCATGCTTGTTGAAATCGTCAGCCATAAGTTTCAGAAGTGAAAACTCTATTTTTGAATTGCTTCCAAAAGTCTTTTTTTCACCGTTATATTCAACTGAGTATTTTGCAGTTTCTTCTCCGGTAACGGCATTTCCGTTGCTGTCCACAAGCTCGACTGTCAAAGTGTATGTGATATCCTTGTCATTATGCTTTATCAATGTTTGCGGATAGTTGCACACATTGACTGTCACACAAGGCGAGTTTTCCATACTGCTAAAAGTTATCGTCCTTGAAAGATCATTTTCATCTGTTGTAAGATAATTAGATGAAAACAGCATACCAGCTCCCTTTTGTGTGGACACAACTCGCTTTACACTTGAAACGCTGGTATAAGCCGCCAGGACGCCAATAGTACTGAGTGCGGCTGCCGCAAAAGCTATCCATATTGCAAGCCACGATCTTTTAAGCTTTTTTATAAATTTGTCTTTCATAACAGCCACCCTCCTCTCTATTTTGTGATTTATTACTTTCTCTGAACTGTCAGGTAGACCATATCAGTTTCTTTATTGTTTTGGACGTTTTCATTCCATTTTACTCTTATTATAAAATAATCGCAAAACGGATCTTTATTGTCAATTACCGTCAGTGTATCCGATTGCCAATAAAGTGCTTCGGAATTTTTCTGAACATTGCTATAGGTGTCATAAGACTTTTCGTGAAGTGTGCTGTTAGCAAGTATCTCCGAGCCTTGCTGATTGAGATAACGTCCCGAGATCTTATTGCCGTCTATTTTGTAATAAAACGTTTTATTCTCTTCATCTGAAACATAAACGACAGCTTCTGATTTTTCAGTTTCACTGACGCTTTTCGCACGATATATCTCATATTCAAAAGGGATATTCGTTGTATGTGCAAGCTGTATTTGATATTGTTGCACGTCTGCCCCGCCTATGCCGAAAACAAAGTCTTTATAACTGCCGTTCTCAACGTCTATATCTGCCATTTCAAGATTTGCCACAGATTCTTTGTTTCCTGCGGTGATATAAAGCTGAGTAGGGGCATTTATTTTTGTTGTAAGAGCAATAGAACGTTTGTGAGTAAACCACGCATAAACAGGCAGTGCCACAAGCAGTACCACCGAGATGGATACTGCTATGACTAGCTGGAGCTTCTTCTTTTTTTCTAATTTTCTGAATTTTCCAAAAATGCTTTTTGTCATAATTTTCTCCTGAAAATGCCTGCTTATTATGAATTTATAAAGCCTGTTTCTATTTTTGCGTTTGTGTAAACAACATAGTCGCTTGAGGTAGTTCCATTAACAACTGAGTTGTTGTCATTAAGCAATACCGCGGTAAGCTCAACTCTGTAGTTCGCATAGGCAAGTCCCTGCTCCTCAAAAGCCTTGCCTGTTTTTACTGTAAATTTCGTAACGGCTGTGTTTTGTTCTTCGCCATTATAGTCAATGGTAAAAACACACTCCTTGCCATTCAGACCGCTGCTTGATGTGGCGTTTTCCAAGGTAAAGCTACTGAGATATTTGCTAATATCGTTTGTCTGCTTATAATCGCCACTATTGTCCTTAACATACAACCTCATTGTATACTGTATTTTTTTGCCACCGTCCTTTGCTGATCGACTCAAAGCAGACAGATCATAGATAGCATTTGCTGTTATTGCCATTTCTTCTGTAGTCATATCTTTGGCATTGATACCAAGCTGCGAAAATGGTGAATCCTTCGACTCAAGAACCGTTGACTCTGCAACGTTATAGTTTAGCTGTGCCACCGTCATTGCCTTTCTATAGTAGCGTCTGGCAGGCATAACTCCACTTGCAGAGATAGAGCTGTTCTCAATATTATTCTGACTATATGCAACATAAGACGACGCATTTACGCCTATACCGGTTTTGGTATCCCCGTCCTTACGTTCAGGAAACTGATCTATGATCCCTGCAGTACCATAAGTTAAGCTGATATCAGCCTTGACAGTTATAGAACCATTTGTGTCACTATTGATATAATCGTAGACCGAATCGGGATACATCAGCATATAGCTGTCTTTAGCTTCTGAAAGTGTCTCAGTCTTGCTTATTTTTGCGTTTGATAACTCTGTGTCTGAACTGTTTAAAATGCTGTAATCAACATTCACCGAAGTTCCTGCAATGATCTTTGCATTAGCTCCCGCATCTTTTTCATCAAAGCTCTTCATAGAGAATTTAAAAGCCTGATACATATTGAAATCGTCACTCTTATAGCCATTAAATGTATCTCTAAGGCTCCGATCAATGCTTATCTTTGAAGTCATTGTGGCATGGATAAAGTTATTTGACGCTGTTATCTCCTCTGGGTCATGAGCCGTCACACTTACTAGCTGTGTAAAAAAGTTTGCAATAACATATGCGCCAGTGTCATTATTTGTCACTTGGACAAGGTTTGTAGGAATATTGCCATTGAGTTTTCTTGGCCGATTGCCACTATAATAATTCACAAAGTTCTTGATGACTTTTTTTAAGCTTCCCGTTTCCGGAATACTGATAGTGAGATAATAGTTCTCGCTTATTATCATTTCGTCATTATCATTTTTAGGTGTATCACTATTCGCTGAAACAGTTATCTTATAAGTGCCTGTTTCATTCTCACCAGCAGGTCTATAATACTTGCCGTCGCTTGTTTTTACAGTAGCTGTAGCTTCATCAGCAGCCTCAACAAGTGTTCCGTCAGATGATTCTTTAGCTGTTACCGACGCATATCTTAACAGTACATCATTCATTGTAACCGGTTTAAAGCCACTTATATTTGTCAAGTCAAGCTCACCAGTTGTTTTATTAAACTTAGCATCACTTGCGGTAGAATGATAAGTCTTGTCATTGTTATTTGCATCAACAAGAGTTAGCTTTGTATCATCGGTAAGCACACCACTGTCAGTGGCATTATCACCAATAAGATAAAGCTTTTTATCAAAGCTCCAAAGCAGACTGTCACCGTTATTGAGCATTTTTTCCCATTCGTTAGCGGATTTGTAATAGGAATACTTAAAATAAGTAGTAACAGGTGCATCAAAGCTCTCAAAAGCAAGCTTTGTTTTATCTGTATAGTGAGAATGGTTATAGTCTGTGCCTGAGATAACGTAAGATTGGAAGCTGAAATCAAGCACCTTTCTTACAAAAACAGGAATATGAAGTCTAAGAGCAGTTTTGCCACTTCCCGTTGGGTCGATATAATCAAGAGTAATGACAGTAAATCTGTTTGTGCCGTCATTGTCATACTGACCGTCTGTGACCTTGAAATATCCTGTCTTGCTGTTAAACGTAAGAGTGCTTTCGTCTGATTTTTTCAAAACGTCGTTATCATACACATAAGTCGCTGTGCTTACATTCATAAGATCTGTTGTTTTCAGCTTATTTGAACTGCTGTCGCAAACATCACAATTTGTCAGAACTGAGATATACTTTGCGAGCATTTGTGTGATATTCAACGATGAGTTATCATCAATAAGCAGAACAGGAAGATCGTTCAGCTCCTGAACATCAAGCTCAGAGGCCTGACGAAATGTTGTAAGCTTTGAATTAGCCAGATCCTCTGCATATGTCTTTATGGTACTGTTTATGCCATAGGATTTTGTCTTTGTGCCATTCGTATAGGAAGCAGCGTCCCTAATGATAGTCTGCATATTTCCGCCAACAAAATCACCTGTGAAAGTCTTACCGCCGACAGGAACGCTTGGGTTTATATTGACATAAGGTGAATAGCTATCAACGTGCGTACTGCTTCCCTCGCCGATATTTTTGGTATTGTCCTGAGTACCGTTGTAGTCGGAGTGAACTGCGGTAAAGTTGGTAGGTGCTTCTGAATTATTATACTGTATATCAGGTAAACAATCCGTGTTATTTACCGATACTCCAATAAATTTAGATGATAGATTTTTATCCTTGTTCCAACCTATCAAGTTAGAAACAGATACGCTATTGTTGCCTCTTACATAGCCTAATTTATTTATGAGAATATCATAAGCATATGTGCTTCCACGGTCATTATGACCGATCACGCCGCCTGCACCTGCACCATTGGACTTATCTTCTGCTGACAGAGTAACATTGTTGACTTCACAATCAGATATCTTCAGATCACCATTAGCTTTTATACCAACATAACCTCCGATACCTGCATCACCAGTTTTAGCAATTGGTATACCTATCGTTGCATTTTTTACAGCAGACTTTGATAAGGTCGCAGCCGCATTCTGTGTGCCGACCATTCCGCCTGAACTTGTATAGCCATAAACACCGCAAGCTGATGTTTCAGATGTTCCTCCATAGTAACAGTCTTTGATAGACAACTGGTTTTTGTTTATTCCAACGAATCCACCGGCATTACTACCATAAACATCGACGCTGACGCTTGTGTTTGTTATTGTGCAGGCTCCGTTAGACAGTCCTATAAGACCGCCCTCGTTCATTGTCTGGGTTGCAAGGGGTTTATTGTCTTTTTTTGAACCGATAAAGCTGTCTTTATTATAGGCTGTAAGCTGAACATTGCTTATTGTCGTTTTGATATTTGCAGAACCTGCGATTCCACCTACGCCAAACCAAGTTTTTGTGCCTTTATCAAGATTAGCAAATTCAACTTTATTAATTTTTATCTTAGAATCCTTAACAGCGAATTCGTTGCCTTTCTGAGAATTTCCCACAAGACCGCCTGTTTCAAATCCGCCATACACATAAACGCCACTGTTTTCAGACTTAACGTTACTTATATTGATATCATTTGTTGACTTTCCTATAAGTCCTCCCACAGTATATGCACCATATATTTCAAGATCAGTCAATGTTATTCCGATAAACTTGCAAGAACTCTGTACTCCGCCAACGATACCACCTGTAGAAAGGTCTTCATTAACATACGATTGTCCATCGTTGTTATACGTCTTAACGCTGATCTTGCCGGAAAGCTTAAGGTTATTTACAGTTAAAGCATACGTTGAACAGTTTATCAACCCAACTCCTTTTACGGAGGCAAATGCGGTACGATATTTATAGTTATCCACATCTTGAAATTCAATAGTGTTACCGCTCTTGTTATCCGTTATTTTCACAGCATAGGCTTTTATATCTGTATCGAGCTTTATAGTCTGATCATTTCCCTCGATAGCTGTCAAAGACAAAGTATAATCACATTTAATGTCGCCCAAGTTACTATTTGTTGCATCAAACAACTGATTTATACCACGAAAACCGGTTCCGGTGAGGTCATAGGTTCCATTTCCTGTGAGTTTAACAGTAAAGTTCTTATTTAATTCGTGTGCCCACTTTGCTTCATAAAGACCTTTTTCACTTGGCTTTGTATATTTTTTTAGCATTACAGAATTTTTCTTTTCATATTCCCTGCTTGTAGCCTTTTCAAGTCTTTGATAATCTGAGAGCGCAGTTTTGTAATCTTTATCATCAGAAGTCAATGTAGCTGTGCCAACTTTTGAATAGTCTGCATTTCGGGTAAAAGTATAATGACCATATCCGCAAGTATTGTTATTACGGTCTGTATATCCCATACCGGACTGTGATATGATAGACAGCATAAACAACGCCTGTGCATTAGGTACTTCAATAGTATTGGTCGTGCCGGCAATAACATTTAATTTCTCATCATCACTTAGCTCACTCTTAAACTGCGTGATGAGATAATTTTTCCTGCCATTGTTAAGGTTAGTTGACTTACCAAACGTTGTTCCCTCTTCGATAGCAAAGCCGTTTACAACTCTGCCTATATATGGATTGATAAAAAGATTGGTATATACGTTTTCACCCACTGCCTCAGTATTGTTGGTTGTAAGCGCACTATCTTTGGCAACGATGTCCATATTTCTGAAAATAACGCCGCCGTAAACTATGGCCCAACATATCCGCCTGCAGTAATGAGATGTTGTTTGCTGTTATCGTTATTTGCAAATGTTATATTAGGATTTGTTACCTTGACATTATCAATGATATTATCTCCACCGAACACAACGCCCATAACACCGCCATAATACTCCGTCTTTTTGGTACTATAGTTTAATTTATTATTATTGTTTTTTGAAAGCGTTACTTCTTTGGTATATTTTATATTGATATCTTTTACAACACTTCCGCTGCTGAACCTGATGAGAGGGCTTGCAGAATTATTGGTGATAGTTGGATATGTTCCGTCGGATTTCTTCTGCCCAACAATAACGCCCCTGAAAACGTAACTGTTTGATGTTCCGCCAAGACCTGCAAAAGAACTGCCGAGAACTATATCATCATTTATCTTGTAATAAGCCTCGCAAAGATATTTGATAATGTTATCTTTTAAAACTGTTTCATTTCCGCTTACGAAATTGCCTGTTCCATCATAAGTATAAGTTTTATGATTATTGCCTTTACAAAAAGCACTATTAGCATTAACAGTCGATTTATCGGCAGAAACATATGCATTATAGTTTACTTCCCAGCCATTTGTAGGTGCGGCTGTACTGATAACTCGTGCGACCTCTGCCAGTGTAGAAGCGTCAAGGATATATGGATCAGAGTATGTTCCGCAACCCTCGTCCAGATATGGTCGCTCAAGGTTTACGTCTATCTCATCATAGTTTTGGGTGGTATCATACGATATAGCAACATATGGCTTGTATTCAGTAAAGCTATATTCCTCTGTTGCGTTATTTTGGTCAGGAGAAGTATACCTGTCATCCCTACTCCAATCACCATGATACTTATTCTGCCTGCTCACATTATCTAGACTATTCTTTATGGTGTCAGACACTTCTTTTCCGTAGGTTACATTATGCTTTTCTTCTGTACCCCAATCGTCGTCCCATTTATAGTTGTATATTGCAGAAGAGCCTGCTCCGTCAGAATGCTGAAAACTCTCAAGCAAAGTAGCATTTTTGAAAATTGAATTTTTATTACTTGCGTCAAGCTTGATATTTGAGAAAGTCAGAGATATATTTTGACCCTTTTCGCTTCCTACATTGCCTATAAGGCTTGTTGCAGCATAATTCTGATCGCCTTTGTAATATTTTTCAGCAGTCATACTGTGTTTTTTCTGTGACACATTCTGTATAGTGATCTCTGTCATGTTGCCTATCTTATTTATAAGCAAAGGGGCATAAGAATTTTCACCATTTAAACTTAAAGAAGTATCATTCACATACAGATCATCAAGAACGATACTGCCGGTAATTTTGACAGATTTTTTTGTAGTATTGGTGTCGTCAGCAACCGAGCCGCAAACCAATGCACCTGAACCACCATTCACCTTACCGATATTTCCCTTAAAGGTCAGTTTACCACTTATGGTAACAGCTCCATTTTCATTCCTGAAAAGTCCGCATTGCATCATGTAATGTTGATTATGGTCATTAGTTAAATTTGTTCCATCTATTCCGTCAGTTGTACGGGCATAATTGTCACTATTACTGCTTGATACCATTTCAGACTGATTAAAGCCATTATTTTCAAAAGTAATAGTTGAATTTGATTTTATATTACAACCATTTGTATCAACTGGATAAAATGAATATCCTGTCAAATCTATTTCTGGATCTGTTGGAAAATCTATATTTGTGCTATTAATATATGCTTTTATATTATTTGCCGCAAAAAGCTTTGCGCTCCACTCAACAGCCTTAGCTCCGCCTGTGGTGGCTTTACCGTTTTTATATACATCAAGGTTATAATAATATCTTGCCCAAGAATTATTTTTCCACACAGCACCATTATTTGTTGTTTGATTTTGATAGGTATTGCAGTTCTTTCCGTCCATATACAGCAAACGCTCTCCGTCCGCTGTAACAGCAGGAATTGAAATTATGGCTTGACGATTAGACATAAAACTAGCTGAAGAAGAATAATAAATACTACAACGAGCTATCTCATCAAAATACGAATAGCTTGGGCTTATATTTATCTTAGTATCTTGTGAGATCTTATATCCATTAGGTTTAGTAAGTTCAAAATAAGTTGCATCTCGTGAGCTTCTGTAATTATTGACATTTTCACCTTTAAAATAGTCAAAGCCATAAGAGTCATAATCTCTGCCAAAAAGAGTTGAGGCAAGCATGCCGAAATTTATACATTTTGTTGCTTTCACTGTCACACCGTCAAAGCTAACCTCTTTTATGCTCCAATAACCTGTTGTGGAAAGTACAAGGCCGCCCAGTTCTGTGCCATTGTTCACTGTTAATCTTGAATCGTTTACATTCAAACTATTCAGATCAATTTCTACTCTATACCAGTTATGCCCTAAAAATCCACCGCTATTTGATTTACCACTAGAATTTATTGTTAAAGCATTAATATTAACATTGGTGATAGATACCTTATTAGGTACAACAGAAGCTGAATTATCCTTAGCACCGACCTCTGCAATAAGTCCGCCAACTCTAGAGTTACTTCCTGTGTGTTTGTCAGTTATATTTCCGCCAACAGTGACATTATCAAACTTAATACCAGTTGTAGGCTTTGATGTAACAGCTCCTACCATTCCGATAACTCCGCCAAGACAAGTGCAATCTACCTTTGTTGTGCTATTATTGTATGTAAGATTTGCTGTTACAGCAGAATTAGTGAACGAAACTTCACTTGTGGCGTCAGCAACATATCCAACCAGACCTCCGACAAAATTAGTATACGCACCACTTGGAGATGCGGTCACATCAGCGGTCACGCTGTCAATAGTCAAAGCTCCGCTGTTGTATGCAGATACAGAACCAATATAACAAGCATCACCGCCAGAAACATTATCACCGACAATATTTAAGTTTGAAACAATCTTTATATTGCTTATTTTTGCACCGCTTGTCTTTGCAAAAAGTCCATTATGAGTATGGAAAACTATCTTATCATTTTCTGTTCCCACTGTCATGGTAAGTTTATGACTATTGCCATTCAGAGTGCCTGTGAATGTATCCTCACCATTATCACGCATAAAGCCGGTTAGACCTGTGTCGCTTATATCAACATCTGCACTAAGGCTGATATTTGCCGCAAGCATATCTGCCCTGCTAGCACCGCTATACTTAACAAAATCATTCCTATCATGCTGCATTATCAAAGCCGCACGGGCAAAATCTGCCCTATCGCTTATGGTTATATTATTATTAGGAAATCCATTTATTGTAACAGTATGTCCTGATCCATCAAAAGACAGAACACCGTCAGCAATCTCAAGCAGATCGGAATCGTTAAGGCGAAGCACTCCGCCCCAATCCATATCGTCAATGACTTTCGAAGATGTCCTTGTAAATGACCAGCCGCTTAAGCTATAGATCAAAGCATTGTCTCTATTTCCTACTATCTGACATCTGTTTTTGTTAGGGTCTTTAGGATAAAAGCCTGAAAGGTTTGTTTCACCGCCAAGCCTTACAACGCCATTTTTATTAAATTTGCCAACAATGCCACCTACGCTCTGGTTTGCAGAAACATTATTTGCAGTAACTGTGACTTTGCCGCCAACATCTATAAAAGCCTGATCTGCATAGCCCACAAGTCCGCCATAATTATTTTGTGATGATGTGGAATTCTTAATACTTATAGTGGTATTCTTGACGCTTACATAAGCCTTGCTATTATCACCTATCTTACCAATAAGACCGCCAAAATCAAGGGCATTGCATGAGCCAGTCACATTTACAGTGATATCACTTAGTGCTAGTTCAGAGCTAAGAGCATTAGCAGAATATCTTCCGACAATACCACCATAAAAGCCTGCCCTGACAGTGCCATTGAAGTTTGAAGTAATAGTATCATTAGTGGTGCCCGTGATACTAATTTTTACACTATCTGTTCTGTTTATCAGCACTCCGAAAACAGAACCAACAGCCGCACTGTCAGCGGTATCTCCTGATGAACAAGCAAGTGCCATTTTCATGCCACTGAATTTTGAAATATCAAATTCTTTACTGTCGGCTTTACTGTATGTATAAGAGCCGAAAAGACCGCCCGCAGTTACAGAGCCTGTAACGCTTCCGGTCATGGTAAGGGTGACATCTTCACCGACATTTATTTCTGCATTCTCTGCACTGCCCACAAGTCCGCCTGCGTTGTTTGCGGATATATTTACATCTGTCAAGGTGTTGCACTTGTCGATGTTCAGCGTTGCATCAGCGCTCATTTTTCCGACAAATACACCTGCGTTCGATTTGCCGGAAACGTCAAGCAAACTGCTTGACAAGCTTACAGCAAGACTTGCGTTTTCGTCCATAGTGCCGCAAGCAAGACCTGCATTATCCCCGCCTGATACTTCCACCTTGACATCATTTCTTAGAGTGATATCCAGATCGACATTTGCTCCATTTTTCATATTGCCTATAACAGACGTGAAGGATTTATAATTTGTAGCACCTGAATCATCTACAGGATCAGTTTTTATTTTCCACTTATTAGCTGAAGCCACATCACCGTGTATAACATTCTCAGCAAGCAAAGCTGAATTTTTTTCTTCCGGTCTAGCAAAAATAATAGTATCTAAATTTGCACTGTCACTAAGATATTCAAACAGAGCAAAATTAATAGGAAGATTAATAGCTGAACCCTCATTTGCTTTGACTGTTCCCATGAAAGGATATTCTTCATTGCCAAGTCCTTTTTCTATTCCTGTAAAATCAGAAGCCTTAAACTGAGATTGGTTGTTTGAAAACAATATTGTGATTTTCTGATAGTCAGCAGGATCTGCATTAAGAAGCTTTTTAAAATCGTCTGCATTCTGTATCGTAAAAACGCCATTTTTGATATCATTAGAAATGTCAGTATATGTATCTGCCGCCATAGCCGTAATAGCATTGGTGACAGTTGATACCATTTTAGACACAACACCTGAAATGTCTGCAAGCGGCATACTCGTGACAAGCAATACGGCAGCGGTAACTAAAGAAATAACATTCTTGCGATACTTGCTGTAAAGCTTGTGGCATATTCTATTAATTTTCTGATTTCTATTAGCTTTCACTTTCAACTGCCTCCGTGCAAAGTTAATATTCTTATCTATACGTTTAGTTCAACAAGGATATATTGCACCTTTGTACCTATCTTTTCGTCAGCGTCATTATACATGGAGCTTAGTGATGATAACTGTGCTGTGCTGTATTTATCACCATTAAGTATATTCTCAATAACCTTTTTATTTTGTTCTTTATCTGCATCACCTGACAAGAACAAGCTTAAATTACCATTTATATATTCCGCAAAATTCAAACGTTCTTCACTGTCATCATCAAACAGCACATTTTTCTCTGCCAGATTTTCATCTGTGCTTTTCATTAGTATCTGACCAAGCGTGTTCGGCCACACCCAATATACGTTCACTTCCTGCGGAACGTCTACTTTACAATCTTTAAGCGTCCTTGTGAATGTTTCATCATGAAGAAAATCGGAATATGTGTGATTGTTCTCATCATATTTCTCAAAAAACATGATATGTCCATTCATAAATCTAGTTACTTCTTCTTCAGTAACCTTTTCATAAGAAACAGCGTCTTCGTTTTTATTCTCTGCATACCCCGTGATACTCAACTTGAACTGTATCTCCATTTCCCCCGACTGGTTTGGGACAACATAAAAAGTAAGCTTTCCATGACTACCAGGATTAATACCATTCGTCATACCGCTTTCTTCATCAAGAAGCCAGTAGATCTTGTCGTTCTCGTCAGAAGTGATGTTGCTCCCATCAGACACCTTAGAGTAGTCATTGCTGTCAAGTATCTCAGCTTTAAGCACATTGGCACTGCCTACTGTTTTCAGTTCAAATGGCGAATCTACGCTCTTCATTCCAAATGAATCAAGATCAAGGGCTTTATCAATGGTAAACCAAGCCAGACTGACCGCAATAAGTATAAATGCCAGCACTGCAACTGGTATTATTTTTATAATAAGCAGTTTGCGTTTCTTCTTTTCTTCCTCGCTGTCTGCTTTCTCTATCACTTTATGCTCAGCCACTTTGGCGACCTCCATTATTTCATCGAGTCAAGCTCTTTCTGCAATTCTATCATGTGGTTTCTGCAAGCGGTTATCTCGCCTGTGTATTTGTTGAACCACTCAACGTCCATTTCGTTAGGCTCTTCCTGCAAAAGAATTGCCTGAACCAGCGCTGATTGTGAACGTGATCTCTTACGCTCTATTTCCTCAATAGTAAGTCTGCATTTCTTTATTTCTCTTTTAAGCTGCCCTTTACTGCTCACGTTATTGTCCTCCTTGCATTAATTTCCCATTTTATCAACCGAATCAACTATCTCGTTGACTTCCCTATAGCCTTTGTCAAGATTTTCGGTGATATGGTCAAGTGCTTTTTTTACGTCCTCAAGCTTGCCCTGCATTTGTTCGGGATACTTCACAAAGCAATAATGAAGCTCATTTATAGCCTTCTGCTCATCAGTGTAATCGTCGATAAGAAACACCAGCGACCTTGCCGCACCCATGTCCGAAAGTATCATGTTATATCTCGTTTGAAGATCCTTGCCGCTTTCAAGATAAGTGTCTATCTCCTCAGAGGCGGCAGACAGATTTTCCATATACTTAGCAATGTAAGTCTTTCTGACTTCCTCGGACTTGTCCATATAAAGCCCGATAAAAACGAACAGCCCTGCAAGTGCCGCAATACAAATAACGATAGCCGTTATCATTTTAGCCTTCATTATCTTTTCCTGATTCAAAGCTGTTCGCCTCCTTTTTCTCGTTTTCCTGCATTTTCAGCCGCTGAACTTCCTTTTCAACAGCCTCACGCATAAGCTTTTCCTTTTCTTCCTCAGCCGCTTTCAAAGCTTCCTCACGGTTTGAATATATTTTTATCTCAGCGATAGTTTTTACCTCATACACCGCCATGCAAACTGTTGGGATTATCACAAACAGTATGAGGAGCTTCTTTGTTGATGCAAATGACCCAAGCCACTTGAAAAATCTGAGCTTTCCATAGTATTTTCCAATAATGCTGACTTTTTGCACCGTCACGCTGTCCTCTATTTTGTTAGCATCGCCTTTAGTAACAAAAGTGCCGTCGCTCAAAACCTCAGATATCCTGTGAGTATTTATCTCGCCTTTAATACTATCATCTTGAGAGTAGAACGAAATGATATCCCCTGCCTTTAAGCTGTCAGTATCCGTCCTTTTGATGTAAATATAGTCACCCTCATGTATAGACGGCTCCATACTTCCGCTCACGACTTTCAGTACGCTGTAACCAAAAATGCTTGCTGTTTTGCCGATACAGCCGCAGACCATTATGTACACCGTCACACTCAGCAGTGCCGCAAACACAGCAGAGCCAAGTATTGTCAAAGCTATTTTTACTATCCTCAACGCCTTGCCGATGATAACGACTCTCCCTCCGTGTTATTGTTTTCTATATTTCTCTTTCAAATGCCTTGCCATTCTGCCAACTGCTGAAACATGATACTCCTTATAGAGTCGTTTCATTTCAGTGTCGATAGCTTTCTGCTCCTCAGCGGTGCGCTGTGGCGGAATATATGGTCTTGGCGGTCTGTTCTTTCGCTCAAGACGTTTTCTCTTTTTAAACTGCCTGTTTTTGATATGCCTCTTTACATCATATTTCAGATACGGAGCATATTTTTCATAGATGATCTCAATTTCACGCTCTGCACGTTTTCTCTCTGCCTCAGCCAGTTCTTTTTCCTTCTTGACTTTGAGCATCCTGATATAGTCTGGATTATCTGTCACAACAGGTATGATCCCAAATGCGTGAGCCAGAACATATGTTATGCCACGTTTTGCCATATAATATGGATTTTTGGAATATTCTTTAAATATCTCATTGATATTTTTATTTTCAAAGCTTTCACGTTCAGCTTTAAGACGCTCAGCACGTTCACGTTCACGACGTTCCTGCTCACGCTGCTGTTGTGCTTCTTTCGCCTTTTTTGCTGCGATCTCAGGCGATTCATATTCTGACACAAAGCTTGAAGACACGGCTTCTTCATTCGTGCTGATCTGCTGATCCATAGCAGATCCAAGGCTGCTGCGGACGAGCTTTTTCTCCTCTCGGATCCTAGCTCTTTCCTCACGGACACGCTGCTCCTCTTCACGGCGCTTTCGCTCTTCCATTTGCCTTTTGCGTCTTGCGATATGCTTGATCTCTTCCTCTTTTTCACGGCGTTCACGTTCCTCACGCTCCGCCTTTTCTCTTGCAGCCTGCTCCGCCTGCTGTTTTTGGATAAGCTCCAATCTTCTGCGTTCAGCTTCCTCATGCTCCAGCCTTATGCGCTCTTCTTCCTCACGCCGCTGACGCTCCAGTTCCTCCTGCTCGGCACGCTTTCTTTCAGCTTCTGCAGCCGCAAGCTCCTCAGCCCTCTTACGGTCTTCCTCGTCTTTGAGAAACTGCTTTTCTATCTCAACTATACGGTCAAGCTCTGCCGTAAGGTTTCCTGCCTCTTCGGCAGTCATACCCATATCTGTCTTACTTGCACTACTTTGTTCACCCTCGCCAACTATGACATCATATTTATCAGGCGTCTGCTTATCAAAACGCCTGACAACCTTTGGTGCGAGGGTCTTGCTCTTTATAGTTTTAAGCTCCTCCGACTTGTCTGCCCCATGGGTATAGGAGCGGAAAAGCATATAGTTCATTGCGGTCAGACCATATATATCCTCGATATAAGAATCATCAGGTCTTTGTGCAGTATCAGAAACGTTGACCTCGTAGCCTGCCTTATCGTAGCTTTCGATAAACTGCCAAAGGGTAAGACACGCCATAAGGTCCACATTTTTAGTGATAGCGTTTGTTCTCATAACAGGCGGTCTGATAAAAGCGTTGCCAAGAGTGGTACAAAGCACTGAGCCTTTATAGCCTTCGATAGCCTTTTTGACCCTTTCAAGCCTTGCCCAAACATCAGTATCCTTGCTGCCGCCGACAAGACTGTCAACAGTTTCTATCTTAAAACTAATGTTGACCTTTCTGCCGTCGCCGCTGTCAGCCACGGTATCGTAATTAAAAGAATAAGCCTCCTGCGCCTCTGCGGTCTGGACAAGCTTATTGTATCTTATATTTATAAAAATGTATAGCCTGTCGATAAGGGTATTTACAAATCTATTTTCATATGTATCGAGAGTTTCCTCTTTATGAATGTTGAGTATCTTTGACGGAGTTATCTTTCCGGTCTTTTTGTCGATATCCTGAATAAGATCGGTGTGCTGTCCCAGATGTTTTATGGACTCTACCGTTATCTTCCTTGACATAGCGATAGGCACGATCTCTTCCACTTCTTTAATGGTGTTTCTGGGATTTCTTATTACCGTATCAAGATGTGGCAGAGCTTTTTCTATCTCTGTGAGCCAGGACGAATCTATATTCTTCTCGATTATCTTACGATTAAAAGATACAGTTTTTTCGCCCGAAAGAAGCAAGGCACGGGCTGCCGCAAAGCTGTTATTGCCGTCAAACGTCTTTACAGCTTTGTCAAAAGCTGCACGCTGTTCGTTGTATTCGCTCATGCCCGTCCCTCCTCTCAATTATCAGTAGAAATTTTAGTACAGTTTCTGCAATCTTTCAAGATATGCTATAGATTCTTTCATAGTGTTTCTGCCAAAAAGCTTCAGCATATAGGTGCAAAGCTCTTTCAGCTCTTCTCTTAGCATTGCCAAGTTAAGCGACTCAATTTTTCTGAATATCTTAGTTGCCAGCACATAGTCAATGCCGTCAAGCTCCTCGCCGCCGCAGGCAACATATACAGGAACAAACAAGTTCATCTGTTTAAGTATACGGTTACCGAAAGCCACTCTCAGCTTTTCAATTACCCACAGGTCAAGCTGCTGGATCTTTTTCAGACTGTCCTGTGAAACAGGATACATTTGAAAAGCTTCCTTGAAGAGTGTATCAAGATGTTCAAAGCTTAAATTCATAGGCGGCGTGTCAGGTGCGTCAAAGGCAACTCCCTTTGCGTCAAGATTGATAGGCTGTGCACGGTCGTATACCTTATCTGAGATAGTGAACGTGGAATCGTCGTTGTTGGCAGTACCGATATACCAAATGTTCTGCGGAATACGCAGTTTGCCCTTATCAAGGCGAACAGGGTCGGTACTCCACACGTTAGGAACAAGATCAAGCTCCCACTCGGCAGGATCAGGCATTTCAAGAATCGAGAGCATTTCTGCAAAGTAATATTCTACTCTCGCAATGTTCATCTCGTCGAGGAGTATGAAGTTTACATCGTCATTGTATTCAGAAGAATAAATTCTTTTAAGGACTTCTGTTTCATTAAAGTTCTTTGTGAACTCGTTGAAGTAGCCGAAAAGCTCAGTTCTGTCACGCCATGACGGCTGAACAGAAGCAATAGTAGTATCTTTCTGCAAGAACTTACCGAATGAATATGGCAATGATGTTTTACCTGTACCAGAGATACCTTGCAGGATAATGAGCTTTGTTGAAGCCATGCCTGCAATGAAAAGTCGGATAGTTTTTATGTCATAATAAAGGTGCATTCTTGAGCAGGCAAAGTTTCTGTATGCTTCGCAGATACCGCTAAGGGTGATGTCATTATTGTAAGCAGGCGGCTCGTATGTCTTGTAGAAATTGTCCACCTCGATAAGCTTTGAAAAACGGCAATCTGCTGTCTGAACAACGCCGTCCACAATGGTTTGAACTTCGCCCTGTGCAGGCATCTGCTCGCCCTCTGCAAGCTTTGTTTCACCCTCTGCAAGAGCGGTGTTATCATATACGCCAAGCTGAGCCACCTTCATTGCCATGATCTCATCTTTTTCCTTGGTCATTTTGACCACCTGACGCTGCAGGTCAGATATTTCTTCGATAAGATCCTCGTTGCTGACGATAGAGTGTCTGAATCTTATGTACTTTCTCACAGCAAGCACTATCATAAAAATAATAAGCACAAAGATAGCCACAACAACGATAATTGCAAGCACAGAAAGTATCCAGCCCAGCGCACCAAAGTCTGCCGAGTAGGTCTTGAATATCCTTATGTAGTTTTTTATATTGAAGATCTGTTTTATGCCGTTCCACAGACCCTTGAAGATCTGCCCAAAGCCTGCAAGCATTGACGACATGAAAACAAAAAACCATTTCAGAAATCCATTCATAATGTATCACCCAAGCAGCAGTTATTTGTCATTTTTCTCCTGCTGTGCATTTTCCTCTTCCTTTTTCTTCTGCTGTGCAAGGTATTCCTCAACTGCACGTCTTTTTATTTCTTCCTCATCGCTCTCTGTGATAGCAGGACGCTTTATCTCGATTATGGTTGCGATAAGCTTATAAAGCTCAAAGAGGAAAAACAGTGCTATCGGCAAAAGTATGCAAATGAAAAATCCCGTTTTTGTTCTGAGAAAATCCATTACCTTGCCGAAACCGCCTATTTTTGCACCCTTCCACTGACCGATTATATCACCTGCATAAACAGTGTATGTATCATCTACGTTATTAGCATCGCCTCGTGTGATAAAGCCTACAGAGCCGTTATCATTGAGTACCTCTGCGATACGGTGGGTATTCTTCACCTTTTTGCCCTCTATAAGAGTCCAGAAAGTGATAACGTCGCCCTTTTTCAGAGAATTGATATCGTCTATTTCCTTTGAGATAATAAGGTCGCCTTTTTTGAAAGTTGGCTTCATTGAGTCAGATTCAACTGTGAGCGGGACATATCCCAGCAGACTTGCCGTACCATTATTCTTATCAGACGAGAACACGAGAATTGTTATAAGCAGTGCAAAGATAAGCACCACCCATGCGATAACATTAAAAACGATCTTCAAAGCTTTTTTCATAATTCAAAACCTCGGAAACCCGAGGCTTCCTCCCTTCTAATTCTTTAAGTTGTTTCAACGATCTTGAAATTCATACCAAGCTTCATTGTGCCACCGATTATTTTGTCAACACAATCAGGGTCATTTCCCTCAAGCCATATGACTACTGTATACTTGTCTTTCTCACCAGGACCAAGCTTTTCACGTCGGTCCTTCATGACCTCAGTAGAGGAGGCGAACTCCTTGTCACAATCGCTTTCCTTACCGCTGCCGTCAGACTTTGTTTTACCATAAACAGTTTTCTCGCCATTCACGAAAAGCTCCACTCTGATAGCTTCATCAACACCGTTCGTGACGTTCTCGATAGTCATTTCGCTGTCATAGCTAAGTGTGTCTTTACCGGAATTTATGAGATAGAAAGTATAAGCTATATACCCCTCGCCATTATGGCTGCCGTTTATCTTGTCGATATTATCAGGGAGATCTTCGCCACTGATATTTGTCATATCATAGAGGATATCCGCATTGAGCCTTGAATTGCTCGTGGTATAGTCAGGAGTTTCCGAAAGAGTAAGCCCCTGATTTATCATATCATACTTACTTATCTTAACTGTAAAGCTACCATACTTGTCGTAAAAATAAGACACCGCATAAGCCGCCGCCACGATAGCGATAAGTATAATGGCAAGTATTTTAAGCAATCTCATCAATACCACATAGCGTTTAGCTTACTTGGCGGTCCTGCGAAGTGCAAGGGTATCGACTACTCTTGTATTTTTATCTATATTTTTACCGTCCAAAACCGTATCACCCGTTTATTACTCATTTCTATTGCGAACGTATCTTTCCGCAATATATTTTCCTGCATTTTCTCCCGAATAGTAAAGGCACTGCATACCACTGAGCTGTTTCACCTGCTTATCATCAGTAATTCCGTCAGCTATGACCTCAGCATTAAGGTCAAAAACGAAATTCAGCAGAGAGTTCACGCAGGTATCATACCTGTCGCTCTTACCAAGAACCTGAGCCACTGAGCCGTCAAGCATGATATTATCTACCTTGAACTCAGCGGTCTTAAGCATTTTAAAGCCCTCAGTGCCGAAGCCTGTAAGCAGAAAATGAAAGCCCTGTCTTCTCATAAGAGCCACGTTATCTGCCGCTGTGCTGTCAGCTTCATCAAGCACATCAGGCGACAACTCGAAGCAGACACGCTCATACTTCACGCCGAACTTATCGCAATAATCTGCCACAACTCTCGGAGCTTCCGTCTGCCTTAAAAATCTTGCAGGCATGAACACGCTTGCCCAATCAACGTCCACTTCCCTTTCGTGAAACTTGCCCAAAGCCTGCAAGAGCTGAACGAAAGCAAGCTTGAAAATGCTAACACATCGGTCGGAAAGCTGAGCCACAGGGAGATAATCCGCAGGCATTAGCGTACCCATAGCAGGAGAATTGAGCTTTGTTTGCGACTGCAAAAAAGTGACCCTGCCGCTGTCGGTATTTTTTATAGGTCTATAGAAAAGCTCCACGGCACGAACGCCGTCAACTGTTGAATTACCGTTCAAAGCAAGTCACTTCCTTTCCTGTTCCAATGTATTATTATAGCATATTTTCGACAAAAAGCAAAGAAAAGTTGGGGGATTTCCCCAAATATGGAAAATTATTTTTTATGCCCATTTACCAAAAAACGCCGAATTTCTTCGGCGTCTTTTTTGTTTTATTGATTAAGATTATTCTGTTTTTTCAGCACCAGTAAAGTCGAGCTGAATGTTCCAATCCTGTGCAGCAGTAGCATCGTTACAATACTGGCTTTCACCCTCAAGCCATACTCTGACAACAAAACCCTGTACGGAATAGCTATCCTTAGCAGCACCATCAAGATCAAATACAACCTTTGTAGTTGCAGTTGTCGGGGTTGGTACCTCACTCTTTGCTACGGACTTACTATAGCTAATTGTCTGAATTGAATCAGCATATGTTCCAGTATCTTTTGTTTTCTCGGCACCAATTGCCTTATCAGTTGTGTAATTATCCTGATTAAGTGCAAAAACGGAGATGTTACTTACATCAGCAGCATAATTAGCACTCTCTGAAATAGCAGGGGATGTGCCTTTCATTGCAACATTAGTATCTTTACTTGCAGTAAGCGGAACAACAGCCACTCCAACAGCCTTTGTAAGCTCTGAACCCTGAACAGTGTCACCATTATCATTTATAATTACGTCACAAGTAACTGTCTGAGTTTTCTGCTGAGAAGTTCTGATCCAAACAGGTATATCGAGATAATAGCCATTGCTAGCATTATCAACCGTTGCCAAACCAGCTGAGTCACCTGTTTTTCTCACTGCAAGAGGAACTTCATTATCTGCTTTTGTTTTAGTAATAGCTGTTTTATCATCAACAGCTCTACCACCGGCATATACAGAATCATCATCAACATAATAAAGGTCGCTTGCATTAATTGAAGATGCAGGCTTGATCTTATTAATCTTGCTATAATAATCACTTACAGCTATTACGCTCTTCCATGATTTATTGTCCATTGCCGGAGAGGAAACCGTACTAGCACCTTCAGTAACGGTTGGCAATCCGTCTGTGCCAAGCTGTCCAAGCGAGATTTCAATTGAACCGCCAGCAGTTGCTGTCATTTCAAGACCTGTAACCTCAGCGTCCTTATTCATTGTAAACCAAGCGTAAGTAGCAGTAGAAAGCATTACAGCGGAAGTTGTGAGCATTGCAACTGCAGGTATAAGTTTCTTCTTAGCAGAAGTATTCTTCTTTTCATTAGTTTTCATATCTCTTCGTCCTTTTCATAATAATTTGTCGGTTTATACTGTCCGATACAGAGGGCGCTCGTTATAGCCGATTTGCGGTAACATGACCGCCAAGCACCTTTTGTTTATGTCAATCTTATACTAAATTCGACCCACTTTGTCAATAAGCTACCAGCTTAGTATACATTATATTTATCTTAATACTTATTAATATGACAGACACATTTTGCTATTTTCCGACATGATCATACTATGTAATAACAGCAGAAAGCACGGAATAACGTCATTTGTTATTCCGTGCTTTTTAAACCGATTATTCAATAAATTTTTTTGTTAAACTTCAAACGTTTTTGTACATATTAAGTTTATATATGTACACAAAAGTTATAATGCGTAAAATTTACAAAATATTTATATTCATTCAGCGCTGTCGAGCATTTTAACAGCCTTCATCATGATAGCACATTCAAGACGCTTCTTCTGTATCTGACATGACAGCTTGTGCGCATTGTGGATATCACCTGCGTAAATGTAGTTGTTTGCATTGCAACCGCCACTGCAATAGAACTTTGCCCAGCACTTTTTGCACTCAGGCTTGTTGTAAACGTGTGCGTGAGCAAACATATCTTTCATTTCCTCGTTAAATGTGCCGTCATAGAGATTGCCCATTTTGAACTCGGTGATACCAACGAACTGATGACATGGGTAAATATCGCCGTCAGGAGTAACAGAAACATACTCGTTTCCGCTTCCACAGCCCCTAAGTCTCTTTATCGCACAAGGACCCTGATCGAGGTCTATCATAAAGTGGAAGAAGTTTATGAACTTACCCTCGTCCCTTATCTTCTGTATCTTCTCAGAAAGTATCTCATACTCCTTGAAGATCCTCGGCAGGTCAGCCTCAGTGATAGCATAAGGCTCGCTAGGGTCAGCCATAACAGGCTCAACGGATATCTGGTCGAATCCAAGGTCATAAAGGTGCATTACATCGTTTGAGAAGTCAAGATTATACTTTGTGTAAGTGCCTCTTACATACCAATCCTTGTTCTTAGGACGTTTCTCAACAAGCTTCTTGAAGTTAGGGATAATCCTGTCATAGCTTCCTGAACCGTCCACACGCACTCTCATTCTGTCATTGACTTCTTTTCTTCCGTCAATAGACAGAACAACGTTGTACATTTCCTTGTTGATGAAGTCTATCATCTCGTCAGTGAGGTGTACACCATTTGTGGTAACAGTAAATCTGAACTTTTTATTGTGAGGCTCCTCCTGTGAACGTGCATACTCAACAAGCTTTTCTACCGTACCGAAATTCAGTGACGGCTCACCGCCGAAGAAGTCCACCTCAAGAAATTTTCTGTCTCCTGAACGCTCTATAAGAAAATCTATAGCACGCTTGCCTGTTTCATAGTCCATGAGCATTCTGCCCTGACCGAAATCGCCTGTTGAAGCAAAGCAATATTTACATCTCAGGTTACAGTCGTGAGCGATATGCAGACACATTGCCTTGATAGGTGAAGCCACAGCAGACAGGGCATACTTCTCGTAATCGTCCTCGCTGAACAATATCTTGTCATTATAAAGAGAAACTATCTCCTCATAGCAATCCTCGATATCCTTGCTGTCATACATCTTTGACAGCTTTCTTACAACGTCCTCAGGACATTTCTCCTCAAAAGGCGGCTCAACATTGTCTAACAAATCATATGTCAGATCGTCTATAATATGTACTCCGCCACTGTTCACGTCAAGCAGTGCATTAAAGCCGCCAAGCTTAAACTTGTGTATCATTTAAAAATCACCTTTCGCATTTATATTCATATACAAATTTATACAAAAATAAAGGGACATAAAAATGTCCCTTTAGCAAGGCGTGTGTACGCTCACACGCCTCAGAAAGATCGGAATATTAAGCCTCTCTCTCGCACTTCTGGTTAGCAACTGTGCAGGAGGTCTTGCAAGCTGACTGACATGATGCCTGACACTTGCCGCAGCCACCCTTAGCAGCAGTCTTCTTGAGATTAGCCTTATTGATCGTCTTGATATGTTTCATAGGATTTTACCTCCAATAATTGATTTACATTAATTATACCACATATCCCACTATGTTTTATGAACGAATAGTTAATGCAGTATAAATATTTATCCTTATCAAAAACGGCTGCTTTTAGAATTTACCCCTACAACTCCGCCTACGCCTGCACACACAAGGGTAAGCACAAGCTTTGCAGGCACGGAAAAGCTTTCGGCAGCTTTTGAAAACAGTGCACTGAGAATAACAATGATAAGAAAAATGAACACTCCGCACAGCACACCTGACAGCAGACCGTTTCTACGTTGCCTTTTTCCGCAGACATATCCCCCTGCATACGCACCGATACCAAGTGCCGCTGTTGACATCACCGACAGCATAAGATCGGTGGCATCTATCTTAGTGATAACATACGCAAAAGCAAGAACAGCAACAAATATCGCACCGCACCCCACGCAGGCAGAAATTGCCGTAGATGACAGCACAGAAAGCTTTCTGCCCCCAAAAAGCCTGTTATTTTTCATATCCGCACCCCCACACTGAATATCCTAAAGAAATTATATTCAAAGCCACGGACAATAAGAACACAAAAAGGGACGGATAAAACTACCCGTCCCTCAAAAGCGTTATTTACTTTGCGTCACCGTCATGAATTGTTTCGTTCTTAGCGATAGCCCACTTTTTAACACGGATCTTGCTTCTGTCTCCGCCTGTTTCGATAACAACAGTGTCGTCCTTGATAGAGAACACGATACCAACGATTCCGCCGTTTGTAACGACCTCATCGCCGATCTCAAGGTTATCTCTCATCTCAGCGTCTTTCTTATCCTGCTTTTTCTGCGGACGGATAATAAAGAAATAGAAGAACACGATTATGAGTACCAGTGGGATAAAAGTCATGGCAAGTGATGCAGGTGAACTCTGCTCAGCTGCCAAAACTGAAATAATTGCTGACAAATTCATCAAAAGACCTCCAAATCTAATAATACTATATTAGTATATCAGATATTTGCACAAACTTCAAGCCTTTTAACAAATAATTTTCATTTACAAGAAATTATTTCTTGTTCTTGATATACTCGTCGATAGCAGCGGCAGCCTTTTTGCCTGCACCCATAGCGAGGATAACAGTTGCAGCGCCTGTAACAGCGTCACCGCCTGCGTAAACGCCTTCCTTAGTTGTTGACTCGTTCTCGTCAACGATAAGGCAGCCGTGATCGTTTGTTTCAAGACCAGGAGTTGTGCTTCTGATAAGTGGGTTAGGTGATGTACCGATAGACATGATAGCTGTATCAACGTCAAGAATGAAGTTTGAACCCTCGATAGGGATAGGACGTCTTCTGCCGCTTGCGTCAGGCTCGCCCAGCTCCATTTTGATGCACTCCATGCCGTTTACATGACCGTTCTCGTCGCCAACTATCTTAACAGGGTTGTTAAGAACGAGGAACTCGATGCCCTCTTCCTGAGCGTGATGAACTTCTTCCTTTCTTGCAGGAAGCTCGTCCATTGAACGTCTGTATACGATATAAACGTGCTCAGCGCCAAGTCTCATTGCAGAACGAGCAGCGTCCATAGCAACGTTACCACCACCTACTACAGCTACGTTCTTAGACTTCATGATAGGAGTCTCATAATCGTCCTTGTATGCCTTCATAAGGTTGATTCTTGTAAGGTACTCGTTAGCAGAGTAAACGCCTACAAGACCTTCGCCCTCGATACCCATGAATCTTGGAAGACCTGCGCCTGAGCCTACGAATACAGCCTCATAGCCCATGCCCATAAGCTCGTCGATAGAAAGAACTCTGCCGATAACCATGTTTGTCATGATATGTACGCCCATGTTTGTCAGATTGTCTATCTCGTGCTGAACGATAGCCTTTGGAAGTCTGAACTCAGGGATACCATACATAAGAACGCCGCCTGCTGTATGGAATGCCTCATAGATAGTTACGTCATAACCAAGCTTAGCAAGGTCGCCTGCAACTGTAAGGCTTGAAGGGCCGCCGCCTACAACAGCTACCTTGTGACCGTTTGGTTCAGCCTTTTCAACTGCAACTGCCTTGTCCATCATATAGTCTGCACAGAATCTCTCAAGTCTGCCTATACCAACAGGCTCACCCTTGATACCTCTTACACACTTGCCCTCGCACTGATGCTCCTGTGGACATACACGTCCGCAAACAGCCGGCAGAGCGTTTGTTGTTTTGATGATAGCATATGCTTCTTCAAACTTGCCCTCTGCTACCTTTGCGATAAACTCAGGAATCCTAACGCTTACAGGACATCCTGTCATACAAGGCTTGTGCTTGCAGTTAAGACATCTCTGAGCTTCTTCTATAGCCTGCTCAGGGGTGTAACCCAAAGTAACTTCCTTGAAGTTTCTAGCTCTTACCTTTGGCTCCTGCTCTGCGATAGGAGTCTTTGTCAAACTCATATTAGCCATTATCTTACACCTCCAGTAAGTCTGCACAAGTGAGCCTTTTCCTGCTCCTTATAAGTTGAGTTTCTTCTCATAAGCTCGTCGAAATCTACCTTCTGACCGTCAAAGTCAGGACCGTCAACGCAAGCATACTTGATCTTGCCGTCAACAGTTACACGACATCCGCCGCACATTCCTGTGCCGTCGATCATGATAGGGTTGAGTGAAACGAGAGTCTTGATATCATAAGGCTTTGTTACCTTGCAAACGAACTTCATCATTGGAACTGGTCCGATAGCGATAACCTCGTCAAACTTAGCACCACCGTCAATAAGCTCCTGAAGCTTGTTTGTAACAAATCCGTGATAGCCGTATGAACCGTCGTCTGTACAGATATGAAGATGTGAAGAAGCCTTGCCCATTTCGTCCTCGAGGATAACGATATCCTTGCTTCTGAAGCCTGCGATAAGATCAACTTCAACGCCCATGCTGTGGAGTTTCTTAGCCTGTGGATAAGCGATAGCACAACCAACGCCTCCGCCTACTACTGCAACTCTCTTGATACCCTCGTCATACTCTGTGGCAACGCCGAGAGGACCAACAACGTCATGGATATAGTCACCCTCATTAAGTCTTGCAAGCTCAGTTGTAGATGCACCTACTACCTGGAAAATAATTGTGATCGTGCCCTTTTCTCTGTCATAGTCAGCGATAGTGAGCGGAACACGCTCGCCCTTCTCATCAACTCTGTAGATGATGAACTGACCAGCCTCAGCCTTAGCGGCAATGTAAGGTGCGTCGATCTCCATAAGAACAACAGCGTCGTTGAGCTGTCTTCTTGTTACGATTTTGTACACTAAAATCCCTCCCTGAATAATTAGCAAAATAATATTGTTTTAGGCAAATAATACAAAAACATTTTCTATTATCGCCTTACAGCATATAACATTATACTATATTTAAAAAGAAATTTCAATAGTTTTTTGTTTACTTCCATAAATTTTATAATAATATATCACAATTTGTTTACATTTAATATACCATAATTTATATATCGCATATCATTTTACAGATGTATCAAGTTTATCAAAAGCAATTTCGATAAACTCCTGCTCCTGAACACCTCTATCACTGCCACCAAACAAGCTTGCATAGCCGTAGACCGCCGCTCCTGCGTAGTTATAACTAACTACAGCGTCATTTATCTGCCTGCCGATAATGCCGATATTTTCAGAAAATTCACTCTCGCTGTCTATCTTATATACTCCCAGACCTGCCACCAGCGTAACATCAGTTGTGCAGATATCAGCCCATTGCTGTAGGGTGTCCTCATAAGGTTTCACAGAATTTTCATAACCGAAATATATCTGCGGACAAATGTAGTCTATATACCCCTCCTCGCTGCACCACTTTTTCACGTCAGCGTACATATACTCATAGTTATTTTCCATATTTCCCTGAGGTGAAACTCCCACCAGAATATCCTTATCCACTGCTTTTACCGCACTGTATATCTCCCCCACCATAAGGGAGATATTGTTCAGCCGCCATTTTGCTAGATCGTCAAACTCCGTCTGAGCCGCAAAGCACTGAGCGTCAAAGTCCTCAGCCGTTGTGGGATAAAAGTAATCGTCAAAATGTATACCGTCAATATCATAATTCTCCGCAAGTTCCGCCGCACCCTCTGCGATAAGCTGTCTTACCTCATCATAAGCAGGATCGAGCCACAAATGGCTGTCGCCCTCAACCTGTTCTAGGTAGCCGTTGTCCTCGTCATACCACTTTTTCAGAAGAAAACTATCGTCATAATTCTGAAAACATTCCTCATTCTCACACCTGAGAGGGTTTATCCATGCGTGAAAAGAAAGCCCCATGTCATGTGCGGTCTGTATCATTATATCAAGCGGGTCGAAGCCGCCCTGCTCACCTGCCATGCCTGTTATATATCTTGATGCAGGATAAAGTTCCGAATCATATATAGCGTCCCCGAAAGGTCTGACGTGGACATACAGCGTATTACAACCTATGTTCAAAGCGTTGTCGCACGCCTGAGAAAAGTTCTCACGAAACTCCTCGGTACTTTTCCCGGTGAGCATATCAGCAAGGTCAATATAGGATATCCATATAGCTTTCTGCACAGTATAATTAAGCTTGTGTGACGTTTCCACATCAGTGTAGTTTTTCTCTCCGCACACAGGTATCACCGATGCTTTTTCCATAGTCACAAGCCTGTCCCTCTGAGAATCGGCATCTCCGCCACATGAACACAGCGTCACAAAGCACATAAGTAAAGCAAGAATTTTTTTCAAGAATATCAGTCCTCCGAATCAGTATCATTGAATTATACTATTCTTATTGGACAAATATTCTGATTTTATACAGCCCCGAAGTACCGCCTTTTTGCCTTATCGCAAAAGCAGTCGTACCCAACTTAGGAAACCGTTTTTCACATAAAATCGATGATGCCGACACCCCAAAAGAATACAGAAATCTGATTATCTCGTAGTTCAAACGAGATTTTTTTGTTTTCTGCACTGACCTGACCAACTTCAATCTTTTCAATAAAGTCTGTCAGAACTTCGGGAGTGAGTTCCCATACGGCATCATACTTTCTGATTGCTGCATAAAGAAGCTGAATTTTTTCATCTGCTTCATTTTCACGGCTCAGCTTTGTAATGAGGTCAATTATCAGCTTGTTGAGCTGTTCTTTTTCCTCATCATACGTTTTCTTCAGACTCGCAAATAACGAGACGTCAATTTCGCCTCTAACCTTTGCTTCAAATAAACCCTGAATATACTTGTCAATCTCCGCCGTGCAAGCCTGAGCCTTGTCCAGTTCTTCTTCTATTACTGCTTTGCTGCCGTCAGACTGTTCCTCTAACGCTTTGCTGATGTTCTGCCTGAACTCGGCAGAATTCTTTTGGCAAAGGCAAGAACATTCTGTATTTTCGCTAACACCTCAGCTTGCAAATACATTTCAGGTACTCCATGGAAGCAGCAACCTTTACTTTTGCGGTAAGTGGAACACTCATAAGCTGAGAGTGTTCTCCCGCCTTTCAAATAGCATTGCCTGCCGTGCATTCTGCTATGACAATCCATGCAATAAAGGTAATCTGCAAAAAGATAACTGTGTACTTTTTTTGTGTGTCTGATCTCCTTTGAGATCTTGTCCTGCACTTTCTGAAATGTTTCCTTGTCAATGATTGCAGGGTGCGTATTCGGGAATATTTTCAACTTGTCATCGCTGTTGTGAATGACTTTCTTATTCTTGTATGACGTGATCTCTGTGCGGAAATTAACCGTATCACCGATATATTCACGATGCTGCAGAATATCACTTACCACAGATGCACTCCATACACACAGATCGTCAGCTTCCACCTTGATACCTTTTGCCATTCGTCTGTGATATGTCGGTCTTGGTATACCCTCAGCTTTGAGAATACGAGCGATCTGATACATACCAAAGAATTGATTCAGGTACAGGTCAAAGATCCTGCGAACTACATTAGCTGCAGATTCATCGATCAGCCATGTCTGCTTATCCTCCGGTGTATTGTAATACCTATAAGGAAGCTTTGATGCAGTAGACTGACCGCTGTTGCCTTTCTGACGTATCATGGCACGAACCTTTTTGGAAATATCACGGCTGTACCATTCGTTCATCAGGTTATGGATCGGCAGCAGGTCGTTCATTCCCTTGGCAGAATCCACGTTATCACTGATTGCAATGAAACGAACGTTATGCTTTGGAAATTCGATTTCTACATACTGACCGCCATGAGATAGTTTCTGCCCAGACGGCTTATATCCTTGACGATAATAGTGGAAACAAGTCCTTTATGAATGTCACCGAGCATACGCTGAAAGTCAGGTCTGTTGAAATTTGTACCGCTGTATCTGTCATCAGCATAACAGCGAAGATTGGTGTATCCGTTATTTTCCGCATATTCTTTCAGTAACTCACGTTGATGTGTGATACTTGCATTTTCTTCCTCCTGCCCGTCATCTCGTGAGTATCGACAATACAATGCTGTAATTTTATCGAACATATACGAAGTCCTCCTGTGCATTATTCATTATTTAGAATAGCGCACAGGAGGACTATTTTCAATAGTTATTGGAACATTGTCGCCAAAGTTTTAATATATCGTTGCCGTACCGTCGCACCTGTAATCAAAGTGCAGCTTATTCAATTACGCCGATGTCTGCAAAGAAGATACGCACAGAAATTTCACGGCTGTCATTTTCATAGATCTCAATATGGTCGATAAGCTGTTCCATTATGATACGGTCATTTTCTGTAACTGTGCAGTTTGCAAAACGTTCGATCTTCTGTACAAAGTTATCAATACCCATTTTCAGATCCTCCACTTTGTCAAGAATGACAAGTAGCTGAGAATTTTCATCTGTCAGATTTCTTGCTTCATTGTTCAGAACATGAGTGATGTTATGAAATGTTTCCTCATCAACTTTGCCCATAAGCTTATCTTCATACATCTTGGTTTCTGTCGTTCTGATTTGATTCAGTCTTTCCTAAATTGCTTTGATCCGTGAGTTAACCTGTCTGATATGTTCAGATGTACGATGTTTGATCGCACTGTAAATGAAACGGCGGAACTCAATTTTTCCCTCTGAAAATTTCTCTTACAGGAAAGCAATCTGATCCAGAACAGTTTTGATCAGATAGTCCTCACGAATGTAGTGTGCAGAACAAAGCTTTTCTTTTTTATACCGATTGCAGAGATAGATGTATGTAACGGTTGATTTTCTTTTCTTGCGATTGAGGTACATTCTGTTTTTACAATCGCCACAGAATACCATACCGTCAAGCAGATGAAATTGTTTTTTTGTTGAAATTCTCTTATTGGCGTTTCTTCTTTTCCGGGCTTTTTCAAACTCCTCACGGGAGATGATCGGTTCTTGTGTATCATGAATAATGACGTAATCCTCACGGCTGTTTTTACGGACTTTTTTATCCTTAAAGCTTGTATGATATGTTTTGAAATTTACCGTATCACCAACGTATTCCTGACGGTCAAGGATATTGATCACACTGCTAACACACCAATAGTATGGGTCTGCAACAGCACGAGAACCTTTGATTTCCTGCTTGTTATGATTGGACGGAGATATGAACTTATGCTCGGTAAGATATCTGCATATTTCAGTAGTGCCTTTGCCTGCGTTAAATAAACGGAATATCACTCTGACTGTTTCAGCAGCAGGCTCATCAATAATCCATTTGTGCTTATCTTCCGGATCAAGTTTGTAACCAAATGGAATCTTTGAGGTGATGTGCCTGCCACTGTCACTTTTTTGCCCGATTGGACTTCTTCTGTTTGTTGGAAATATCCATTGCATAGAGTTCATTCAGCAGATTCCATACTGCAACAAGAAATCTGTCGCCGCCGTTGCTGTCAAAGTTTTCATTAACAGCGATGAACTGCGTGTTATAACGGGGAAATTCAAGGTCAATAAATCGACCTGTTTCAATATAGTTTCTTCCCAGACGGGATAAGTCCTTGACGAGAATCCGCTCGACCTGTCTGCTTTTCACAAGTGAGTACATCTCTTGAAATCCGGGTCTGTTGAAGTTTGTTCCGCTGTAACCGTCATCTTTTATCACTTTGATATTTTGATAGGCATGATCATTGGCGTACTTCTGCAAGATTGCCAGTTGTGTGGTAATGCTGTTGCTGTCGCCGGCTGCATCATCGTCTTTTGAGATTCTGACATACAGAATTGTATAACGTAAGTTGTCTTTCATAAAGACCTCCATAAGAAAAAGTAGGTTGTTTTAATATAACCAACTTCTTGTGCGCACATGAAGGTTTTGGTTTGAGATATTATAGCATACTTAGAATACAAAAAAATGTATCGTGAACGTGTTTTCAGATTTTTATTATGAAATAATTGTAAACTTTACAATTAAAGCGGTGCGGTTTTGCATGATATTTGCCATATAGAGTGAGGGGAAATCTGAACAGATTGAAAAATGGACTAACACAGCTGATCTGGAGTAGCAAGCAACGATGAAGATATTAACGTCCGTTAAATCTTCATCAGCTTGTTAGGGACACTTCGTTTTCCCTAACACCCTTTTGGAACGTTGCTGACGCAACGAAAATCAACAACAGCATAGACATAAGAAAGTGAGATTTGAACAATGAACAGAAAAAAGCGTGACAAGAATCTCATCTTCAAGGTCAATGAAGATGAGTGGAATATCATACAGAAACGTCTTGAAAAATGTAACGTTTCAAACATGAGCGATCTATTCAGACAGATGATGCTATATGGAATCTATCTGGAATACGACCATGAGGAACTGAAAAAAAATACGGCAGGCGGTTATGCGTGTGGCAAACAACGTCAATCAGATTGCACACAGAGTGAACGCTACAAGCCGTATTTACAAACAGGAACTTTATGAGTTGCAGGAGGGAGTGACTGAGATATGGCAACAACTTCAATCCATCCAATCCGAGTTACAGAAGCTAAATCCATCCAGTATATTATAAATCCTGAGAAAGCAGCATATGTTACACGATACGGCTGCTGGGGAAATGCAGCTGAGATTTCTGACGAGGTGTGCGAAGAAATGGGATTGTCTGTTGTTGCATATGAGGACATGGGTAAGGGAATTTCGCACTATGAATGGACAAAACAGCAGCAAGGTTTATCATGGAAAGAAAAACTCCGCTATGAACTGGACTGTATCATTCAGCGGTCTGATACATTTGAGGACTTTCTTGAAAAGTGCAGATTAAACGGAATCGAAGCAGTTTACAAACCAGAAAACACGATTTCTCTTAAATTTCGTATGCAGGGACAACAACGCTTTGTCCGAGCGAAAACACTGGGATATTACTATCTTCCTGAGAATATTCAGCGTAGAATCAGACAGTTTTCATCGCACAGAAAGATGATTCTTGACCGTGATAAGTTTGATAATAGGGGCTTGCAGTATTGGGCAGATATTCAGAATATGAAGAACGTAGCCCAGATGATAAATCTGCTTGAAAGTTACAATGTTCACAGCACATCGGAATTGAAACCGACCACAATGACCGTTATGGCACGGCGTGGAATGATTACGCAGAGCATTGAAAATCTGGATAAAAAGATAAACACTTTGTCAGAACAGATAGAACTTGTCAGACAATTTCAACGCAGTAAGCCGTATCATGACAAGCACAAGTCCCTTTCAGCATGGAAACAAAAAGAATATGCAAAGAAAAACACTCCTGTACTGGAGAAGTACAAGAGCGTTGGAAGTCAGTTAAAATTATTGTATCCGGACGGAATCTTTCCGTCAGAAACTATGCTTGACCGTCAAAGGCAGGCGTTGTATGAGGAACGGGAAAAACTTTATGAAGAATACCGCTACCTCAAAAAAGAGTATGCTGATCTGGACAAGGCAAGTCAGACCATTGACGATTATCTTGTAAGTTTGCGTGATGAGCCTGAACAGAAAAGGAAGAAGGGCGAGTTAGAATAGCCGTGCAAACTGGAATTTATCACTGGTGAGCTTTCCCTTATTGTTTCACTTGTGTTATATTGTCCCACCAGTGTTTACGAACTCTGATAAGGGCAAATACAAGGGCAAGAAAATCCTATAAAACAGTATAACACAAAATAAAAGTGACATGGTGAACTGATTGAAATGCTTCTGATTTTTGCAACAAATGATTGATTTAACGATAAGGAGATTTGATACGATGAGAACAATATTTGCAGAATACAATCCCAAGCGCAACAGTATTGATGTTTACACCTCTGTTGGCTATATGCTCCGCATTGACTGTTGGGAAGCTGAAAAGAACTTAAAAACCACACCAGGATCAGACTGTGCATTAAACGCACTCGCCATTGATGAACCTCTTGAATATGCAAAATTATATCTTGATGGAAATTTGCAGATGTGGGTAGATGCGGAAGACTCATTAGATATTTTTTAATTTTTAAACAAATACAACAGTTTAAATAACTATTAGCTACAATATTTACGGAAAATTCATCATAGGTTTGTATAAACGCAAAGAAACGGCGGCTCTGAAAATCAAAGTCGCCGTTCTAAATTGTCTGGTTTTTCTTTTGCCGTCATGTGGCAGATAATCAAGTTATTCTATTTTGAACTTCTTTTATGCTGCCTGATGTCTGCAATAGGAATGAATCGCCAAGAATGTAAACACAAATAATTCAATTCCTGCCGAAATCAAAATAACATGCGGTGTCCAGAAACTCATTCCACCGATATTCAGATAATTGAAATCTGCAAGCTGAGAAAGGAAATTGTTCTGCATACCAATTCCGGCAGATGGAAGTATGGTAGAGAGCCATGTTGCTCCCATCGCTACATAAGCAAAAAGCGGCATGAGAAGAACTACAATAGAAATCAGCAAAACTGTCAATGTGTCTTTACATTTTGCAGACAGGAACAACGTACAGCTAACCGTTGCTAATACAGAAAGTAAGCCCGCTGCTGCGAGAATTATCTGCAACTGCCCCAGATTGATGTTTGGCAGGTTACAGTCAGGTAACGCTGGAAAAAACTATTTCCTGAATTTGATTCTTTTTTCATGATATCTGCTCTCCTTAAATTATTTACAACAATCCCCGTCACCGCATCCTACCAATATCTTCATATGATAGGATAAAGTTGGCTGGGTAATTTCAAATCTTTCCAGAAGTTTACACCCGCACTTTTCTCCATCCGACAGCATCTGTACAATTTCCAGCCGGTTCGCATCGCCCAAAGCCTTGCATATCAAAGCCACATCCATTGCATTCATATTGACGCCTCACATTGATCATTGTCTATGTTCAATATAATATATACATAGATATTCGTCAATGTATGTATTTTAAAAAAGAGAATCAAGTTTTTGATTCTCTTCATACATTCATTATAGCTTTTATCATCCATTTTATTTGCCCCAAACAGCCGCTGCATTCGACCTTACAAGCAGTTCTTCCACAAGCAGACCAATCGGACAATATCATGACAAGATAACGACTTCCCGCATCCTTCAAAAAATCTCTTCTTATATTCAGCAGAAATCTCATTCAAATGAGTGCTTTCCTGTTCTTCATTCAGAATCCGAAATGCGTTGACTGCAGCAACAGTGCCTGCGAAAGTCCCATTTGCAGAGAAGTTAGGACACACTTCAAGGCAGCAGCCA